>Ga0182027_10016069_pt1 | contig 10249 bp, 9 predicted proteins | sample 712E1DmetaG_FD_121300 | JGI IMG/M metagenome (GOLD analysis project Ga0182027, IMG submission 121300) | Permafrost microbial communities from Stordalen Mire, Sweden - 712E1D metaG (Illumina Assembly) | ecosystem: Environmental > Terrestrial > Soil > Wetlands > Permafrost | place: Sweden... | reverse complement strand
TATCGAAAAGAAATTACCCTTGGTGATTATTTCCTGCTCGGGTGGCGCGCGCATGATGGAAGGCGCCATCAGCCTGATGCAGATGAGCAAAATCTGTTCGGCGCTTGCACGCCTGGATGAAGTGCGCAAGCCTTATATCTCCGTGCTCACGGATCCCACCACTGGCGGCGTCACTGCCAGCTATGCCATGCTCGGCGATTTGAATATAGCTGAACCGGGTGCGCTCATCGGCTTCGCCGGCCCGCGCGTCATCGAGCAAACTATTCGGCAGAAGCTGCCCGAAGGCTTCCAGCGCGCCGAGTTCCTCCTGGAGCATGGCATGCTCGACGCCATCGTCCCGCGTAAGGAACTAAAGAGTTATATCGCGCGCGCCTTTCGCCTGATGCGGGCCTGGGAGGCTTAGAGATCGGGTGATCTGATGATCGGGTGAACGGGTGAACAATCGGCCCACTCGATTTCCCCCCTGTAGGCCAAGGTTGGAGAATCTTCGCAAGGCTTGAGACTGAACGGAGTGTTTTGCCTGATGCGTCCCCAAGCACCGCGATTCGGGCCCCAAGATGGATACGGCGCGCACTTTGAAGGTCTTGATGTTCACCCGATCACCCGATTGTGAAACCACCTGATCTTCAGACGCAGGCCCATTACCCCATGAACTATCCTGAAAGTCTAAAGTACCTTGCCGACCTGGGTCAGGAATTGCACGGGCTGAAGTTCGGCCTGGAAGCAATCTCTAAGATCATGGTGGAATTGGGGCGCCCGCACGAGCGCTATGAAACCGCCATCGTAGCAGGAACCAATGGCAAAGGTTCATGCTGCGCCATGCTCGCCAGCATTGTGGAGCATGCAGGCTACTCCACCGGCCTTTACACATCACCCCACCTGGTCCGCGTCAATGAGCGGATACGCGTGAACGGCCGGGAGGTCTCTGACGAGGATTTTGCGGCGGCATTCACTGCTGTCGCGTCCACAGTTGAGCGCCTGGTAAACCTGAAACAACTGGATAAGCCCCCGAGCTTCTTTGAGTTCCTGACGGCCACGGCGTTCCTGCACTTTGCCAATGCGAAGGTGAAGTTCGCGGTTTTGGAAGTCGGCATGGGGGGGCGGCTGGACGCGACCAACATAACGGAACCGCGCGTAGCCCTGATTACCGACATCGACTACGACCATATGGAATACCTGGGTTCCACACTGGCCACCATCGCGGCGGAAAAGGCCGGCGTCATCAAGCAGCATCGCGCCGTGGTTTCAGCCGTAGATGATCTGGAGGCAGCAGCGGTTATTCGCCATCGGGCAGAGGCGTGCGGAGCGGAGTTGCTGGAGTTGAAGAACGTGGCTCAGGTCACCCGCCTTCATGCCACACAGGGCCGCTACTCGTTCGATCTGGCAATCGGCGGAGAGCACTTCGCCGGCCTGACCAGCCCTCTGCTGGGAAAGTTTCAGGTGAAGAACACGGTAGCTGCCGTGGTCGCGGCGTGGCGATTGCAGGCAGAGGGACTTGAGATTTCCCGCCGCAGCATTCTGCAAGGGCTGGGTTCTGCCACCTGGCCGGGACGACTGGAACCCATCCTTACCAAGCCGTTGGTATTGCTTGATGGCGGGCACAATCCGGGCGCAGCGCGGGAACTTGCCACCTTCATTCGTGAGGAGTTGCCCGAACGCCGGATTCGCATGGTGTATGCTTCCATGCGCGACAAAGCCGTCCGGGAAATATGTGCGAGCCTTTTCCCCCTGGCAGAGGAAATCTACTTGACACACCCGGACAGCGTGCGGGCCTCAACACCAGACGAGATTCTGGCCGTCCTGGGCTCACGGCCGTCCAATCTGCATGTTGAAGCCGAGCCTGCCCGGGCCTTGGAAAAAGCTGTCGGTGCCAGTTCTCCCGATGATGTGGTACTTGTGGTCGGATCACTTTTCCTGGTGGGCGCCATCAAGAAGGCACAGGGCGAGGGAAAGTTGCACCTGGCGGCCTCCAAGGTAGCCAGCATTCCCCCAGTTTAACTGGGATTTCTCTCCAGCCTGGGAAAGGGGAGAGATAATTTGAATCTACTCCCCTCGCCCCCTTGGGGGGGGAGGGTGGACCACAACCGGCGCTTTCATCAGCCGGACGGGGCGGGTGAAGGGATCAAAACTGCACAGCCAAAGGCGACCCCTGTCTAACCCTGCACTCAAAACTGGCGTAATTGCTCCCATGGAAACCGCACCACCAACCGTTGCCACCAAAACCCGCCCGAGCGGGCGCCTCCGCTACCTTCTGAGCTATGCCCGTTCCCTGCTCTTCACTAACCTGCTCATTTATTTCTATACGGCAGTTTGCGGAACGGTTTCGCTGTTCGCCTCCCTCTTCGACGCTGAAGGCAGGTGGCAACACGCGTGCGCCCGGACGTGGTCGTGGTTGATTCTAAAAACCAGTGGAATCCGCGTGCGCGTGGAAGGGCTGGAACACGTCAATCCTGGGGAGACCACGATCTATTGCGTGAATCACCAAAGCGCCATGGATATTCCCGTTTTGTTCGTAAACCTGCCGGTGCAATTTCGTTTCGTGGCCAAGCGCTCATTGTTTAATATGCCCTTCATGGGCTGGCATCTGCGGCGCTCCGGGCACATTCCCGTTGACCGTGACCGCCCGCGCGAAGCGATGCGGAGCATGAAAAAGGTGGCGCAGGAAATCCGCGAGGGAAAATCTGTGCTTCTCTTCCCTGAAGGCCACCGCAGCCGTAACGGCCAACTGCTGCCTTTCAAAGCGGGAAGTTTTTACATTGCCATCCTCGCGGGGGTCCCCATTGTGCCGATCACCATCAACGGAACGCCCCACGTCCTGAAGCCCGACACCTATCACGTACGCGCAGGACAAACCGAGATGATCGTGCATCCGGCTATTTCCACCCAGGGATTGACTTTACACGACGTGGAGGCCCTTTCCCAAAAGGTGAGAGGCGCAATTGCTTCGCGGTTTGTGCCGGCGGAGTAATCGCCTCATCGGCCCAGCGGCTCATCAATTCGTCCCGATGTCGGGGGATGATTCTTGATTATCAAGCTGGCAGGAGATGGGAGGGGAAGCAAACATGGACAACTGAGTTTGCGTACCAGGCAATTCGCACTGCGGATTGCAGCCTCCTAACACACTGTCAAAACTCATTGAACCCAGAGGCAATTCGGCGAAGCAATGACCAGGTGGGTCAATATTTGAATGGAAACCCGATGAACATAAGCCTAACTGACCAAGTTGCGATAATCACCGGTGGGTCGCGCGGTATCGGCGCAGCGACGGTAAGACTCTTTGCCGAGGCAGGTGCGAGAGTCGTGTTCAGCTATCGGCGCGCGGCACGCGAGGCGCAGGATCTGGCAAAAGCGTGCGGCGGCACTGGTAACGTGGTTGCCGTGCGCGCCGACGTCGCGAAGATGATCGACGTCAAGCGTCTGATCGACACAGCGATTCGCCGGTTTGGAAAACTGGATATCCTGGTGGCGAACGCCGGCATCTGGAATTACTCGCCCCTTCCCATCGAAGAAATGACGGAAAGGGAATGGGATGAAATGATAGCGATAAACCTGAAAGGCGTTTATTCCGTCATCCACTATGCCGTCCCCCACTTGATCCACCGGCGGGGTGGCCGCATTATTGTGATATCTTCCACTGCCGGCCAGCGCGGTGAGGCATTTCATACCCATTACGGCGCGACCAAGGGAGGAGTAATTAGTTTGGTCAAAGGCCTCTCCACAGAGCTCGCCCCGCATCATATCCTTGTGAACTGTGTTGCGCCGGGCTGGATTGAGACGGATATGGCGCGGCCGGTATTGAAGAACCGCCGCATGCAACGCAAGGCCATCTCCGCCATTCCGCTCCGCCGATTCGGCCGTCCCGAAGAGGTGGCCATGCCTATTCTGTTTCTCGCTTCATCGCTCTCCACGTATGTGACCGGAGAGGTGGTCAACATCAATGGAGGAAATGTTCTCTGTGGTTAAATCCCTTCACACTAAGGTTTTTGGCATTCTTGGCGCAGTCGCCCTGGTGATCAGTCTGGGCTCCAGCCGGCTGCCTGCCCAACAACCCGCGGCATCTCAACCTCCCGGTCACATCGATCCCCAAGCCCGGCAAATGTTGGACCGGGCCATTCAAGCCTTGGGTGGCCAGGCCTTCTTGAACGCCAAATCCCTGACGACCAAGGGCAGGGCCTTTTTCTTCCAGGACGGAGCCACAGCCGGCATGGAGCCGTATCAGAGCTACGTGATGTACCCTGACAAACGGCGCTTTTCGTATGGAAAGACCCTGCCGGTCGTCCTGATCAACAACGGTGACAAGGCATGGGAACTCGATCGCTATGGCCTGATCAACCAGCCCGATTCGCAACGGCAAAGCTGGACGATCGGCAACCGCTACGGCCTGGAGAATTTATTCCGCCTGCGCATCAAAGAACCCGGGGTGCTCATCCAACTCGGGAAAGTTGACTTTGTCGATAATGTGCCGACGCAGGGGATCGAGATCATCGCACCGGGTGGAACCAGCGTCCGCCTGGATTTGCATCGCCAGTCGTCCCTTCCTTCCCGTATATCCTACCGGGTGCGCAATGTTAAAGAGGAGGCTTGGGACGATTATTCGGACGCGTATGCCGATTACAGGCTGATCGACGGGATTCAAACCCCCATGCATGTTACTCGCTACTTGAATGATGATCGAGTTGGGGAAACCTTCCGGAACTTCGCTAAATACAACGAAGAGTATCCGCCCAATTACTTCAACCCTGAGTGAATCAAACGGGAAGCGGGATTCGGGGTTCGGGAATCGGGACTCGTCAGTCGGCACGCGTTACGATGACGGTGGTGGAGCATTTCCCCGCAGCGCGTGAAGCCGGGGCTGCGTCGATTTTATGTGATATCGATGGATCGTTGTTTTCCCGTATCCCGAATTCCTGTTCTTAGGGCATCTGCTATAATGGAGCAATGGAGCAAGCGTGAGTAAATCATCCAGGATTCGCAGCACAACAATTCTCTGCGTGCGCCGGGGCGGACGATTAGCCATGGGTGGCGATGGCCAGGTCACCATGGGCGAAAGCGTGATGAAGTCCAAGGCGCGAAAAATCCGCCGCCTATACAATGAAAAGGTTATAGCAGGCTTTGCCGGCAGCACCGCGGATGCGTTATCCCTGTTTTCCCGCTTCGAGCAGAAACTCGATGAGTACCACGGAAATCTGAGTCGTGCTGTGGTGGAATTGGCCAAGGATTGGCGCACCGACCGTGCCTTGCGGCACTTGGAAGCCTTGCTTTTGGTGGCAGACGAGAAAAGCACCTATCTCGTAAGCGGCAATGGCGATGTAATCGAGCCCGACGACGGGATTGTGGCAATTGGCTCAGGCGGCCCCTTTGCGCTGGCCGCCGCCCGCGCGCTCGCCAAACATACGGAACTGGGCGCCAAAGAAATCGTTCAAGAGTCCATGCTCGTTGCCGGGCAGATTTGCATTTACACGAACGATCAGGTCGTAATCGAGGAAATCTAAGAAAAGGCAAAGGATAAAGGGTAAACTTGGTCGATCATCGCACTCGTTTAGCTCACAAGCTCTAACCCTTCAGGCCGTATCCTTTAGACTTTAGAACATGGTTTTCTATTTGCCCGAAAGTATTGAGAACGCGACTTCGCTCGACGACCTGACCCCGCGGCAGATTGTGACAGAGCTCGACAAGTACGTGGTGGGTCAAGCCAACGCCAAGCGGTCGGTGGCCGTGGCGCTGCGCAACCGCATGCGCCGTCAAAAATTGACACCGGAATTGGCCGAAGACATCCTTCCCAAAAATATCATCATGATCGGACCGACCGGCGTGGGCAAGACCGAAATCGCCCGCCGCCTGGCGCGTCTGACAAATTCACCTTTCCTCAAAATTGAGGCTTCGCGCTTCACGGAAGTTGGCTATGTTGGGCGCGACGTGGAGTCGATGATCCGCGACCTGGTGGAAGTATCCATCGACATGGTACGTGAGGAAAAGGTCGATGAAGTCGCGGAGAAGGCCGAGCAGAACGCCGAGGAGCGATTGCTCGATTTGCTCCTGCCGCCCCCTCCCGTGATGCGAAAGCAGGAAAAAGCTCCGGGAGAAAATGACGACGGCCGCGCTGCGTCGCACGAACAGTTTCAACGCACGCGGGAAAAGCTTCGCGCCCAGCTTCGCGAAGGCAAGCTGGACGAACGGGAAGTGGAAGTAGAAATACGCGACCGCAGCACGCCTGCTTTCGAGATCATCTCCGCACAGGGCGTGGAAGAGATGGATATCAATATCAAAGATGTCCTTCCCGGACTCTTCGGACAGCGCACCAAAAAACGCCGGATGCATGTTACGGAAGCCATGGAGTACCTGATCCAGGAAGAGGAAAACCGGCTGATTGACATGGACCAGGTCACGCGCACGGCGGTTGAGCGCGCCGAGCAGTCGGGCATCATCTTCCTGGATGAAATCGATAAGATTGCGGGGCGCGAGCGTGGTGCAGGCGGACCGGACGTAAGCCGCGAGGGCGTGCAGCGCGATATTCTGCCCATCGTTGAGGGTACAACCGTCAACACGCGGTACGGCATGGTTCGTACCGACCACATCCTGTTCATCGCCGCGGGCGCGTTCCATGTTACCAAGCCTTCCGACCTGATTCCCGAGTTGCAGGGCCGCTTTCCCATCCGGGTGGAACTGCATTCCTTGACCACGGATGATTTTATTCGCATCCTGAAGGAACCCAAGAGCGCGCTGGTAAAACAATATGTCGCGCTGCTGGAAACAGAAGGAATCAAACTGAGCTTCACTGATGACTCGCTGCAGGAAATTGCCAAGTTTGCAGCGGCCGTAAATGAAGCGACTGAAAACATCGGAGCGCGGCGGCTGCACACCATCATGGAAAAGTTGCTGGATGAAATTTCCTTTGAGGGCCCTGACCTAAAGAAGAAAGTTGTACGCATCGACGGCGCATACGTCCAGAAACAATTGACCGACATCGTAAAGAATCAGGACCTTAGCCGATACATCCTGTGAAACCTAATCCTCGAATGCGGCGAGCGGCCGCCACCAACTCCAACTATCACCGGGCCCTGCCGAAACGCATTGTTCAAGCGCTGGTATTGGCGTCCGCAGTGGGTTGCCTGTTCGGATGCGGCGTGCAGGGAACTCCCCATCCTCCGCGCCTGGAGCGGCCGGCGAAGATCACCAACCTCGCCGCTGTCCAAATCGGCCAAAGCCTGGAAGTCCGTTTCACCCTTCCCAAAGAGACCACCGATGGCGAGCGCTTGACGAAGCCTCTGGAAGTAGACATCCTACGCGCCGTCGTACCCCAGCGTTCGGGCATCTCCCATCTGCCGGCACCGGAGGTCTGGACTCACCTTATCCGCGAAGAGTGGTTGCCGTATGCTCAGGGCGATAACGTTTCCTACTCTGTGCATTTGACCGAGCGGGAATTTCACGGCTGGCAGGGACAAACACTGGTGGTGGCAGTCAGCACGCTAACGCGGGGATTACGGCACCGGGCCATTGAAAGCGAGCCCTCCAACTTTGTTGATGTGCCGATCTTCGACGTCTCGGAACCCGTCGTGAACGTCAAATGCGTGGTCACGGAAAAGGCCGTGGAAGTTCAGTTTCCTGCACCCGCACGGACGATCAGCGGCGTGCCCGCCCGTGACCTTGCCGGATACCGCATTTATCGCAGTTCGACGGGACAGGCAGGCAGCTTCGAGGCGGTGGGGGATACAGTTAGTTCCCCCTACCGTGATGGCCATTTCGAATTCGGTCAAACGTATTATTACCAGGTGCGAGCGCTTTTTGGTAAGCCCGGCCACCTGGCAATGAGCGATGGCTCGCAGATCATGAAGGTCCCTGTTCGAGATATCTTCCCGCCGGCTCCGCCACAGGGGTTGCAAAGCATCTACTCGGCAGGCGCCGTGGAGTTGGTGTGGACGGCCAATACCGAGGCGGATCTGGCAGGGTATAACGTCTATCGCCTTGACAATGAAACAGCGCGGCGGGTGAATAAGGATCTTCTGCGTACGCCCATCTTCCGCGATACCACGGCCGCACCCGGGAAAACTCTCACCTATTATGTAACCGCCGTAGACCTTTCCGGCAACGAGAGCAAGGCGTCGGGCAAAGAAGAAGTAGAAACGAAATAGAAAGTCAAAGGTTGAAGTTTAAAGAGGTGAAGGCTGAAGCTTAAAGAAGGAAAGTCACCAGCCTTGATCCTTTACGCTTTAGACCTGAACCTTACACATTCTAATAGTGATATTGGAAACATAAAATTTGTGACGCTTTCGAAGGACTTGGGACTCGCCATCGTGGGGACGGCCGCGGCCGCAGTCGCGGGGGCATGGACGTGGAAAACCGTTCAACGTTGGCGCCGCAAAAGCCCTGACGAGATCGAACGCCTGCGTCGTCTGGGAGTGAACGCTTGCGGACGCATTATCGCTGGAAGAATCGTTGAAATGGTGGAGCCCGTGGCTGACGGCCCCGCCGGACCTATTCTGCTCTATGATTACGAAGTGGCGGGCGTTACCTACGAGGCGGCGCAGGATGTGAGTGCTCTGCCGGAAATAGCCGCCGCAGCGCAATTCCTTCCCGGCCAAACCACCGACATAAAATACGATCCAAGACAGCCAACCAATTCAATCCTCGCGTGTGAAGGGTGGTGTGGCATTCCCGATCTGGAACCTAAACGGACCGCGATCGCCGATCGCAAGGAAGAACCCTACCTGCCTTCCACGGATGAGCGTCCCTAAGCAGCCTCCAGCCGGCAAGGCAAGATTTTCCCCATTTCAAGCAACCACCCGGCTTAAGTTGCCTACTCAAGGAATGGCCCCTACGACTGCTCAACAAATCCTGGCGCCAACCATTTAACACCCAAGCAGTTACAATCAAGCCCTCAAATGCCAGCGACGGCACTCCGGTTGCTTTCAGAGAAGATGCGACAGCAGGGTCAAGCACTACCGCATGGGACGGTAAGTAGCGGCCGCCCTGGTGTTGCTGGTCTCGATCATCGGCCAGTTCCACAAAAGGTTAACACCTTTCACAAATCATGTTCGATGAGGTGGACAATGTCCATATCTGGCGTTTCTTCAAGCAGCTCCTTGAGTCAAAGTTTGCAAGCCTGGCAGGCAAAGGCTCAGAAGATTGAAACCGAATTTCAGCAACTTGGGCAGGATCTTCAGGCGGGGAACCTCAGCCAAGCCCAATCGGATTTCAGCACGTTGAGTCAGAATTTTTCGGGCTCCGTGCAAAGCAACAGCACCCTATCCCAGGCGTTCAGCTCTTTGGGAACGGCGTTGCAGTCCGGAAACCTGTCAGCCGCGCAGACGGCCTACTCAACACTTCAACAGGATGTCCAGCAAACCGGCGCGGGTCATCATCATCATCACCATGGGGGGAGCAGTTCTCAGACTACCAGTTCCTCCACGGGCAGCACTTTATCGCAACTCTTCAGCACCCTGGGAGCAGCTCTACAAGGCGGGAATTTGTCCTCTGCTCAGACGGCATATTCCACGCTCCAGCAAGACCTGCAGCAGTTTGGCGTGGGCGTAAGTACCACCGCGCAGTTGGCTTCTAGTGCCGTCAGCCTTTTGGGATGATCGATAGGCACCCTTGAATACCTTGCTGGGAAATTTGCGTCGGGGTCGCAGGCCCATCAGGTTTGCGGCCCCCCAGCGCTCCATCTTCGGGTTCAGTGTTCCGCCCATGCCATCCTTCCGTCTCGCGGAAATACGCCGCGGGCAAACGGACCACCGGTTTGATTGGCCAACTGATTGGCCAACTGCTCTTGCCTGTTTTAGCCATTCTCGATTATAGTGCCGTTCAGGCTGAGGATGACTCGGGAACAACAACTCGAAGAACTTCGTCGTCGCCACATTGAGGCGGAAGGTGGCGGTGGTGAGGAACGGCGCGCTCGCCAACACGCCGAAGGCAAGCTCTCCGCGCGCGAGCGGATTATCCTGCTTTTTGATGAAGGCACCTTTGAGGAAATCGACAAGCTTGTCGAGCACCGTTGCCAGGATTTCGGCATGGACCGCCAACGCATTTCGGGCGATGGAGTGGTGTCAGGTTACGGAAGAATCGACGGGCGCCTGGCCTATGCCTTTGCGCAGGACTTCACGGTATTTGGCGGCTCACTCAGCGAAGCCAATGCTGCCAAAATCTGCAAGGTGATGGATCTGGCGATGAAGGTTGGCGCGCCGGTGATAGGCCTGAACGATTCCGGGGGCGCGCGCATCCAGGAAGGCGTGGCGTCGCTCGCGGGCTATGC
>Ga0182027_10016066_pt1 | contig 10249 bp, 8 predicted proteins | sample 712E1DmetaG_FD_121300 | JGI IMG/M metagenome (GOLD analysis project Ga0182027, IMG submission 121300) | Permafrost microbial communities from Stordalen Mire, Sweden - 712E1D metaG (Illumina Assembly) | ecosystem: Environmental > Terrestrial > Soil > Wetlands > Permafrost | place: Sweden... | reverse complement strand
GTTTTTCCAATACCGCGATCCTGTTGTTTTAAGTCCACAGTGATGAAATCGGCAACGCGTGTATTGATTTTTGGAAAGGCACAATGTCGCTGCCTGCATGCAACACGATTCCACGAACGAAGTTTTCTCCTAAAGCATCCTGGAAAGCCTTGAGTCCAACAATGTCCTTCGCAGTAACCGACACGGAGGTCTTTACTTCAATTCCAATGCATCTGCCTCTTGTATCTTCGAGAATTATGTCCACTTCTTTGCCGGCGTCGGTTCTGAAATGGTACAGTTTGGGCTGAACATCGCTCCATGCCGCCTGCTTGAGAATCTCAGTAACGACAAAGGTTTCCAATACCTGCCCCGCAAGGGTATGGTCGTCTTTGAGCCGCTTCGAGTCTATGCCGAGAAGAAAGGAAATCAGGCCGGTATCATTGACATGGACTTTAGGAGCTTTTGTCAATCTGCTCGTGAAATTTCCGCTCCAGGGAGGGATTCTTGTTACAAGAAAGGTCGATTCCAAAAGAGCCAAGTATCTCTTCAGCGACGTTTGGGGCATTTGAATAGACCGGGAAAGATCGGCAAAGTTAAGAAGATTTGCCGTTCGCGCCGCGATGATATGCAGCAAATTGGGCATCGTCGTAAGGCCGTCGATTTGCGAAAGGTCCCGGATGTCGCGTTGAAGGATCGTGGTAATATAACTGCGAAACCAGGCTTCCTTGCGATCGACCGTTAATCTGCCGGCGACTTCGGGATATCCGCCGTTCATAACCATTTTCCAGAGAGTCTCTTCAGGCATGGGGCCGGAAGGTTTTGGAAGATCGTTACCTCTAAATAAGGTATCGATGAATGTTTCTTTCTTTCTTCTCATCTCGCCTTGAGAAAATGGCCAAAGTGTGAGAATTTCCATTCGGCCGGCGAGTGAATCCGCGATTTTCGGAAGGAGCAAAACATTGGCTGATCCGGTGAGAAGAAATTGTCCGGGAGATCGCTTCTTGTCGACAACAGCTTTGATGGCGAGAAACAATTCCGGCGCTCTTTGCACCTCATCTATGATGATTCTGCCGGGCAGGCCGTTGACAAAGCCCTTGGGGTCGGACCGAGCGGCGGAAAGAACGGAATAGTCATCAAGAGAAATGTATTCGTAACGTTTACCGCCATTTGTTATATGCTGGACAAGGGTGCTCTTGCCGGTTTGCCGTGCGCCGGCAAGGAAGACAACCGGAGTATCCGACAATGCGTCTTCAATTCTCCGCGTAATATTGCGCTTGAGCATATGATAGAAAATAACCGTTGCGTGGATGAAATTCAACCACTTGGTGGTCGATTTGTTGTTTACTCTCCGGGCATGGCTTATTTCTTTTGCTCAAGCAAATCGACCCGTCTTTTCAATAGCTCATTTTCCTGTTCTAATTCCTTTACCGCCTCGATGAGCACGGCCGTGAGCTTGTCGTACGAAAGCGACTTGCACCCTTCCTTGTCGGTGTTCACCACTTCGGGCACGACTTTTTCCACTTCCTGGGCGATAAGCCCCACTTGCTTTCCTTCGGGGAAATTCTTTTTGGGCCATTTAGAGCGGTCCCAATCGTAATACACGCCTTGGAGTTTTTCGACTTTGGAGAGGGAAGAGTCGATGGGGGTGATGGAGGTCTTGTAGCGGCGGTCGGAAGGAAAGATTTCTGAGTGGCAATGCAAACCAACCAAAATGTCATTCATTTTCTCACCAATAAGGCATCATTTTTGTGGAGCACCATCTCTTTCAATTTTCGCTGCGCCTTCCTTGGCTAGAAATGGCTCAATATCTGACATTCTTATTGCCGCCGCCGGTGCTTGAGGATCAAACTCCTTTGGAACTACAAAAGACATAAATCCTATGACCTTTCCTGATGATTTAGAAACCAGCGGACCGCCAGAAAATCCGATTCGGGACGAATGATCCAATACTGCGACCATTTTATCTTGGAGGTTGACATCGTTGGAGTTGATAGTCACACTTCTTATTGCTTGAATACAACCTTCCTGGATAGCAGCATTCATTCGGATTCGCTGTATGATGAGTTTTTGCCCTTCAATAAGAAACGAATAGTCAGGAATGTCTTGGTCCGTAGGAAATCCGATGTTGTAAACTTTTTCACCTGCTGAAATTGCCGTTTGCAATTCGCACACCCGAACGGCCGGGTTGGCCTTTCCAATTCGCCCGAGGGCTAAATCGAATTCAGGCGCACGCTTCACTATCAAAAAGTCGTCAATTATATCCCCCTGGGTATTCGCAAGAAAAACTCGAACATTTGGGTATCCTGCATTTGGTTTCAACATTGCCGAGTTTACTTCGTTGCCGTGGTGGGCGGTAACAAAGGTCGTTTCGTTGATAAAAAATGCCGTTCCACAACTGCCACCTTCTGCTTTCTTTGTCGCGGGATCGTAACTGATTTTGACGATTGCCCAAGCATAGGTTGACGATACAGGTTGAGAATTGCATGAGGAAATCAGAATCAAAGCCGAAAAATAGAAATATGCCGGTAACAATTTCATAGTTTTGATCCTGTTTGTCAATAGGTCAAATTAGACAGGAATGCTGCTTTCGCTTTACGCAGGGCAATATTTGGGGTTTTGTGAGATCGGCTACTGTTATTGATCTTGAAGAACTTTAGGATCAACTGTGAACGCGACATTATATGTTACCCCTTCCCCTCCCATTCCAATTCCCACACGAACACTTGAAGGGTCAATAAGGATCAGCTTATCCGCATCATGTTCTTTTGCTATAGTTTGGAGTCGGATGAACTGTGACGCAGCAATTCCGCCCTCAAATTTGGTCTGCCCTGCTTTGATCGATGGAATGATTTTGCCGTCGATCTCTTGAAGAAGATTGCGAAGTCTTACATTTATTGAGATAGGTGTTGCGGCCTTCTCTGCTGCGGCAATTCTTTTGTCAAATTCTTGGGTTTGCGCTCTTGTCTGGAGTGTTGAGTTGATGTCATCTGCAACGCTGAGGCAAAGCACAACTCCGGCGAGGGCGCAGCAAAGCAGAGATATTCTCTTCTCGAGATATTGGAATTTTTTAGGTGCGACAAGAGTGCTGACAGGGTAAGCATTGAGGTTTCCACGAAGTACTTCACGATCTTGAGCACCATAGGGCATTCCTCTTTTCCGCATGTGAACTTGAAGGCACGGCCGACATTTGCTCAGGCGGCAACCCGCGAGGTTCGTTCTTCGGTCCCTCAAAATCTAGATATTTCACGTCGCCGGTAACAAACTTTCCCGGCTATGGCTTTCTTGTAGAATCATTCTGGATTAGATTGCGTAGCGGGTAACCGCTTTTGAAACCAGAAAAATGGTTCAAGGGGACGGAAACGAGACTCCGGCAGTTTTGTCTACTCCCCCAAAGAAATCCTCGCCCTGCCTTCGCGCTTGGAGCGGTAGAGCGCCTCGTCGGTCCGTTTCACGATGCTTTTTTCGTCTTCACCCGCCACCGCCTCCGCGATGCCGATCGAAAGGCTTACCCGTCCGAACTTGAAGGCGCCGAACTGTTTGGAAATACGTTCGGCCGCGACTTTGCCCTGGTTCTTGTCGGTATCGGGCAGGATCACGGCAAATTCGTCGCCGCCATAGCGGAACCCCGCATCGACATCTTTACGGATGCACACCTTGATCACCTGGCCCAACGACTTGAGCACCTGGTCGCCCACCTGGTGGCCTTCGGTATCGTTGAGCTCCTTGAAATGATCAATGTCGATGAGCATGAGCGACAGCTTCCGCTGCGGATTGCGCTTGAGGCGCGAGAGTTCGCGTACGATCTGGTCGTAGAAGTGCCTCACGTTGAACAGTTCGGTGAGGCTGTCGGTGATGGCCAGCTTGGACAAGAGCTCGTTCTTCTTGACAAGCTCATTTTCGAGTTTTTTCTTCTCGGTAATGTCCTTGGCAGTTACTACGAGCCCGATGATCTGGGCGAAATCGTTCTTCATCTCGGAGATGCTCAGGTTGAGAAGGATGATTTCTCCCGGCTTGGTCTTCATTGGAATTTCTTCGTTGACCGATTTTCCGGACAAGAGCACGGTATTGAGGATCTTGCGCTCGTCGGCTTCGTTGACAAACAATTGTTTGAGCGGCACGCCGACGATCTCCTCCTGCGTGTACCCGAAATGCATTTCGGAACCCTTGTTGAACTTGAGTATGAAGGCGTCCATGTCGGTAGTAAGGATGATGTCGGTGGAGTCGTCGAGTATGCTCTGAAGATAATTCGCCTTCGCCTGAATTCTCCGTATGGTGAGTTGGTTTTTTTCCAGTTTTTTCGCGAATTCCCTGACGTAGCTGAAAAAGCCGTAAAACAGCGCACCGAGAAGACCTGCGGTCGCAAGCGATATCACAACGGCCCAGACCCATGCCTGGCACGGAAACAGGCAGAGAATGCCTACAACCAGGAGCATCACGGCAAAGGACAGCACTGCGGCGGAGGCTATCAGGATGCCGGGAATTCCCGCGTAGTTATTGTAATTCGGGAGAAAAGGCTGTATTAGGTTCACACGGTTCCGCCGCTTTTTGAAAAAAAATCATGCCTCCGCCGGTCTCTCGTCGTAATGACGTGCGGGCCGCAATCTGAGAAAATAGAATCCACACATATCATTTTACACTAATTTGTTAGTAATTACCGCAAAAAAAGGTCGATCGCATTCTTCTGCTCTTGTTAAGCGCTTATCTTGGATTACGGGCCAGTCCGATTTTTCTTTTCCGAAATGGCCAAGCATGTAGTATTTATCTGCATGTTTGGCTCCTTTGCGTGAGGCGATATGCTCGGAAAAATGGAAAAGACCAAAGGCCAGGTTGAGGCCGAAATCAGCGAGGCCGTCACGCGGTTCGAGAAGGAATTCATGGGCCGCGGTCCGCTGGAGACGCGCACTTATATTATGGACGACATGGTTATTGTCCGTCTCAAGGGCGTGCTCACCAAGGCGGAATACCGGCTTGTGAAATCGGAGCGCAACTCCAAGGCCCGTGATCTTATCAAACAGGTGCGCATTGAGCTTCTTGAAAACGGCAGGCCGCTGCTCGAAGAAATCATCAAGGATATTCTCAAGCGCAAAGTGAAGAGTCTGCACACCGACATCAGCACCATGAGCGGGGAGCGGTTCATAATATTTACCCTCGACAAGAAGGCGCTGGACGATTGACCTCGCCTTGCGGGCGTGCCCACTGCATTTTGTGCTGCCTCTCGTTTCGTAAGGGTTTGGTAGTGGTACTTCGCACCATCCATTGTAACCTATGCCCTTTTACCCCCTTATCAAAGCTACGGCCTACAGCCCTGGTTCTTTACCCGGTCCGCGCATTTGTGATATTTTTCACCCGTCCGCACCTGCAGCCCAATTTCTTCTTGCCACTTTTGGGGGGCTGTTATAATTTTGAAGTGCCGTTCGGTAGCCGGTGATGCAGGCGGCGAATCTCGTTGCAGGCATTGCGGATACCCCACGCGGCGCTTGGCTGTTTCACATGCGGCTTGGTTTCAAGCCCGGTTGACTCTTGCAAAAGAGGCTGTTCGGGGGTGATGACCAAAGAAATGCCGAAGGGCAATTCTCTGGTCTTTTTTTGCGCCGTCTTTTTACCAGTTTGAGTGACCGTCTCTTAACAAGGGGAAGGAATCCATGACATCGAACACGTCAATTTCGCATAAGAAGCTTGGACAGTGGGTAACAGAAGCCGCTGCCATGTGTCAACCTGACGAGATTCACTGGTGCGACGGCAGCCAGGAGGAATATGACGGCCTTTGCAACCACATGGTGGACTCGGGTATGGCAACACGGCTCAATCCGGGCAAGAAACCCGGTTGTTTCCTTTTCCGCAGCCATCCGTCGGATGTCGCGCGCGTGGAAGACAGAACCTACATCGCATCGCGTACCAAAGACGATGCCGGCCCGACGAACAACTGGATGGATCCGGCCGAGCTCAAGAAGAAGATGACCGCGCTCTATACCGGCTGCATGAAGGGTCGTACCATGTACGTGATACCATTCTCAATGGGGCCCATTGGGTCGTCCATATCGAAGATCGGTGTTGAGATTACGGATTCGCCGTACGTGGTTGTCAACATGCGCATCATGACCCGCATCGGCACCAGAGTTCTCGACGCGCTTGGGAGCACCGGCGAATTCGTGCCGTGCCTTCATTCGGTGGGCGCGCCGCTTGCAAAAGGACAAAAGGATTCAACATGGCCGTGCGCACCCGACATCGCCAATAAGTACATAAGCCATTTTCCCGAAGAACGTACCATCTGGTCCTACGGGTCGGGGTATGGCGGTAACGCGCTGCTGGGAAAGAAATGTTTTGCCTTGCGCATCGCGTCGGTTCAGGCGCGCGATGAGGGATGGCTTGCCGAGCACATGCTTATCCTGGGAATCACCAATCCGCAGGGCAAGAAGAAGTACTTCGCGGCCGCTTTCCCCAGCGCCTGCGGGAAAACGAATCTTGCCATGATGATTCCCACTATTCCCGGATGGAAAGTCGAAACCGTCGGGGACGACATCGCATGGATGAAGTTCGGTCCGGACGGCAGGCTCTACGCCATCAATCCCGAATCGGGTTTTTTCGGCGTGGTTCCGGGAACGTCCATGGATTCAAACGCCAACGCCATGCTATCGATCCAGAAGAACACGTTGTACACCAATGTTGTTCTCACCCAGGACAATGACGTATGGTGGGAAGGAATAGGGTTTGATCCGCCTCAAGGGAAAAACATCGACTGGACCGGCCAGGAATGGGATATGAGCGCCCGCAGGGTCGGTGCGCACCCCAACGCGCGGTTTACCGCTCCCGCGACCCAGTGTCCGGTGGTCGACCCGGCGTGGGAAAATCCCCTGGGCGTGCCGATAAGCGCCATTCTTGTCGGAGGCCGCAGGCCGACAACGATACCGCTGGTGCATCAGGCATTTTCGTGGAATCACGGCGTCTTTCTCGGCTCAATCGTCGGTTCGGAAACGACGACCGCCAATATAGGCGCGGTTGGCGTTGTGCGCCGCGATCCCTTTGCCATGTTGCCGTTCTGCGGGTACAACATGGGAGATTATCTGGCTCACTGGATAAGCATCGGCACAAAGACCTCGGCCGAAAAATTGCCCAAGATTTTCTATGTCAACTGGTTCCGCAAGAGTGACGACGGCAAGTGGTTGTGGCCCGGATATGGAGAGAACAGCCGCGTGCTCAAATGGATTTTTGAGCGTACCGAAGGCTCGGCAAACGGCGTTGAGTCTCCCATCGGATATTTGCCTTCTCAGGACGGCATTGATACCAATGGCTTGCAGGTGACTGCCTCCGACATGAAAGAGCTGTTCAAGGTGGATGTCGCGGAATGGAAGAAAGAGGTGGTGGGTATAAAGGATCATTACAAGAAACTCGGCAGCAAGCTGCCGGCTGCGCTATCCGACGAGCTGTCGGCGCTGGAGAAGCGGCTCGGATAGCCGGGCTGCAGTTGTTGACTTGGCCTGGGTTTGTTATATATTTATGGTCCAGGCCAAGTTCGCCCCTCCGGACTTTTAACACTAAGACAAATCGCGCGATACCACAAAGGACATAAGGCGTGCCCTGGTTCATCAAGTCAAAGACCTCCGAAGAGAAGCGCAAGCCCGTAAAGGACGACATTTGGGTAAAGTGCGGGTCTTGTAACGCGCATGTTTTCAAGGAAGACTGGTTCAATTCCCTCAGTGTGTGCCCCAAGTGCGGCTTCCACGGAAGACTCACGGCCTACGAACGCATCGGCCAAATACTTGATATCGATACGTTCAAGGAGATGTTCGGCCGCATCAGTCCGTCGGACCCGCTCTCGTTTGTGTGGACAAGGGGCAGTTACAAAGACATAGTCAAGCAAACCCAGGACAAAACCGGACTCAACGAATCCGTGGTATGCGGCATCGGGAAGATTCACGATATTCCCGTATCCATCGCGGTGATGGATTTCCGATTTTTCGGCGGCAGCCTTGGCAGCGCAACGGGAGAAAAGATTCTGCTTGCTGCCAATTATGCCTATGAGCACAAGATACCCTACATAATCTTCTCAGCTTCGGGCGGGGCGCGCATGCAGGAAGGCACCCTGTCGCTGATGCAGATGGCAAAAACTTGCGCAGGAATTGCGCGGCTCCGCGAAAAGAAAATTCCCTACGTTTCCGTGCTCACCGATCCGACCACCGGCGGCGTGATTGCAAGTTACGCCATGGTCGGCGACGTCAACATTGCCGAGCCCGGAGCACTCATAGGATTTGCCGGCAGGCGCGTGATAGAGCAGACCATCAGACAAAAGCTTCCGGATAATTTTCAGACCTCGGAATACTTCCTGGAGCATGGGTTTATCGATCTTATCGTCGAGCGCAAGAAGCTCAAAGATACCCTCAAGAACGTGCTGCAGTATTACAATCGTTAACCGATCCCGATCAGGGCTATCCGCTATGAATGACTATTTTGATTTTGAAAAGTCGATTGCCGAGATGGAGAAAATGATCGAAAAGCTCAAGTCGATCTCTCCGGATCAGAATCATTATAACGACGAGATAGCCGAGCTCGAAAAAAAATGCGCGCTGCAGAAGCAGGAGTTGTACGGCAACCTCACGGCCTGGCAGACGGTGCAGATAGCGAGGCACCCGAAGCGCCCCGTCCTTCTCGACTATATCTCCCTTGTTTTTTCCGATTTTGTCGAGCTCCACGGCGACCGGTCCTTCGGCGACGACCAGGCGCTCATCGGCGGGTTCGCGACAATCGGGAAACGACGGGTAATGCTTATCGGCCACAACAAGGGCAAGAATGTTGACGAAAACATAAAGCGCAATTTTGGACAGGCAAAACCCGAGGGATACCGCAAGGCGCTGCGCCTGATGAGGCTGGCCGAGAAGTACAACCTGCCCGTCCTGTGTTTTATCGACACGCAAGGAGCATATCCGGGAATCGAAGGCGAAGAACGGGGGCAGCCCGAGGCCATTGCCACGAACCTCACGGAAATGGCGCGGCTGGAAGTTCCCATAATCGCGCTTATCACCGGCGAGGGCGGCAGCGGCGGTGCACTCGCCATCGGCGTGGGCGATTCCGTGCTCATGATGTCGCATTCAGTGTATTCGGTGATTTCGCCGGAGGGGTGCGCGTCGATTTTGTGGCGGGACGCGTCCTTTTCTCCGCAGGCGGCCGAGGCGCTCAAGCCTACGGCGCAGTCGCTGCTGGCGCTTAAGGTCATCGACGAAATTATTCCGGAACCTCTTGGCGGCGCGCACCGCAACTACGAACAAACCTCCCAGGAAATAAAGCGGGTGCTCCTCAAACACCTCAAGAGGCTTTCCGCCTTTTCTACGTCGAAGCTCCTCAAACTGCGGTTCGAAAAATACTCCGCAATGGGATTGTTTTCAGACTAGTGTTATTTGACAGGTAAAAGTACCGGCACGCACCCGCCGGGACCAACGCAAACCAACGGGAATACACCATGGCCACCGCGAAAAAACAGACCGTCGAGAACAAACTCCACAGGATACCGCTTCGCATTACGGATACCACCTTGCGGGACGCGCATCAGTCCCTGTGGGCGACGCGCATGCGCACCGTGGACATCGAAAAAATCATCGACGTTATCGACAGCGTCGGATATTATTCCCTCGAATGCTGGGGCGGGGCCACGTTCGACGTGTGCCTTCGCTTTCTTCGGGAGAATCCGTGGGAGCGATTGCGGCTTATCAAGTCCAAGGCCAAAAAGACGCCGCTGCAGATGCTCTTGCGCGGACAGAACCTGGTGGGGTACCGTAATTACGCCGACGACGTGGTCGACCGTTTCGTGGCGCTGGCCTGTGAGAACGGCATGGACATATTCCGGGTGTTCGATGCACTCAACGATACGCGAAACATCGAGGCGGCGGTGCGCGCCGTCAAGAAGCACGGCGGTCATGCGCAGGGTACGCTTTGTTACACCATCAGTCCGGTGCACACCATCAAGAAATTCGTGGAGTATGCGCGCGAGCAGAAGCAGCTCGGGGTCGATTCCATTTGCATTAAAGATATGGCAGGCATCCTTTCGCCGATCATGGCCGAGCGGCTGGTGAGCGCCCTTGTCAAGGAGCTCGACATACCCATTCAGTTGCATTGCCATGCCAGCTCGGGCATGGCGATTTCCAGCTACGTCGAAGGCGTGCGGGCCGGCGCGGGCGCCATCGATTGCGCCATCGCGGCGATGGCGGGCACCAGCAGCCAGCCGCCCGTGGAGACCATGGCGGCGATATTCGCGGAAACCGATTATCATGCGGACCTCGAC
>Ga0182027_10016065_pt1 | contig 10250 bp, 6 predicted proteins | sample 712E1DmetaG_FD_121300 | JGI IMG/M metagenome (GOLD analysis project Ga0182027, IMG submission 121300) | Permafrost microbial communities from Stordalen Mire, Sweden - 712E1D metaG (Illumina Assembly) | ecosystem: Environmental > Terrestrial > Soil > Wetlands > Permafrost | place: Sweden... | reverse complement strand
GTGCGATCGCGCATCGTCAAGTACGGAGTCCCGCTCCACGACTACCCCTTTTCACCTTCGCGTGCCGAACATTTTACCGTAGGGTTTGTCGGGAACTTCCGGCATGTTCCGAATGCGGATGCGCTGGCATGGTTCCTCAGCAGCGTGCTGCCCGTTCTCAAGCAGGTAGTTCCTTCCATCACAACGCTCGTGGCGGGGAAGGACATCCCGGCCGGCATCAGGAGCGAATATGAGGGCAACGGCTCCATCGCGTGGGCCGAAGACATCCCGCGCGTGTGCGATTTCTACAAGCGTATCTCCGTTTTTGTCAATCCTATCGTCTCCGGACGCGGCCTCAGGACAAAACTCGTGGAGGCGGCGGCATGCGGCAGGCCCGTGGTTTCCACAGCCCTCGGCGCGGAAGGGTTCGAAGATTTGTCGATCTTGATCGCCGACACGCCCGCGGAATTCGCAGCGCATTGCAAGGCCCTCAAGGATGATCCCGTTCTGTATGCCCGCCTCGCGCAGGCCAACCGGAAAACGGTGGAGCGGTCCTATTCGCTGGAAGCCGTCGGCGGGCAGCTGCGCAGCCTCATTGAAGGCGGCCCCTGATGCCCTCCCCTCTTGTATCGCTTGTCGTCCTCAACTGGAACGGCGCAGACATCATCGGCGAATGCATTGCGTCGCTCAAGCGGCTCGCCTATTCCCCGGTCGAAATCATCGTGGTCGACAACGGGTCAACCGACGGCTCGGTGCCGCTGCTGCAGAGCATTCCGGGAATATCTATTGTCAAGAATGCCGGGAACCTGGGGTTTGCCGCGGGGATGAATGCCGGATTCAAGGCGGCGCGGGGCGCCTACGTTGCGGCGCTCAACAACGACATCACGGTCGCCGAAACGTGGCTCAACGAGGCAATTGACATGATGGAACACGATGCAGCCATCGGCATCGTAAGCTCCCGGCAGATGAACTATTTTGACCGCGACATTATCGACTCTCTGTATTGCTACCTCCATCCGAGCCTGATTTTTTTCCAGGAGGGATTTCGCGACCGATACGCGCCCGGAACCGCTCGTGCCGTGCCCGCGCGGGTGCTCGGTGTGAGCGGCGCCTCGGCTCTGTACAGAAAACAGGCGCTAAGCGAGACGCAGGGTTTCGACGAACGTCTTGGTTCATACCACGAGGAATCGGACCTGTGCATGAAGGCATTTCTGGCCGGATGGAAATGCGTCTATGTTCCGTCCGCAGTGGTCTATCACCGCAGGAGCACGAGCTTTGGAACCATCAGAGGCACCATGTTCTATTACCAGACAAGAAACCGCCTCTGGTTCATACACAAATACTCCCCGCTTTCACTGGTAATCGCCAACATCGGTTGGATTCTGTTCACCGAGCTGCGCATCCTGCGCGTGGTGATCTTCCGGGAGCGGGTGCTGTTCTCCTATTGCAAGGGCCTCGCCCACGGGTTCGCGGGAATGAGAGGCCAGCGCAAGGCACGGCGTGAGAACATGCGGAAGCTTGCGCTCCGGTTCGTCGAATACCGCACACTTCGGAAGAAAAAGGCGATTCCACTCTAATACGAATTTGCTTTCAAGATGATTCTGAGCGTGGGTGTCATCGCGAGCGCAGCGCGGCGATCTCATACGGTTGAGATTGCTTCGTCGCGGACTCCTCGCAATGACATACAATCAACTTGAACGCAACTTAGTGTAAGATCGGTCGTCCTGCGACTAATCTTTTTTGTACTGCTCCCCGTGCGTCATCGCAGCAACGCGTATCCTCCGTGCTCCGGAAAAACAGAGCGGGCGTGCAGATATTGTGAACCGCACGCCCGCGTTGTGGATCGGCCCGGACCGGAAATCAGAAGAACACATAGCCAGGCAGAATTACGCCTTTTGCAACAAGCGCCTGCGCCTGCGTCATGTTGACCTGATCGCTGGAACAGTACAGCGTATCTCCCGAATCCATGTCTCCCACTATCCCCGCGATGCTCGCCGAATCGAGTCCGTTGTAGCGGATATCGACCCAGCTCAGGTTCTTGAGGCCCGCAAGCGACGGCGCGCTCTTGAGCGTGGAGCATCCGTTGATGTTAAGATGCGCCAGTGCAGTAAGGCCGGAGAAATCCGAAAGAAGCGAATCGAGCCCCTGGCAGTAATGCAGGTCGACATACTTGAGTTTTGTCAAGCTGTCGAGGGCCGCAACGGACGTAATCGACTTGTCGTTGTGGGCATCGTACCATTCCAGGTTCTTGAGCGAGGAGAGCTTGGAAATGTCGGCAATCCCGCCGCAATTGTAAATCTGAAGCTGCGTGAGGGTGGTGAGGCCCGCAAGTGCGGAAATATCGGTGAGTCCCTCGCCGTGGAGCATGAGGCTCTTGATATTGGTGAGCCCGCTCAGTTGGATTGTGTCAAGACCGGCGCTCGATCCGACCGTAAGCACCTTGAGCCCCGGAAGGTTTGAAAGCTTGAGGGAAATAATCTGGCTCAGATTGCTGAGGTCGATGGTGTCGATGACCGCGAGGTTGGTGAGAACGACGGATTTTACCGAGTCGCAGTAGCCGAAATCGATCTTCTTGACTTTGGGTAAATCCGACAGCGTCACCGTCGGCAATGAGTTATTCGCAATCAGCAAGGTCTGGAGGCTGGGAAGTCCGGAAAGACCCGCAATGGTGGTGGCGCTCTGGCCGGCGACCCGCACCCATAGCAGTTTGGTGAGCGTCGACAGCGCAGAATAGTCTTGGATACCGTTGGCCCAGCCCAAGTCGAGCCAGGTGAGGTTCGTGAGTTTCGACAATGCGGAAATGTCGGTGACGCCGTTGGCGCTGTGAAGACTCAGGCGCTGCAGCGTGGTGAGGTTTGCAAGCGAATCGATGTTCGTTATCTGCCAGCAGCCTTCGAGATCAAGCGTGGTGAGGTGTGGCAACCAAGAAATCGGCTTGATATTGGTGATCCCGAAGCAATTGTAGCAATCGAGCTCCTGGAGGCTGTCGAGCTTGGACAGCGCCGCAAGATCGGTGACGCCGGAGCATTCGTTGATATTGAGATACTTGAGTTTCGTGAGGTGCGACAAGGGGGTAATGTCGGTGAAAAGGTTCGAATCGAGATTGAGCCATTCAAGCGACGTTGCGCCCTGCAGAAATGAAAGGTCGAGCAGTCCGGACTTGGCAAAATTGGCGTACACCTGGGATCCGATTCCGACCGTGTCGTATTTGATAGCGTACGTCGTGTCCCGCTGGACGGAATAGGTTGTGTCGCGTTGTACCGAGGTGGTCTGGGTACATCCGAAGAACTGGGTGCTGGCCGTGAGCATGGGAACCAACAGAGCAAGTGAGAGAAGAAGTTTCTTCATTAAACCCTCCTGGGAAATAGGTGAAATTGGTTCATGATAAAGCGGTAGTTTTCCTGAAGAAGAACTCGTGAAATAATTGACTAATATATGTGGAACGGAACTGAAGGCGCAAGGGATAAATCGTTCCCGAAAGTACGCAAAATTGCCGCCTTGGGAGTATATTCTAGGTGATATTTCCAGGAGGAATCAGTGCGGACGACGGCGGCGTTTTGGTTGATACTGTTGACCGCGGCATCCCTGTGCCGTGCGCAAGATGGCGACTGGTCTCTTGTCTGGTCAGATGAATTCAACGGACATTTCCTGGATACCTCCTCCTGGAATTACGATGTTGGAACCGGGAGTAACGGCTGGGGCAACAACGAACTTCAGTATTATACGCCGGGCAACAACATCATTTTTAACGACAGCTGCCTCGTCATCGAACTGCGCAACCAGATCATGGGTACTGCGCAGTACACATCCTCGCGCATCAACACCCGCAAAAAAGTCGAATTCCAATATGGAAAGATCCAGGCCAGGATCCAGGCTCCCTATTCCCAGGCGGTGTGGCCTTCGTTCTGGACGCTTGGCGCAAACTACAACGCGGTCGGATGGCCGGCCTGCGGCGAAATAGACATTTTCGAAATGGCCTGCGGAGACTTCTACCCGGACAACAGGGGCGACAACACGAATTTCGCGGTTGTCCACAGCGACGACGACGGCGGTTTTCCGGTGGAGCTAAAAGGGTATGTCACGATTCAGCGCAGGATGGCCGACGACTTCCACATCTTCACGCTGGTGTGGGACCAGGATTCGGTCCGGTTCTTCTTCGATTCGTCCTCCACACCCTATTACAAAGCCGACATTTCCAAAGCGTATCTCGACGCATTTCGCCAGCCCCAAAGCCTTGTGCTGGACATGGCGCTCGGCGGAACCGGATTCGCCGGTTCTCCAGACGGGTCAACCGTGCTTCCGCAGCTTTTGGCCGTCGACTGGATCAGATGGTATCAGCGGAAGACGGCGGTGAACCGGCCCTTGCCGGACCGGAAAGGCCAATCACAGGATGTACCCAGAATGGTTGCCGGCGGAATCCTGATAACCGTGGCGGACCCGGGGCGCTCGTTTCTGGAAATTTACAGTTGCGATGGCAGGCTGGTGCAGGATATGTCGCAACATGTCCGCGGCCTCTCCGCCGGCAGCCACGTTGTGCCGCTTCCCCGCCTGCGGGCTTTGCCGGGTATGTGTGCAGTGCGCTTCGACAATGGCAAGGACATGTTTACCGGCATGATGAATCTGGGGAGATAGATTATGACCATCTTTGCAGGGAGTTTCGGCCTCGCCTCCTCACCTTCCGGGCCACAATAACTGAATATGTAGATATAATGATGGGTGTTGCCCCGCTGCGCGTGGCCGCTCTCCCTACGTGCTCGGCCATTCGGCCTCGTTGCCGGTCCGCCCTATGCCGCTTTGCGGCCGGGTCGTCCGGCAACGCGCTCCAGCGCGCACTCCGGTCCAGCTAACGCTGGGCAGAAGACCATTGCCACAGTTGACAAGTTAGCCAACAAGAAGATAACGGTTCGCTAAACTCTTCCACTGTCAACTTTCAACTTTGAACTTTCACAGATGTATCTAATAGATCTTGCAGAATACTATCCAGGCGTGCGCCCCTGTGGAGTCTGTTTCGTGAATCTTTACAGTCGGGGCTTCCGCAGATTTCTTCCCCGCGATTTCAGACGATATCGCGACCCGCAAAAATTCCTGCCATTTGGCGGACGAGACCTGACTGTTTGTTGCAATTGCTAACCTGCCCCCGTCAATGTGCCCCATTGAAAGCAGCTCGGCGAACCTCCGGATGTACTTCCGGAATACCTTGCCGCCGTCTCCGGACGGTAGGTCGGTTGCAAGTTTTGCATCGCCGACAAATACCAGCCGTAGTGCCGGAAACGAGAGAACAACATCGGGATTGATCCCGGGATCTCCCGCACCAAACAGATCGTAGGGAAGTTTATATCCCCGCATACCGGCCCATTCGATCAACGCCGTTTGCAGGCTGTCGCGGTTGTCTGTAACTGCTGCAACCGTATCGTCCATCACCGTTTCAATAGTCATAAAACTCCCCTGTCTGTTCGTCCGGACAACGTATCCCCGTGTCCTTGATTTTGTGCAGCGCGAACAAGCATCAGAGAGAAGCCTGTGGCGTTTTCTCGAAAACAGACCACGCCCTTTGGGCGTGGTGCACAATGTTACGAAGAAGCACTGTCGTGCTTTCTTTGATTTCGGGGGTTTCTCACTCTCGTTTCGTAAGGGTTTGGTAGTGGTGCTTCGCACCATCCATTATAACGTATGCCCTTTTACCCCCTCATCAAAGCCACGGCCTATGGCCGTGGTTCTTTACTGCACCTGCGGGAAACAAATGCAAGATGTATGCCACTGCGGTCCAACATGCCGTTAAGCGTCAACCAAGCCGGACCTCCCTGCGTAATGCACGGAAGGTGATCATTGAAAGCCCCTAGTCTGTGATACCTCCGTGCTTGGTTAACACAACTTTGTATTACAAACCCAGCAAAACACGATTTTGTATCAAAAAGCCCTTGCCACAACCTGCTCCACAGAAGCAGGGACCGCTGGTATGCGATTTGCGCTATTTGTATGTTGGGCATTTATCAAGTGTACTACCGGGTCGACACGCGGGGGCTCCGGAGAGCCGGTTGTCAAGAACCCGGGTAGTTTTATCTGATGGTGCTCGCGCATCCGAAGGAAATAAACCATGACAAGGGAGGACCTATGTACGCTCGCTGGTTAGTACCCATACTCCTCGGTCTCGTAATGTGTTCGGGAGCGAATGCCGTCACCCATGTGATTTACTTCGGCGGCAATTCTACGCCGGTGTACAATCCATCATCGATCACCGTCGCCGTGGGCGATACCATTTCGTGGCGGGGCGACTTCGACCGTCACCCGTTCTGCTTCATGTCGGTTCCGGCCGGTGCTGCGACAGCAGCCATTCCGTCCGGCAATCAACTCGATTATGTGGTTACTACCGCCGGAACCTATAGATACCAGTCCAACTTGCCGCATTCATTGGCGATGGTGGGCTCATTTGTCGCGACGTCAAGGGCCGAGGCAGGGAGAATTGCGCCTGTAAAGTAGGAGTTGGTTGCTTGCCGTTGCAAAGGGGAAAGTTCCGTTCTTTCCGGTGGGGAGAGGCGTACAGCCTGGTGCCGCCTGCCCCCCTGGACCTCCGCGCCGCGCCTGCAGCGCCGCCGATACCCATGAAGCCGGCAAGCCGCTTGCGAACGCGTCCGGCAGGACATCTTCCCAATCCTCAAAAGATGCCGGCCTTGAACGACGCGAGCGGACTAATCTGCCGGTCTCATGGGGCGACGCTGATGGCGAGAAGAGAAAAAAGCGCATTCAATTTCCGGCGATCGTTATTCGGCTTCCACGATTGGGTTTCCAACCGAACTTGTTTGGCATTTGGTTTTGTCTTCCCCCTCAGCGGCGGCCCAGAGGCCGGAGGAATGGTCCGCTTGTGCTGTCCGAGCCCGGCATCTTGGTACAAAATCCTCGATTGTCCTGCCGGGTGAGCTCACAAGCGGCCCGACGGCCGAAGGGTCAGCCGACGCTGCGGGGCGGCGTTCTTTGCTCACTTTCTTTCGCTGCAGACAAGGCAAACGACATAGTATCTGGTGCGAAGCACCAACTACTTTGCCTTGGGGAACGGTAGTGACAACAAAGTGAGTCTGGGTTCGGGAGTGAAGCTCCCGACTCCATTGGTCGGAGGTGCCGGGGGGCGACCCTCCCGGCTCCGTCTGTGAGAAGGCCGAACTCCCGACAGCCGTAGAATCATGCCTCGCCTTCCCGGCCGCCAGCGGTTTCCCCACCGGCACTATTGCTGGGAAGAAACCCTTGCACGCCAACCAAGACAAAGAGAGCCCCCGGAAGCTTCCGGAGGCTCTCTTTGTGTAAAGAAAAAACGTCTAGCCTAGTACGTCAGGCCAAACCCATACGCGAACAGCGCGGTTCCGCCGCTTCCGACAAAATCTCCATAGGGCTGACCGGGCGTGATAGCATACGGCGAGCCGGTCGGCGCATTGGCATTGATTGGAACCTGCGCATACGTCGCGGGCCAGGTGTGCGACAGCTTTCCCGTGAAGTTCTCGCCATTGACGGCAAAGAGAACATCGGCAATACCTTCGCCTTCGGGTCCGGGCAGCCAAGCAGCCACCCAGGCGTCCGCGTTTGCCATGTCGTCGGTGATGATCAGAGGACGGCCCGAGTACATCACAACCACAACCGGTTTTCCCGTTGCATGGGCCGCGGAAATGAGCGCCTTGTGCGCGGCCGTAAGCGTAGACGGCTGGCTTCCGGGGATATCTCCGCCGCTTTCCGCGTAGGGCAATTCTCCCACGCAAACAACAACAACACTGGCCGTGGTGGGGATATTGGCACCGGTTGGACCATATGTCACAGTACCCGAGCAGGCGCCCTGGATGGCTTGAAGCAAAGTCGTTCCGCTGGGAGGCGTACGAGGAATACCCTTGACCGTGTCGTAGTAAGCGCTTGGCCAGTCAAGGCACCAGCCGCCACACTGATAATACATACTGTCCGCAAATGCTCCCACAACATGCACGTTGGCGGTGGGGCTTATCGGAAGCGGTTTTGTTCCGCCAACGGCATTGTTCTTGAGCAGAACCAGGGACCTTCTCACGCACTCGCGTGCGACCGCCGTATGCGCGGCGCACTTGACAAGAGGTAGATACGCCCGGTTTGCGAGAGAATTCTGCATCAGGTTGAGGCGCAGCTTGATGCGAAGGATGCGTTTGCATGCGTCGGCGAGGCGGCCTGCGGCAGCGCCTTGAACAGCGGTGTACACGCCGGCAGGGCCTACGCCGTCCGGCTGCATGATGTTATCCAGACCGTCGTTGAAGCTGTTGACAAGACCGGTTTGGGATGCGTCCCAGTCGCCAACGACAAACCCGTCGAATTTCCATGCGGTCTTAAGCGTATCGGTGAGGAGCGGCTTGTTGAAATGCATTGCAGTGCCAAGCCACGAACACATGCCCGCCATAGTGGTTGCAAGACCGTTTTGAATAGCGGCCTTGAATGGCGGGAGGTGAATACTGCACAATATGTTTTGAGCATTCGCGCCGGTCGCGGTCGCGCAGTTGCCGGCATTTGCGCCGCCTACCGCGCCGCCGCCGCCCGCAAAATGCTTTGCCGTTGCGGCTACAACGCAGGGCGAGGAAAGATCCGTTCCCTGAAAACCGCGAACCGCGCCGACAACCATGGGAACGGTTCCGTCGGGCGATTCATCCCAGCCCTCATAGAAACGGCCCCAGTTTATGCTTCTCGGAACATCCACAACCGGCGCAAAAGCCCAGTTGATTCCCATGCTGCGAAGTTCGATGGCGGTAATTCTTTCTTCAAGCTCGGCAAGCAGCGGGTTGTGCGTGCATCCCATGCCGATGTTATGCGGGAACATGGTTCCGCTGGGCGGCGAGATGAATCCGTGCACGGCGTCAATTCCAATCATCTTGGGCGTGCCCTGCGACTTGATGGCGTCTGTTTGCCATCCATCGGAAGTATTAGCGTTGTCCGTACAGGTGGGACCGCCATTGCCGACGCCGTAGAAAACGGTTCCCCACGTATTGGCCGTGGCATATTGAATTCCCTGGCACACCTGATAGGCTTGCCACGAAACCGTATTGTGGGCACTCATTATGGAGTCGACCTGGGCATCCACATTGCGGGTCGAAATGGCAATATCGCCCACGTCGCCCGAGTATGCATTGATTGGCTTGAGCGCGGCGAAGTAATTGGTTTTTCCCGCGCGAATCGTATCAACCGCGGCCATAATTTTCGGCATCGCCTGGGTCTGCACGAAATTGTCGGACTCGGTCATGCTTCCGTTGCCGGATCTTCCTGTGTAAACAAGGGTTCTTGACTGGACCTGCAAACCGTTGCCAACTTCCACCACATATGCCTGACGGGCAACACGCTGCTTTAGCATGGAAAAAGGAGCAACTTGATAGTTGCCATTTTTCATAACGTCGCTAAACACTGTTTGAATCTTCTTGCCGCCAAGGGTGAAGAGATCAATGGTAATCCTCTGGGTCCCGGACACATGGAAGTGAATCATGCTGCCCTGGGCGCCCAGGTTCAGCGAGGACACCACCCCGTTTGCACCGGCATTGGCCTTGATGACCCCTGTACCCGCGCAGTTATACATCTGGAGATTCTTGACATCAAAATTGGCTGGATCGATAAGCGTGAACCGACCATTGGAACAAGTGTAGGCCCACACCAACCTGTTGTTGATGTTGGTGTACATCACCATCGCGTCGGCGACGGGTGTGCCGGCACCATCCACTACTCTTCCGGTTACCTGGGCAAATACCGCCTGCGATGAAAGAAGCGTACACGCAAGAAAAAAAAGACAAAGACGTCGTACCATACTCCCCCCTGCTACGTTGAAGATTGGTGAGATTTGAAGATGAAGCTCGTTGTATTCTCTCCCCCGGAGAACCCGTGCATTCAATATATGAAAAAATAATTGGCTCGTCCACATAATATAAGAAAATAATCCGCTTAAATTAAGTATGGAAGTTGAAAAGTTTAGAAGTTAAAAAGTTGAAGACGTCTGCGGCGAACTAACGGTTCCAAGGTACAAGTTGAAAGTTGAAAAGCGCAAAGTCTGTTTTTCGGCTTTCAACTTTCAACTTGGAACTTGGAACTCCTTTTTCGTTCAGAAGCCCATCCTCAGCGAGAAATTGGCAACCGGAAGCGACGGTCCCAGGTTGTACTCGTATGCCGCGTCCGCCGCAAAGTACTTCCCCCCCATCCATTCCAGAGGGATCTTGAGGCCGAAGCCGGCGGTGAGTATCCAGGGCTGATCGAATGCGGGGTCTTTCTTGGCGCCGGCCCGGATGAGCAGCACCTGC
>Ga0182027_10016064_pt1 | contig 10250 bp, 10 predicted proteins | sample 712E1DmetaG_FD_121300 | JGI IMG/M metagenome (GOLD analysis project Ga0182027, IMG submission 121300) | Permafrost microbial communities from Stordalen Mire, Sweden - 712E1D metaG (Illumina Assembly) | ecosystem: Environmental > Terrestrial > Soil > Wetlands > Permafrost | place: Sweden... | reverse complement strand
TGGTTCTCTCTTTAAATGCTCAAAGTAATTGATGTAGCCGACCTCTAAAACCCTTTCCTGGTCCTCAATCCATATGGACTTACGTCTAAGATTTTTTAGAGACAAATAGACTTCTCTTAGCTCGGTTCCGATGTCAGGCCCCTGCAGATCTGCTGTTTTTATCTTTATCACAAGGTCATTGAAGAGATCTCTTTGTCCATCCTGCTGTTCGATAAACTGCCTTCTAACCTCTTTGATAATGTAATAAACAGCCCGTTTTTCCACTACTGTAAAGTTGTATCTTGCCTGAGTTAAAACATTGGCTTGCGCTAATTTAATTTCGCTTTTACTCATGGATTAAAATTTTTCTTAAATGTATGTAATAAAATCTAACCTAACAAACGAATACTAACAAGAGGTGTAAAAAACTAACATTCGGCCTGTTTTTAGTTGTAAAAAACTAACATTGAGTTGTAAAAAACTAACATTCGCCCTTGTAATGCACTATAATACAGCTAGTTTAAAAGGTGTAAAAAGAGGCAAAAAATATACCTTAAAAATGCCTTTAGAAAGAATGAAGAAGTTTATAAGGTTTAGTATTCATGCAACTGACAGAATGACAGGGAATTGAACGGAAACAATCGGGAAAACGAAGAAAAGGAAAAAGAAGAAAAATGAAAGGTAAAAAAACCAAAAATTCCGGCGGCGCTCGATTTCGCAACTACTTGATATATAGGTATATAAAAAATTTTGTCAACTTTTTTGTTCTTTATTCCGTTCATCACGTCTGTCCTTAAGATACCACCATTCTGAATTATCATCAGGTCTTGTGGTTTTGATAGCGCCAAGTTCAATTAAGAGTCTTCGAATTTCATCATCAGAGAATCCGCCTATTTTACCTTTTAAAGCAGCAAAAGAGCGATCCACAAACTTTTTGTTGTTTAACATTTCTTCTAAAATACCTTTAGCTTGCTCATTACTTTTATTTTGAAGAGAAAACATCTCTTTATTATGGCTGAATTGCCTGTTCTGAAGAATAAAATTGAATATTCCAGTTAATAAACCACCAATTATTACACCAATTAAAGCCCATACAGCTGGAGAAACTATTGTCGAATCACATAAATGTCTCATTTTATTAATTTTGGGGTTTAGCTATTTTTTATCAGTATATCGAATGCATCTCAAGATGGCTGATCCATATCCACCGCCACCTGAAACAGTTACAGTATTTGATTGCTCAACAATAATTGCATCAGCTCCACATTGGCATGCTTTGGGTTTTGCATTTTCAATTGCCTTTGCAACTGTTTTATTTAAGTTAGAACCTGTCTTGCTGTCAATAAGTGCGATTACTTCAAAGGATCTCTTTATTTCAGAAGAACTAAAATAAATATCAAGAATACAATCCTTAGGTTTAGCTGGAGCAGATTTTGATACTGTCACACCTACAGATGCACATGCAGAAAACAAAACAATAATGATTAATGTAAAACTAAGATTTAGAACTTTTTTCATAATAGAAAATGTATTTAGTTAATCAAAATTAAGAAATTTTAAAGCATCAGCAGTGGTTTTTGGATTATACTCTACTTCCAAAGTTAAATTCAATTTTACCCTAACCGGATTACATTTCCCTGGAGTCTGTGGACTTCTCTAGGTAGAGCTGGCTGGCAGAGTTATTTCCCGTCCTGACTTGGGTTTTTAAGGACCCAGGTCAGGCCGAGAATAACTCTACTCATTTGCCCTGGCTTTTTTCGCCCCCGTCCGCATGCTTTCATCTTTTTCCCTATTGCTCCTTCCGGAGCGTTTCGGACGAGCTACCTCTTCGGAAGGCCGAAGGGTAGCTTTTGCCCGAAACGGAGTGAAGGGAAAAAGATAGCAAGCGGGAACCTCACTTCGTGAGATTCTGCTTGCCCTCTTCGAGGGGAAAACAGGGCTAAAGCCCTGTTTAAGAACAAAATAAAAGATTTTTATTTTGTTCTAGAAATAACTATATTTGTTTAACAAATAGCAATATCTAACATAAATGTCAGATAATCAATTCAAAATATAGTTACTATGGCAACTATCAACGTAGACGAAGCTACCAAGGACGACCTAAAGACGTACTGCAAAAAACAGGGAATTACCCAGGGCGATTTTGTAAAATATACCCTGTCATATTTTCGAAAATCAGGGATCAACCCGGCTGATCCACCAGAGAGTGTAAAAGAAGAAATTGCAAAAATTGAAAAAAGAGTAAGCCAGCTCATAGGGTTTCAAAGGACCTTCGAGCGGGATAACTTACTTCCACTACTCGAGGCGCTAACAAAAACTGAAGGGAAGATCGATCAGCATTTTTCAACACTTCCCGAAATGCTTAGCAATACGCTTAAAGAAGTTACTACCATGAGTAAGCTGATAGCTAAACTAGAGCAGTCTATTAACAGCACTTTACGAAATCTATTCGACCAGTTTGGCCACAAACAAGATACTATAGTTAAGCAGTACAAGGATCTGACAGACAAGGTTGATATTATCATGGAGCATGGCGCAGCTGTAGGGATGACAGGCACCAGCATTATTGATCGTTACAGAAAACAAAAATAAATTGATTAATCCATGTTTATTAAGTTTGATAAACCTAAAACAAATAGCAAGGGCAGGCTCGCCAGCTCAGGGAGTTCATCTGCTTTCGTGAACTACCTGGCGAAGGAGGACGAAATACATATTGAGCAGGGAGAACAACCCGAGCACTGGTTTAGTGGTGGTCGTGATGAATGTCACCCTGCAGAGGTTCGGGCAGCCATCGACAGCGATCACCAGGGCATTGGCAGGAATGAAGGCAAGTTTGCCACAGGTAGCATCAATCCTACTGAGGAGGAGTGGAAAGCCCTGGGAAAAACCGAGGCAGAACGCCTGGAGAACTTTAAGTCCTGGATACAGAAAGATTTTAACCAGGAGTTTGCGGGGAACTTCAAGAAGCTTGACAAAGCGGGGAAAGAGGTAACAATTGAACCCCAAAATATAAAAATGTACTTCAAGGTTGAACACGACCGGTACCATAATGGACGTGACCAGGAGGTAATAACAGGATTGAAATGGCAGGGCGAACCCAAGGAGGGTTTTAACGTGCATTGTCATTTTATTGTAGGACGTAAAACGGCAGATGGGAGAAACCGAATCAGCCCGACCACCAACAACCGCAAGGAGTTTGACAGAGACAGGTTAACCCTGAGAACAGAGCAGAGCTTCGATCAAAAAACGGGGTACGAGCGGCCGCTAAAAGAGTCCTACCAGTACATGAATACAATGAAGAACGGGACCGGATTGCAAAAATCGGAAATGTTGCAGAAAGCCGTAAAGGAAGAACTTCATACAGGTGTTCTATTAAAAAGCAAAGATCTGGACAAATTAATTAGTCCGGAGAAGATCCTGGAGAAGGTTAAATTAACTCCGCCTAAACTATCAAGGGGCCTGAGCATATAGGACATTAAAACAGATTTTATGATACAATTAATTATATTCATTTTAAATGCTACAGGGAAGTTTCTTGGCAAGCTTATTAGCTATAAAGGATGTCTTGTTACTTTCATCATTTTCTGTATTGTGTTTTTTTTAATTCTCGGAAAAGGAGCTGAGATGCATAACAGTGAAATACTAAAAGCACATCCGCAACTCAAAGATGTCCTACAGGATCATTACAATAATTCCCCTCCTCAATCTGGACAACAATTTGCCGGAATTCTAATTTGGGGTGTTATTATACTCCTTATAGCCCTGTTCATCAAGAATAAACTTAAAAAGAAAGATCCAACGAAGGGCATTGGTAAGCCCATCCCATCTACGATAAGCAAGGATTTAGAAAATAGGTACAGCTTTAAGCTTCAAACAGAGGGAGAAAATCTTATTCTTAATAACCCCTTCCGGGGCATTCTCTGTATCGGCAGCGCTGGGAGCGGGAAAAGTGAATCCATTCTAAGACAGCTCATGAAGTCGGCTATTGATAACGAATTTTGCGGTATTATCTACGACTTTAAATCTCCAACCCTTACCAATGAGTTAGAAGCCTATCTAAGCCAAAAAACGTCAAGGTTTAAACACTACAATATAAATTTTAACGACCTCGAGCGATCTAACCGGGTAAACCCCTTAGATCCCCGGTATATAATTAATGCAAGTTATGCCAGGGAATTTTCAACTGCAATCATCAACAACCTGCTACCCGAAAGCCTTGAAAGGAAAGACTTCTGGGTTAGAAGCTGCACGGATGTTCTGGCTGCTATAATTTTCTACTTATCCAGGGAATTACCAGAGTACAGCACATTACCCCACGCCGTAGCCCTTGTTTTGACAGATGAAAGAAAAATTATAAAACTACTCTCAAACAATCTTCAATGCTCCGGAATGGTGAAGAGCTTAGAAACGGCCTTAAACAACGATTCCAGAGAGCAGCTAAGCGGTGTTATCAGTACGCTTCAAAGTGCAATGAGTGTTTTAAACACCCCGGAAATTTTCTATCCGCTAAGTGGAAACGATTTTTCATTAGAAGTCAACAACCCTGCTGATCCGATATGGCTAAGCCTGGGTAACTCTCCAGTAATACCCGAAACTTATTCCCCAGTACTGAGTCTGATTATTACAGTAGCCCTAAAGCAGATGAACCAGGCGGGTAAGCACCACAGCGCAATTTTCCTGGATGAAGCTCCAACGCTTTACATTCCTAAGCTGGAGATAATCCCGGCAACTGCAAGAAGTAATAAGGTTAGTATATCATTCTTTGCGCAAGATTTTTCACAAATTGTCTCACAATACGGCCAGAAAAACGCTGATGTAATAATCAGCCTTTTGAATAATCAATTTTTTGGCAGGGTTAGCAGCCAAAAGACAGCAGAATATGTAAGTAAGCTTTTTGGTAAAACGGACCAATACTTTGAAAGTCATTCGGAGTCACGAGGCAGATCCAGCACAATTACTACCAACAGCAAAAGTGAAGGAACTTCAAAGAATTTTTCAATTCAGGAACGGGAAAGGATTAAGCCACAGGATATACTGCAGTTTGATGTAGGTCATTTTTGCGGGATCCTTGTAGAAGGTAGTAACAAGGAGTTTAATACCCATTTTAAAAACATTTCTTGTGAGCCGGTAAGCATGCCAGAGAGGAACTTTTTATTTGATGTAGAGAGTAATTTTAGAGCTATCCATGCACAGATTAAAGAGCTTGTACAGGAAAAGAACGTGGTAAAATAAAGTTGTCTATTAGGTGAAAATGTTTAAACTTATCTGAGCTTCATCCAAATAAAGTAGATATTTATTATAGTTTTGGCATTTTGGTTTTATTAGAATAAATTTGATTTATTGTATTTTACCTTATCAAAAACGAACTAACTAATAAGATAACATTATTGATTCTACCAAATATTCATCCTAAAATCTTATGAATCCTTCTGATGATCAAATATCACATTTTTTCTTTGAATCAATAGCCAAGACCTATGATGATCCTTCTATGAAGGGTTTAGAGAAATTATGTGAATCGTATCAGGATTTATTACTATATGAGTACTTAATGCGTCCTCATGTGGGAGATAAAGTCGATCAGTTATACAGGTTACTAACCGATACTCTTTTTAGTCATGAGTCAGCATCTTTAATTCGATATGAAAATGGCGGAACTCCAATATATGAAGTGACAAAAATAAATAAACCAGAACCTATATCAATGCCACTTTGGGGGACGGTGTTGTCTCACCAATATATCGTCAAAGAAGTAGATCATGCTCAAGTCATAGATAACTGTAAAAATCTTTTAAGCCAAAGTCCAAAAAATCCCGATAACCCTATGGATGATGTTTATTCTGAGTTTATTAGAGTTGTTGCAAAGGCAAGTTATATGCAGATAGATTTAAATAACGATAGTTTTGGGAAGGTGATTCAATTAAGTTCTTCAATGTTCAGAAATGGAAATGATATTCCAGTATTTGATCTTTTATACGTTAATACTTTGGTTTTTTTGTTTTTAAGACAATCCAATTATCTCATAGATTACCTCTTTTTTTGGAGTCTCAATATTGAATACTGGCTTAAAAAAAATAACATAAAAAGAGTTCAATCAGTTTATCTTGCATCAGAACTATTAGAGTTTTTCCAAGGATACCAGAATCTCAAATGAATCTTTTTTAAGATATTGTTGGGCGACAGCCACAGAAGAGGTAGTCCTTACGTACCCAAGCACAAGGGTCTATACTGCAAGACATTTCAACATTGGCAGCCTCTTTTTAGTTACTTGTCAAGTCACTAGTTCAAATATCCTTAGATGAAATCTTTATTATATTTACATTGTAACGAATAACCTTAGGTATAAATTCAAGAAAATGAGAAAGACCTGTTATTTATTTATCGCGCTAATAATAACCTGTTCAGGATACAGCCAGAATGCTGAAGAGTATTTTAAAAGTGGAGTCTCAAAGAATAACATCAAAGACTACATTGGAGCAATCGCAGATTTCACCAAATCAATTGAGCTTGATTCTACTCATGCAGAGACTTACCTTAACAGAGGAAAAGTAAAGAATATATTACAAGATTACGTTGGAGCAATTGCTGACTATACTAAATCTATTTTGAGAAACCCTAATGATGCATCAACTTATGACAATAGAGGAACTGCAAAAGGAGACATCAAAGACTTCGAGGGAGCAATTGCAGACTATGATAAGTCAATTGAAATTGATCCCCATAACTCGCGACCGTATTCTAACAGAGGTCTAGCAAAGAAAAATCTTCAAGACTATGCTGGAGCACTAGCAGATTATGATAAAGCAATTGTGCTTGATCCAAAGTATAAAATAGCCTATGTTAATCGAGGAAATGTAAAGAGTAGCCTCAAAGATTTTAAAGGTGCAATTGCAGATCTTACGGAAGCTAATGTCTTGGATCCAGAAGATGCGGACATTTATTACGATAGAGGAGCAGCAAAAATCGGTATTGAGGATTTTAATGGAGCTATAACAGACTATTCAAAAGCTATCGAATTAAATCCCGATTTTGCAAACGCTTATGCAAATCGAGCAAATGTAAAGTATACTCTTAAAGATTATCCAGGATCAATCAGTGATAATAACAAGGCAATTGAACTTAACCCTGATTTAGCAGTAACTTATAGTAATAGAGGCAATGCAAAAAGTGATTCCCATGACCTAACTGGTGCAATTGAGGACTATACTAAAGCAATCGAAATTGATCCTGAATTTGGAGAAGCCTATTATAACAGAGCTAGTGTTAAGTCTGATATTAAGGACTACACGGGAGCAGTTGCTGATTATCAGATTGCAATAGAAAAAGATTCCAGCTTCTCTATGGCATATAATAATTTAGGGTGGGCAAAATTTAACCTTAAAAGATTCAAAGAAGCATTAGTTGATGTAAATAAAGCTATTAAACTGGATAGTACTAATTCTGTTGCATATGATAGCAGAGCAGAAATAAAATTCAACCTGAATGATAATAAGGGTTGCATTGAAGATTCAGATATTGCACTAAATCTTAATCCCAATATTGCTAATTCCTATTTCTTAAAAGGGAGGTCTTATTATAGACTTGGGAAAAAGAAAGAAGCATGCAATAGTTGGAGCAAAGCGGTTGAATTAGGAAAAACTGAAGCATCTGAGTATATCAGAAAATATTGTAATAACTAAAATCTGAAGATTTGGTTTTTTCCCCCTGTTTTGTATGGCCGGGCTAAGGAAGAATCCAACATAGATCCAAGTATGGATAATTTACGTAAAGAAATTGAAGCAAGCTTTCTTCTTAATGACAATAAACCTCTTGTAGAGTTTGATGGTTTATCGCGCTCTGAAATGCGATACCTAATTCATAGTCCTTTTTCGAAAGATTCTCCTCTTCAATTAAATAGAGTCATGTCCGATAGGACCCTCGACCAGGTACCTATTTTGAAGCCAGTTGAGTATCTAATAAATAGGTTGATTCAAGCTAAAAAAATCAGACTAACGAAAAAAGGATTTTTGCCAACAGCAATCGTTAAAGAGATTTATGATGTTTTCAGCTTAAAAGATAGAATTATCGAAATGAATCTTGTTCGATTGTATTCAGAGCTGAGCTCTGAAGCAGTTCATCTTACAAGAGAATTATCTGAGATATGTGGATTTATAGAAAATGAGAACCACAAATTACTAGTTAACCCGGTTTGGAGAAATCACTATATAAATAAAAATCGTTCCAAGATCTTCAGGAGGCTATTTATTGGGTTTACAATCTACTACGACTGGTCAAAAATCGGATTTTGCACAAATCCTAATTCTGGACAAATCGGGTTTGCATTCATTTTATATCTACTCTCAAAATATGGGAAAAACTTTAAACCGATTGCGTTTTACATAAATAAATATGTTAAAGCCTTCCCTTTTTCATATGAAGAATTAAGGCCTGTAACAATGGGCATGTGCATGGCTGATTCATTCCCTTCATCCTTTCAAATGAGGACAATTGAAGGATTTCTGATAAATTTCAATTTAATTGATTATCAATTTGTTGAAAAACGTCAATCAGATCGACAACTTATGATAAAAAAGTCAAGAATTTTCGATAAACTTATACAATTTGAATTGTAACAACGCACAAAAGAGTCCCAGAAGAAGCCCTTGAATTAGCAGAATAACTTTAAACCTCTTATTCTACGATGATAATATTAGACATTTTCTGGATTTAATTCAAATGCTTTGTTAAAGTCTTCATTAGCACCATCGTAGTCTCGAAGTTTCCTTTTCGCATAGCCACGAATTTCGTATGCAGAAGCATCCGTTGGGCTTATTCCTATTGCTTTGCTAAAGTCTTCAATGGCACCAACGTAGTCTTGAAGTTTATATTTTTCATTACCCCGGTTCACGTATGCTGCAGCAAACTCTGGATTTAATTCAATTGCTTTGTTAAAGTCTTCAATAGCATTATTGTAGTCTTTAAGTTCACATTTTGCAATTCCACGATTACCATACGCTAAAGCATCATAAGGATTTAATTCAATAGCAATGTTAAAATCCGCTATAGCACCATTGAAGTCTTGAAGTTTGATTTTTGTAGCACCACGATTACCAAACACTAAAGCATCCTTAGGATTTAATTCAATTGCAATATTAAAGTCTTCTATAGCACCATCGAAGTCGTTAAGATAACTTTTTGCTGTACCACGATTTACGTATGATAAATCATTCTTTGGATTTAATTCAATTGCTTTGCTAAAATCTTCTATAGCATCATTATAGTCTTTAAGTTCACTTCTTAATTTACCTCGATTATAATATGCCAATGAATACTTAGGATTTAAATCAATGGCTTCGTTATAGTCCTCAATAGCACCACTAAAGTCTTTAAGGGAACTTTTTGCGATTCCACGATTACTATATATGGAAACCTCCTTTGGATTTAATGCAATTGCTTTGTTAAAGTCTTCTATAGCACCATTGTAGTCATTTAGTTCAAGTCTTGCACTACCCCGTTCAAAATAATATTTAGCCGTTTCCATGATTATATAAATAGCACATCTTACTCGAACCCAGGAATCTTTATTGTCATTCTTGGGTTTTTCATTAAAAGAGAAATTTGAAGCCAATTCTGGTAACCAAATTTAGTCAATAATTTGTAACCATTGGCTTTCATGTTCAAACACTAGTGGGCATTCCCCGGGTGAAGGTGAATGAGATGTGTGGCACAATGGTCCACACACATCTCATAATTCAGAAGTGGTGTTCGCCTCAGGGCTCACTCTATAAACAAGTTTTTTACAAAGTTAGCCATAAGTCCTAAAAACGTTGGCCATACCCTCAAACAGCCGGCCCACGCAAAAGACTACGGCATAAAGCCGCTTCGCTATTTATTCCGTTTCCTTTTGCACTTATTTAGTTCTTCTGGCTGGCAGCTGCGCAGTAAAAACTTTGTTTAACTTAATCTATCGCATTATGAAAAGTACACAGTCCATCCAGCAAACAGTTGATTTTCTTCATGTAGCAGAAGTTACCCTTACCTACTTGACTAAAATTAAACCATCGGAGCGCCTTACTGTTAAATGTTCCAAGGATGCACAAAAGATCTTCTTCGACTCCTGGAATCAAAACACGCTTGAACACAAGGAAACTTTTAAAATGCTGCTACTTAACAGGGCAAATAAAGTCCTTGGAATTACCACAATATCTGAAGGAGGACTATCCGGCACTGTAACTGATGTTCGGCTGATTTACCAGTATGCCATCAAGGGTAACGCTTCAGGAATTATCGTC
>Ga0182027_10016063_pt1 | contig 10250 bp, 11 predicted proteins | sample 712E1DmetaG_FD_121300 | JGI IMG/M metagenome (GOLD analysis project Ga0182027, IMG submission 121300) | Permafrost microbial communities from Stordalen Mire, Sweden - 712E1D metaG (Illumina Assembly) | ecosystem: Environmental > Terrestrial > Soil > Wetlands > Permafrost | place: Sweden... | reverse complement strand
TCAGCGACTTATCAGCGTACTAATCGGCGTTTTAATCAGCGAATAATATATGTCCCGGATTTATAACCAAACCACAATCGCCATTTTAAAATATCTTTCCGGCAAAGACCGCGCGCCTTTTTTAGAGGTCAGGCAGGCCTGCGCGCCAAAACTTTCCGCCAAAGATTTTTATAATTATCTTTTCCGCCTCCAGCAGCAGGAGCTGGCGGAAAAAGTGGGGGAGAACGCGCGGATTACCGAAGACGGCAAAAAGCTTTTGCAGCGCCTGGTGCCCGAACGCGACGGCGTATGGAAGCTGGTAATTTTTGACATTCCCGAAAAGCATAAATATGTGCGCACGGTTTTGCGGGCCAAATTAAAGCAGCTGCATTTTAAAAAATGGCAGAACAGCATTTGGGTGAGCCCGTACGCTTTGGACAAAGAAATTGAGGAAGAATTTGAAAGCTTGGGCAAAAAATTCTTTGTCCGGCTCATTAAAACCACGCAAATAAACCAGACGGAAGATTTGGAAAAGATGTTTGCTTAGACGCTGACAGGACGCTGATTTTAACACCAACGCCGATATTACGCTTAGGGCGTTATTCGCGACGTAGACGAGACAAAGTAATTCTTTCAGGAATTACTTTGCGAGCCGAGCCTGCCTTGCCGCCTGCCTGCCGGTAGGCAGGGTAGGCAGGGAGCTAAGAAAGGTTCAATACCTCGCAGCTCTGCTCCGAAATGCAGACAGTTCCTTGAGTTAATACTTCAGAGCTCTGCTCCGAGGAACCTTTATTATCCAATTCAGCGCCTTATCAGCGTAGCAATCAGCGATTATTCAGCGGCAAGCATGTGTATAACTATAGATAAAAAATCTGCTATACTAATAGTAGTGATTTTGTAACAAAAAATGAAAAAAATATTAAAAAATAGCTTAATATTTGCTCTTTTTGCGGGACTGGCGCTAAGCAATTTTAACGCCTGGTTTTTGCCTTTTGCCAAGGCGGATTTCAGCAGTCCGGCGCCCGTTGCGGCAGGGCAAAAAGTTACCGTTGTAAATTCCGCGTCTATACAGGCGACAAAAATCCGGGTCAGCGGCAATCCGGTTTTGGCAACATCGTGCCGGTCGGCGGTTGCCGTTTCGGGTAGTTTGGCTTTGGGCGCAGCGGCTGTAAATTTAAACGAACCCGCAGACTGTTTTAGCTTGTCTTTGGGCAGCGCGCAGAGCTTTGCAAATTTGCAGGTAAAAGATTTGGCTGCCGCGCCGCAGCAAATTATTGTAAAAGTTGCCCGGGCCCAAATTGCCAGTCCTTATTTAGCCCCTATGCCGTTTGCCCAAAGCAATCCCGTTTTGCCGTTAAGCCTTTTCGTCATAGTTATTGCATACGAGCTTTGGGACAAAAAAGCGGCCCCGCAATTTTCCTTGCAGCCAAAACAGCAAATTAAATTTACATTGGGTTTAAGCCAACTGGTTTTATTAAGGTGTTGATTAAAATAAAAGTTCTCGCCTACGTCGCGAATAAATTCGAAATTCAAATCCCGAAATTCGAAATAATACCAAAATTATAAGGTTTAAATATTCAAACTTTTAAATTTATAATTTGTTTCGGATTTAGAATTTAGTGTTTCGGATTTAAATCTTAACAACATTATTAATTATTTTATAGAAAGATTTTAAATTTATGTCAGATGAAATAAGAGTTTCCAGGCCCCAGCCTCAAGTGCAGCCATCTTACCATCCCCAAGCACCGCAGCCGGAAGGAATGCCGGAGCCGCAGGGAGGTTCCAAAATGCCCTGGGTAATTTTGGCGGTTATTGTGGTAGTTTTGCTGGTTGTCGGATTTTTGTTCAGGGGTAACCTGTTCGGCAAAGGCGCGGGCAACAGCGCGGCCGGCACAACGGCCGGAAATAATTCCGCGGCTTCCACCCAGGCTTCGGGATACCAGGCGATATTCTTAACCAACGGCCAGGTTTATTTTGGAAAAATTTCCAAACAGGACGGCGACTATGTAACCTTGGATGATATTTTCTATTTGCAGGTCGGGCCGCAGCAGGGCAGCGGAGCGGCCACCAATACGCCGCAGTCCATTTCCCTGGTTAAGCTCGGCAACGAATTGCACGGTCCGGTGGACGAAATGCACATTAACAGGACGCAAATTTTGTTCTACGAGGACCTAAAAGCCAGCGGCCAGGTTGTCCAGGCCATTCAGCAGTACAAGGCTAACCCAAGCAACGCCGCGGGCCAGGGAGCGGCTCAAACTCCGGTCCAACAGCCGGCTCCGGCGAAATAGCGAGTTTGCAAAGAATAGTGCGCACGAATAACACGAATAAAGGTTCCTCGGAGTAGAACCTGCCTGCCCTGCCTGCCGGCAGGCAGGCTTCAGCTCGCCCAGGCCTTAATGGCCGGCCTCGCTCTACGTCGCTAATAAAACAAACTCACAAAAAAAGCCTTCCTCCGCCAGTTGGCGGATCGGAAGGCTTTTTTAAATTCACGGATTTGTAAAAGTCTGCTTAAAGGCTATTTGCTTATTTCTTTGACCATTTTGTCAAATTCCGCCGGATATTTTACCGCCAGCTCCGCCAGCATTTTGCGGTTAATCTGGATATTTTCTTTTTTCATCATTCCGGCGAATCTGCTCCAGGTGGTCCCGTTTTCCCGCAAGGCCGCGTTGGTCCTTATTAGCCACAGCGCGCGGAAGTCGCGTTTTTTGTTGCGGCGGTCGCGGTAGGCGTAAGTATCGGCCTTCAGCAAAGCCTGCCTGGCGGACCGGAAATTCGTAGACCGGCGGTTGTCAAAGCCTTTGGCTCTTTTTAGTAAATTTTGCCTGCGTTTTTTCGCGGCAACACCCTTTTTTATGCGAGTCATATGTGTCCTGTTTGTCCAATCAGTCCTATTTTTAAGAAAGACTTATGTGACTTAATTGAAAATTTTCAAGTAACAATTTTCAATTTTCAAACCTTGTTTCTTATTGAAAATTGATAAATAAAAATTGAAAATTATTTATATGGTATTACGCTGTTCAGCTTTTGATGGACCCGGCCCAACTGCAAATCCCTGCGCTTGTTTTTGGTCGCCTTGCCGGTTTCGCGGGAATTAAAATGGTCCTGGCCCGTGCTTCTGGCAATTAATTTGCCGGTTTTGGTTTTCCGGATTCTCTTGGACGTTCCTTTGTGGGTTTTAACTTTAGGCATAGGGATTCATGTAAGCATTTAAGCATATAAACATGTAAGCATGGGCCCAGATGTTTAAATGTTTAAATGATTTAATGTTTAAATGATTTGAAGGACTTATGCGACTTAATTGAAAATTTTCAAGTAACAATTTTCAATTTCAATAAACTGCAGTTGCAGTCAATTGAAAATTGATAAATGAAAATTGAAAATTATTTAGCGGGTGCTTTTGCCGCTGCGGCAATAAAAGTTGAAAATGTTCCGCCCATCCTTTTTACCGGCACTTCCGTGCGGTATGGGGTTTTAATATAGGTTAAAAATTTTTCCAAATTTTGCCGGCCTAAGTCGCCGTAAGCCTGTTCGCGTCCGCGCATCCGCAGCTCAATTTTTACCAAATCGCCGTCCTGCAAAAACTCGGTAACCTTGTTGGCTTTAATTTCCATATCGTGTTCGCTAATGCGGACACTAATCCAAATGGTCTTCACCTCGGTTTTTTTGGCGTTCTTTTTTTGCTGTTGCTCCAGCTTTTTTTGCTGGTAGCGGAATTTGGCAAAATCAATCAGCTTGACCACCGGCGGATTGGCCAAAGGTGAAACCTCCACCAAATCCAAACCGTGCTCGTGGGCCAGATTTAAAGCCTCGGAGAGCTTCATTACTCCGATTTGTTTGGCGTCGTCGCTGATTACCCTTACCGTTGACGCTTTTATTTGGTGGTTAACTCTGGGTTTTAACACCGATAATTTTTGTTTAATTTAATTAGGACTTGTCTAATTGTAGCCAAATAGGGGATTTTTGTCAATAATCAGGCTCCCGGCACTATTAACGACGCGATGGTCGCTACCGCCACTATTATCATTAAACCCGCGGTTATCCAGCCCAAAGCGGAAAGGACCGGATTATTTTTGTGGGAACTCATAATTTTTTTGTTGTCGCTCATTTGCACAATCAGCACCAAAATTACCGGTGCCACCAGGCCGTTTAAAACCGCGGAATAAATTAAGGCTTTAATCGGGTCCAGCCCGACAAAGTTTAAAATCAAACCCAAAATCATAGCCACAAAAATTACCCCGTAAAAGTTATAGGCCTGCTGGAGTTTGCGGTAAAGCCCCTGCTTCCAGCCAAAGCTTTCGCTCAGCGCGTAAGAAGCCGAGCCCGCCAGCACCGGCACGCCCAGCATTCCCACGCCAATAATGCCAACCGCGAAAAGCAAAAACGCGTAGTTGCCGGCCAAAGGCCTGAGCGCCGCCGCGGCCTGTGCCGCGGTTTGGATGTTAACAATGCCGTGCGTAAACAGGACGGCGCCGCAGGTTAAAATAATAAAAAACATGGCGAGGTTGGAAAAGAACATGCCTGACCAAATGTCCACGCGCATTTTTTTTATTTCCTGGGGCGTGGTTTCGCTCGCCCGAAGTTTGATGCTGGTTTTGCCTTCCAAAATTTGTTCTTCCACCTCCTGTGAAGTCTGCCAAAAAAACAAATAAGGGGAAATGGTGGTGCCCAAAATTCCGCAAATCAGGAAAATTTGTTCTTTGCTGAAATCCAGATGCGGCCAAAAAGCGTACCTTAAGACATCCGCGGCCTTAATGTGTACAAAAAAAGCCGTAAGCACGTAAGACAGCAAAACCAGAGCCAGCCATTTTAAATATTTGGCGTAATCTTTATAGCTGGTAAAAATTTGCAAAACCAGGCTTAAAAATGCAAAAAAGAAAATCAGCAAAGTAAAACTAAAATTGGGCAGGAGCAGCTGGGTGGCTTTGGCCATGGCGCCCAAGTCCGCGCCAATGTTAAAAGTGTTGGCAAAAAACAGCAGCGCGGTTACCGTGTAGAGCACTTTTTTGGAATAATGCCTTTTTATGTTCCCGGCCAGCCCGCGCCCCGTTACCAGGCCAATGCGGGCGCACATTTCCTGCACCACGGCCATAAGGGGGAAAGTAAAGGCCGCCAGCCACAAAAGCGAAAAGCCGTATTGCGAACCGGTCTGGCTGTAGGTGGCAATGCCGGAAGGGTCGTCATCGGCCGCGCCGGTGGTCAGGCCGGGACCGAGCATTTGCCAGTAGTCTTGGGCTTTTTTTACCGAATCAGTATACAAAAATTTTTTTGCCAAACCGCCTCCCGCCAGCAGGGTTTTTTCAAAGGTTGGTGGGGGAGTTTGGGTTTTTTGGAATAAGGGTTTGTTTTCCAAGTTATTTTGGTTTCCAATGTTTTAATTTCAACCTAATTTTAGCATATTTTAGCAGGTTTAGTTTTAGCTTATAAACAAAGCTGGTTTTTGATATACTGTGTTTACTGGTGTTAAATCTCAATTTGTAGGAGGCGCTATGGCGCTAACGATGTGGTTTTGGATTTTGCCGATTGCCTGCGGGCTGATTGTCTATGCCATGGAGCTCTTTTGGAACCGGGCGCCGGAGAAATGGGTTAGGATCAACCATCTAACCATGGCTATTGGTCTGGTCCTTATTATCCTGGGCGTTCGGAGCATGTCGTGGGCGGTTTGTCTTTCCACGGCAATTGTGTGGCGGCTGACGTATTCTGCCGTCTGGGTTGTCGCTTTAGGCGTGTCAGGTCTGCTGACGGGTTTGTTGTCGGGGTTGTCATTGCTCTGCGACGGATCCAGTAATAGCTGGTCGCGCTACACGGCCAAGGACAGATTCCATCTGGTTGTTTTTCCCGCAACCATGTTTGCTTGTTTGTTGCTTTCGCCGGTGTTTGTCATTCCCAACGGCTCGCTGGTTGCGGAAAACGGACGGATTTTGCCCTTTGGCGATAATTACAACTTTCGGCTGTTTTCGCTCTCGTCAAAGGTTGGACTGGACAATCCCGCGCGCGCGTCCGTCATCAAGTCCGTGAAGTCAAGGTTTTATGGGGAAAAAGAGATGGAATTTGATGCGGACATCAGCCTGGATTTAAAGCCTGGAGACAGGCTCCCGCAGGACTTCAACTGGTATGCTTTCCGAACCGCGCTTAATCAGTGGTTCACTGGCCGTTTGGATAACAGGTTTGTCCCTGAACCTGTTGAGGGCAGTTGCAAAGTAGCCGGCTTGTCCTTTGACAGATGCTACACTCCTATCAGATCCGTGGGCAACCAAGAATTCGGGATCGTAATGGGTATCCCGGTTACTTGGAGCGGACGCTACTCGTTTCGTTAGTTGTACGCAAAGCCGGGTGCTCTTGGAAGGTCTTTTTGACTTCTGAGGCGCCCGGTTTGTGTTTGTTTTAATAAGTTTACAGAATTTTTGTGCCGGTATTTATTTCAATTTCATCCTCTATGGTTTCCGCCATGGCCTCTAGCCGCGCTTTGCGCAAAGCCCAGGTGCCTAAAGCTGCGGCAAGAATGGCGGCAAAACCGCCCGTGGCCAGCCCCCAGCGCGGGCTAAAATATTGCCCGATCCAGCCGATTATGGGTCCGCCAATCGGCGTGGAGCCCAAAAATGCCACTGCCCACAAAGCCATAACCCGCCCGCGCATTTGCGGTTCGCTTTCCAGCTGCAGCGTTGTGTTGCCCAAAGACAAAAAATTTATGGAAAAGAACCCCACCAAAACCATTGCCAGCAAAGCCAAAACCAGGTTTGGGGCAATTGCGGCCACAAGCATGGTTACTCCAAACAGCAGCGCCGCCCAAAGAAGCATAATCGGCCGGGTTTTTTTGCGGCTGGCCGTGTAAAGTCCGCCAACCATGGAGCCAAGTCCCATGGCCACGGTCAGCGCGGCATAGCCGCCCGCGCCGCCGTGAAAAGTAAATTCCGCGAATAAAGGTAAAATTACCGAAAATTCATAAGTCAGCGTGCCAATAATCGCCATCATCAGCAAAGTGTTCCTTAAAATCGGATTGGATTTAATGTACAAAAATCCTTGCTTAAGCTGGCCTTTGGCCCGGGCAACCAGCGGCCCGGGCCTTAATTCCTTGTTGCTCATCATATGCAGGGCCGTGAGCACCGCTATGTATGAAATCGCGTTTATTATGAACAAAGGGGTGAGGCCAACGGTGGCAATAATCGTGCCGCCAATGGCCGGGCCGACTACGCGGGCCAGGTTAACTTGCGTGGAGTTCAGGCTCACGGCGTTTGTCAGCTGTTCTTTGCCCACCATTTCCATAATAAACGTTTGCCTGGTCGGGTTGTCGATTGTATTTATTAACCCAAGCAGGACGGCCAAAACATAAACCATCCACAGCTGGACCAGGCCAAAGCCGACCAAAATTCCCAAAACCAGGGCCAAAATTCCGGACGCGGTTTGGGTAAAATACAACAGCTTTTTTTTGGAAAAACGGTCGGCAATAACTCCTCCCCACGGGCCCAAAAACAGCATGGGCAAAAATTGCGCGGCCGCCACCAAGCCCAGCTGCACGCCGGAATTGGTTATTTTTAAGACCAGCCAGGCCTGCCCAATGGTTTGCATCCAGGTGCCGCACAAAGAAACGGCCTGTCCAATTATGTACAGGCGGAAATTTCTTATGTGGAGAGAGGCAAAAGTTTCGCGGAAGAATTTTTGGATTTTTTCTTTCATTTCAGTATTTATTAATTGTATCATTTTTTCGTCTTTTTGCCAATAAAACCGCTACTTGACCGCCAGTTTGTCTTCTGCTATCTTATATAAGATAATCCAATGACAAACAAGAAAACTCGCTCTAATTTTATATCTCCAAACCCCGCCCTTAAATAGGGAATAGGGGTTATTTTTTTATATGTATGCGAAAATTACATGCGAAATACGAAATTTTATGCGAAAAATTTTCGTATAATTTTCGTAGTTTCGCATAATCTTTCGTAGTTTCGAATTATATGTTATCTATTGAAGGAAACACAGTTAATATAGACGGCCTGACCCGCGCGCGGGTGGAAGTTGACAATGACGGATTGATATCGCGCGTGGGGGAACCGACCGGTAGCGCCGACGTTATCTTAAAAGACGAGCTGATTTTCCCCGGTTTTATTGATTTGCACGTGCACGCGCGGGAGTGCGCCGACCATTCGTGGAACTATAAGGAAGATTTTGCCTCCGCCGCCGCCGCCGCAATTAACGGCGGCGTGGTCGCTTTTGCCGATATGCCAAATAATCCCGTGCCGCCGGTGGATGAAAAAAGTTATGCCGATAAATTTCAGTTAGCCAAAAAATCTCCGGTTGAGGTAGTGCTTTATGCCGGGGTTGGGCCGGAGACTAATCCGTTCACATGTAGCGTGCCCATCCCGTGTCGCAGCACGGGACAAGTTTATGGGCTGTCTGAGCCGCCGATAAATCGGCACGCTACAATACATCCGCCATATAAAGTTTTTATGGGGCAATCAATAGGGGATTTGTTTTTTAGTTCACGCGATGAAATTGAGGCCGTTATATCCAAGTATGGCGGACAGAGTGTAAGCTTCCATTGCGAGGATCCGGAAATTTTAGAAATCAATAAAAGCCAGCCGGATCACGAGCTCCGCAGGCCCAAAGAAGCGGAAATTTCCGCCATAGATTTTGCTTTAATGCTTATAAAAAAATATAACCTCAAAGGGAAAATTTGCCATTGTTCCACTATGGAAGGTTTGCAAAAAATTATTAGCGCCAAAAAAGCCGGGGTTTCTGTTACCGTGGAAGTCACGCCGCATCATTTATATTTTGACAATACGATGCTTTCCGAGGCCAATCATAAATTTTTGCAGGTTAATCCGCCTATCCGCCAAAGTAAGGAAAACCGCCTGGCATTAATCGCGGCGTTAAAAAGCGGAGACATTGATTATTTGGCTACCGACCATGCCCCTCATACCATTGCCGAAAAAGAAAAAGGCACTTCCGGCATGCCGCATTTGGATACTTACGGGCCTTTTGCCGCCTGGCTCATAAAGGAGCATAATTTTACCCCGCAGGAAATCGCGCGCGTTTGCAGTTATAATCCAGCCCAGTTTTTTAATCAGTTTTCCGAGTTTAAATATGGTAAAATAGAGCCGGGCTTTGTTGGCAGCTTAACCGTAATTGATATGCATAAGCCGGTCAAAATCCAAAAATCCATGCTTAAAACCAAGTGCGGCTGGTCGCCGTTTGAAGATATTACTTTTCCAGGCCGTGTTGTTAATACAATCGTTAGAGGTAAGGTTTATAATATTGGGTAACAAAAAAAGATATTATAGATATTAGGATATTAAGATATTGGGGGCACTATGGATGAGAAAAAAGAATACATTGCACTTAAAGATTTAGAGGTTTATCAGCTAGCGCGGGAATTATCCAGAATCGGCTGGAATATATACTCGGGTTTGGATTGGAAGACGCAAAAAGTTAACGGCGGCCAGTTTATAGAATCAACCGATTCAACAGGCGCAAATGTAGCCGAAGGTTACGGACGTTATCATTATTTGGACAGAATAAAATTTTACTACAATGCCCGCGGATCTTTTTTGGAATGCAATGAGCATTGGATTGAGTTATTAAAAGAACGAGGTAAAGTTTCCGACGAGCTTTACAGCAAATACAAAGAAATTGCCCTCAAATTTTCAAAAAAACTAAACAATTTTATTTCCAGTACCTACAAAAGCAAATCCGGCGAATCCAAGTAATATCTACCAATATCAATAATATCTTAATATCTATTAATATCCCAATATCAATTTAATGTCCAAACTAATTTTAAAAGACGGTACAGTCTATGAAGGTGCATCTTTTGGCGCCGATAAGTCAACATCCGGCGAAGTCGTTTTTGCCACCGGCATGGTCGGCTACCCCGAAAGTTTTACCGACCCTTCCTACAAAGGGCAGATTTTGGTTTTAACCTATCCGCTTATTGGCAACTACGGCGTGCCGGATAAAAAATTCTGGGAATCCGGCCGCATGCATATTAGCGGTCTGGTGGTTTGCAATTATAATTCCACGCCCTCGCATTATTCTTCCAGGCAAAGTTTGTCGCAATGGTTAAAAAAGGAAAAAATTCCGGCTTTGGAAATAAAAGACACGCGCGGGCTTACGCAAAAACTGCGGACGAACGGTGTCATGCTGGGCAGAATTGAGGGTTTGGATAACGATATACGGTCACCACAAGTTAAGGATAAAGGATTAAGGATTAAGGATAATGGTTTTGTCGATCCCAACCTTCGAGACCTGGTTGCCGAAGTATCCACCAAAAAACCGTATAC
>Ga0182027_10016062_pt1 | contig 10251 bp, 7 predicted proteins | sample 712E1DmetaG_FD_121300 | JGI IMG/M metagenome (GOLD analysis project Ga0182027, IMG submission 121300) | Permafrost microbial communities from Stordalen Mire, Sweden - 712E1D metaG (Illumina Assembly) | ecosystem: Environmental > Terrestrial > Soil > Wetlands > Permafrost | place: Sweden... | reverse complement strand
GACCCGGACCGCGAATACACGCTGGCTGTCAGCGACTTCACCGCCGCCAACCAAAGCGCCGCATCGCAGTTGAGAACCACCGGTCTGAAATTTGGCGACGATGTGGGCGTCTTGCGCGACCTGTTGATCGATTGGTGCCGCAAGAAGAAAGTGATCGAGTAGGGCGGCGGAATGTTAATCGTTTTCGCCGGTCCGCCCTGTTCCGGCAAGAGCACGCTGGCGGCGGAACTGGCGCGCCGGCTGGGCGCGGCGCATCTTTCGATGGACGCCACTCGCCAGCGCATCCTGCCGGGCGCGGCGCACACGCGCGCGGACCGCGAGGTGGCGTACCGGGCGATGCACTTCGCGGCCGAGTTGCTGCTGGCGGCCGGCGCCGGCGCGATTCTCGACGCGCCCTACGGCCACCGCGAGGATCGCGAGGAAATCGCGCGCATCGGCGGCGCGCAGTTGAAGCGGATCGAGTGCCGCGTTACGTCCGAAACCGCCGTTCGCCGCTTCCGCGAGCGCGGACCCGACGCCATCCGCCTGGACCTTACCGAGGAACTGGTGGCGCAAATGGTGCGCGAATACGTCTATATCGGCGATGGGCTGACGCTCGATACGGAGGCCTTGTCGAAAGAAGAATGCATGGCGCGCATTGAGAGGATACTGTAAAGCAATTTGGGCCGCCGATGAACGCTGATGAACGCAGATAAGACAAAACAAATCTAAATTCTTGGCCTTCCTTATCCGCGTTCATCAGCGTTCATCGGCGGCCATTAATCTTAGTTTCCAGGACGCTAGCCAATGCCGAAAAGCTCTGACAAACGGACGCCGCTCTCGCTCGGATACTCCATGCCGGCGGAATGGGAAACGCACGAAGCCACCTGGCTGGCCTGGCCGCATAATCCGACCGACTGGCCGGACAAGCTCGACGCCGTCCGCTGGGTCTACGCCGAAATCGTCCGCAAGATCGCGCCGGGCGAAACCGTGCGCATGCTGGTCGGTTCCAGGGCGGAAGAAAAGCTGGCGCGCGGCTATTTGACCCGCGCGGGCGCCGATGCCGCGAACGTGGAGTTCACCCTACACCCGACAAACCGCGGCTGGACTCGCGACAGCGGGCCGGTCTTCGTCCGCCGATCGGTCCGCGACCGGCTCGAAACGGCCATCGTGCATTTCCATTTCAATGCGTGGGCCAAGTATCCCGACTGGCAAAAGGACCGGAAGGTTCCGGAAACCGCTGCGAAGCGGCTCAAGAAACGGCTCTTCGACGCGCGCACGGGCGGGCGGCCCTTCGTGCTGGAAGGCGGCGGCATCGAAGGGAACGGCCGCGGTACGCTCATCGCCACCGAAGAGTGCCATCTCGATTCCGTCACCCAGGTGCGCAACCCCGGCCTGGGCCGCGGCGGGTTCGAGGCGGCCGTGCGCCGCTGGCTGGGCGCGGCGAATGTCTTCTGGCTGCCCGGCGGCGTGGCGGGGGACGACACGCATGGCCATATCGACGACATTTGCCGCTTCGTCGATTCGAGAACCGTCGTGCTGGTTCGGGAGGACAATCCTAGGGATGTGAACTACCGGCCCCTGCGCGAGAACTGGGAGCGCATTGAGGATCTGCGGCTCGAGGATGGCGCGAAACCCGAGGTGGTGGCCCTGCCCATGCCAGGGCCGTTGTTCTTCGAGGGCGCCCGTCTGCCGGCCAGCTATGCGAATTTCTACATCGCGAACGCCGCCGTGCTGGTCCCGACCTTCAACGACCCGAACGACCGCGTTGCCCTCGGCATCCTCGGCGAGCTTTTCAAGGACCGCCCGGTGGTTGGCATCCACGCGGTGGATCTGGTGCTGGGGTTCGGGACAATACACTGCCTGACGCAGCAGCAGCCGGCGGAGGCTCGCGGAGTATCATCTATAAAGAATGGCTAACGTAAACCCCCAGGCTGGCAAGCTGGCCGATCCTTCCATCCTTGTGAACGTCCCCAAGCTGGTGACGGAGTACTACGAACGGCAGCCCGACGCCTCCGTGCCCGAGCAGCGCGTGACTTTCGGCACGTCGGGTCACCGCGGCTCTTCCTTCGCCAGGAGCTTTAACGAATGGCACATTCTCGCCATCACGCAGGCAATTTGCCAGTACCGCAAACAGCAAGGCATCGACGGGCCGCTGTTCATCGGCATGGATACCCACGCGCTCTCCGAGCCGGCGCTGGCTAGCGCGCTCGAAGTGCTGGCGGCGAACGGCGTCGAGACGATGATGGCGCAAGGGGGCGAGTACACGCCGACCCCCGTGATTTCCCACGCAATCTTGACCTACAACCAGGGACGCAGCGCCGGACTGGCCGACGGCATTGTCATCACGCCTTCGCACAATCCTCCCGAGGATGGCGGCTTCAAGTACAACCCGCCGCACGGAGGGCCGGCGGAGGGAGAGATCACGTCCTGGATTCAGGCGAAAGCCAACGAGCTGCTGGGCGCCGTCGCGGACGGCGTCAAACGGATTCCGTACGAGCGCGCGCTGCGGTCCGCAACCACGCACCAGCGCGATTTCCTCAAGCCGTACATCGACGATCTGGCGAACGTCATCGACATGGAGGCCATTCGCGGCTCTGGTTTGAAGCTCGGCGTGGACCCGCTGGGCGGCGCCGGAGTCCACTACTGGCAACCGATTGCGGCCCGCTACGGTCTGGATCTCACGGTGGTGAGCGACGCCGTCGATCCCACCTTCCGCTTCATGACGGTGGACTGGGACGGCCGAATCCGCATGGATCCCTCCTCGCCCTACGCGATGCAGCGGCTGATTGGATTGAAGGACAAATTCGACGTGGCGTTTGCTTGCGACACCGACCACGACCGGCACGGGGTGGTCGCCCGAAGCGCCGGCCTGCTGCCGCCAAACCACTACCTCTCCGTGTGCGCGCACTATCTTTTTGCAAACCGCCCGGAATGGCGCAAGGACGCCGCGGTTGGGAAGACGCTGGTGAGCAGCGCCATGATCGACCGTGTGGCCGCGAAGCTGGGACGGAAGCTGTATGAGACGCCGGTCGGTTTCAAGTGGTTCGTGGACGGGCTGCTGAAGGGCGACTTGGGATTCGGTGGCGAAGAGAGCGCCGGATCTTCGTTTCTGCGGCGCAACGGCAGCGTGTGGACCACGGATAAGGACGGCATCATCGCCGCCCTACTCGCGGCGGAGATCACCGCGCGAATGGGGCGCGACCCGGGCGAGATCTACTCCGGGCTCACGCGCGAGATGGGCAACCCGGTATACGGCCGCATCGATGCGCCGGCGACGCGCGAACAGCAAGCCATTCTCTCCAAGCTCTCGCCCGCGGATATCACCGTTGCGGACCTCGCCGGGGAGAAGATCGAACGAATCCTCACGAAAGCCCCGGGAGACGGCAGCCCGATCGGCGGCGTCAAGGTGGTGGCGGAGAGCGGATGGTTCGCCGCGCGGCCCTCCGGCACCGAGGAGATCTACAAGGTTTACGCCGAAAGTTTCCAGGGTGAGGAGCACCTTCGCTGGATTCAGGCGGAAGCGCAAGCCATGGTGGGGCGGGCTCTGGGGGCGCCTTAGTGGCGCGGACCTCCTGGTCTGCGTTCTTCGGGTCGAGCGGGAGTTGATCATGGATAGACGCACTTTCCTCAAAAGCGGCGTTCAAGCGCTTTCCACGGCGGCCGTGCTCCGGGGCCAGACGCCGTATGCGCCCAGCCACAGGCTGCCCGAATCGGACAGCCACTATCGGCAGGTAAAGGGCTACGTGGAAGATACCCCGGTTCCGGAGTACCGCTGGGCATCGTCACGGGCCTACGAATCTTTCCGCGACATCAAGGTTGGCATCCGCATCCACTGGGGCATCTATTCCATACGGGGTCAAGCGAATGAGTCGTGGCCCTACCTCACGCTGCCCTTGGCGGACCGCGACCGCTACAACCAGATCTACAAAACCTGGAATCCCGTGGGATTCGATGCGGACCGCTGGACCAGTCTCTTCACCGACGCAGGCTGCCGTATGTTCGCCTTCACCACCAAGCATCATGAAGGGTTTTCGATGTTCGACACGCGCGCCCGCGTTCGGTCCCGCGCGAATTGGACCGCTCCGGGCGGCCCCAAAATGGAGTCCTGCGACTTGGCGTACAGCATCATGGAAACTCCATTCCGGCGCGATGTCGTGAAGGAACTGTGCTCGGCGGCCCACCGCCACAATTTGAAAATCGCGCTGTATTTCTCGCATCCCGATTGGTACGACGCCGATTTCCGGCCCTATTCCTATCACCCGCTCCAGGTTCCGTCCTCCGAGAAGTTGACCGGCGTGCGAGCCTCGTCGAACCAGAGACAGGGAGAGATCTCCGTCACCGTGCCCGACCCCACGCCCGAGGAAACCAGGCGCATGATGGAGCGCCACCGCGCGCAGCTCACGGAGTTGCTCACCAACTATGGCCGCATCGACATGCTGTCTCTCGATATGTGGCTTGGTCCTTCCGTCTGGCCGGAGATGCGCCGCACACTCCTGCGCCTGCGTACGCTGCAGCCCGACGTCATGCTGCGCGCTCGCGGCATCGGCAATTACGGCGATTACTACACGCCCGAAGGCTTCGTCCCGGGCAGCAAGGAAAACACAGACGTGCCTTGGATGGTGATCTACCCCCTCGGCACGTCGTTTTCCTACGATGCCGAAGCCAAAAACTACAAGGGCGCGGCCTGGATTGTCCGCAATGTGGTGGATACCGTTGCGAAAGGCGGCAACTTCCAGATCGGCGTGGGGCCGGACGCGAATGGAGAGTTTCATCCAACCGCGGTCAGCCAGTTGCGCGATGCGGGACGCTGGTTGAAGCTCAATGGCGAGGCCATTTACGCCACGCGTCCACGGGCCGGGGATCTATGGCGCGAAGGCGAGAATATCCGCTACACCAGAAGTAAGGATTCGAAGACCACGTACTGCTTCCTGTTGAACTGGCCGGGGCGCAGCGTCACGCTGGCGTCTTTGCCCGATAGCCCCAATGTGCGGGTCCACATGTTGGGATATGCCGCCGCGTTGCCGTCGCATCGCGACCCGGCAAAGGGACTGGTGATCGAAATCCCGGAAGCGCTGCAGGACCCCGCCAAGCGCCCGTGCGAGTACGCCTGGACCTTGCGCCTCACCCAGGGGTAGCATGTTTCTAAGGCCATGCCTGCGCCCGTCCGCTTAAGCGATATCGTCGACGCTCTGGAGATGCAGTCCGACGAGCTGTCTTCATTCCTGGAACTCGATACCGGCCGAGTGGAAACCATCTCCGACGATCTTGTGCGTGACGCGGAGGAGTGCGGCGATAGCCAGGAGCCGGATCTTCCCGATTGGCAGGACGAGGAGTGGGAGATTGCCAGGCGGATCGTCTCGAGCGACCGATTCCTGAAACTGCCCACGAAGTTCGAGGTTCACGAGTGGGAAATCATGCGCGAGTTCGCGGACTCGCTTGAGTCCGGGAAGATCCGCGAGGATCTTCTGCACGCCCTCCATGGCTCCGGCGCGTTCCGCCATTTCAAGGACGCCATTCGTCGGCAAGGCGTCGAATCGGCGTGGTTTGCACTTCGCGCCGAGGCCCTGAGGCAGATCGCCGTCGACTGGTGCGAAGAGAACGGCGTAAGCCCCGTGGAGTGAGCCTCCTGGCTTGCCATGCCGGCGTTCGCGCCGGCATTCGCCGCTGCGTGCCGCTTGCCAATCGGCGCGCGCCGGCGGTTGGCGGGGCGCCCTCCCCAGTTACCGCATCAGGAACTTCTCCCAGAACGCCGATCGTTCCGCCGTGCTCGCCGCCGGGACCGGCGCATTCTTGTCGCCCAACTCCATCACCTCGGCCTTTTCTCCCACCGCCGGCCACACCGGCAGGCCCTTTCCGTTCGGGTTGCCGGTCCTGGCAAAATTGGCCCAATAGGACGACATCATATCGGCCGCCTTCCGGTCCGCGTCCGTAAACGGCCGGTCGGACATGTCGAGCGTGTTCAGCACGTAGGGAACCTCGGCCGTGTGGAAAGCCCCCAGGCGCTCGGAGTTCGGTCCCGGCAGCGTGTGGTCCCATAGGTAAAGAAACGCCTTGCTGTTGGACGTCCGGTCGCGCTCCTTTGCCCATAGAACCATGCCGGAGAGCGCCCGGTCGCGCGTGATTTGCGCCCGCACGGCGACCACCTCCTGATCCGTGGCCGCGGGGTAGAGCTTGAGGAAATCGTCCATCGCTTCGACGTACTGCTGGCGGGCTTGCGCCTGATAAGCTTCGCGCGTCTGCGCGGCGCCCTGCCTGCCGCCGCCCACTCCTCCGCCGGCCGCAATCTCGCCCAGGTTGCAGCCCGCCAGCACCGGAACGTCGTTGTGCTTGCGCTGCGCCACAGCCAGCATCTCTTCAAGCGGCAGGAAGTAGCCATCCACAATGGGCCCCGCGGAAAAGCTCGCGCCCCCGCCGCGCCCTCCCGTGGACGCCGTGGCGGGCGTTGCGGCAGGCGGCGTTGTCGTGGCGGCCGGCGTCGGCGCCGGCGCCGTGAGCTGCTGCCACGTCAGCGCGCGCAATTCGGCCACCGAGTGCGCTCCCTTCGATTCCGCGAACCGCGCTCCCGCCGCTTCCGCCTCCGCCAGCGTGTGTTGGACCATCATAGGTCCCCCGCCGGCCCCGCCATATCCGTTGTTCCCGCTCTCCATAATCGCGCCGTGGAAAAGCCCTTTTGCCAGCGGCGACGCAATCAAATCGTGAATCGACATCGCCCCCGCGGACTGCCCGGCGATGGTCACCCGTTTGGGGTCGCCGCCGAATGCCCGTATGTTCGCGCCCACCCATCGCAGCGCGGCCACCTGGTCCAGCTCCCCGTAGTTTCCCGAAGCATGGTAGACCGCCTCCTTGGTCAGCTCCGGATGCGCCAGGTAACCGAGCACGCCCACGCGGTAATTGAACGTGACCGTCACCAGCCCCTTCTTGGCCAGTCCTTCGCCATCGTAAACCGGCACGGCCCCCGATCCTTCGTTGAAGCCTCCGCCGTAAATGTACACGAACACCGGCAGCTTCTCCCCGGCGGATTTCGCGGAAGTCCACACGTTCACGTAGAGGCAATCTTCGCTCACCTCCGTGTGGGTCATGAACTCATAGGTCCACTGGCCGCTCGACTGCACGATTCTCTGCATGCAGCTTGCCGCGAAATGGTCCGCCTTGCGGACGCCGTCCCATGGAACCACCGCCTGCGGAGCCCGCCACCGCAGATTCCCTACCGGCGGCGCCGCGAAGGGTATCCCCTTGAACGCCACGATGGATGCGTCTTTGCCCGGCGCCCCGGAAACCAGCCCGCCCGTCACCTTCACCGGCTGGCCAATGGCCGCCGCTGCCGGCAGACACGTCAGGATGCCAAGAATTGCAACGCCCGTTTTTCGCATATCCCTTAGCAAGCTCGCGCCAGCGCCATCGCGCCGTAAAGGACGCTGTCGTCCCCCAGCGAGGCCGGCGCAACGTCGATGCGCGCCGCGGACCACGCTGTGATCTGCCGCCGCAGCTCCGCGCGCAACGGAACGAACAGGCGGTCGCCGGCCTTGGCGATGCCGCCTCCAATCACAATTCGCGCCGGGTTCAACAGCATGATCGCCGCCTTCAGCCCCAGCGCCAAATTCACCACGTAGCCTTCCACGAATTGCGGATCCTGCATCAATTCCTTGGCCGTCCGCCCGTGGTCGCGCTCCAGCCACAGCCCGCAGCACATGCGCTCGAAACACCCGCGCGCGCCGCACAGGCACTCCGGGCCGTCGGGCCGTATCGTGAGATGCCCGATTTCTCCCCCGTAGGAATCGGCCCCGCGCCACACCCGGCCGTCCTCGTAGATCCCCCCTCCGATTCCAGTCGAAAGCGTCATGTAGAAAAGCGGGGAATAGCCCTTTCCCGCTCCGTACTCGCCCTCGCCCACCGCGCCGGCATTGGCGTCGTTATCCATCACCGCCGGCGCGCCCGCCAGATCCCTCACAAAACCGGGAAGATCGAAATCGCGCCAGCCCCCCACGTGCGTCGAGAGCACCACCCGCTGCCCCGCGAAATCCACCGGCCCGCCGAAGCCGATCCCACATCTCTCGAACCGGAAATCCCGCCGCCAATCGAGGACAATCTCGCGGATCTGGCCGAGCATCCACTCGCGCCCGCCCGCCGCATCCGTCCCACGCGACTCCCGGCGGACCATCTGTCCCCCGTCGAACACCGCCATGCTGAACTTCGTCCCGCCGATATCGATAGCCAGAATCATAGTGGGGCGGGCCTCCTGGCCTGCCTTCTTCGGCGTTGTTTTCATCCCCCCATGGGTGCGGGATTCATCCGCGTTCATCCGCGGCCAAAACTTCTTTCCTCGAACTCCCCTAATTCACATACGCCCCGGCCGCCTTGAAATCGCCGCCCTTCACAATCGAAACCCCCGCCGGGTCGATATGCTTCCGAAACGCCGCGTTGATCTGTTCCGGCGTCAGCGCCTGAATCTTGGCTTCCAAATCTCCATCCCACTGGAACGTCCGCCCAAGATTCTCGTGCGAAGCCATCTGCGTCAGCAGCGCCGCGTCCGACGACCGCGCCACCATCCGCGCATCCGCGTACGCCTTTTTGGCCTGCGCCACCTCCTCCGCCGTGAACCCTCCGCTCAGCGTCTTCGCCAGCTCGTTCTGGAAGCTCGCTTCCACCTTCGGTACGTTCGCGGGGTTCGCAATGGCCATGGCCGAGAACAGCGCCGCATTGCCTTCCGAGGGAACCGTCAGCGTCGTGCTCACGCTATAGCTCAACCCTTCGTTGTTCCGTATGCGGTTCGGAATGCGCGCCGTGATCGACCCTCCGAACATGTAGTTGGCCAGCACCAGCGCCGCGTAATCCGGGTCGCTCTCCGACATTTGCAGGCGCTCTCCCGCCTCGAATTGCGCATTCGCTTTGTCGGGCGTCTCAATCTTCTGGTTCATCGCCGAAACCGCCTTGAATGGCGCCACCAGCCGCTGATACGGCGGCGCGCTGTTCCAATTGCCGAAAAGCTCTTCCGCCAGTTTCTGGATCGCCGCCCGGTCGAACTGCCCGATAATCGCGAACTCCCCGTGGTTGGCCCCGTAGAACTGCGCGTAGAACTTCTTGGCATCGTCCAGCGTGACCTTATTGATTTCCGCGATCTCCTCTTCCCGCGTGAGCGTGTACTGCGCCTCGCCCTTCGTAAACGGGCTCAGGTGGCGCTGCAAAGCCTCCGGCGAAAGTTGCGCCGGATCCGTCGGCGGCTCCGCCAGCGACCTCAGCCGTTGCGCCTTCAGCCGGTCGAATTCGTCCGCCGGAAACGCCGGTTCCTTCAGGATCTCCGCCGCCAGCCGCAACGCCGCCTCGAAATTAGCCGCCGGAGCGCTGATCGACGCGCTGGCGTTCGCCATCCCGCCGCCACCGCCGCCCCCTCCGCCGCCGCGCCCGCCGCGCCCTCCTCCTCCGCCCGCGCCGCCCCCGCCGCTCACCGTGATCTGCGCATCCAGCTTCTGCATCTCTTCCTGGATCTGCTGGCGCGTCTTGTTCTTAGTCCCCGCCATCAGCAGCGATCCCGCGAATTGCGCCGCCGCGTTCTTGCCCGCCAGCGACGCTTCTCCGCCGAAATGCAGCTCCACCGCCGCCGAAAGCCTGCCCCCCGCCGTCTGCTTGGGCAGCATCGCCACCTTCATCCCGTTGCTCAGCTTCGCCCGAATCACTCGTGCTTCGATGTTGGCCGGCGTGGGGTCGAACGTTTCGCCGTGCTCCACCTTGAAATCCGTCTTGAAGTTTCCAAGCAGCGAGGTCAGCTCGGGCGTCGCCGGAACCTGCGTCCGCTCCGGCTGGCCTTCGGGAATAAACTCGCCCACCGTCCGGTTCGATGCCTTGAAGTACAGCTTCGCCACGCGAACCACATCGTCGGCCGTCACGTCCTTCAGCCGGTCGTGGTTCAGGAACACGATGCGCCAATCGCCTTGCGAGATCGGAGCCGTCAGCCCGTTAATCACGAAACTCGAAGTGGTCTGCATGCTCTGTTCCAGGTTCCGCAGCAGCCGCGTCTTCACCCGCTCCACGTCGTCCTTCGTTGGAGGCGTCGTCACCACCCCCGCAATCGTATCGATCGCAATCTTGCGCACTTCGTCGAGCGACTGGTCCGGGGCCAAACTCGCCGATACCAGAATCATTCCCGGATCGTGCAATTGCTCGAAGGACATGCTGGCCGATTGCGCCTTCTTCGTCTCCACCAGCGCTTTATACAGCCGCCCGTCGGTCCCGCCCCCGCCGCCGCGTCCCCCTCCCCCGCCGCGCCCGCCGCCG
>Ga0182027_10016061_pt1 | contig 10251 bp, 12 predicted proteins | sample 712E1DmetaG_FD_121300 | JGI IMG/M metagenome (GOLD analysis project Ga0182027, IMG submission 121300) | Permafrost microbial communities from Stordalen Mire, Sweden - 712E1D metaG (Illumina Assembly) | ecosystem: Environmental > Terrestrial > Soil > Wetlands > Permafrost | place: Sweden... | reverse complement strand
TTGCTACGGTATTGCTACGGTATTGCTCCCATGGGCATCGCGATGCCCATGGGAGTGATACCGTAGCAATACCGTAGCAATACCGTCGTACTGCCGTGGAGGTAAGGGAGGATGACCGACTTTGCCGAAGAGTTGTTAGCCCCCGAATTATGGCCCGTTGCCCGGATTCTGGCGTAACCTCTTAAGAAACTCCTTATGCAGTGCATTGTTATGCAAACAGTTACGCCGATGTCCATGCAGCCTCCAGGCAGGGCGAAGTCGAGTTTCTTCCATGATCAGCCCCGCCCCAGGCGGGGTATAAACTCCTGTCCTGCTGGGACTTGCGGCCACGAAGCACCGGCCGGCGCCGGTGCGGGGTCTAAAAGATCTTTGGGGCAACCTGAGCTTCTGGAGCAAGCCGCCCCGGGGCAGAGAGGCAGAGCCGAGAGGCGGGAAAGCGTTGCTTGTCATTGGCCAGGCCCGTGGGTCTGGCGGCTCTGCTTTTGCTTCGGCGGCTCGTCACTGCGCCGCAAAATGCGGTTCGAGGAACAAACTCTTCGGATGAATCGGTTTTCTCGGCTCGGCGCAGGTGGCCTTTGGTCGTGCCCTCACGGACTTTACGACCTTCGCTTATCTCCGCGAGTGAGTTGGGCCGGTTTACGCCGAGGGCGTGTTCCAATAACGATAAAGGTGCATTCCTTGCGGTGCGGCCGTTCCCCTTGGCCTGGCTGGCCGGAGCCGCTTTTCAGGTATTGCTCGAAGCGTTGAACGAGAGCAAGGGTTTCGAACGCCGTGCAGAACTTGATCTTCCAGGGTGCGTATTTGGATGTATGCGCGCTTTACGCCGGCACACCTTCGGTTGAAGGTAAGCAGGGGTAGCGTTTGACAGTTTGCGCTATCCACTGCTCGGTCTTGTCAGCGACCGTTTCCCGGCCTTCATAGGCTCACAGCCGCTTCTTGGCAAACGCACGGCCGGAAGCCGTTTTGAGGTAGCGCTCAAATTCGCCGGCCCGCTGCCTGTCAGTGAACGCGACGGCCGTTTTGATGCGCCAGGGGCGGAACTTTGAAGTGTGCGCGACTTCGCCCGCATTGTGCCGACGCAGCCGATCCCGAAGGTCATCGGTCAGGCCAACATAGAAGTGTTCCGGGTTCGGCTGGCTTTGAAGGATGTAAACGTATGAGAAGTGCATTTCTGAATCACTGGCTTGCCGAGTCGTAGTTCGGAGCGCTCATCCGGTCGCAGCATCAGCCCGCTTTCGCCCGAGGACGGGCTACAGCGTGGCAGTCTTCGTTCGTCGCTGCGCTCCGAACGAAGACTGGAGGCGGCGGGAGTTGAACCCGCGTCCCTGGCAAATGTGCCAGCCGCGACTACATGCTTAGTCAGGAGAGTGTTTTCTGCCGCGCGATAACGGCCTGACACCGAGTCGCACAGCCTAGCCCGCAGGGTAAGAGCTTCAGCCCGCCGCGCGCAGGCTCCGCGCCGGGCCTAACCTGCTGTGGCGTTCGTCCGGCATAGCAGGTGTCCACCGGCGAACGTCGCGACACATTAGGCCGCGAGAGCTAATTCTTGGTTAGCAATTAATGTTTGGTTCGAGGATTAACGAGGCCAACGAACCGTCCTCGGCATGCCGCCTCTGACGTATCTACCAAGTCGAAACCAGTACGCCCCCATCTCGGCATCGTCACTATCCGTCATCCTTGGCTTCCCGTCAAGCGCCGTGGCGACGGAATCCTGCGCGGGAAAACTTGCTGGCCGGGCCGAAGCAGCCAACCCCGGCAGCGCGAAGCCGCGCCCGGCTCACCTGGGCTGCCAGAGATGCCGGTTTTCCTCCTTGAACTTCCGAAGGGGAGATTGGTATCCATGTTCCATCCGGCGTCGCTTTGTCCAGGCTTTCCCCACCCTTTCACCACCCTTTACTCACCAAAGAATAAGGGACGGCTGGTGGCCGTCCCTTTAAGTATTCGAAGGTGCGGAGCGGGTTATTCGGTCGTCTTCTTCTTGCCGCCCTTTTTCCGCATTTCTTCCTGCATCTTGGTGTACTTGTCCATCTGCTCAGGGGTGAGGATTTCCTTCAGCTTCGTCGTTTCCTCTTCGCGGATTGCCCGTCCCTTTTCGCGTCGGTCCTCTGGAGCCAGGTCCTGCATCTTCTTCGCGGTATCGTCGAGAACCGCCTTGACCTTTGGCTTCTGGTCGTCCTTCAGTTCGAGTTGAGTGCTCATTCTCTCCAGACGCTGTTCAGGGGTCATGTAGCCCTTGCCTTTCTTCGGGGCGGCGTTGGTATCTTGCGCGATGGCTATTGTGCTGCAAGCCAGGAGCCCGCCTAGTGCCATTGCTGCGATTAAACTAAGTTTCTTCATTCTTGTCTGTCCTCTGTTATTGTTTTGGTTTGTTCGTCAGTTGCCGCGTTTACCATCGGCGAACTGGCTGTATATTACAAGAAGACAAGACGCTGTCCAAGAGAATTGGTTACAGCTTATTTCTGCTGAATAGCCGTGAGTTCGTGGGTCCAAACCGCGCGTAAAACACACGGTACTGCCCGGCACAGGTTGCAGGAACCGACCCTGCGGAACGTGTGCGCTCCGATTCAGGCCCATTGACCTGAAAACCAACGCGCCTAAACCCGGCGTAACAGCCTATGGTTCAGTTGGTTATGCCTTCTTGGAATACTTCTGAAAGTCCGCTTCGTCACCCTTGAATGCCTTGGCTTTATCCCCCACCCGGACGATTTTGACCGTTTGGATCGTATCGCCTTGAACGATCTTATTAACCACGTCTTGGCCCTCGACGACGTGGCCGAAAACCGTGTGTTTGCCATCCAGCCACGGGGTGTCCTTATGGGTAACGAAGAACTGGCTGCCGTTGGTGTCCGGTCCGGCATTGGCCATTGAGAGGATGCCGGCGCGATCGTGCTTCAGAGACGGAACAATCTCGTTGCGGAATTGATACCCTGGCCCGTCACGGCCGCTGCCCTGAGGGTCGCCACCCTGAATCATGAAATCGGGAATGACGCGATGAAACTTCAGCCCGTCGTAAAAAGGTTTGCCCTGTGCCGTAGGCGGCCCTCCGTCTTTGGAGTAGTTCTTGGTCCCTTCGGCGAGACCAACGAAGTTCGCCACCGTCAGCGGCGTCTTCTCGAATTCCAGGAAGATGATGATCTTCCCTTTGGAGGTATCCATTTCGGCGTAAAGGCCATCGGGCAGTTTGGGCTTCTCCTCGGCAGCGTTGACGAGGGCGGCCAGACCACTGGAGGCGATGATCGCCCCAATCAGGATTCGCAAGAATGATTTCTTTGACATAGATCGCATATACATAGCCTCCGATAGACAGAAGGAAAGACTTTTTGTTCAACCGGGGCGGTGCTGGCCCAGCGCGCGATTGGGTCGGGCGGTTTATTTCTTTGGATTGGTGGGCCAGGCGTGCCCAACACCCGGACACTGAACAACTGCCATCACCGGGCCAATGCCAAAGCCACGGCTTCTTTGATGTTCGAACCGCGCAGATCAGTCGCAAGCACTTTGCCGTCCGGGCCAATCAGAAGAATGGCGGGGATTCCATAAACCCCATAATCTTGTGTCACCTTGTCGTTCGACCAATCACCCAGGAAACCCTGTGTCCACGCCATACCCTCATTCCGGGCAAATTTCTTTGGCTCTGCTGGATCTGCATCCAGACTCAAGCTGATCATTTCCAAAGGTGCCCCTTTGCCGAACGCATCATAGGTTTGCCTCAGGTGGGGTGTCTCGGCAATGCACGGCCCGCACCACGTGGCCCAGAAATCCAGCAGGACATATTTCCCCCGCAAGCCAGAAAGCTTGAGCGGCTTGCCATCAAGAGACATGGCGCTGAAGTCGGGCGCCAGATCGCCGACTTTCAGGTTCACAGCGGTTTTGATGGTTGCTTTGCCCAGGTGAAACGGCTCGTTCTCGCAATTCGTCCCCGCTTGAGGAATTGCGACATGTTCGCGCAGCACAGCCGTCATTTTCCCATTCTCCTGAACGTTGCAGGTCATCCAGTACTTTCCGGGTTGAATCAGGTCGGCAACGAAAGAACCATCGGCGTGAACTTCAAACCCATATAATCCGGAAAACATCTCCAAACGTTGACGACCGGCTTCGGTGTGATGCCAATCGCGCCACCATTTAGCTCTCCTTTCGGGTGTATCAAATTCTTTGGGAATTGAAGGCCACAAAGCAGGGTTCCGCATATCCATATCGGGCTGCAACCCGATATCCAGAGACGTGAGATCAATCCGGTTGGTTAATCCCGGCTCCAACTCCAAATGTCCGATAACCGTCCGCCCATGTGTGGCAACTTCAATCCGGTTGCTTTTGCCTGGCTCAACCTCGACCAATTGAAGTGCGGAGAATGCTTTCGGAGGATGTTTCCGCATACCATAGAGAAAGATATCAACCGGCGGGACCAATTCAAAAGCGAACCGGCCTTCCGAATCGGTTGTAACCTGCCGATCGGCAACCGAGATCGTTCCTTTCAACTCCTCAGAAACCAGGAAGCTCATGGCAATGCGATATCTGAGACGTTGACCAACTACAGGCTGACCGCCATTTATGCGACGACCCTCAATCCGGCTCCAAGGACGGACAATCATCGTTGGACTTTTTATCAGGTCGCGACTTTGTGCCAGGCTGAATCCCTCGTCGTTAGCCACCACCACGACGACATTTGGACCGTTCGACGGTAAGGAGAATCGGCCTTCGGCATCAGTCTGAAAGCGTTCGCTCCCGCCTTCAATGGCTGTGCCCTTCAAAACAGCGTTTGTGGAGGGGGCAACGCAGACGACTGTCGCGTTGGGCTGCGGTTTGCCGTCAGCGGCTTCGACCTGAATGTTGCAGATGTCACTCGTCACTTGAAAGCCAGCCAGTTGGGGTCGCTTCAAGACCGGCTTCTCGGAACTGAGGAGTGCATATCATTTCGGTTTTTCCAGTCAAATGGTTTCGCGTGCAAGATGAAGTGAACCGGGGCCGAGATTTCCGGCCCGCCTCGCGCCCTCAGCTCAGCGGCTCAGTTCCACCGCAGTGTATTCCCCATGCCGCCACGTTTTGGCAGAATTTGGACGCTTGTGCATCCGGGCATGGCGGATACACTGCTTAAGGTTATGAACAACGAAGTTGCCATCATTAAAACTACCGAAGGTGAAATGGTCCTGGAATTCTGGCCGGAGGTCGCGCCCAAAACCGTCGAGAATTTCAAGGCCCTGGCCCAGAAAGGATTCTACGACGGGACCTGCTTTCACCGCGTAATCAAGGATTTCATGATCCAGGGTGGCGATCCTTTAACCAAAGACCCGAACCGGGAAGCCCACTGGGGGACGGGTGGTCCGGGCCACAAGATCAAGGCCGAGTTCAACGAACGTCCTCACGACCGTGGGGTCCTCTCGATGGCCCGCTCGCAGGACCCTGATTCCGCCGGCAGCCAGTTCTTTATCTGTCACGGCAACCCGCGCTTTCTGGATCGGCAATACACCGCCTTTGGCAAGTTGATCCGGGGCGATGATGTGCTGGAGAAGATTGCCACGACGGCTACCCGGCCGCAGGATCGGCCCATCAAACGCATGGGGGTCACAAGCATCACTGTCGTCCCAGCCGATTCCGTGAAGTAAGGCACCGCCGAGCGGTTGAGGTCGAGGGCTTGCAGACTGCGCACCGTCCGCAGGCGAGCCGCGCATCCGCCGCCGGCTCCCGATCAGAGCCCCATGAACCTCAGCGAGCTGGCAGCGGCACTGGCCGCCTTGGGCTGTCCGCAGCACAAAGTGACCGAGATGGCCGCCCAGCTCGACAAGCGCGCGCGCCAATTGTCCGCGCAGCAGCATCGCAGCTATGAAGCGGCGCTGACCCACCTGCTTGGGCTCATGCGCCAGGGCTGGGCCGCACAGGAAAAGGGAAACGGCTTGTGAGCAGCGAGATCAAGCCCTGGAAGAAGATCGGCTCAACGCCGGCTGGTGATTTCCACATCTTCACCATCCGCTCCGACCGCGTTATCTCTCCCCGCACGCAGCAGGCGCAGGATGTTTACGTCATTGATTGCGTCAACTGGGTCAACGTCATCGCGCTCACGCCCGACCGGCGCCTGGTGATGATCGAGCAATACCGCCACGGCTCGACCACCGTGGAACTGGAGATTCCCGGCGGGATGATAGACCCAACCGACGCGTCACCCCTGGCCGCCGGGCTGCGCGAGCTGCGCGAGGAAACCGGCTACGAAGGCGAGAATCCGCGTATCATCGGCCAGATCTTCCCGAACCCGGCCATCATGAGCAACGTGTGCTTCACGGTACTGGTGGAGCAGTGCGAGTGCCGCCACCCGCTGCAATTCGATCATGGCGAGGATCTGATCACCCAGCTTGTGCCCGTAACCGACATTCCGCACCTGGTGGCGACCGGTGAGATCCAGCACTCGCTGGTGGTCGTCGCGCTCTACTACTTTGAACTATGGCAGCGTGGAGGTGGCAACAATGAAACAGGAACACGAACGCCGGACGATACGAGGAAGTAGCGCAGATTTGGAATCTGCCGTATCGCCGATTTGTAATCGGCTGGGCACCGGACCTTTGCTGCGCGTCGAGATTCCCCGTGGTTTGCAGAATGCAATTCTGCGATACAGCAGATTCCAAATCTGCGCTACGTTAGTCTCACCACGATCCCTTTGCTCCTCAGGAACCGCTTCACATCCCCAACCGTGAACTCGCCGAAGTGAAAGATGCTGGCGGCCAGCACCGCGTCCGCTTTGCCCGCCAGCAACACCTCGGCCATGTGCTCCAGGTTGCCCGCTCCACCGCTGGCGACCACCGGCACGCCGACCGCCTCGCTGATGCGCCGCGTGATGACCAAATCGAACCCCGCTTTGGTGCCATCCGCATCAATGCTGTTCAGCACGATTTCGCCCGCGCCCAGTGAAACCGCGCGTTGGGCCCACTCGACGGCGTCCAGGCCGGTCGCTTTGCGGCCGCCGTGCGAAAAGACCTCCCACCGGTCGGGCCCGGCCTTCTTCGCATCAATGGACACCACGATGCACTGGCTGCCGAACTTCTCCGCCCCGGCGCGGATCAAGTCCGGGTTGGCCAGTGCCGAGGAATTGATGCTGATCTTGTCCGCTCCCGCACGGAGCATGGTGTACATGTCATCCACCGACCGCAGGCCCCCCCCGACCGTCAGCGGCATAAAGCATTGATCCGCGGCGCGCTCGACGACGTCCACCATCGTCGTCCGGCCATGGGCGGTGGCGGTTATATCGAAGAAAACCATTTCGTCGGCGCCCTGCTCGTTGTAGCGCAGAGCCAATTCGACAGGATCACCGACATTGCGCAGTCCGCCGGCTTCGGCGACGCCGAATTGGACCCCGCGGGTGACCTGGCCGGCATGCACGTCCAGGCACGGTATGACACGTTTAGCGATCATCGCCGGGGATTGAAGCGATTCGCGGAGCCTGAATCAATATCTTCCGGAAGTGCCGGAGCATTCCTTTTGCTGTCGACATGGACAACGCGTCCTCTAAGATTGCCACATGCGATACCTGACGGGTGCCGTGGTTGCCTCGCTCACGTTTAATCTCCTTTTGGGCGTTGCATACTGGGTTGGGTGGCTTGGCGCTCCGAAAGCAGCCGAACGCGCTGGCAAAAGACCATCTTCTCTTCGGTCGTCGGTCCAGCTCGTTCAAAGGACAGTGACGAACACCCTCACAATGGCCGGCTCGCCCAAACTTCTGGATTGGCGCACGGTCGAATCTGAGGATTACAAGAAATATGTTGCTAATCTCCGCGGGATTGGATGTCCGGAAAAAACGATTCGGGACGTGATCATTGCCGACGTCAACGACCTTTATCGGCAACGCTACCGGGAGCTATTCCCGCAAACAAACCGGGTGGAGTACTGGAAGTCGGGCAACCCCATGGCTAATCTTTTTGACGAGACGAAGGTGGCGAAAGAGCATGAGCTGCAACAGGAAAAGCGCGCCCTGGTAAGCACCTTGCTGGGGAGGGATTACGTCGATGAGGAGGATCGCTCGGCGATCCACATCGACAGCTTGAGCGAGCGCTTGCTGAGTTTCCTGACGCCGGAGAAACGAACGGCCATGAAGGAGTTGGAAGACAGATTCACCGTCAAAATGATGAGCACATACAAAGATACCTGGCGCGGGAATGAAGGACCTTCCGAAGCGGTGAAGGCTGAAAAGGATGAAGCCATGCTGCAGATTCTTACCCCGGCGGAAAAGTTCGAGTATGACCTGCGGCGCTCAGATACAGCGATGTTCTTGCGGGTTGGCTTGGATAGGTTTGAGGTTAGGGAGAATGAATTTCGGGCGATCTTCCCGGCGGTCAAAGAGTTCATCGCGAACGCGGGCAAGGCAGGTTTTGGCGCGATGATGCGCGGTGAGCCTGATCCACGCCCGGAAGGCGGAGCCGCCCGCATGGCTTTGCAGGCAAAGCTCAAGGCCGCGTTGGGGGACGACCGGCTTCGCCAGTTAATTGAGCAGACGGGCTGGAATCTGAAGGCGAAGGAGCAGCCGTGAAGCGAAACCTCAGGGCGGTCCTGATCCTGTCGGTGGGGCTCAACCTCGTCCTGGTTCTGGTGTGCTGGCTTCGGTTCGCCCGCAAGTCCGAGCCTGCTCGATCTCCGGTCCGGACTCCTTCTGCTCCTCCAGTGGCGGTGGGGGTTATCGAGAAATTCACGACCAACACCGTTGTGGTCACCGCTGCCCCCAAGGTCCAGGATTGGCGCGCGGTCGAATCGGATGATTACAAAACGTACATCACCAATCTCCGCGCCATCGGATGCCCTGAAAGCACGCTGCGCGATATTATTGTCGCGGACGTCAACGAGCTGTACCGGCATCGCTTCCTGCTGACTTTCCCCCTGACGAACCGGGTCGAGTATTGGAAACCCGGCGACGCATTGGCCAATCTCATAGACGAGAGCCATGTGGCCAGACTGCAGGAGTTGGCAAAGGAAAAGCGGGAATTGATCAGGACGCTGCTTGGGACCGACTATAGCAGCGAAGTGGAGCTGGCTTCTATCCAAATGGACGTGTTCATGCAGCGTCTGCTGGACTTTTTGACGCCTGAGAAGCGAACGGCCATGAAGGAACTGGAGCAGAAATATACCGCGAAGATCCTGAATACGTTCAAAGACTCGGTGCGCGGCGATAACCAAGCCTCGAAGGCAGTGCTGGCGGCAAAGGACGAGGATGCGCTGAAGATCCTCACCCCGGAAGAGAAGTTGGAGTACGACCTGCGCCGCTCGAACGACTCGATGTACCTGCGCGTGGCCTTGGGGGATTTCGAAGTCACCGAGCAGGAATTTAGGAACATGTTTCCAGCCATGAAGCAGTTTGTTGCGGAAGCTGGCGTGCCCAGCTTGATGGCCATCGTCCGCGGCGAGGGCGATCCGCGTGAGCAGACCCTCGCTGCCCGCCAGGAATTGGAGACGGCCCTGAAGTCCGCACTTGGGGAGCAACGTTTTGGAGAATTGATGGAAGGGACGGGGTGGTACTTGAGAGACAAGTAGGCCCTCTCCGCGCAGCCCTTGAAGGTGGCAGAAATTTCTGGTGTTCGAGGCTTGGCTTCCGCAACATTCCGACGCAAGCGGCAGGAAACTCCGTAACGCGATGAAAGCAAAGATTGTTATTACGCCGAAGAAAGCGGTGCTCGATCCGCAGGGCAAGATGGTGCAGAACGCGCTGGCCCAGATGGGCTACGGCGGGGTCGGCGCCGTGCACGTGGGCAAGTACCTCGAGATCGAGCTAACCGGCACGGATCCGGCAGCGGCACGGAAGCAACTTGATGAGGCCTGCCACAAATTCCTTAGCAACCCGGTGATCGAAGACTACCGGTTGGAGATCGAATGAGCAGAAGATTTACGATTTGCGATTTACCATTGACGCGACTGGAGGAGACTGGAGGGGCACAATCGCAAATGGCACATCGCACATGGCAAATTGCAGTTAGCCAATGAACTTCGCGGTCTTGCAGTTTCCCGGCTCGAATTGCGACCAGGACGTGGTCCACGTATTGCGCAATGTGCTGGGCCATTCGGCGGAGCTGCTCTGGCACAAGGAGCCGTCGCTGGGCGCGGCGGACGCGGTGATTGTCCCCGGCGGCTTCAGCTACGGTGATTACCTGCGCACGGGGGCGATCGCACGGTTCAGTCCGGTGATGGCAGCGGTGCAGGGGTTCGCGGCCGATGGCGGGCTGGTGCTGGGGATATGCAACGGATTCCAGATCCTGTGCGAGGCTGGGCTGCTGCCGGGGGCGCTGATTC
>Ga0182027_10016060_pt1 | contig 10251 bp, 8 predicted proteins | sample 712E1DmetaG_FD_121300 | JGI IMG/M metagenome (GOLD analysis project Ga0182027, IMG submission 121300) | Permafrost microbial communities from Stordalen Mire, Sweden - 712E1D metaG (Illumina Assembly) | ecosystem: Environmental > Terrestrial > Soil > Wetlands > Permafrost | place: Sweden... | reverse complement strand
GCCTCTTGAGGATTTCGAAAAACACATATATTTCCATCGTTGCAACCAGGCGGTTGAACACCTTTTTCATGTGACCGCCAGTCTCGACTCTCTTGTGGTCGGCGAAGCCCAAATTCTTTCTCAGGTCAAGAATGCTTTTGCCATTGCCCAGGAAAACGGATCAACAGGCATTGTACTCAACAAGCTATTCCTTTTTGCAATAACATCCGGAAAACGGGTGCGTTCGGAAACGAAAATCGGCAAGGGAGCTGTTTCCATTTCGCAAGCAGGTGTCGAACTTGCAAAAAAAATCCTGGGCTCCCTTTCAAACCATTGCGCAATGATTATCGGCGCCGGCGAAATGAGCGAGCTTACTGCAAAGCACCTTAAAAGCGCCGGCATCCGGAAACTCTTTTTTGCCAATCGGACGCTCGACAGGGCCGCCGAACTGTCGTCCCAATTCGACGGCGTGGCCATTAACCTCGCCGAAATGCCTGGCATTCTTCCGGAATGCGATATTGTGATTTCTTCAACCGCGTCCCCGAATTATATCATAGGCGTAGAGGAAATGCGGGAAGTAATTGTCAAACGGAAAAACCAACCCATCCTGCTTATCGACATTGCCGCGCCCCGCGACATACACCCCGATGTTGGCAAACTGTATAATGTTTTTCTGTACACCATCGACGATCTGGCGCAGGTAGCAAAATATAATGTTGAGGCGAGAACCAATGAAATAGCTGCGGCAATGCTCATTTTGAAAGAGGAAATGAACGGGTATTTCGAGTGGTATAATTATCTCAGAGTCCAACCGATCATCGTGTCGTTACGGAAAAAATTTGATATGTTGCGCGACAAGAATCTGGCCTTGATCTCGAATCAAATGTCGGCAATGCCCGAATCGACGCAGAAAATAATGAAAGATTTCGCAAAAGACTTAACAGATGAGTTTTTCGAGGGGCCGTCTATAACCCTGCGCGAATCGGCCGGTACTGCCGACTGGATGCAATTGTCGGATGCGCTTACAAAACTGTTTAAATTGAAATCGTGACTATGAAGAAAAGCAACTATCAACCTGCGATTTTTACCCACGACGAAGGTGGTGCATAATGGCTTCCCGAGTGTTTCGCGTTGCAACAAGAGCAAGCATGCTTGCATTAACCCAGACAAAACAAACCGTTGCGCTTCTTGAAAAGGCAAATCCGGCCTATGCGTTCGAGCTTGTTACGGTCCGTACATCGGGTGATGCCGAAACCGGAACACCACTGGCCGGTTTCGGCGGAGTTGGTGTTTTTGTCAAGGAACTGGAAACGGCACTTCGCGAAAACAGGGCCGATTTGGCAATTCATAGCTTAAAAGATGTCCCGTCATCGGTAGCCGATGGCATGACCATTGCCTCATTTCCTTCTCGGGTAGACCCGTCGGATGTCGTCATGACGGTCGGCGGACTGTCACTGTACCAACTTGCGCCTGGCGCGCGAGTTGGTACAGGAAGTCCCCGCCGCATCATGCAGCTTAAAGCAATCAGACCCGATTTGCAATGTACCGGGATCCGCGGTAATCTTGATACAAGGATACGAAAATTGAATCAAGGCGACTTTGACGCCATTATTCTTGCGGCTGCAGGCATGATACGACTCGGCATCGATTATCCCAAGCCCGGCGTCATGCCCCTCTCCCAATGTGTCCCAGCCTGCGGACAGGGCGCGTTGGGGATAGAATGCCGCGCCGACGATGCTGAAACAATTTCAGTAGTGCGTAAAATTAATGACGATACGACTGAACGGGAAGCTTCGGCCGAGAGGGCGTTTATGAAACAAACCGGCGCAGGTTGCGCGGTGCCGGTTGCTGGATTTGCAAAAATTTCCCAATCGACCCTTGCTATCAGGGCCGTGGCCGGCGATTTGACAACTGGTAAAATAGTTTCGGCAGAGCATTACGGACCTGCCCACGACTTTACTCAAATCGGCATAGCCTGTGCAAACGAGATTCTGGCCCGCTGCGCAGAGCATGGCATAAACCTCACTTTGGAGCCTTCGGCGTGAGTTCCAGAGAAAAAACTATATCGCAGCCCCCGATCGCTATCAAGCGTTCCCCAAAAATCATCGGTAAGCGTGAATCCCTGCAAAGGCCCGAAGACCGGACTCTTTTAGGACGCACAATAATAATCACACGATCCAGCGAACAAGGTTCCGCTTTGTCTATTTCACTTCAAAAAATGGGCGCTTGCGCCATTACATTTCCAACAATCGCCGTTGTCCCTGTTCTGCCCGGCGGCAAGATGGACATTGCAATACATAAAATCGAGGCCTTCGATTGGATTGTATTTACAAGCACGAACGGCGTTAATTTATTTTTAAAGCGCCTTTTCGCATTGCGGCGCAATGTCCCTAGCCTTCAAGGAATAAAAATCGCATGCATTGGCCCTGGCACAACTGCGGCCTTGCAAGCACATGCCATTGACGTTGATGTGACTGCCCAACATAACGTTGCCGAAGGACTTATTGCAGCACTTGAGAATGCAGATACCTGGAAAGGCAAGAAGGTTCTTATACCTTCTGCCAAAAAGACGCGAAATTTGATCCCCATGACCCTTAAACAATGGGGCGCAAACGTGCAGGTTGTTACCGTATATGAAACAGTGAAACCTAAAACCATTGATAAGAGCGTGGTTTCGAAAATTGTCGAAGGGAATTACGATTGCATCGTTTTTACAAGTTCGTCGACATTCACTAATTTCAAGGAAATGCTCGGGCTGCGTTTTTGGAAACGCGTTGAGGGGAAATTAAGGGCTGTCAGCATAGGCCCTGTGACCACAGAAACCATCCGGTCGGCCGGTATAGAACCCCTTGCCGAAGCCAAGCCCCATACGATCGATGGCCTGATTGAGTGCGTGAAAAACCTATTATTAAAGTGATCCGACCTTAAAGGAGAATTCTCATGGGATTTCCTGCAGTGCGAATGCGGCGTTTACGACGGAGCAAGCTGATGAGGGACTTAGTTGCTGAAACAAATCTTGACATAAAAGATTTTATCCTGCCCCTATTCGTATGTCCCGGGAAAAACGTCCGCAGGCCGATATCGTCCATGCCGGGCCATTTTCAGCTTTCGGAAGACGAACTGCAACGGGAATGCGACACCATTGCGTCTGCTGGTTTGCGGTCGGTCCTACTTTTCGGCATCCCGAAAGAAAAGGACGAAGACGGGCAATGCGCGTGTAAAGACGACGGCATTGTCCAAAGTGCGGTGCGCGCCTTGAAAAAAAGCCACCCCGGTCTTCTTATCGTGACCGATGTTTGCAATTGCGAATACACCACCCATGGCCATTGCGGCCCCATTGTGGACGGTGATGTCCACAATGATCGCACAATCGACATCCTTGCCAAACAAGCGCTCTCCCACGCCCGCGCAGGCGCAGATATCGTTGCACCGAGCGACATGATGGACGGCCGCGTGGGACATATCCGGCAAGCACTTGACAAAAACGGTTTTTCGGACATTGCCGTGATGTCGTATGCGGCAAAATACGCATCCGCATTCTATGGCCCTTTCAGGGAAGCTGCGGAATCCGCGCCATCATTCGGCGACCGGAAAAGCTATCAAATGAACCCTGCAAATTCCCGTGAAGCCATCCGCGAAGTCGAACTCGATATTGAAGAAGGCGCAGATATTGTCATGGTCAAGCCGGCCCTCAGCTACCTCGACATCATTCGACAGGTCAAAGACACATTTGACGTCCCGGTCGCGGCATATAATGTGAGTGGGGAATTTTCCATGGTAAAAGCAGCTGCAGAAAAAGGCTGGGTGGATGAAAAACGTATTATTTTGGAAATTCTTACATCAATCAAACGCGCCGGGGCCGACGTAATCATTACTTATCATGCACTTGAAGCCGCACAAATTCTTGCAAAGGAGCTATAATTTCAATGAAGCCACACATGGCCAACACACAAAACCAGCTCCGGCTGATAGCCTGGGAAGTGACCCGCTCATGCACCCTGAATTGCCGCCACTGCCGCGCATCAGCTGAAAAAGGACCTTATTCCGGTGAACTTTCTACAGAAGAATGCGAACAGATACTAACAAATGTTGCGTCTTTCGCCAAGCCGATCATTATTCTGACCGGCGGTGAACCCATGCTACGGCCCGATATTTACCATATTGCCGAATTCGGCCATAAACTCGGTTTGCGCATGGTCATGGCCCCTTGCGGAAAATTATTGACAGAAGAAACATGCCTGCACCTCAAGGCATCGGGAATTCAGCGTATCAGTTTGAGTATAGACGGTGCCACAGCACAGTCACATGATTCGTTTCGTCGGGTAGACGGGGCGTTTGCAGGCGTCATGGCGGGAATAGAAGCTGCCCGGAAAACAGGTTTGGAATTTCAAATCAATACTACCGTTACGAAACTCAATGTTGAAGAATTGCCTGCAATTTTTGATTTGGCAATCAGTTTAGGAGCTGTTTCTTTTCATCCGTTCCTGCTTGTTCCAACCGGCAGAGGCAAAGAATTGGCAGATCAGGAAATTCCCCCTGAGCGCTACGAGCAGGTGCTCAACTGGATTTACGAACATAGTGCCCACAAGGTCAAAACATCGCTTACACTGAAGCCGACCTGTGCGCCGCATTATTACCGCATTCTTCGCCAACGGGAAAAAGAAGCCGGTCGCAGTGTGACAATGCAAACCCACGGTCTTGACGCAATGACCAAGGGTTGCCTCGGCGGACAGGGTTTTGCGTTCATCTCACACGTCGGGATTGTTCAGATATGCGGTTTTCTCGATATTCCAGCAGGTAATTTACGGGAAAACAATGGCGATTTTAAATCCGTGTGGGACAACTCGCCCCTTTTTCACGAAATGAGAAATCTCGACGGTTATCATGGCAGATGCGGATATTGCGAATATAGAAGAGTATGCAGCGGCTGCCGTGCCAGGGCATTTGAATCTACAGGCGATTATTTGGCCGAAGAACCATATTGCGTTTATGAACCCCAAAAGCAAAATTCGGAAGGACACCATGGTTAATACGTCCAAAAGCATAGCAGCCTTTACAGAAGCTAAAAAGCATATAGCAGGCGGTGTGAATTCGCCGGTAAGGGCATTTAAAAGTGTCGGCGGCTCCCCAATTTTTTTTGCTTCGGGAAAAGGCGCTTTTGTCGAAGATATAGATGGTAATTCATATATGGATTTTGTCGGTTCATGGGGGCCGCTTATTTTAGGTCACTGCCATACGCAAGTCGTTGAAGCCATCTGTGAAACTGCTAAACAAGGAACAAGTTTTGGGGCACCAACCCTTTTGGAGACCGAACTCGCCCGACTTATAAAATCCATGGTACCATCCCTCGAACTTGTTCGGTTTGTAAATTCCGGCACCGAGGCGACCATGAGCGCGGTCCGGCTTGCACGAGGGTTTACTAAACGCAATTGCATCGTCAAATTCGAAGGCTGTTACCATGGGCATGGTGATAGTTTTCTCATTGCGGCCGGTTCAGGCGTTGCCACTCTCGGCATACCCGACAGTCCCGGCGTTACCCCCGGTACTGCAAGCGACACGCTGATCGCACGTTACAACGACCTCGACTCTGTAAAAGCAATTTTTGAGAAATACGCCGGAAAAATTGCAGCAGTCATCGTGGAGCCTGTTGCCGGAAATATGGGGGTCGTTGTTCCGCAAAAAGGGTTTTTGGAAGGACTTCGCTCAATAACCGCTGCAAATGAGAGTCTATTGATTTTTGATGAGGTTATGAGCGGCTTCCGCGTTTCTCCCGGAGGTGCCCAGGAGCTTTACGGAATTCATCCTGATTTGTCGACATTCGGGAAGGTCATCGGTGGCGGTTTGCCGGTTGGCGCCTATGGCGGACGGAAGGACATCATGGAAAACATTGCTCCATTAGGGTCCATCTACCAGGCAGGAACGCTATCGGGCAACCCTCTCGCAATGGCTGCGGGGCTTGCAACGCTTGGGTATATCCAAAAGAATCCTGAATTCTATATGCACCTTGAAAAGCGGTCTCAACGATTTGCCGATGGGCTGCTTGCTAATTGCAAAAAAGCAGGAATTCCTGCGGTACTCAACCGTGTTGGCTCCATGATGACGCTGTTTTTTACCAACGAGAAGTCCGTTCTGTCGTGGGACGATGCAAAAAAAAGCGATACGGCATTCTATGCCCGCTATTTTCAGCGTTCACTTTCGGCCGGTATATATCTTGCCCCATCTCAATTTGAGGCGGCATTCGTATCTTCGGCACATTCCGATGAAAATATCGACCGCGCAGTGGAAGCAAGTGCGAGGGCCCTTGCGAAGGAATAATTGTCATGTATCTTTGAAGGGAAAAATGCCGCCCAAAATGTTTTTATGGGGCTGCACGGCTTTTTTATTGTGGATAGTTTCCTTTATAGCATGTTCCCGTGATGTCAGCTACCAGGCAATCGATTATCAAAAACGCACTTCAATTCAGGGTTTTACCGACAGTCCCCCAAATGATTCCCTTGACCTTACCATCGCTGTCGCCCCCATCATATCGACTGAAGAGAGTTACAAGAAATATTACGATTTATTCTCCTATGCAGCGGCCGCGTGTTCGCTTAAAATCAAAACAACCTATTATAAAAAAAATGTCGAGATCTATCGGCTCTTTCAGTCAAACAGCGTCGATGTCGCATTTGTCAGTGAAATACTATATGTAATGGGTAAACGGCATCACTTGCTCGACCTTCTGGTGGTCCCTGTCAGGAAAGGCAAACCAACCCATGAGGCATACATCATTGCACAGCGGAAATCCCCTGCAATTTCGTTTTTTGATTTGATCAAAAAACGATTCGCATTTACCGATGAGTTTTCTTTGACCGGCTATTGGTATCCGCTTTCCATGAGCGGGACCGGTACGGCGTCATGGCGACAACTGTTTTTTTCAGGATCACACGACCAGTCGGTTTACCTTGTTAATAGAGGATTGCTCGACGGTGCAAGCGTAGACAGCTACGTATACGACGCCATAAGCAGTGCAAGCCCCAAAAGCGTCGCCAATACCCGCGTGCTCAAGGTTTCAAGAGAATTCGGTTCACAACCCATTGTCATTTCAACACACCTATCGCCGCATGTGCGCGAGGCATTTAAAAAGGCATTTTTATCATTAGACAAAGACAGTACCGGCCGCAAGCTTCTGGCCGCGCTTGATATCGATAAATTCATAACCCAGGATGATTCCTGTTATGCATCCATTTCTGCAATGGTTCCGGAAACTATTGTTCCATAAGTATATTTCGATCCGGACTAAATTACTTATTTCCGTTTTTATTGTCATCGGCATTTTTGGGGCCATGGCAACATGGTTGTCGTATTACTATATCACCGAAACGGCAAAATCAGACCTGTCGAGAAAGGCAAATTTTCTTACAAACCTTCTTGGAAATCAACTTACACCGCAGATCCTCCTTAACGATATCGTGTCTGTCAACTCGATCGTCAGCCACTTCATATCCGATGCGCCGGAGATCCTGTACATTGTTGTGTACGATAAAAACAAAAACATAATCGGCCATTCCTTTGAAGGAGATTCGATTCCGTCCTTCATAACGCCTCCTGCGGTGAACGATTCGGTCATGCTCTTCCTCGACAAAATTCATCATATCCGCATTCGACAACGCACCGTATCATTGTCTAACGGCACAATAGGGTTTGTTAAAATAGGGCTTGACGAAACCGCAGCTTTTCACAAAGGCAGAAAAATTGCCTCCATTATCGCATTGTTTCTTGTCCTTTTGCTGATTCCTGCCGGCATAATCACAATATCGTTTTCCTATCTTATTACCTATCCCATACATCAAATCCTCACATGCTTAAAAATGTTCATGCCCGGCGAATCACCGCCAAAGGCAAGGATCATTTTCAACGATGAAATAGCGTTGTTGTCAATAAGTATTCAGGAAATGATGCAGCGCGTAAGCACCATGACCGATGAATCGAAAAAAAACCATTTAAAACTCATTGAGGCCGAAAAACATGCCAGCGTTGGCATTCTTGCGTCGGGAATAGCCCATGAAATCAACAATCCAATTGCAGGCATAGAAATTTGCGCCTACCGGCTCGAACGCGACTCGAACCTTTCTGCAAAAAACCACGAATACGTCCAGCTTATCCTTGAGGCGGCCCGTCACATTCAATCGGTTGTAAAGAACCTATTGAATTATGCACGGCAGCCCGACCTCAAAGAAGCGTCTCTTGATCTTCGCGCAACAATCAGTGTGGCCGAAAAGCTGGTGCAATACCGTTTGAAAAAGAACGGCATCGCATTCGAAATGATTTGCCCGGCATTTCCCTGCATCATTACCGGGATCAAGGCCCAGATCATACAGGTACTTGTCAACGGCCTGCTCAATGCAATAGATGCAATAGGCAAAAACGGCAGCATCATCGTAAGGATGATTGAAAAACAGAACTCGTTTGTATTGCGTATTGAAGATACGGGAAAGGGTATTGACGATGAAGTCAAGAGAAAGGCCTTTGATCCCTTTTTCACCACAAAAGGCACGTTAGGTACAGGACTTGGCCTTTATGTAAGCTATAACATCATTCAGTCGCATAATGGCCGCATTGACCTGAACCCGCTCCCTGGCAAAGGATCCTGCTTGGAAATTACTTTACCCAAAGGAGACCACCGATGAACATTCTCATCGTTGACGACGAGAAAAGCCTGAGACTCGCATTGGCCGACGAATTGGTTGAAAACGGCTACGATGTTGACGTTGCCGGTTGCGGTGAAGACGCAATGGTTTTAATAGACAAAAAATATTTTGATCTTGTCATCAGCGACGTTGTCATGATGTCCATAAGCGGCATGGACTTGCTGAAATATATCAAGGAAAAAACACCGCAAACGGAACTTATCCTCATGACCGCATACGGGACAATCGATTCGGCGGTCAATGCGGTAAAGGCCGGAGCGCTGGACTATATTTGCAAACCCTTCGAGCTTGAGCGGCTTTTGCGATTTGTAAAAACCATGAAGGAAACCATTCAATTGCGCCATGAAAACAAGGCGTTGAAATCGAAATTATACGACCGATACAATTTCCACAATATTATCGGCCAATCCGCCTCCATGCAAAGAATGTTCAACCTTCTCGAAACCGTATGCGACACCAATGCAACAGTCATCATCCAGGGAGAAACAGGAACGGGAAAAGAAATGGTCGGCGAGGCGATACATTTCAACAGCCAGAGAAAAGACAAGGCCTTTGTCCCTGTCTCATGCGCCGCACTTTCAAAAGAACTATTGGAATCCGAACTGTTCGGACACGAACAGGGTTCATTTACAGGTGCGACAAAGCAAAAAAGAGGACGCTTTGAACTGGCACATGAAGGCACCCTGTTTCTCGATGAAATAGACGACATCCCTCTTGAGATCCAGGTAAAGCTCCTTCGCGCCATCCAGACGGGACGTTTTGAACGTGTGGGCGGCGAACACCCCATCCAGGTCGATGTTCGCATAATCGGAACGACCAAGGAAAACTTACTTGACCTTGTAGAAAAAGGTAAATTCAGGCGCGACCTATACTATAGGCTTAATGTCATACCGATCATCCTGCCGCCGCTTCGTGATCGTAAAGAAGACATTCCGCTTCTTGTCAACCATTTCCTCAAGAAATATTCCCCGGCCCACCTTATTGAAGTATCATCCGAAATCATGGAATTGCTCCTGAAATACGATTGGGACGGCAATGTACGCGAGCTTCAACATGTGGTTCAGCGTCTTGTACTCCTTCGTAAAGATGGCGCAGTGGACATCGACACCCTGCCGGGAAAAATTCTTAATTATCAAAGCCAGGAAGGGGTTTTCGAACTTGGGAAAGACACGCTGTCGGCGTATCTTGACGATTTAGAAAAAAATATCCTGGATCGGGCTCTGGAATTTACCAAAGGCGGGAAAACCGAGACCGCGCGCTTACTCGGGATTCCATTGCCAACGCTCAAAAGTAAACTCGCGCGGTATGTGCAACGGTAACGATCCCGTAAGGAACGGCGAAAAAGCCGTGTATACGATTTTGTAATATTTTTTTCAGCTTATGCGGTGTCGGAATTTATCTTTATCCCAGAGGTTATCTATGGGTGTTTCAACATTCGGCAAATTCCTGGATATTATAGATGCTTTCGAAATGCGCCATTCACTCATTTTTACCAATTTGAGCAAACAGGCCACGAGTGAAGGCGTTCGCTTAATATGCGAGTATTTCGCAAATCGGCGTCGTCATATTCCTGAAGCACTTG
>Ga0182027_10016059_pt1 | contig 10251 bp, 6 predicted proteins | sample 712E1DmetaG_FD_121300 | JGI IMG/M metagenome (GOLD analysis project Ga0182027, IMG submission 121300) | Permafrost microbial communities from Stordalen Mire, Sweden - 712E1D metaG (Illumina Assembly) | ecosystem: Environmental > Terrestrial > Soil > Wetlands > Permafrost | place: Sweden... | reverse complement strand
CTGTTGAAATATCCCATCGAACGCCGCGTGGGGGCACGCGGCCTACATTATTTCCTCGGAAATCACGGGTCATGTAGGCCCGGTGCCCTCACCGGGCGAGTTTTTCAACAGGCTGCTAGGGCGCTGCCGGGGGCGCATTTCTCAATTGACAGGGCGATTGGAGGGAGTAGTCTCGTTGCGGTCCAATCATTTTATGAAATCAATATCCTTCAATCTCCTGAACACCGGGACGGCGGCCTTGCTGGCGCTTGCGCTCTGCCGGCAAACGGCGTCCGCCGCCGCCGACACGAACCTCAATACCCTCACGCCCGAGGAAAAGGCGGCGGGCTGGCAGCTTCTGTTTAACGGCACCAACTTCGCCGGCTGGCACTGTTTTCACAGCACTCTGGTTGCGCCCGGCTGGGTCGTCAGGGACGGATCCCTGGTTTGCGCGCAACCGGAAACCGCGGGCGATATTGTGACCAGCGCCCAGTACGGCTGGTTCGAACTGCAATTGGATTACAATATCTCCGACGGCGGCAACAGCGGCGTCCTCTACCATGTCACCGGCGAGAACTTGATCCCGCGGATGCCGACCTGGTACACCGGCCCGGAACTCCAACTGCTGGACAATGTCAATGGGCACGACGGCCCCACCATGGAGGGGCGCCAGTTGTGCGGCTGGCTCTATGCCCTTTATCAGCCGCCGATTGACCCGAAAACCGGCAAGCCCCTGGACGCCACCAAGCCGGCCGGCCAGTGGAACCACATCCGCCTGCTCGTCACCCAGGAGCGGTGCGAGCACGACATCAATGGTGTGAAGTACTTTGAATACGTCCTCCACAGCGCCGACTTCAATGCGCGCGTGGCCAAAAGCAAGTTCGCCCAGATGCCGTCCTTTGCCAAATCGGATGTCGGCGCCATCGCCTTGCAGGGCGACCACGGCGCCATTATGTTCCGCAACATCAAAATCCGGCCCATCACAGCCAAATAACCGGCGATTGCCCGGATGGAGGCGGTTGGCCCGGTTCAGGACCGGGCGCATTTACTTTTTGTTTTGCTTGATTCGCTTCGCCTTCTTTCTGTAACGTTGGCAGTGTTGACCAAACGAGTCCGATTTTCGGATTCAAGAACTTATTTACAAAAGGAAATTTATGCCCATCCAATTCAGAAAGCACCGTGCTGGAACCCGGTGTGATACCGCGCCCCTGCATCTCCTCCTCCCCTTCGCCTGCCTCTGCCTCGCGGCCTCCGTCTTTGCCGCCCCGGTCCCCGTCCCCGGCGACGCCCCCGTCCCCGTGGATCGCCTCCGTCCCGGCAATACCAACGTCCTCCCCATGACGGGCACCTGGCGTTTCCGGCTCGAACGCGGCCCCAGCCCTGCCGTCAAAGGGGTACTCCCCGCCGACGCCGCCGTGCCCGAGTTCGCCACCCCCGAAGGCTCCGATGCCGGCTGGACGAACATCCTCGTCCCCGCCAATTGGGAAATCGAAGGCTTCTCCATGCTCACGTTCCAGGAACGCCCCGTCACCTCCCATGACATCGGCCTTTACCGCCGCACGGTGGAAATCCCGGCTGCCTTCGCCGGCAAGACTGTCCTCTGGCATTTCGACGGCGCTTACGACGGCGCGGAAGTCTTCGTCAACGGCCAGCGCATCGGCTACCATGAAAGCGGTTTCACCGCCTTCAATATGGACGTCACCAAGGCCCTCAAACCCGGCCAGCGCAATCTCTTCGCCGTCCGCCTCTACAAGGACACCACCTCCGCCTCCCTGGACCATGGCGACTTCTGGGTCCTCGGCGGCATCTACCGCGAGACCTACCTGGTGGCTCTGCCGCAGTTGCATGTGGATGATGTCACGGTCGTCACCGACTTGGATGACCAGTACAAGGATGCCACCCTCAAGTCCACCGTCCGCGTCGCCGGCCCGGCCGGGTCGCATTTCGTTCTCACCTGCGAACTCTACAACTTGGACGGCAGCAAAGTAGCCGTCCCCGCCATGAGCCAGTCCGGCGACATCAGCGACGACGGTTCCGCCGCTGTCGCCTTGTCAGCCCCCGTGACCGCCCCCAAGCTTTGGTCGGCAGAGAAGCCGAATCTATACTACGTGTTCTACCGCCTGTCCGACGGCGCCAAGCCCGTCGAGCGCGTCCAGGACCGCATCGGCTTCCGCAAGTTGGAGAACAAAGGCGGCGTGCAGTATCTCAATGGCGTGCCTGTTAAATACACCGGCATTTGCCGCATGGAGGAATTCTCCCCCTACGGCCATGCCATGACCGAGGAATGTTGGAAAACCGACGTCATCATGATGAAGGCCGACAACATCAACGCCGTCCGCCTCAGCCACTACGACCACGCGGAGCGGTTCATGGAGCTGTGCGACGAGGTTGGCTTCTACCTCCTGGACGAGATTCCCGCCTGCTGGATAGCCAGCGAAGTCCGCGACGCTTCCCGCACCTGGGCCTACATTCTCCGCACCAAGGAGACCATGGACCGCGACAAGAACCGCCCGAGCGTCGTTGCGTGGGCCTGCGGCAACGAAAGCGGCTACGGTGTCAATAACCAGGCCATGTTCGACTACGCCAAGGCCCACGACGCCACGCGCCCGGCCTTCATCTCCCAGCAGAACCAGGGCCAGAATCCCAAGACCGATTTCGAGGACTACCATTATCCCAGCGTCCAGCAGCTCAGAAACATGGCCAACCCCAACCACGCCAAAATCCCCGTCATCATCACCGAGCAACATTCCACCGATGTCGGCGTCGCGGAAGTGACCAACTTCTGGAACATCATCTGGCCCGCCGACAACATTGTCGGCTCCTTTATCTGGGAATGGCAGGCCCAGGGCATGTACGACAAGTTCCCCGAACGCTGGGCCACCCCCGCCCGCGGCTCTGCCATCAACGATCCCAAGACCGGCTTCCGCAACGCGCACGGCTCCGGCCCCGTCACCGCCGAGCGCCAGATCACACCCGTGTTCGAGTTCATGAAGAACCTTTACACCCCAGTAATAACCGCCGCCAAACAGATTTCCCCGGCCGACGGCAAGTTCGTCGTCCCGATCCAGAACCGCTACTCGTTCACCGATCTTTCCGAACTCACCTGCCGCTGGCAGGCGCTGGCCGGCGAGAAAGTCCTTGCCAGCGGTGAAAGTCACATTCCCGCCAAACCCCGCTCCTCGGCGGACGCCTCATTCCCCGCCACCCCCGGCATGGACACCCTGCGCCTGGAATTCTTCCACCCCGACGGCCGCAGCGTGTACGCCATCAGCCTGAAGGTGAGGTCACTGTAGCGGCGGTCTGCGACCGCCGACGTTTTCAGTGGATCCGATCCGGGGAGCGCGAGCGTCTCGCTCGCGGTGGGGTGCGTCCCGCGCCCCACTTCTTCGCAGGCGCCTTCCGAACAATCAAGGGCAGGCCGGAATGTGTTTGGCGGGACGCCAAACACCGCGCGCGGGACGCACGCGCTCCCCGGAATCGTTCGCGCGCGTGGAATGGCGCGGCCAGGCCGGTCATCTGTCTTCCGCCACAGGGTTGGCCAGGTAGTACTGGTGCATCCGCTCCAGGCCGGCGGGGAGGGGGACGCGCGGCTCGTAGCCGAGCATCCGGCGCGATTTTTCCAGGCTCGGACAGCGGCGCTGGGGATTGTCGGTCAAGTATTTCGGGTCGTCGCTTTGGCGGTATTCCACTCGCAACGGGCGGCCGGTGACTTTGACGACCATCGCGGCCAGGTCGCGCATGGAAATCTCCGGCGCGTCGGCCCCGATGTTGAACGGTTCGCCCTGATGCGGACTGAGCAGCGCGCGCAAATAGCCGTTCATCGCGTCGGAGATGTAGCAGAAGGTGCGCGTGGCCAGGCCGTCGGACAGAAGCACGATGTCGCGGCCAGCCAGGGCGTCGCGGAAGAAATCGGGCAGGACGCGGCGGTCGGAAATTTTCAGCCCCGGCCCATAGTTGTTGAAGGGGCGGACGATTTTGACGGGGACATGATGCACTTGCCAGAAATTGGCGCACAAGGTTTCGCCGTAGCGTTTGGATTCGTCGTAGCAACTGCGCGGGCCGGTGCAACTGACGTTGCCGCGATAGGTTTCCGGGGTCGGAATATTGGCCGGATCGGGGTCGCCGTATATCTCGCTCGTCGAAAAAAACAGGAAACTCTCCACCGGCCGCGCCGCCGCCGCGTCCAGCAAATGGCGCAGGCCGAGCACATTGGCGTCCATGGTCTCGATGGGATGCTTGCGATAAAATATGGGCGAGGCGATGGACGCAGCGTGGATGATGAAATCCACCCGGGAGACTCTTTGCTTACGCGTGATGTCGCGCGTCTGGCGGACGAGGTCGGGACGCGGCGGCATCGCCTCCAGCCACGGGGGGGCGCCGCGGGAGAAATTGTCCCAGGCAATCAGCCGGCACGGTTTGTCCGCCAGGGAGGAATCGTTGAGGGCGAGGAAATAATGGATGAAGTGGCTTCCCAAAAAGCCCGCCGCGCCGGTGAGCAGAATGCTCTTGCCGGCAAACCGCTGGTTGAGCGGGCCTAAGCCGGCGATGACGCGCCGGGCGTCGTCCATTAAAATCGGGTCCATGTAGAATTACCAGTTTTTCCAGGGGGCGTTGCCTTCGGCCCACATTTTGTTGAGCAGGGTGAACTCCTGGAAGGTATCCATCGGCTGCCAGAAACCTTTGTGCTGCCAGGCCATCAGTTCCCCTTCGCGGGCCAGCGCCAGCACCGGTTCCTGCTCGAACATCTTCCGCTCGCTGTCGCGCAAATAATCGAAAATCCGCGTCGAGGCGACGAAAAAGCCACCGTTGATGCGGCCTTCGGTCGCCTGCGGTTTTTCGTTGAACTTGATGACGCGGCTCTGCTCATCCACCGAAAGCTCGCCAAAGCGGCCCGGCGGGCGCACCGCGGTCAGGGTCAGTTTCTTCCCGTGCCCGTGGTGGAATTGCAGGGCGGCGGCAATGTCAATGTTGCCCACGCAATCGCCGTAGGTGAGAAAGAACTCCGGGTCCTGGCCCAGGTAATCGCGGATGCGGGCGATCCGTCCGGCGGTGAGCGTTTCCTGGCCGGTATCGGCGAGGGTTACCCGCCAATCCTCCTCGGCGTGGTGATTATGAAACCGGGGGGAGGCCTTTTGTCCCAGGGACAGCGTGACATCGCTGGTCATCCATTGGTAATTGCGGAAGTAGTCCTTGATCATCTCGCCCTTGTAGCCCAGGCACAGGATGAACTCCTTGAAACCGTGGGCGGCATAAATCTTCATGATATGCCAGAGGATAGGCCGCTCCCCGATGGGGACCATTGGTTTGGGGCGATACTCGGTTTCCTCGCGCAAGCGAGTTCCCTTGCCCCCGCAAAGAATCACGACTTTCATCCCCTTCAACATAAGGGAACCGGGCATGAGTGCAAAGGAAATGCGCTGATAACCAATAACAAATTTTCAATGACCAATTCTCAATCGAACGGCGCGAAATCCCGATGTATTACGTCGCCGGCAGACTCACCCAAAAAGAATTGCAGCCTCGGGCGCAGGACAAAATTCTTCACCTTCATGGTAGGGCGGAGCTGCTGCTCCGCCCTGAATTTTTGGGCGGCGCAGCAGCGCCGCCCTACCGAATACACGAAGAATTCTGTCCTGCGTCCCAGTGCATTTTGCATTTGCTTTCGCGCCATTCCTCGTAAACTGGCCGCATGTCCGCCCATTCCAATGACGCCGCCGCAAAACCCAATGCGGCCGGCCCAAAACCCGGCCGGCGCGCCGGTTCCTGGCTTCTGCTCCTCGTCCTGCTGGCAGCCGCGCTGGCGGTCCTGTGCCATGACGGCTTCAGGCCTTATGACGTGATGTGGAACAACGACACGGCCTTCGGGGCGTTCAAGACCTCCTCAGCCTATGTGCCCGGCACCTACACCGGCCAATGGCTTGACGGGAATTGGATCGGGATCAAGGTGACGTCCTCCTTTCCGGACGCGGCGACCCTCCTGCTGAGCTTCATTTCGCCGGAGTTGTTTCTCAAAATTTTCGCGCCATTGACAATGTTGTTGCTGGGGTTCAGCGCCTGGCTGTTGTTCCGGCAACTGAAGTTTGCCCCGATGGTCTGCGTGGCGGGCGGGCTGGCGGCGGGCTTGAACATGCATTGCTTTTCCAACGCCTGCTGGGGCACCGGAACATGGAACGTTGCCATGGCTATGATCTTCCTGGCGCTGGCCGCCCTGGTGTCCGGCGGCATCCGCCAAACCTGGATCAAAGCCGCGCTGGCCGGGCTGGCCGTCGGCATGGCGGTGATGGAGGGTTTTGACACCGGGGCGATCTTGAGCGTTTATGTGGCGGTTTTCGTCGTGTTCTTTTGCTGGATCACCGAGTCCAGTCCGGCCCGGCGCGTTGGCCGGGGCCTGGGCATGGGCGTTCTGGTGGTGGTCTTCGCCCTCTGGCTCGCCGCCAACACCCTCGTCACCCTGGTGGGCACTTCCATCAAAGGCATCGCCGGAATGGGCCAAACCGCCGAGGAGAAACAGAATCGCTGGTTGGATGCCACCATGTGGAGTCTCCCCAAGCTGGAAACGGTCCGCGTCTTTATTCCCGGTCTCTTCGGCTATCGCCTGGAAAACTACGACACCACGCCGGACCGCGCCGGCGTCTATTGGGGCAAGGTGGCGGAAGACCCGCACATCACCGCGCTGGAGAGCAGCGACCCCGCCGTGCGCGTCAAAACGGCCAACGAGCTGGGCCTGCCGCCGGAAGAAGTGAAAATCCTGCAAGAAAACGATGCCCACGCCCGCGAAGTCATTGTGGACAACACGGTCCAACGCATCGGATTCCAGCGGCGTCACACCGGCTCGGGCGAATTTGCCGGCGTCCTGGTTTCCCTGCTCGCCCTCTTCGCGCTGGCAAACACATGGCGCCGCGACCAGCCGCCCTATTCCAGGAACGAACGGCGCATGGTCTGGTTCTGGGGCCTCGCGGCCCTGTTCTCCCTGGTCGCCGCCTGGGGCCGCTATTCCTATCTCTATGCTTTACTCTATAAAATCCCCTGGTTCTCCACCATCCGCAATCCGATGAAATTCATGACCCCGTTTCATCTCGCCTGGATCATCCTCGCCGGATACGGCTTGGAGGCGCTCTGGCGGCGCCATCTGCGGAGCTTGGCCCCCGCGACCGGCGCCCCCGGCTCAGCGGGAGCTTCGCCCTACCAAGGCACGCGACACCAGCAAGGCCAGGCCCCCGCGACCGGCGCCGCCCCGGCCGCGCCGGAGTCAAGACGATTTACAGCCTTTGAGAAAGGGTGGATCGGCGGCTTGATCCTGGCGGCTGCCGCGGCCGGGCTGGTCTGGTGGATTTATGTCGCGGCCAACACCGGCCCTTCCCGGCATCTGCTGGATCACCTCACCGCCTATATCCAGCACCAGGGATTTGCCGGGGATTGGGCGGCGCGCATCGCCGCGTTCGCCCTGGGTGAAGCGGGCTGGTTTGTCCTTTTCCTGGGCCTGTCCGCCGGGGCGGTCGCCTGCATCCTGACGGGCGTTCTGCGCGGACGCAGGGCGGTTTGGGCGTGGGTTGCGCTCTGCGCCATCATGATTTGCGATTTGAGCCGGGCGGACCAGCCCTGGGTGCGCTATTTCAATTACAAGGAAAAGTACGCCGACAACGACCTCGTGAAGATTCTCCGCCAGGAACCGTGGGAGCACCGGGTCGCCGCCAAGCTGGTGCCCAATGGAAACGGCTATCCGCTCTGTCCGGGCGATTATAGCATCCTGGGAGCGGCCTGCCATTGGTGGCTCGAAAACGATTTTCCCTACAACGACATCCAGGCCGTTGACCTCGACCAAATGGCACGCCCGCCCATGATGGAAACCAACATCTTCGCCGTCTTTGCCCCTCGATACCCCCCGGCTCAAGAGCGCGGTTCAGCGCAGACGGATCTCGCGCCGCCCGTCCGGCTTTGGAAACTGTGCAACGCCCGCTACCTCATCGCCCCCTTCGTCGTCGTGAATTTTCTCAACGACAACGCGGACCCGGTGCAGCGCGGCTTTCAGGTTCGCGCCCGCTTCACCCTGGCCCGCAAAGAGTGGGTGACCAATAATACCGAGGACATGGGCGACTTGACCGCCGTCATCACCACCAACGGCCCATACGCGCTCATCGAAATCACCAACGCCCTGCCCCGCGCCAGGCTCTATTCCAACTGGCAAACCCCGGACGACGACGCCTCCGCCCTGCAACTGCTCAATTCCCCGGCGTTTGATCCCATGAAAACCGTCCTGGTCAACAATACGATTGTCACCAACAACCCGGTCCCGCCCGCCGCGCCGGACGCCGATCCCGGCACGGTCAGCATTGTAAGCTATAAGCCAAAGGAAGTTCATCTCCACGCCGTTGCCAAAACCGCCGCCGTCCTCCTCCTCAACGACCGCACCGATCCGGACTGGCATGCGTGGGTTGACCAAAAACCGGTCCAACCGCTCCGGTGCAATTACATAATGCGCGGCGTTTATTTGACGCCCGGGGAGCACACCATTGACTTTCGATTCCAGCCTACGCAAGGCTTCCTTTACATCACCCTGGCCGCCCTGGCCTTCGGAATCCTGCTCGGCGCCTGGTTGATCCGCGCCCATTTCATCCGCCCCCCCGCCGCCTGAGACGGGCACGGGACATTCCGGGTAACTATTCAGGTAGGGACGCCTCGCCGAGGCGTCCGGGGGGCGATCCGTTGCGCTGCTGGACGCGGCGCGGACAGCGCGGCGCGCTGTCCCTACCTGAATAGCTACCATTCCGGGGAGCACACGCGCCCTCGCGTGTTGTGATCGGCGCCCCCGCCGATCACGTCTTTGAAGATTCAGTTGTTTGGGGAGCGCGGTCGTCCCGCCCGCCGCGTTCGGCGTCCCGCCGAACGCTCTTCAATTCGCCGGATCAATCGAGACCAATTCCATTTCAAAAACCAAAGTGGCATTGGGCGGGATCGCGGGCGGAAACCCCGCCGCCTTGTAGGCCAGATCGGGCGGGATGAACACTTTCCATTTGGAACCGACCGGCATCAGCTTCAATATGTTGAGCCAGCCGTCAATCACCCCTCCTTTCAAATTGCATGAAAAAGTCTGGCCGGGCGGCGAGGCGTCAAACTGTTTGCCGTCCAAGTACGTGCCGCGATAATTCACCTCCACGCTGTCGGTTGCCTTGGGAATGGGGCCGGCGCCCTTGGTCATGACCGTGTATTGCAGGCCGTTGGTCAGGGCGATGACGCCCGGCGCCTTCTTATTTTTCGCCATAAAATCCGTGCCCTCCTTCAAATTGTCTTTCGCGTTCTCCAGTTTGAACATGGCCTCGCGTTCCTGCATTATGGCCATTTGCTTCTCTTGCACTTTGGCATGGAGCGCCGTGAACACCTCGGCCATCTCGTTGCTCGTCAGCAGCGTGGTCTTGCCGGCCACAGTGTCCTGCACGCCCTTGACCAGATTCGTCACATCCAGGTCCACCTCCATGGCCTTCATCTGCTGGCCGAAGCTCCATCCGATGGCGTATCCGACCTCCTGCTTCACGGTCTTAAAGTTCTTTTCCCCGGCCGGCAAATTGGTTGGCCCGGCCGGCAGGGTCTTGAACACCAGGGCAACCTGCGCGCTGGTCATCAGGCTGGGCGTCCCGGTCAACTGGGACTGCGCCGCCTTCCCCAGCCAATCCGCGTCCGCCGGAATGTTGTCCTTCTTGAGCGAAGTCCCGATGTTCATGCCGAAAGCGTAACCGATTTTCTGCGGCTCCGTCTTCAGCGATCCGTCGGCGGCCAGGGCCTTTTCCTGTCCTCCAATATGGAAGGCGAGATAACAAAGCGACAATTTGACCAATACAAGTTTTTTCATTTTCTATGCTTTCTTCCTGACTCGCGTCATGCGGCCGTTTCACGGCCGGCATCCCCGCGCAAATTCACGCTTGTCACAGTAACACGGTTCCCAAAAATTGAGCAAGCCCATTGTCTCGGTCCAAATCCGGGCTATTGTTTCCTTGTGCTCTTGATGGCTCAACAGTTGGAGAATCTTCCCGCCCTCCAGCAGGTCGTTCTTCCCGACCTCTGGCAGCAGCAGGCCGTCGCCGCCTTGCGCGAAGGCAGCGACGTCGTCGTCCAAGCCCCGACCGGCGCGGGCAAAACCTTGATTTTTGAGCTTTGGTCACGCCAGGGAAAAAACCGCGGCCAGGCCATTTACACCGTGCCCACCCGCGCCCTGGCCAATGACAAGCTGGCCGAATGGCGCGCGCGCGGCTGGGATGTCGGCATCGCCACCGGCGACCT
>Ga0182027_10016058_pt1 | contig 10252 bp, 12 predicted proteins | sample 712E1DmetaG_FD_121300 | JGI IMG/M metagenome (GOLD analysis project Ga0182027, IMG submission 121300) | Permafrost microbial communities from Stordalen Mire, Sweden - 712E1D metaG (Illumina Assembly) | ecosystem: Environmental > Terrestrial > Soil > Wetlands > Permafrost | place: Sweden... | reverse complement strand
GACGGGGCAACGGCCCGGCTTTCGTCACGGACAGCGCCTCAGGCGGTCATTGAAGCGCCTTGCAGCTCTCCATCATGACCTTGGCATGCCTGCGTGAAACAGCGAGGCTAGGTAAACGAGGGAGAAGACCACGTTCGATCATGACCCGCGAGAGGCGCGGAGTGCCAGCTCAGAGCCCTGATCGGGATTCTGGTGCCCTTCAACTCGGGATCCCATCGGACCGGGCCATATTTCATCGAGTCATCGTTTCCGCGCCGTGACACTTCGAACGTCGAGCAAAAGCGACGCCCCCCTTACAGCGGATCTCCCCTCAGAACCCCGACCAATCGACTTTCTGGACCCTTCAGGTCACGGGCGAGCAGCATGGCCGACCGCGTCGGAGCTGGTCAAGTCCGATATGGGAGTATTTGGACCCTACACGGCGACGACGAGGATCAGCTACAGCAGCTCGGCCAGCCCCGCGAGCAGCAGCTGCCACCAGGTCGGCTGCCAGTTCGGGGACGGGCCCGAGAAGGCGCCCATGACCAGGCCCGCCGGCCCCGCCGGCGGCGCGCGTTCCTCTACAGTTGCTGGGCTCGCTCCCGCACGGCCGAACGAGAAGGACATGGCCGGTTTCGGCCCGGCCAGCTAGCTCGACGCCTCCGGCCTCTCGCTAACGCGTTCACCACTGCCGTTCCGCCCGCGATTGCCTCGGCGGCCTTCTGGCCGGCGCGCCGGCGACACCAGCCACCTTGACTGATCGCGGCAGCTCGATTGCCTGACAATCAGCTCTGCCCGGAACAGGGCGCACCCTTCGTCGGCCTCGTTGGCACTGCCCGCAAGCACGAGCTCGGCACCCTTCTTGCCTATCGCCTCGAGAGGTTGGCGGACGCTGGTCAGGGGCGGCCAGGCGAGGCTCGCCAGGTCGGTGTCGTCGAAACCGGTGATGAGGACGTCTCCTGGTACTTCGATCCCCCGGTACCGGAGGATGTCCAGGACGCCCAACGCCACCGAATCGTTGGCGCAGACTATAGCGTCGGGCAGGTCGCCCTCCGAGACCATGCGGTTGGCTGCCTCTCTGCCCCAGTCCAAAGTGAAGCTGCCTATGTAGAGCCGGTCGGCCGAGCTTCCGTCGAGCCGCCGTACGCACCGTCGGTAGGCCCGCAAGCGCTCCTCGGCCGTCGAAGCTCGTGAGGAGGAAGTGACATACGCGAAGCGACGGCAACCCTGGGCGATCAGGTGCTCGACTACCTCGGCCATGGCGGTTTCCTGGTCCACCCCGACAAAAGGTACGTCAGTCACTGCCCGCCGGTCGATCTGGACCAGCGGTACCCGGGCCGCGGCCAGGCCAACCGCGCCGCGGCTGCTGATGCGGTCACACGGGCTGACCAGGATCCCATCGATGCGATGGTCGAGGAGGCTGCGCACGAGCTCCGCCTCCTGGTGCACATCGTCTCCCGAATCGCACAAGAGCAGTTGGACCGCGTGCCTGCGCAGCTCTTTCTCGACCGCTTGGATGACGACGGGGAAGAAGGGGTTGGTAATGTTGGGCACAACCATTCCCACGGCGCCGGTAGAGCGAGTACGTAGCGCTTGGGCGACGCGGTTTGCACGGTAGTTGAGCCGCTCAACGGCAGCCAGCGTCCTCGCTCGTAGCTCGGGGTTGACTCGCCGGGTCCCGGACAACACGCGTGACACCGTCGCTGGCGACACTCCGGCCGCTTCCGCCACCTGGCGGATGGTTGCCGGAGTACCCATCCTCGGTTCACCTCCTGGCAACTGATGCCTTGCGCGGCGCGGATCCCATGAGTATCGTAACCGCTGGGATAACGATTTCCCAGGGGGGAAGGGTTTTGTTTCGGGGTCACCGTCAAAACCTTCGGTCGACCGAAGGTTGCGGCTTGCGCCATTAGGCGAGAATGCGTTAGCCGTACCTTACGTTACCAACCTGGGCTTGACCCTAATCGGTAAGGTCGGCTCGATAGGAGTGCGGGCCGAACCAGGCATCTATATCACGAGAGAAACGATAGGCTATATCACGAGAGAAACGATAGAAGGAGGGAACCAGCATGACAAAAGTAAAAACGAGCATTGTCGCAGCATTGCTCACTGTGGGCATGCTTGGTGCGACCTGCACCAGTGCGGAAGCATCGAGCAAGACCTATAAGGTCGACTTCATCTTCACCGGCTACGCGTACCCGTACTTTGCGCCGATGGCTCAAGCGGTCAAGCTTGCCGCCAAACATTACCCGGACCTCAGCATCAAGATCATCGACGCCAACAATTCCGGCCCGACCGAGTCGAGCGATGTCGCCACGGCTGTGGCCGCGGGAGTGCAGGGCATCGTCCTCAACCCGGTCGAGGAGTCTGTGACCGCCGCTGCTCAAAGAGCGTCCGCGGCGGGCATCCCGATTGTCACCATCGATCGGGACATAACCGCACCTTCAGCACGGATTGCCTTTATAGGCGATGACGACTATGTCCTGGGCCAGAATATGACCAAGCAAGCGCTCGGCTACCTTGCCGCCCATAACGTGGCCAAGCCTTGGAACGTCGTGCTGCTCGAGGGGACGCTCGGCTCGAGCACGGCTATCGGTCGGCTCGACGGGGCGTTAGCCGTGTTGAAGCCCTATGAAAAGAACGGGTCGGTGAAAGTCGTCCTCAACACGTCGGCGAACTTCGCCACCAACACTGCTCAGACCGTGATGTCAACCGAGCTGGCCAAGACGACGAACATCCAGCTGGTTATTTGCGGCAACGACGCCATGGCGCTCGGCGTGGAGACGGCGCTGAAGGACCATGGCCTAGCGGCCGGCAAAGTCCTGGTGACCGGGGCGGACGCGCAGCCCGAGAGCTTGACTGCCATCGGCAACGGCTGGCAGCTCAACACCGTGACCCACTCGCCTTATCTCGAGGCGTTCTGGGCGGTGGAGGCGATGGACAATTATCTGCAGAGCAAGACCAAGCCCCCGGCAAAGTTCACCGACGGCAACATCTTGATCCCGATGACTGTCGTTACCAAGGCGAACCTGTCAACTGTGAGCGGGTGGGGGACACCAAAGGTCGTTCCGCCGCTTCTCTATGGGAAATCCCAGTCCTATACGAGCTGACCACTGAGCGGTAACAGAGGGGGAGCCCGCTAGCCGGGTCCCCCCTCCCGTTCGAAGGGGTGGTGCGCATGTCGGAGGATATGCAAAAAAGAACCGAGTTCATAGCGCCATCCGATGAGGGCGCCCCCCTCGATATCGGACGCCGGCCGGGGGTGCAGGGGGAGGTCACCGCGGTACCGCCGGGCCCGGGTCCCAGTGCTCTCCTGTCGATCCGTGGCGTGTCCAAGCATTTCGGCCCGGTAAAGGCCGTCGACAACATAAGCCTGGACGTTTACCCGCAGGAGGTGGTCGGCCTCATCGGTGACAATGGCGCCGGCAAGTCGACATTTCTCTCGTTGCTCACCGGCTATTACCGAGCGGATGAGGGCACCTTTCTGTACAAGGGGAAGCCCGTCTCTATCACCTCTCCGCGCGAGTCCCGTAACAAGCTGCGCATAGAGATGATCTACCAGCAGCTCCAGTTGGCACGGGACCTGACGGTCTGGGAGAACATGTTCCTGGGCGAGGAGATCCGCCTCTTTGGCTTCATCTCGGACCGCAGGAGTATGCGCAAGCGAGCTGCTGAAGTGCTCGAACGGCTCAATAGTAAGATACGGCCGAACGACCTCCTGGGGAGCTTGTCAGGTGGGGAGCAGCAGATCGTCGCGATCGGCCGGGCCATCCTTTTCGACCGTGACATCATCCTCATGGACGAGCCCACTGCAGCGATCTCCGCCGCCAAGGTCGACGACCTTCTGCAGCTGGTGCGGGACCTCAAGGAGCTGGGAAAGACGGTGGTCCTTGTCAGCCACCGGCTCGAGGACATCTTGGCAGTGTCGGACGGGGTCGCAGTTTTAGTCCTTGGCAGGTTGCATTGTGTGGTGCCAAACGAGAACCTAACGATATCGGATCTTGTGCACCTGATGTTCGGTGGCGACACGCAGGCAGTCTCGTCCGAACAGACGCTGGCGGCCGCGCGCTGGCGGATGCGCCACGCCATTGCCGAGGGAGGTAGCTGATGGCCACGGCCGTAGTATCCCATGAGCACGGCCTGTCGTGGAGTCGCGCCGGGCGCGTGCTGGGCGGCAACCCGGGCAGCGTACGCCGGCCTGTGGCGTTCCTCGTCGTGGCAATCATCGCCTCGACGATCGCCTCTCCATCTTTTCTGACGGTCGGGAACATAAAGGCGCTCCTGACAAGCTCGAGCTTCCTCATCGTGCTCGCTTCCGGCGAGGCGTTCGTCGTCCTCATGGGCATGATCGACCTCGGAGTCGAGAGCATGCTCAGCTGCGCGGGTATGGTGGCCGCCTGGCTGGTGGTGTTCCACGGGTTTGCCGGGTGGGAGGGCTTCTTGTGCGCGATTGCCTTCGGCATGATCGTTGGGGGGGCGGTCGGCATGCTCGTCACCAGAGTGCGCGTCCCGTCCTTCGTCGTCACCTTGGGCACGTACTGGGGCCTGCTCGGAGTCGCGCTGCTCTTCAACGGCGGAAATTACATCAGCCCCAGCCAGGGGTCGCATGTCAGCTTCAGTTTCGGCGGCATCGCTAACTCGACCTTTGGGATCTCTAACCTCATTTTCATCATGGTCGGGGTCGTGGTGGTGGCCCAGTTGGTCCTCAGCTACACACCGGTCGGCCTATGGGTGAGAGCGGTCGGGTCGAACGAGCAGGCGGGCAAGGCTGTCGGTCTCAGCACCCGGAACCTGAAGGTGATGGCGTTCGTGATATCCGGGTCCCTTGCAGCCTTGGCCGGGGTCATGATCACCGCCTGGCAGGTGTCGATCTACCCGACATCAGGGTCCGGGATGTCCCTCCAAGCCATCGCCGGGGTGATCCTGGGCGGCATCCCCTTCTCGGGTGGCCGTGGCACTGTCGTAGGTGCGGCCATCGGTGCGCTCGTGATCGGGGTTATCAACGACATCATCGTCCTCGTGGGTCTGTCGTCGAACTACGAGTACATCTTCGTTGCCGCCGTCTTGATCCTCGCCGGCCTCCAGGCGCGCGGTGGGGAGTTCGTTAAGTGAGGGCTACAAGTTCATTTGACCAGTCGATTTGGCATAGTGGGGAGCTTGATTATGACGTTGGCTAACGGTCTCATACGTTCCACAAAGCGGACCTCGATCGAGGGCGCGTTGGAGCAGGGTCAAGGGGTGCTGAGGTTGGCACCGACATGGGTGCCTCGTTCTTTCTGCGTGCCGGGGCGGCGCATCAAGCTTCACCCCGACGACTACTTCGCCTTGGGCGGGGAGCGCGGCGGGATCGACGAACGATGGCTTTCCTCGACGGTTAGGGCCGACAATGGGCCGCTGACCGGAGCTGACGAGGGACTGAGTTTCGTGGTCGGGCCGGATGGCGAAGGCCTGCCGTTCGATGAAGTCGTGGCCGAGCTCGGGCCCAAGTTGATAGGCGAACGCCTGTGGTCCAAGCACGGAGGCTGGACCATGTACAGCAAGTTCTTCGACAACGAAGGCCCGTTGCCGTTCCATCTGCACCACACAGACGAGATGGCGCGCCTTGTCGGCCGCACCGGCAAACCCGAGGCTTACTATTTCCCCCCGCAGCTGAACAACCATCTTGGCACTACTCCCGTGTCTTTCTTCGGCCTCGTCCCCGGCACGACCAAGGAACAATTCAAGAAACAGCTGGCCGGGTTCGGGATCAAAGGTGATAACCGGATCACAGATCTTTCGTCAGCCTACCGGATCCAGCTTGGAACGGGCTGGGACATGCCAGCCGGTGTGCTCCACGCACCAGCCAGCGTATGTACCTATGAGCCGCAATCCGCGTCAGACGTTTTTGCTATGTGCGAATGTTGGACAAGTTCTCGCACGATCTCCGACGATCTACTGTGGAAGGACGTCCCCGATGAGCATAAGGGCGACTTGGACTTCATCGTCGCCCTGGTCGATTGGGGCAAGAACACGTCCCCGGATTTTTTCCCGTCTCGTTTCTCCCCTGGGGTCGTCAACGAGGCTGCTGCGGAAGGGTGCCAGGAAAAGTGGGTCGTCTACCGCTCAACCTCGTTCAGTGCCAAGGAGCTCACAGTGCCCCCTGGCCACCGTACAGTAGTGCGCGATGCCGCAGCCTACGGGTGCATCGTTGTGCAGGGTAGAGGTTCATTAGGTAATTGGACAGTCGAGGCACCTACATTGATCCGCTTCGGACAGCTGACTTCAGACGAGTTCTTTGTTTCCGAGCAGGCCGCTCTGGCGGGTATTTTAGTGGCAAATACTAGTGAGACCGAGCCGCTCGTGATCCTCAAGCATTTCGGTCCGGGCAACCCGGACAATTCGCTAGCGGAAGGGCCATGAGCCCCAATTGCCGGAGGTCCCCCACGCATGAGCGGTAGGGGTGGTAGAGCTTTACCGCCTCGAGGTGGAGGAGCGGACCGGCCACTCTTAGGACCGGCTCGCCGCTAGCAGTACGCTGCCACCCCACAGCTTGGCTATCGTGTTGTTTTACGCGACGCTTGGTGGCACCGCAACGACTGTGAGGCCGTCGCCGGTCCAGCGGAGCGACCGCAGATCGGGTACCAGCAGGTCAGCGCCGGCAGCTACGGCGCGCTGGCCCACCCCGACAACGGCACCAACACCCGCCGCCTTCGCGGCTTGGATCCCAATCGGACCGTCCTCGATGACGACGGTGTCGTTCGTGGCGACACCGAGGCGCTCTGCTGCGGTCCGGTACCCCTCGGGATCGGGCTTACCGCGGGCGACGTCATCAGCAGTGACCAGTACCGCCGGGCAGGGCAGTTCCGCGGCACACAAACGTGCACGGGCCAGTTCGGTGCGACCGGACGTCACCACAGCCCACTGGTGGGCCGGGACCGACCCTACTAGGGCGTGTGCGCCAGAGATGGCGCGCACTGTGACGGCATCCTCGACCTCGTACCGGTCGATACGCGCCAGTTCTTCGGCCCGTCGCGCTTCGGGTACGGGCAGCGCGACGGTGTCGGCCAAGCGTCGGCCGTGGACCAGGCTGTTCACCACGTCAGGCTCAAGATCGAGGTGACGGGCCCAGCGGGTCCCAGCCGAGATCACGCTCGCCTCGGAATCGACAGGGACGCCGTCGCAGTCGAACAGCACGCCAGCGCACCTCAGAACGGTCATGACACCGGCCTGTTACGGTACCGCCCTACAAGTTCACGCGCCGCGACTTGCATCCGTACCGGCGGCAGCCCCAAGGCGACGAGGGTGAGGTCGTCGACCACCATCCGACCAATTTCTTTGAACGCCTGTGGGATCCCACCGGCGCGGTGGGCCGACAGTACAAGACCGTCAACCCGCCGTGCCCGGTAGTCGGGCGGGACGGGCTCATCAGGCCAAACATCGATGCCGGCGAGCAGTCGGCCCGCCGCCACTCTGTCCAGCAGGGCCTCGTAGTCGACGACGGGAGCGCGGCTGACAAGGACCAACCGGGCGCCCACCGGCAACAGATCGAGCTGCTCACCACCGAGAAGGTGTTCGGTCTCGTCGGTGACAGTTGCCAGCACGAACACCACGTCGCTGCGAATTAGCAGGTCGGACAGAGTCGAGGGGATCACGCCGGTCTGTTCGAGCGCGCTGTCTGGCAGCCAAGGGTCATAAACGCGGACCGTCGCACGGAACGGCTCCAGCAAGGGCAGCAACGCTCGGCCCAGGTTGCCAAACCCGATCAGACCTATGGCGGCACCGTGCAACAGGATGGCGTCGATATTGCCGTCAGCGACATAACGTTCACGGTTGGCGCGAAAGGCACGGTCTTCGCGGGAAATGCCGCGCGCCAAGTCCAATGCCAGGCCGAGAGAGTACTCGGCGACGGCGGTCGCATAGGCAGGTCCGCAGCCCAGGACGTGGATGCCCCTCTCGAAGCACGTCGGATAGTCGACGTTGGGGTAGAAGTTGCCTTCGACGTTTAGCAGTGCTCGCAACTTTGGCGCCCGAGCCAGGCGGTCGCTCGGCAAAGCAGGTTGTCCCACGATGGCGAATGCGCCTGGAAGGGCGTCGTCGAGCCTTTCCGCGGCCCCCTCGAGATCGATGACGTCGAAACGTCGCTCGAGCTCGGCACGGACCTCTTCGGTGAAGATCCGTTCAGCGCGTTGAGGCTCGGGTGTCAGTACCACCAGTGGCCGAGCTGAGGGTTTGTGAAGGTTGTTAGTCACCGTTTCGGCTCCTTAGGCGCGACCCACGGGGGCTACCGCGGCGATAATGAAATAAGGTAATAAGGTGGCGTTATCGCCCTCACGGCCTCGGCCAGTGGCAAGCAGGTCGCGACCTTCTGGACAGATCTCGATCTCGACGAGCGGTATTCTTCCACGCACCTTCACCCTAGCCAACTTCCGCGCCGTCTTCGCCCAGGGGTTCGCCGGGGCGACCCGCCACAGCATCATCGTGGCCGCGGTGGTCGCCATCGTCACGACGATCTTAGTTGCCCTTGAACGATAAGCTGAAACGACCTACTATATCCTCTGTGGCGCGTTCCCGTTCGATGACCTCGACACTACTATCATTATCTCGTCTAGCACGGCTTGGAGACGCGGCGTGCTAAAGGGCCTGGACCCCCTCCTTGGAGCCGATTTGCTCTACGTGCTTGCGGCCATGGGACACGGGGACGAGGTTGCCGTCGTGGACCGGAATTTTCCAGCCGTCTCTATGAGCACGCGCCTCGTCCACCTCTGGGGCGCAAACGTGATCGTAGCGGGGCAGGCGGTGCTGTCAGTGTTGCCATTGGACAGCTTCGTTCCCGAGCGGGTAACCCGTATGGAGGTCGTTGGGGCTCCCGATGAGTTGCCTGAGGTCCAAGCGCAGTTCTTGGCGATGTGCGAGATGAGCGAGCAAAGGCCTATCAAGATGGCGTCGCTCGCGCGCCAGGAGTTCTACGCTCGGGCCCGGCTAGCGTTTGCCGTGGTAACGACATGTGAGGCTAGACCGTATGGTTGTTTCCTACTCGTCAAAGGCGTCATCACCAATTTACCCGTGGTCCCTGGGAAGGCGTCGGCGTTAGAAACCCCAGGGCCGCTGAGCGGAGGATAACGAGGGTTGGGCGGAGAGACGGTCGGCAAGCCCACCTCGCAGGGAGGCGGTTTGGTGGTCGTGCTCGGCTAACTAACGCCGACTACGTTGTCCGTGTTGACCGTTGCCCGGAGCCTGGCGAGACGGTGGGTCACGGGGTTTTCGAGTTGCACCCAGGCGGCAAGGGAGCAAACCAGGCGCTGGCTGTGGCTCGTTGCGGAGGGGAAGTTCGGCTCGTTGCCCGGGTGGGCGACGATCTAACTCGGAACGCACGAGTCCGTGGTTTGGAGGCGTTGGGTGTTGGAACGGACTATGTGCGAATAACGCCATGGGTACCGACCGGTGTTGCGTTTATCACCCTTACACCAGACGGGCAGAATTCGATCAATGTCGGCGAGGCGGACGTCGGCGGGCGCGCTCAGACCAGCCAGCCGATGCCCAGGGAGAAGAGGCCGAGAGAAATAGATGACCAAGTCGGCCAGACCGAGGGCCAGTCATACCCTTCACACAGTCGGTCGCGTAAGACCGAGGAGGGAAGGACGCAGCATTTAGCGTAGGCTTGGTCCGATGAACCCAAGGTTCTCCGTCGATGCCGGGATAATAACCCTTATCGCCGGCTGAGGTCGGGGAGTGGCGGCTCACATGTCGTTGGCGATCTGTCCAAGGGCACGGTACGTGCGGTTGGACGGCCGCTCATTGCTCGTTGGCCGTGGCGCGTCGATGTAGGTCTGTGAGGTGTTCAGGCTCTCGTGGCCCAAGATGTGCTGGATCTCGCTGGCGCTGGCACCTGAAGGGTGCACGGTCGCGATTCGGCAGTCTGCAGACCGAATATGCTCGCCCAGGACATTTGACGACGCCCGCAGACCGTGCAGACGCGGTGCCCCGGACGCGTCGAAAAGAGACAACCGGCTGGGCATGCTGAGATGCAAGGGCTGTAATCGAGCGCAATCTCAGGCAGCGAGCCGGTACTCGTGGAGCAGCCCGCCGAGACGGTCGGCTCGCTCCATACCATTCGCGCTCTCGAACTGGTGGACAACCAGGTAGGCGACAGGCGGTCCGAGGTCGATGCCGCGGTGCGGGCGTTCATGGTTGTAATGGGTTACGAACTCGCGCAGCACCCGGTCGAGGTGGCGCTCGCTGCGAATGAGCAGCCAGTCCAGGCATTCGGTCCTGGCTGTCCGCACGAAGCGTTCGG
>Ga0182027_10016057_pt1 | contig 10252 bp, 8 predicted proteins | sample 712E1DmetaG_FD_121300 | JGI IMG/M metagenome (GOLD analysis project Ga0182027, IMG submission 121300) | Permafrost microbial communities from Stordalen Mire, Sweden - 712E1D metaG (Illumina Assembly) | ecosystem: Environmental > Terrestrial > Soil > Wetlands > Permafrost | place: Sweden... | reverse complement strand
TGCTCACTCCGGCCGCCAGCCGGAGTAATCGATGGTCAACTGGTCGTCGACCCAGTGCAGCGGGCGGTGAGACCGCAGCCAGGCGGCAAAACGGTGGAGAAGGTGGTGCATTTTCATGGTGTCGGTCGGTTGAGAACTTGGTCCCAAAATTGGCGCGGAAGTTCCGAAAACCCGGGAGAGGGCCGGCGCGGCGCTTGATACCAATTGCCCACGGGCTTTAGCCCAATCTCACGGGCGAGACGCCCGTGCCACGTGGCATGGGCGTCTCGCCCATGTCCGAGGAGATTATGGCGATTGGTATCAGGCCTAGGCGAACGCTGGGCGGGCATAAACCGCCTGCGGGGAGAGAAAGAAGCCGGCGGGTGGCAGGTCGGCCGCGAACTCCGGGCAGACCTCGGCGAGTTGGGCGCGCAGGCGCTCGCGGGCCCGGGCGATGCGGCTTTTCACCGTGCCGACGTTGAGGCCGAGCGCGGCGGCGATCTCTTCGTAGGAGAGATGGAGAACGTTGCGCATGGTGAGAATCTCGCGATGGACCGCGTCGAGCCGTTCCATGCATTCGGCGATGAGGCTGGTGAATTCATCGGTGGCAGTTTCCTGCGCCGGATCGTGCGCCTCGGACGCGAACTGATCGGCGAACGTGGCGGTGGAGTCGTCGCCCAGCGGGCAGTCGAGCGAGAGGGTGGCATGACGGCGGCGGCGGAAGAAGTACCAATAGCGGTTGCGCGCGAGGTTCATTGCGATGCGATAAAGCCAGGTGGCGAGCGAGGCGTCCCCGCGGAAACGCACGAGCCCGCGGTAGGCGCGGATGAACGTGTCCTGCGTGATTTCCTCGGCATCGCCCCGGTTGTGCAGAAGGCCAAAAGTGAGGCCAAAAATCTTGGTCCGATAGCGTTCGACAATCTCGTTGAAAGCGGCTTCGTCGCCGGCGTTGATGCGCTGCACCAGTTTCCGGTCGACCGCGGCTTCACGGGCTGAAGTTTGTGGATCGGACGAGGAAGGGTTTCTTTTGGTGGGGACGTGAGAAGCATGCATGGCGGTTTGGGTTTATGCCTCCTCCTACTGCCAGCCGCGTGCCAGTGGCCGTGCGTGCGTCCCAAGTGGCTTCCGGGAAACAGCTAGAAATTTTGCGGAGGTTGGGTGCACAGTCCCCCCTCGTGCAGGATGACCGATGCGCTGGGTCCGAACGTGCAACCTGCAAGGCGGCCGAGAGCGGCCTCCGGCGCAAAATCGCGGACAAAAAACAGAGTTCGAACCACAAAAACGAAAAACTTGATCGGCGGCGAGTGGCGGACGAAACACGTCCCGGGCCCGAACCCTGATCGGAGCGATCAAGCCGGCCTTCAATCCACCAGCGGGTTGCAGGGAAAAATATTTTGAAAACCCTGCTTGGCGTTCATCCGGGTTTGGGCTACGTTTCTTCCGGCAGCATCCGACTACACCGCGCTGCCGCGGGTTGCGACCTCACCCCAGATCGTCCGTGATCGTGGGTAGTTGTAATCTGTCATATGAATGTACTTCTTCTGTATCCTGAGTTTCCGGACACGTTCTGGAGCTTCAAACACGCACTGAAATTCATCTGGAAGAAGGCCTCTTTGCCTCCGCTGGGTCTGCTGACGGTCGCGGCCCTGCTGCCGCGTGCCTGGGAGAAGCGGCTGGTGGATTTGAATGTGCGCAAGCTCACGCCGAAACACTTGCAGTGGGCCGACTTGGTCTTCGTCAGCGCGATGATCGCGCAGCGGGAGTCGGCGCATGCGCTGATCGCCCGCTGCAAAGCGGCGGGCAAGATCGTCGTGGCGGGCGGGCCGTTGTTCACCTCCGAGCATGCGCGATTCCCCACGGTGGATCATTTCGTATTGAACGAGGCGGAGGTGACGCTGCCGGAGTTCCTGCAGGATTTCGAACGCGGGTGCGCGCAACCGAAGTATGCCTCGGCGGAATTTCCCGACATCCGGCAGACGCCGGTGCCCCTGTGGGAATTGGCGGACCTGAACCGCTACGCTTCGATGTGCGTCCAATACTCGCGCGGCTGCCCCTTCGAGTGCGAATTTTGCGACGTGACGGCGAAATTCGGCCATCGGCCCCGCATCAAATCGGCGGAGCAAATCCTCGCGGAGCTCGACAGCCTCTATCAGCAGGGCTGGCGCGGGCAGGTGTTTTTCGTGGACGACAACCTGATCGGCAACAAGCGCGCCCTGAAGACGGAGTTGTTACCCGCCCTGATCGACTGGCAGAAGCAGCGGCGCGGCCTGCCGCTCTACACCGAGGCCTCCATCAACCTGGCCGACGACGAGGAGCTGATGCGATCGATGGTCGAGGCGGGCTTCGATCAGGTGTTCATCGGCATCGAGACGCCCGACGACGCCGGCCTGGCCGAGTGCAACAAGCGCCAGAACCGGGGACGCGATCTGGTCGCCGACGTGAAACGCATGCAGCGCGTGGGCCTGCAGGTGCAGGGCGGATTCATCGTCGGCTTCGACAGCGACACGGCGACAATTTTTCGGCGGCAGATGGAATTCATCCAGAAGAGCGGCATTGTGACGGCGATGGTCGGCCTGCTCAACGCGTTGCCCGATACAAAACTTTACGCGCGGCTGAAACGCGAAAACCGGTTGCTCGGGCAAAGCACGGGCAACAACGTGGACGGTACGACGAATTTCATTCCACACATGGACATGAAGAAGCTGCGCGAGGGCTACCGTAGCATCCTCGAGGGTATTTATGCGCCGAGCCCCTACTATCGGCGCGTCCGCACGTTTCTCCGCGAGTACAAGCACCCCAAGTTTTCGCCTTCGCTGGACTGGCGGCGGGTCAGTGCGTTTTTGCATTCCACCGTGCGGCTGGGCGTCATCGGGCGCGAGCGCTTCCAGTACTGGCGGCTGCTGACTTGGACGTTTTTTCATCGTCCCCGGCACATCCCGCTGGCCATCACGCTCGCGATCTACGGTCATCACTTCCGCAAGTGCTGTGCGGCGATGGACGAGTAGGCGCGCGGCGGCGGGAAAGAACCGGGAGAAAAAAGTTTCGTCTTCGCGGCATGCCGATAGGCTGTTTGGCGTGGATGAGGAACTGACAGCGATCGCCCGTTCGCTCGTCTGGTGAAAACCTCCGGAGGAGATTGAATATTATTATCTGGTACGGCGGGTGATGGACCGGGGCAGGGAGCGTGTAACTGGGGCGCGAGATGGCGCGTCTTCCTTTCCATGCTTGAATCTGCTCTCTCGCCCCTCAACGCCCCGCCCGATTTTTGTCCCGATGGCACTCGGGTGGTTGATTCGCGCCGGCTGGCTGCACATGAATTCGTCCTGACCGTCGCGGCGCGGCCGGGCGAGGGCGTCGCCCCGGTGTTCAGCCGCCTGGCAGCCGCGCTGCGCGAGCGCGATGCCACGGTGCTCAAGCTGCTGGTGTACGGCTCGCTCGCGGCGCACGAAGAAGGGGTGAAGATGATGCGGCGTTATCTGGGCGCGATTGACTGGCCGGTGACGTGGGTCGAAGGCGCGAGCTGCGACGGCTCGCCACTGGCGGGCGTGCAGGCTTTTGCCATTGCCGGGGCCGATCTGCAGCGCGTCGTGGTCAACGGCCAGGTCGTCGGTTCCGTGTTTGAGGACGCCGGCGCGCGGCATTGCCTGCTCGGCGGGCTCGGGCCGACCGATCCGACCCAGCCGCGGGTGACCCAGGCAAGTCAGACCTTTGAGAATCTCGCGACCGCGCTTGGGCAGGCCGGCTTTACGCTGGCCGATGTCGCGCGCACCTGGTTTTTCAACGACGACATTCTGGCGTGGTACGGTGATTTCAACCGGGTGCGCACGGCCCACTACGCACGGACACTTTTTCATACCGGTTCGCTGCCTGCCAGCACCGGCGTGGAGGGCTACAATCCCGCGGGTGCGGCCTCCGTGATGGGCGCCTGGGCGGTGCAACCGCTTGATGCCTCAGCCCGCGTGGCGGAAGTCGCATCGCCGCTGCAATGCCCGGCGCCCGCCTACGGCAGCTCGTTCAGCCGGGCGATGGAAATCTCCTCGGGCGGTCGCCGGCGGGTGCTCGTTTCCGGCACCGCCAGCATTGCTGCTAGCGGCGAAACCCTGTGGCCGGGCGATACGCGCAAACAGATTGAGCAAACGATGGAAGTCATAGCGGCAATGCTGCGCTTGCGGGAAATGAATTTCAGCGACGTGACGCGTGCGACGGCGTATTTCAAACAGCAAGCCGACACGGCTTTGTTCGCGAAATGGCTCCAGGCTAATGGATTACAGACCTTTCCGTACGTGCCGGTGCACTGCGATATCTGTCGCGACGACCTGTTGTTCGAGCTGGAATTGGACGCTGGCCGCGCCGACAAATAACGCGCCGGTTCGATCCGCCCTGTCTATGACCGCCGACTGAACGGAGCGGTTTCACCGGGTGGTTCCGGCGGTCATAGACCGCCGCTACAGGCAGGCGCGAGCGTACCGACAACCGGGAGATGCGCCCGAAATTGTGAGCACCGGACAAAAAAGCCGTTGACGGCGGTAGGCGGGTTTGGCCTAGTGCACCCTCTTTTTCTCCGCCCATCCTTCCGTACCTACATGTCCATCGAGATCAAAATCCGTAAAAACGAGCCCATCGACCGTGCCCTGCGCCGCATGAAGAAGAAGCTCGAACGCGAGAATATCATCAAAGGTGTTCGCGCCAAGCGTTACTACGAAAAGCCCTGCGAGCGCCGCCGTCGCAAAGACAAAGTGCAAGCCTTCACCTGCATGCTGCGCCGTCGCCATGAGGGGTGAGCTCCGGCGACCCTCGAAAAACGCCGGTTTTCTTTGCCGCGCCGCGCCTTTTTGAGGCGCGGCTTTTTTATTGTGCAACCCGTTGACAGGTACAACCGTCTAACGTGTCGCCCGTGCAACCGATCTTTTCTCTCTCCACCAGTTGGTGTTCCCACCGCCACCAAGACGGTTATGCCATGCTGCAGGAAGCGGCCGCGATGGGCTTCGAGTATATGGAGTTGAGCCATGGTATCCGCATCACGCTCGTGCCGGGAGTGCTGCGCGCGGTGGAGGAGGGGGTCGTCAAAATCAGCTCGTGCCACAATTTCTGCCCGCTGCCGACGGGTCTCGTGCATCCCTCGCCCAACCTTTTCGAACCATCCGATCCCGACGCCCGGGTGCACGACCAGTGGCTGCGGCATACGCGGCGCTCCCTCGATTTCGCGGCGCAGGTAAAAGCGCGCGTGCTCGTGTGCCATCTCGGGAGCGTGAGTTTCTTTTGGTTCAATCCGGCGCGCCGTTTGAAACACTACTTCAGCGAACATCCGCGGACCAGCTACGCCGACGACCAGGCCTATCACGCCGTGCGCGACGCCGCGCTCGTCAAGCTCCGCAAGCGCATGCCGCGCTATTGGGACCAGGTGAAGGCCAGCATCGGCGAGATCACCGACTACGCGAAGCAGAAGGGCGTGATGCTCGGCTTCGAAAACCGCGAGCGATTCGACGAGCTGCCGGTCGACGCGGACATCGAATCGTTGTTCGCAGGTTTGCCGGCCGATGCGCCGGTCGGTTACTGGCATGACACCGGGCATGCCGATCTGAAGGAAACGATGGGACTCCTGAACCATCGCGAGCATCTCGAGAAAAACGCACCCCGCGCGCTCGGCTTCCATCTGCACGATGTCAGCGCGCAGGGCCACGATCACCAGCCCATCGGCGTCGGCCACGTCGATTTCAAGATGATCAGCAGTTTCTGGCGGCCCGAACATCTGCTTGTGCTCGAACTGAGCCCCCATGCGACGCCCGAAGATGTGCTCGTCTCGAAGAAACGCGTCGAGGCGTTGCTGGGCCGGTAGGGGCGCGCTTTTCTCCCGGTCTCCGCCCGACGGCGCGGCCCGCGATTTCGGCTCGTGAAAGACCGCGAATATCGTAATCACGATCGCCGATGACGACGATTTATCTCGTGCGCCACGCGCAAAGTCTGCCGCTGCCGCATCAGCCGGAGTCCGACTGGGCGCTCTCACCGGTGGGCGCGGAACAGGCGCAAGGCCTCGTGACGGTGCTCGGCTCGCTCGGCGTCCGGCGGGTTTACTCGAGCCCTTACCGGCGCTGTCGCGATACGCTCGGGCCGTTTGCGGAAGCACACGGAATTGCGATCACGCCTCACGAGGGGCTGCGGGAGAGAAGGATTGCCAGCCAGTGGGTGCCGGATTTTCGCGACGTATGGCGCCGGTCATGGGAGGACTTTTCCTATGCGCTCGATGGGGGCGAGTCTTCGTGGGTATGTCGCGCGCGGATCGGCGCCGCGGTCGAGGCCATTGTCCAACAGTGCCCGGGCGAGACGATCGCGCTCGGTTCGCATGGCAACGCGATCGGGCTCTTCCTGCATTATGTCGATGCGTCGTTTGGCATTGAGCGCGCGAGCGCGCTACGCACGCCGGAGATCGTCAAGGTGGTGCATCAGGGCGACGGATTCGCGTGGGAGAAAACGTTTTCGGCTGGTGCCGAGTTTGAGCGGCTCGCAACCGATTTCCGGCTCACGCCGGGTATCGTCGCATAGCCGGACGATCTTTGCTTTGCCCGCCACCTTCGCCGAGGTTCCTGGAGACAAATCGCGGACATCCGCCGTCGCCAGGGCTTTGGCGGGACAAGAACTCGCTCCTGCAAATCCGGGGGTACCGGGCCCGACGTCGGTCGAGGGGGGGCTGGGCCGGAAACTGCGGGCGGCCTGGACACGAGGTCCAGCCCTACACCAGACGGGGAAAATGCTCGACTTGTAGGGCCGGACCTTGTGTCCGGGCCGTCAGAAAAAGCGGATTCGGCCTGCGAGCGGCGCCTCGGCAAAATGCAAACTGCAAGACGAGCTTCAGAGCTGTTCCGAATCGACCTGATCGCGATGGGTGTCGGGCAGGCCCGGGCAGTTGTGCGCGACGAAATCGTTGACCTGCCGCAGCACAAAGAAGGGCGTGTCGGCGGCGCTCTGGGCTTTCACGCTGTCGAACGCAGCGCCGGTGACATCGTCGAGCACGAACGGCGGACGTTTGTCCTCCTGCTGGTAGCTGACCTCGACATTCCGTACGCTGAGATTCTGCACATGGCGCACATAGAGTCCGTAGGCCGGCAGCAGGCCGAACATGCTCGGTTCGGGATAGCCTTTCTCCCGCTCCGGTACGTCGAACGGATCGCGCGGGCCGGCGGGAGTGGCGCCGGCGCCACGTTGGAAAAACGTATTGGCGAGCTCGGGCGGCTGCTTGGCCACGTGCTCGAGATCCAGACCGCCCTTGTACACGATGCGGATGTCGCTCAGATGCACGTCCTCGATCGGATGTCCGGGCAACCCGGCGATGATGGACGCGTAACGTGGGTCGGCGTCGTAGGCGACGACGTTGCTGATGGAGATGCGCCGCATGCTAGAGACCGGCGTGCCCTCGGGACCGCGCCCGCGGTTGCCGAGGCGGAGGAACAACGGCGAGTTGGATACCTCCCGCATAACGATGTTCGAGATCGTAATGTCCTCGATCGGGCCGCCGTCGACCGTTTCGAGCGCGAGGCCGCGGCTGCGGTCGAAGACGCAGTTGGAGATGGCGATGTTTTTGAAGCCGCCGTTGGACTCGGTGCCGAATTTGATGCGGCCGGTCGGGCCGTCGCGATCGGGCGCGCGCTCCATCGTGCGTTTGAACGTGCCGTCGAGAAACGTGCCCATGTCGTAGCCGGTGACCTGGCAGTTGACGATGGTGATGTTCTCGCAGGCCCGCGCAAAGCCGAGGGCGAAGGAGCTTTTCAGCACAATGGCGTCGTCGTTTGGCGCGTTGACGCTGCAATTGGAAATGCGGACATTGCGACAGGCGTCGATATCGAAGCCGTCGCGGCTGGCGTCGACCTTGAGATTGTCGAGCGTGAGGTTGTCCACGCCGGTGACGAGCACGGCAAAATGGCCGGATTGGAGGATGGAGATGTCGCGGATGACGACGTTGCGGCAGAGCTTGAGGCCGACTGCCTTGTTGCCCTGGCCGGCCATGTTGCCGCCGGGGCCGGGCGGGCGGGTTGCGCCTTCGGAGCCGGGCGGACGGGGCGCACCGTCGGGACCGGAGGGACGCGGCGTACCTGCGGGGCGGGGCGGCATGGTGCCGAGGCCTTCATTGCGACCGGGACCCCGCGGGCCGCCGCCGAAGCGGGTCAATCCCTTGCTGCCGTCGATGCGGCCGGGTCCGAGAATGGAGATGTTTTCCAGATTTTCGCCCCAGATCAGGCTGTTGTGCCAATGGCCATGGCCGAAGTCCTGATATTGGTACTTGTCGCTCCACTCGTTGGGTTCGGGCAGGTCGTAACTGCCAAACCCCTCCGCCGGGGAGGCGGCGAGCAGGGTGGCGCCCTGATCGAGGTAGAGCGCAATGTTGCTTTTTAGCCGGATCGAAAAACTGAGGTAGGTGCCCGCCGGGAAATGCACGGTGCCGCCGCCCGCCGCGCTGGCCGCCTCGATGGCGCGATTGATGGCATCGGTGTCGAGGGTCTTGCCATCGCCGGCGGCGCCAAAAGCGCGCACATCGAAGGTGTGCGTACCGCCGGCAGGCGCGACGGCCGGGGTTTGCGCCCGGGCGGAAGGGCTGAGCAGAAGAACGGCGGCCAGGAAACCGGAGAGGCGGAGGAGGAGTTGAGGCATGGGCAGGTAAGTTGGGTGTTTCCGAAAAAGACGCAAATTCGGCCGTGTCGGTTCTGCGGAGAAGTGATTCATTTCGGGATTGGATGTAAGCCGACGCCGGGTTTGGAAAAAAGTGACAAAGGTTTGAGAAATTGGGCGTTTTTCGGCCCAAAACCGGCCGATCGGCTCAAACCTTGCCGGGCTCGGGCACGGGCGGTGCAACGGGCTTGCCGGGGCGGCGCAGGGGCGCTTCAGGCTGTGCGGCCGGTTCGCTGGAGGCGTCCTGGCCTGGCGCGGGCTCGGGCAGATCGAGGACGGCGAGCAGATGATCGACCTGGGCAACCCCCCCAATCGTGGCGTCAAGGGCGGACCGAAGTTGATCGCGGTCGCCAAGCAATTTGGCTTTGTGGGCGTTCAGGAGCTCGCGGGAGATTTGCATAAAGTGGATTAGGCGGGCTAGAGGTCGCGCTGATAAAGGTTGTCCACCCAAAGCTGCAGCGCGGCCCCGACCCAACGCAGGCTAATGCGGTTGCTGCCGTCAAAAGAGACGCCTCCGGCGACGTCAAGGCCGTTGGCGCAATAGCCACGGCCGCGAAGGTCAAGCGAGGCGCCGATCCAGGCGCCGCCGGAAGTGGAGAGCGGGGCGTCTGTCGTGCGCGGATCAGTCGAAGAAAGCGCCCGTACTTTTTGCGACTCCAGTTGCGCGAGATTTTGGATGAAGCTATTGGCGGGATCACCCATATCGAACGTGATTTGACCGCCCGTATAAGTCCACGAAGCCTTCGTTGTTCCGCCTGATCTGAGCAAAAGCGTGGTGACTCCCCCGTTGCTGGTAAACTGGAAGTTGGTTCCCGCCGGGTCCCCGAGGATCGTGCCGTTTGGATCGGTGTAGAATCGATTGGCGCCCGTACCCGCACTGAGCGAACCGCCTGAGCCTATGCTGAGCGCGGCCGTGATCGCGCCGGCGAGGATCACACCGGCGTCGACCTGCCTAATGGCGGCTTTTTTGATGTAGGTGACGCCGCCGATGATCTCGAACACGCTGGCGCCCGTGAGTGCGCTGACCCAGGAGCCGGTTCCGGCGGCCGCGGCGCGGCGCATCTCGAAGGCGAGATCGGTGACAAACCAGGTGTCGCCGGCCGCGCTGGCCGAGGGCACGGAAGTCGAGGCGCTGTAGAATGACTTCGAGCCGTCGAGGCCATTGAGTCCGTTCGTACCATTGATCCCGTTGGTCCCATTAGTCCCGTTGGCGCCGTTTGAGCCGGCTGTGCCCTTGACGGATTTTGTCAGCGTGAAGACCTTCGTAACGGTGAACGCCCCGCCGATGTTCACCGTGATTGCGATCGTGCCGGTGTCAGCCGCCAGGCTATCGCAGCGCACGGTGTCATTGGCTTCCTTCGTGGCACCGGTGTTGGTCAGCGTACCGAGCGCGATCGAGAACTGATCTCCAACCGGCCCGCTCGATACCGCCGCGAGTGGTGTCGCGCCGCGTAGCACCTGGACCGTAGTCCGCGCCGTGCCGCCAGAGCCGAGCTGCCCGCTGTTGACGTTGCCAGAGGCATCGCAGGCCACCGTGTGCGCCTCGCTACTAAGAAGCACCGTGTACTGGTCGGGCTTCTGCGCGATGTAGCCGGCCGGGAAAACCATGTCGGTC
>Ga0182027_10016056_pt1 | contig 10252 bp, 5 predicted proteins | sample 712E1DmetaG_FD_121300 | JGI IMG/M metagenome (GOLD analysis project Ga0182027, IMG submission 121300) | Permafrost microbial communities from Stordalen Mire, Sweden - 712E1D metaG (Illumina Assembly) | ecosystem: Environmental > Terrestrial > Soil > Wetlands > Permafrost | place: Sweden... | reverse complement strand
TAACTGCATGGTCTTTGAGAGCGCCATATTGTTTTGCACGATCCCCGGCCCGGCAATCGAGTTGCGCGAGGCATTGCCAAAGACAGCGCATGGATAGCTGGGATCGGCGGCCGTAGGCGCCGTATATGCCAGCGGGTTGAACCACTCCTTCAGCGAGCCGGCGCCCGCAGTAACTGAAACTCCAGTAAGCTCGGGGCGTAGGGAACCGGCCGTTCCGCAGGCAACGCTCGACTGCGCCGCCTGATAACTCGGCGTGAGCGGCGTGCCGGTGGCGAAGGTAAAGCTGCCGGAGACCGAAAATCCCTCCAGAATGTGCGACGCCGTGCCGCTGGTAACCCAGTGTTTGTCCTTGCCGAAGGGTAACTCGTAGAGATAAGTGCCAGTCACCTTGTGCCGCTGGTCGAAACTTGAGTTACCTTCCTCAGCCTTGAGATCCTGCCAGTTCTGCGCCACCACCGTCGAAGTACCGCCCACCGAGCCCGCATCGTCGATGGAGTGCGAGTACTGGTAGTTTGCGCCCAGTGAAATCCCGTTGGACAGGCGCTTGTTCACGCGCAGCGTCCCGGCGTTGAACTTCGAAAACGACTCCGCCTGTTCATAGTTGAAAATCAGCCCTGAGGGGTCGGTGCCTTCGCTTGTTCCACTCGGGCGAGGCGCGATGGTGTCGTCCAAATGATTGCCCCCCGATCCGTTGTAACCAATATTGACCACCACGTTCCAGGCCATGGTCTTCTGCACATCCAGATTCCACGCCTGCACGTAGGGCAGGTGGTAATGCGGGTCGAGCGCGTAGCTGCCCGTAGTATCCGGCATGGGAAATCCGTTGGCCAGCGAGAGGCAATCGGCGGGCGCTGTCGGGCACGCGCTGGCTTCGTTGTTCTGTTCGTTGGCGAAGGGCGGCTGATGCGCCATGGTCGTGGCTAAGGTGGCGTACTGGCCCACGGTGTAGTTGATGCCGAATCCAGCCCGCACTACGATTTGTTTGGGCAGCCGCAGCGCCAGGCCCAACCGCGGCGCAACCGCAGTGCGGAAGGGATAGACCAGTGAGGCGGGCAGCGCGCCGTTGTAAGTTCCCGTGCCACCAGCTTGTACTTCGTCGGTTACAGCGAATTGGGACGGGGCATTCGCATTCGTCACCGGGTTGGTATCCACCATGGCCAGGTGCCCGTACTTTTCCGTATACGGCGCATAGAACTCGTAGCGGACTCCATAGTTCAGCGTGAGATTGGGCCGCACACGCCAGTCGTCCTGGGCAAAGGCGTCCATCACGTTGTCGCGCAGGTAGCTCTTCGAAATCGCGGAGTCGATGCTGGTCTCCTGCGGCTCGCCCAGCAGAAAATCTCCCAGCGCGGAGCCGGTGAATTGCCCCGTAAAATAGAAGGTCCCGGTCGAGTTCGAGCCGCCCAGAAAGTCGCGATGCACGCGGCGATAGTCGCCGCCGAAGCGCAGGTTGTGCTTACCGACCATCCAGCTCAACGTCTCCGAGAGCGAGATGGTTTGCGCCACCAAGAAGTTAGGCTGCTGCTCATTCAGCCCGGTCAGATTGCTCAGCGTCACATTGGGCAGGCCGTAGTTGGATGGACTGGAATTCAGCGCCTTGCCGCCAGGACCCAGGACGCCAATCGCGGTGGCAATGTCATCAACGTTGGTGAAGAAGTTGGTCGCCTGGCTGGTGCTTCGATTCCAGTTGGCGTTGAAGATGTTGGTTATTTTGTGGTAGCCCACCGTGTACCCGGCCTGCGCGGAGTTCGCCTCCGATGCAGTTTTGCCGCCCAACTGCGGAAAGATGTTGATGTTATCCGCTGCCGAGTGGGTCCAGTTGTAGTTGAAGTTGATGCTCTGCCGCAGCCCCTGATTCTGGCCCTGCGACCTGCGCCCGCCGCCGAAGCCTCCGCGTCCTCCACCGGGCTGGGTAGCGTTCTTGCCCAGGCTTCGCAGGTAGCGAACGCCGGCCTGCGTGGTGTTCGATTGCGCAGTCGTCAGCAGGTGGTAGTTTTGCGTGTCGCCAGGCAGGTTCGCATACGGAAAATACGGGAAGCATGGCGCCAGGCTCGTTGTCGGGCAGAGGAGCGCATTTGCCTGCGCAACCGGATCGATATGCGCAAAGCCGGGAATGTTGCCTTCCCGCTCCGCCTCCGTGGGCACAGTCGCGTACTGGTCCGACGGATTCGAGCTGCGCGCGCCGGAGAGCGTGAGGAAGATTGTGTCCTTGCCGCTCGGTTTGGTCAGATGGGGAATATACGGCGCGCTCATGAAAGTGATGCCGAACCGATTGGATCCCGATGGCGGCTGGTGCTGCGACTGGCCGCGCAGGCTGAATGGCTCCGCGTTGATAGCCGAGTTGCTTCCGATCCAGAAGACGGCGCCGTGCGGCTGGCCGGGGTTGAAGCCGCGAAAGTTCCCCCGTCCGCCGCCGCCAAATCCACCCGGCCTACCGAAACCTCCACCGCCTGGGCCGCCGCCAAACAAACTGCCTCCGCCCTGGCCGCCGTTCGCCGACCGATACGCATCCATCGCGTCCCTGATCTGGTCCATGTTCCCGCCGGCCAGCGGGCTCACCGTGCCCGATTGTCCGCTGATGGCCACCGAATCCGCGCCAAAGTCTGAATTGCCCGCAATGGAGGGCAGCTCCGCTCCGCCTGCGCTGGCAACTCCGGCCTGGGTCTCGGTATCGGCTTCCAGAGCGCTCATCAGGCTCAGGCTCTGCGCCCCGTTCCTTGCCAGTTGGCGGATGGCTTGCGACTGCCCGCCCGGCTGGCCCGCTTGCCTCGCCACTTGCCGCTGCTGTTCGGCCGCACGCGAGGCCAGTATCAGTGCAAACGTCACGGTCTGATCGTTGTTCTCGGCGCTAAGCACCGCCTCCGCCGTTCCCACCGCAAAGCCCGCGAACTCCGTGCGGATCACGTAGCGGCCAACCTGCGGGAGGTTCAGCGACCATGCGCCGGTAATGCCGGTGGTGGTTTGAAAGCGCTTGCCGGTGAGCGGATTTTGCGCGGTCACGGTCACGCCGGGCAGAGACGTGCTGCCGCTCTTCACCACGCCGTGCAGCTTTCCGGCGGGCATGGCCTGATCAGCCGGGATTTGCGGAGTTGCGGCTTCAGCAGGCGCTGGAGTCTGTGCCCATGCAGCAAAGCTGCCTGCCACAATCACCCCTATCGCAATGGCCCGCGTGGCTGCTCGCCGCATTCGTTCTCCCCGGCATTTAGAGCGGAACCAGAGTAACTGTGTCCTGTTGAGTTCGATGCAGGGTCGCCGCTCCCTGGGGGTCGCGGCGACTTTGGTGCCGGGGTTTCGGGATACGTCGACTCTGGTTCCGCTGTAGCGCTCGTATTCAGTCAGACGTGCCACGCGCGACGAAGGTTTACGGCCTCTGGCGTTCGCAGCCTGCGCCCCTAACAATGAAAGTCCCGTGGAAGGGCTCGCGCATCAAAAAGAAGTTCCCGGCCACAGCGCCTTTTCCGGCTGGACAATTGCCACCAAAGCGAGGTTTCCCCATGAAGTTTCTTCGTACTTTCCTCTGCGCTCTACCCATGCTGCTCACCGTGCTGGCCGCAAACGCCAGCGCCCAGCAGGCGGTCACCTTCCCCAGCGGCGACTCGACCGCCCAGGGGCTGCTTTACCTGCCGCAGGGCGCCGGACCGCATCCGGCCCTGATCGTGATTCACGAATGGTGGGGCCTGAACGACTGGATCAAGCAGGAGGCCGCCGGCTATGCGGCCCAAGGCTACGTGGCTCTGGCCGTCGATCTCTATCGCGGCAAGGTGGCCACCACCCCCGACCTGGCGCACGAACTGATGCGCGGCCTGCCCCAGGACCAGGGTGTGCGCGACCTCACTTCGGCCCTCACCTATCTCGAAAGCCGCAAGGACGTGAAGCGCAACCGCATCGGCGCCGTAGGCTGGTGCATGGGCGGCGGCTACGCGCTGCAACTGGCCATCGCCGCGCCCTCGCTCAAGGCTGTGGCCGTGAATTACGGCGCGCTGGCTACTGACAAGGCCGATCTGGGCAAGATTCACGCCGCCGTGCTGGGCAACTTCGGCGGCCAGGATCACGGCATCACGCCCGACTCTGTCCATGCCTTCGAGGCCGCGATGCAGTCGCTGGGCAAACCGGTGGACGCAAAGATTTATCCCCAAGCCGGCCACGCCTTTGAGAATCCAAACAACGCCACCGGCTACCGCCCCGATGACGCCGCCGACGCGCTGGCCCGCGTGGACCGCTTTTTCGCGGAGAATCTGGGGCATTAGCGCTTTCCGCCGCCTCAACCCGGCCGCGAATTAGCTTCCAATTCCCCAAATGACTCCGGTGACCGGAGCGCTAGTACAATTGCGCTTGCATTCTGCCGCCACGCGTGTTAACCATTAAGCCAATAATCTTTTAATAGTTGCCAAGGGAGTAAACTCTGGCTGGCAGCGGACTGGACGTATCCCACCATGAAGATCGGCACCACCATTCGCACGTACCGTCTGCAGAAGGGCCTGTCTCAAGGGGATATCGAAAAGAAAACCGGCTTGCTGCGCTGCTACCTCTCGCGCGTGGAAAACGGCCATACCGTGCCCTCGCTGGACACGCTGTCAAAGATTGCCCTGGCGCTCGACCTGCCCATCGCGCAGTTCTTTGCCGACGACTCGCTGGGCCACGAGTTCAATCCGCAAAAGCTCTCCGACGAGGAGCTTCGCTTCCTCACCCAGATCCGCCGCTACAGCTCCAACCTGAACGAGAGCGACCGCAAGCTGCTGCTGACCATGGTCAAGAAGTTCGCCGCCACGGCGATCCGCTAGCGCAATCCCGCCTTAAACGTCGTTGCCCAGGTGGAAGATCGGTTCCACTCCGTGCGCCCCGCTGAGCAGGGCCTGCTCTTCGTGCGCGTCCAAAGGTTTATAGCTTTGCGCCACGTCCATGGCCAGGCGGAAGTATTGCTGGTCACCGGGCGGAATGGCGGCGGTGATGGGATGGCCCAGCGTCCAGCGCAGCCCCAGCGACGCCTCATCGGGGAAACCGGCAGGCTTGTACCAGCAATTGGGCTGAGGATGATTCTTCTTCTGATCCGCCGCCCAAACCGTCTTGGCCATGCTCTTCAGAGCCAGAATGCCCATCTTCTTTTCCTGCGCTCGCTTCAGAATCTGCGGGCCAAAGTTGGCCTGCGAATACAGAACCCAATTCACCGGAAAAAGAACGGAATCGAAGTTGTACCGGTCCATGGCCGCAAGGGCGGTCTCAACCGAGTGGACTGAAAAACCTATATAGCGGATCTTTCCTTCCTTTTTCGCGGCTTCCATGGTTTCCATCGCGCCGCCCGGCCCCAGAACCTTGTCAAGATCGGCCATCTTGGTGAGCGCGTGGAACTGATAGAGATCGACGTGATCGGTCTTGAGCAGCTTGAGCGATTGCTCGAGCTGCGCGCGCGAGTCGTCTTTCATGCGGCCTTCCGTCTTGCAGGCCAGGAAGCACTTGTTCCTGTAGGGAGCCAACGCCGGGCCCAGCCGTTCCTGGGCATTGCCGTAGCTGGGCGCCACGTCGAAGTAGTTGATGCCGCGGTCCACCGCCTCGGCCACCAGGTTGACGGCCGCGCCGGGCTCCTGATCCATCACCAGAATTCCGCCGAACGCGATGATGGAGAGTTTTTCGCCCGTCTGGCCCAAAGGGCGGCGAGCGATGGGTGTGGAATGCGCTGGGGTGTTTGCGTTCAGTTTGCTGGCGGTTGCCACGGCCGCTGCTGTAATGCCGGCTTGCTTTAAGAAATCGCGACGCTCCATGATCTGCCTCCGGGGAGTGGAATGAAACGGTCAGCGTACAGTAAATATTCTTACACGGTTCGTTCAGAACCTGCAGGCAGGCTGGTTTTGCTTCGGCGAGCGGACGCTCAGTGACCGGAGGCAGACGCGCGCAAAAAAGAACACAATTTGCATAATTTATTTGCACGTTTGGGACAGTCTTTGAAAGATGTTGATTCCAGGCTGGTTAAAAAATACTTGCACGTTTTCGCCTTTTGTTCACGGAAAATAACACCTAACATATTTTGTTTCTTTGTTTTACCGGAAAAAGGGGGGAGGGGGTGGGGTGGGTGTATTCGGTGCAATCCCGTGAGAAAGACTACTTTTATTGTGCGCCGGTGGAGGGTAATTATCCGCAAAAGGCTGGAGAGGAAAATAGCACAGCGATTTGTAATGAAGTGACGACGGAAAGTCGGCTGGCTAAGGCCAATTAACCCGGCAACTGGGCCAGGTAAAACCCAAACAGCACCAGCAATCCCACCACCATGAAGGTGGCAAAGCGCAGGCGAACCTGGAAGAGATGGCGCGGCGAGCCGAGACGCGGCACCATGGGAGCCGCGAAGAGCAACCCGCAGGTGCAGCCGCCCAGATGGGCCATGTTGTCGATGTTCAGGCCGGAGTGCGCCACGGCGGTGCCGACGCTGATGGAAAGGCCAAGCACCAGGTTGAGCGCGGCAAAGTAGATCACCGAACGGCGCAGCTTCTTCAGCTCATAAGGCGGCACCGGCAATCGATGCGACTTGAGCAGCACAATCAGCGCTCCGGCAATCCCGAAGACGGCCCCCGAGGCTCCCGCGCCCACTGGAAATAGCGGGCCTCCCGGAGCGTTATGGTAGAGGGCCCAGTTCACCAGCGTTGAAAGCATGTTGCCTGCCGCGCCGGTAAGAATGTAAACCGCCACCACACCCGCCGATCCCATCACCGGCTCGGCCAGCAGGCCAAGATTCCACAGGCACCACATGTTGGTGGCCAGGTGAAGGATCCCCACATGCACAAACATGGCGGTGACGATCCGCCACCATTCGCCATTGATGAGCACGTTACCGGCGTTGTCGGCTCCCCAGTACATCAGTTGGCCGGTGGTGGGAGCCACCACGCTCACCCCGCGCGCTACCATGGCCACAAACACCGCGCAGTTGATGCCCACCAGCAGGTACGTGGCCGGCGAGGTCACCCACGTCGAACGCGGCCGGCGGACCGGCTGCGGCGGAGGCGCCATCGTGCCGGTACCCGGAGGCAGAATCTCCGGCTCAGGGCCGGAGGAATAACTTCCCATGACTTCACTCTAAAGCATTTTCAAAGTCTCTGTAGGACGAGGCATGAATCGCCCATGAATCTCCATACCCGGCCATCGCGGTCCATTGCGCCAGCCGGTATCCCCGCCCGATGCACGTTGTAATCTGGAGTTTGGTACCCGCGCACCTGCCCGGCAAACCGCCGCGCGGGCTGCCGCGAATTTTCAATGAGGAGTGCAACTGTGAGCTCGGAAAAACGAATCCGCAGAGCGTTGTTGAGCGTTACCGACAAGACCGGCCTGGTGGAGTTTGCCCAGGTGCTGTCCGGCTTTGGCGTCGAGCTGGTGTCAACCGGCGGCACCGCGCGGGCGCTGCGCGAGGCTGGCCTGGCCGTCAAGGACATCAGCGACCTTACCGGCTTCCCGGAGATGCTGGACGGCCGCGTGAAGACCCTGCATCCCAAGGTTCATGGCGGGCTGCTGTATATTCGCGGCAACGAGCGGCACGAGGCAGCCATCGCCGCCCACGGCATCGATCCCATTGACATGGTGGTGGTGAACCTCTACGCATTCGAGAAAACTGCGGCCCAGTTACCCCAGCGACATGGACCCGTCGCCGGGGACCCCAACCAGCCCGGCGTAGCCTTTGGCCACCTGATCGAAAACATCGACATTGGCGGACCTTCAATGGTCCGTTCCGCTGCAAAAAACTTTGAAGATGTGGCCATCGTCACCCGCGTGTCCGATTACCCAGCTCTCATCCAAGAGATGAAAAGCGCCAACGGCGCCGCACTGAGCCGCGAAACCCGCTGGCGGCTGGCCCGGCAAGCCTTCTCGCTCACCGCCGCTTACGACTCGGCCATCGCCAATACGCTGGACCAGATGATCGAGGCCCCCGCGCCCGAATTGCCCGCCGCGCTTGATGCCGAAAGCCTTCCCACCACCTTGCGCATCAACTTCCCACTTGCCCAGTCGCTCCGCTACGGCGAAAACCCCCACCAGCGCGCCGCTCTCTACTCCGACGGCAGCGGCCTGGGCATTGCGGGAGCTCGGCAGCTCCAGGGCAAGGAACTGAGCTTCAACAACCTCGTCGATCTGGACGCCTGCTGGGAGCTGGCCCAGGAGTTCACGGAGCCCGCGGTCATCATCGTCAAGCACACCAATCCCTGCGGCGCGGCCACCGGCACGAGCCTGCTGGAGGCCTACCAGAAGGCCCTCGCCTGCGATCCAGTCTCAGCCTACGGCGGCGTCATCGGCATCAACCGCGCCGTGGACGCCGACGCCGCGGCCGAGATCGCCAAACTCTTTGTCGAGGCCATCGCCGCCCCGGCCTTCTCGCCGGAAGCCCGCGAGCGCTTCGCCGCCAAAAAGAACCTGCGCTTGGTTGAAGTTCACGCCGCTCCGGCGAAGCCCGTCGTCAAGCACGTGTCAGGTGGGTTGCTGTTGCAGGACGCCGACACCGCCCGCGTCAACGAATCGGAACTTAAAGTCGTCACCTGGCGTCCGCCCACCGCCGCGGAGTTACGCAGCCTGCTCTTTGCCTGGCGCGTATGCAAGCACGTCAAATCCAATGCCATTGTCTACGCCCGTGACGGCCAAACCCTCGGCGTCGGGGCCGGCCAGATGAGCCGCGTGGACTCCGCCCGCTTCGGCGCCATGAAGGCCGTTCTGCCGCTCCAGGGTTGCGTCGCCGCCTCCGACGCCTTTTTCCCCTTCTCCGACGGCCTTGAAGCCGTAGCCCAGGCAGGCGCAACCGCCGTCATCCAGCCCGGAGGCTCGGTCCGCGACGAGGACGTGATCGCCGCCGCCGATAAGCTGGGCGTCGCCATGGTCTTCACCGGGGTACGGCACTTCCGGCATTGATTTTTTGAACTCGGGCAGCGGCCGGGAGCGTGATGGGCGATTGGCGGCCGGCGACAGAATTGAGCGCCAGCCAGCCAATATTTCAGCTAAATGCTGCAAATCGCAAAGACACTGCGACTATTCACGCTTAAAATCGTCTGTACAATAGGCAGAGTCGCTCTTAACGGCTGCCTGCGCTGCCTTTGAGCCCTCCGGCACGGGGTTTCCCTGTCCGCCCGGCCCAAATGGCACGGGATCTCCTGGATGATGAAAGCAAAACTTCGTTTATTGCCCCTTTGGCTCAAGTTAGCCGCCGCGCTTCTCGTCTTGCTGACGGCCGTGCCCTCCCGCGCCCAAACCGCCCCTACCGACAACTTTCCGCCTGACACCGCCGCGCCGGCCAAGTCCAGCCCCGCTCAAGCCGCGCCCACTCAAGCTGCGCCCGCCAAGGCCCCGGCTGAGGCCGCCCCCGCCCCGGCCGACCGCGCCGTCGCTTACTATCACCTGGCGCTGGCCAGCACCTACGAAGATGAGGCGATTGAAACCAACCGCCCGGAGTACATCGCCCGCTCCATCGACGAGTACAAGACGGCGCTGAATGCCGATCCCGCCTCTCCGCAGTTGAATGACGGGCTGGCCGACCTCTACTTCCACAGCGGCCACATGCGCGAAGCCGAAGCCACGGCGCGAGGGTTGCTCAAGATCTCTCCCAACGACATTGATGCGCACAAGCTGCTGGGCAAGATTTATCTTCGTCGTTTGAGCGATGCTTCCAACGCCGTCTCCTCCGCCTCGCCCTCCGGCAATGTTCTTGACCAGGCCATCGGCGAATTCGAGCGGATAGTCGCCTTGCAGCCCAAGAGCGTCGAGGACCGTATGGTTCTGGGCCAGCTCTATACCGTCAAGCATGATGCAAAAAGGGCGGAAGAGGAGTTCAAGGCCGCGCAGGACATTGAGCCGGATTCCGAAGAAGTGATACTCAACCTGGCCCGCCTGTATGCCGAAAGCGGCGACATCCAACATGCCGCCAAGGTGATTGAAGACGTTCCGGAGGCCGACCGCTCGCCCAAGATGGAGCTTGCCCTGGGAGCGGCTTTTGAGCAGTTGAAGCAGGCCAAGAACGCCATCGCCGCCTATCAGCGCGCAGACAGCCTGGAGCCCGGAGACGCGCATACCCTGGACGAGCTGGCCCAGGCCCTGCTCAGCGACAACCAGCTCGACGAGGCGCTCAAACAATTCAAGCTGCTTGCCGCGGCTGATCCTGAAAACGCCGAGGCGCTCGTTCATATCGGCGAGATCCAGCGCCGCCAGGGAAAGTACGAGGATGCGCTGGCCACCGTCCGCAAGGCCCGCAAGCTCGATCCGACATCGCTTGAAGCCGGCTATAACGAAGGGCTGCTGC
>Ga0182027_10016055_pt1 | contig 10252 bp, 10 predicted proteins | sample 712E1DmetaG_FD_121300 | JGI IMG/M metagenome (GOLD analysis project Ga0182027, IMG submission 121300) | Permafrost microbial communities from Stordalen Mire, Sweden - 712E1D metaG (Illumina Assembly) | ecosystem: Environmental > Terrestrial > Soil > Wetlands > Permafrost | place: Sweden... | reverse complement strand
TTCAGTACAAATTACTCTAGGAGGATTTGCTGGTGATAATCTTAATGGAGGCCAGATTTTTAATTCTTATTCAACAGGTAATGTTTATGGAAAAGGTAACTCTGTTTTAATTGCTGGTTTTGCTGGTGAGAATGCAGACTCTAAAATAACTAATTCATTTTGTACAGGTAGTTTAAGTGGTAGTGGTACATTTGAAGGTTTTATAGAATATAGTAGCAATTCAATATTAACAAATAATTATTGGTATTATTCAGGTAAAGGATCTCCTGATTTTTGTTATAATGATCATGATAATGGACAATCTAATATAGGATGCACAAAAATTTCAAGTTTAAATTATTTTTATACAATATCTAATCCTCCGATAAACAGTTGGGATTTTGATAATATTTGGAGTAATTCCAAAAATGGAATTGACTATCCAAGTTTTAAATGGAAAACACAAATAAGCAATAACTGCAATAATGATAATATTTGCGAGATTGGAGAAAATTGTATGAATTGTGCAGCAGACTGCACATGTTCAGGAACAAGTCCTGATTGTAATCCAGCTGATTTATATTCAGATGCAAAAGGATGTACATGTCAACCTAATTGGGACTGCAGTGTTTGGACTCCATGCTCTGATTGGTCGCAAACAAGAACTTGTACAGACAATAATAATTGTGGAATTAATTCAGGAAAGCCTCTTGAAGAACAGCAATGCTGCTCAAGTGGAAACAATAATGGATCCTGTACTAGTGATATAGATAAAGATTGTACAATGAATGATAGTGAATTATTATATGCGATAAATAAATGGATAAACGCCTAATTAAAAAAGATATTTAAACTAATAAATTATAATAATATTATGAAAAGAGGTATTAAAGGAAAAAATAGCAATTTGAATCTTGTCTTATTCATAATTTTAATTGTTCTGGTTTTAATTATAATGTTTTTATATTTTACAAATATTAATAATAAATCCCAGACAAATAAATTGGATCAAGGTGAATTAAAATCTTTGGGTGTATATAATCAAGGACTTCAAACTCTTGACGCAACTGAAATTTCAGATTGTGTTGTTTTAAACCAGCCAAACACAGTTTATACAATGACTAATGATATAGTTAAAACAAATTACAGAGATAGATGTATTAAAATTACTGCTCCTGGAATAACACTTGATTGTAAAAAACACAGGTTTAACATAGTATTTTCTCCGTCAAGCAGCAGTGAACCATTATATTCTGCAATTTATTCAGATCAGGATAATACGATTATAAAAAATTGTGATATAAATGCATTAAGCTGGATGGGAAATATTGGAATTATTTTAAATCAATCAGACAATTCTATAGTAATTGATAATTCATTCACAGGCCTAACTGTTTCTAATAGTGCAAATGTAAATATAAGCTATAATAAAATAATCAATTCAACAAATTCTCAAGGAGGCAGCATTTCTCTAAGAAACTCAGTTAACTGCATTGTATCAAATACATTAGCTTATAAAATAAATTTAGGAGGTATATTCGAATATCAAAGTTCAAATAATCAAATTATTGATAATGTTCTGATTGATTCTATAAGTCCATTTATTTGGATTTCCCTGTCAAATAATAGTCTAATAACAAATAATTTAATATCTCAAAACTATTTTCCTATTATGACCGGATTTGATAAACCTGGATATCTCATGATAATTTCTGACAGTAGTTACAATACTATAAAAAATAATGATATTTCCAATAACAGGGATTTAGGAATAAAAATAGTTGATTGGGATGGAACAATACAAAGCATGAATAACCATATTTATAATAATTTTATTTATAATAATTCTTATAAACCCATAGGAAATTCACCATCTGGAATGTGCAGTTATAGCAATTTAAGATGTTCTTTTGATGATAATTCATGTGATATAATAAATATGACTGGAAATTTTGGAACAGGAAATATTATTGCAGGAAATAGTGGAACAAATGACAATGTAAGAGCTTGTTATGATAATGGAAATTCCTATTGGCCTATTTTAGGTACAGATTATTCAGAAAATATCAATGATTGTGTTCCTGATTGCCATAAATCAGATGGAACCTTGAAAACCTGCGGAAGCAATGGATGTGGAGATTTGAATGCATGTGGAACTTGTGCAAATGGACAAACTTGCGAGTTTGGAATTTGTGTTGCTGTCTGTACACCAGATTGTTCAAATAAAGGATGTGGTGATGATAATGGATGCGGACAAATGTGCGGATGCCCCTCTGGAAAATATTGCTCAAATAACCAGTGTGAAGTTTCCTGCAATCCAAAAACCTGCTCTAATTTTATTGGACAATGCGGTGCACAAGGTGATGGATGCGGTGGATGTATTTCTTGTGTTTGCACTTCAGGTCAAAGGTGTTCAAATGGATTGTGTGTAAATGACCCTAATTGTATTGCAAATCCTTCAACATGTCTTACAGGAGCAGGAATGTGTGGAACTGGAACTTGTTCAACTGATTCTGATGTTTTGAGTTGCGTAAGTCAATGGAGAAATGTTTAATAATTATCTTCGAATAAATCCTAAGCTTAAATTTTTACTTTACACGCCCCTAATTAATTGAGGGCGGAAAAGAAAAATTAAAGTGAAATTTTATGCTTTATAATAAAATAAAGGATTTTTAAACTAATAAATTATAATAATAACATGAAAAAGAGAGTGAAAAAAAATAAAACAATTTTTTTAGTAACAATAATTTTAATTATAATAGTTATATTATTAATTGGAATTTTTTTAATATATAAAATTCCAAGAGAAAAGAGCAATATAAACTCCCAGGGAAGCTTGCCAACACTTGGAATACATAATAACAATCAAGAACTAGGAATTTTTTCAGGTGGTGACGGTAGTCCACAAAATCCATATCAAATTTCAACATGTCAGGAATTACAGAATATAAATAATGATTTAGCTGCAAATTATGTACTCTCTGGAAATATTGATTGTTCTGATACAAGAAATTGGAATTCTGGAATAGGTTTTATACCAATTGGAAGCAATGATATACATTTTAGTGGTATGATTGATGGGAAAGGTTTTAATGTAACAGGAGTTTATATTAGGGGTAGTTATTCCCTCATTGCAGGTTTGATATATTCTAACTCAGGAACAATCATTAATCTTGGTTTAAAAGATGTTGATATAGTTAATCCACAAGCTTCTTCTTCTCTTATTGGCTGGAATAAAGGATATATTAAAAATTGTTTTTCAACAGGAAATATTTCAGCAAGTGTTATGGGTTCTATACTTCCCAGCGGAGGACTGGTTGGCTATAATGATGTTAATGGTTATATATTAAACTCTTATTCTAAATCTAATCTAAATGTTCCATTTGGAGGAGGATTGGTTGGAAAAAATTTTGGAAAGATTACTAATTGCTTTTCAGGGGGAGAGATAAATGCTGTGACTTCTGCAGGAGGTTTAGTAAATTCAAATTATGGTTCTGTAATAAATTCTTATTCTTATGAAAATATCAATCTACCTGGTAATATTCCTCAAAATGGTTTTGTTATCGGAGGTTTAGTTGCTAATGGAGGAAATATTCAAAATTCCTATTTCACTGGAAATATAAATATACACGCTGCTTATCCAACTGGTATTAATACACCTGGTTCAATTGGAGGCTTGGTTGGAATGTTAACTGGAAATATATCAAATTCTTTTTTTAGTGGAACATATAGCTATAGTACAAATAAGCCGGGGATTCAAACATATGTTGGGGGTATTTCAGGGCAATTTGGGGTTGTTGTTAATTCATATTATAATAATCAAATTCCTGCAAATTGTATTGGAAATGGAGGAAATTTCAGTGATTGTATTAGAATTGATAATAATCAGGCATATTTTTATAATATAAATAATCCTCCAATAAATAGTTGGGATTTTACAAATGTCTGGAGTGATTCAAATAATAACAATAATTATCCTTTATTAAAGTGGCAATATGGAATAAATACTGATATATGCAATAATAATGGAGTTTGTGAAAATTATGAAAATTGCATAAGCTGTCAACAAGATTGCATTTGCAGTTCAGGTAAACTCTGTCAGCCTACAAATCCTAATTCAGATTCTAAAGGCTGTGTTTGTTCACCTAATTGGCAATGTTCTGATTGGGATGCTTGCATAGGTTATCATCATAATAGAAACTGCACAGACATTAATAATTGTGGAGATAATTCAGGAAAACCTTCTGAAACCGAATCTTGCAATTGTGTTCCAGATTGGCAGTGCAGTAGCTGGAGCAATTGCATTGGTGGACAACATAACCGGACTTGTACAGATGTTTATAATTGCGGAATCAATACAAATAAGCCTATAGAAAATGAATGTTGTATTACTGGAGCGAATTCAACTTGTTTAATCGAAGACACAAATGGCAATGGTATTATGGATGATAATGAGATATTGTCAGGCATACAAATGTGGATAAATGCATAACTGGAAAAGTATTTAAACTAATAAATTTTAATAATAACATGAAAAAGAGAGTAAATTTGAAAATATTTTTATTTTTATTTATAGTTTTATTCTTAATAGAACTAATTTCTTCGTCTACAATAACTCGGGATGTTCCAACTAGTGCAAAAGCAAGTACAAATTTTTTAATAAATTTTACAGCAGCAAATACTCCTTCTGGAAAATGGGGAGCAATAATTGTAGAAAATATAAACGGTGGCTGCTTAATTAATAGTAAAACTACTTATAAAGATGTAATGCTCTCGACAGGTGGATTAACAAAAAGCATATCGGTTTCTGCTCCTGCATCTGGAACATGTCATTTAACAGGAGGGTATTATCAATTTTCAGAGGATAGTAATCCAACAGGTTTTACAGAAGCAATAATCTCGATTAATTCTTGCGAAACAAATGCAGATTGTAATGATGGAAATTCATGTACTATTGATGTTTGTTCAAGTAATACTTGTATTCTTAGTCCTATCACAACATGCAGTTTGTCTTCTGATTCATGCTGCCCTAGTGGCTGTAATGTTACAAATGATAATGATTGCACAGCAACATGCCCAAATGGAATTTGTGGAACTAGCGAAAATTGTGGAAATTGTGCAGCTGATTGTTCTTGCACAGGCAATTCTGTTTGCCAGCCATTAAATTCAGGATCTGATATAAAAGGTTGTTTATGCACTACTAATTGGGTTTGCTCTGATTGGAGCGCTTGCTCTTCAGGAACCCAGACTAGAACATGTAGTGATGCAAATAATTGTGGAACAAATTCAGGAAAACCTGCTCTAACCCAATCATGCACAATAGATAATGGAAACAACAATGGTGGTGGGAGCGGAGGTAGTGGAAGCAGCGGAGGAACAACTCCAAGAATAAGTGTTGCCCCAACTCATGTAAATGATACTTCAAATACAGCGGGAAATCAAGCAAGAGGAAATGAAAATAATAACAATAATAATACTCCTGAAACTCCAAATACAACCGCTAATAAAAACCCCTGGTTTATATTACTTATAATCCTTGGAATAATCATTTTACTTGCTATAATTATATTTGTAATATATATGAGAAAAAAGAAAGCTCCTTCTCCTAGTTTAGGGAAAAAATAATTAGTAAAACAAGAACTTGAAAATTCTTGCCATTATAATCTCACTTTGATGTTCACTTGCCAAGAGGTTTTATTAGCACTAATTATTAGAAAGAGATTTTAATCTGCAAAATTGCGATTAAAATCTATATAAAATTGAAGAAGATCTATGATTAATAGTAAAGTAAGAAATGTGTTAGTATAGTTAAACAATATTAACAGTTTCCGAATTATCCGACTGATTTAAATCCTCAGAATCAGTTATTACAAAGTTTAATTTATTATATCCTTTAATATTCAGGTCTTCCACATTTACTATTTTTCCTTCACCATAATTTATATCACCCAAATCAAAACTATTTACTTTATTATTTCCTGAATATATAATTAAAGAAGTTTTTTTTGCTTCTTTTAACCCTTTGTTTAAAATTTTTGCATTAAAACTAAGATAATCATAATTGTTTGTTGTATTAAATTCTTCAAAATAAAGATCTGGAAGATTATTAATAGTATACAGATTTTTAATATTATCAATGATTTCTTTATCCAGCTGCTGGCTGCAGTCTGAAATATTATACATAATACTCTGGTTATCTAGGGAATGCTTAAATCCAAGAACATGCAACAACTCATGCAACTCTGTATTTGGCTCACTACAAAGAAGAGTATCATTAGTTAAGGTAATCCTTCCAGTCTTGATTATATTAAAATAACCTGTATTTATAATTGAATATGATTCACCTTCTCCAATTTTTATATATTCATCAGATAAGTTATATGAGTTATCACATGTAACCAAAATATCTTCATTTTTGTCTGTATTACCTGTATCAATAAAATTAATAGCTCCGGTCTTATTGGAAATGATTTCAAAAGCTTCTTTCATCCTGCCCATTTGAAAAGAGGAACAATTATTATCAATTTTATAGAATATATTTTTGTTAACAAACCTCATTCTTTGATAAAATTGAAGTGGATCATTAATTTGCTGATAATTTGTATCTTTAATAGAAAATCCAACAATATTCATATTCCCATTTCCATTATTAAAACCCGAATTAATTTTATAAAAAACATAAAAAATAGAAATTAAAACTATAAGACTTATTATCACCCAAACTTTATTTAAATTCTTCATTTAAAATAAAGACAGATGATATTAATAAAATTAACTCTTTTAAACAATTTAAAAATAGTTAATTTTATTTCAAAAGATATAAGGATAAAAATATCATGAACCAGTAGATTCTTTTGGTGTATCTTCTTCTTGAGTTTCCTGAGTAGGGTTCCTCACTTCTCTCCCTCTTCCAGTCATTTGATAATAAATTTTATAATAAGATCTTGTAGTTGCAGGACTATTCCTACAGCTTTTGCATCTTCTTATTGTTTGTAGTGCTTTCTTATCGATTTCTCTTTTTTTATCCTCTGGGCATTTTTCATACTCCTCAGCTAAATCAAATAAATTATCTTCTAGACGATTGCTCAATCTCTTTTTTGAAACGCTCATTACAGGATCTATATCCTCTTCAACATCTTCTATATAATAATTTCCTGATAAAAAGTCAGCAACTGATTTTTTTAGTTCATTATAGACTCTAAAAAAATGTCTTGCAACAGAGTCTGTTCCACTGCATTTATTATGTTTCTTTATTGTTCTTAATGCTTTTTTATCAATATCCTTATGTTTATTAGGGCTAGAATTATGATAACTATAAGCAAGAACCAGAAGATCTTCATCTAAAGTAGTTGGAAGGTTAAATCTGGGAGTTTTTGCTGAATGATTTTGTTCTTCATATTCTTTCCTGCAAAGCCTGAAATAATCCAGATAGTCAATTTTACCATCACTTCCATAGACTCTTCGGTATATTGTTGATTTTCTCCTATCTTCATCTGTTGCAGGTATCATACATAAAAAGAGATTTTAAACAGGTTTTAAACATTTATATCCTATTGTTCTATCGTAACTTCGCCTCTTTTTGCTGCATTATAAAAATCAATATATGCAGGAATTGCAGGATTATCTTCTCCCAAAACCGCTTCTATCAAATTCAATGCTTCTGCATCCTCCCCTGCTTTTGCAGGGTCCCCCATAGGAATATCATTATATGCTTTAACAAAATTTAGGAGAGCTTTTTTTATTGTAATATCATTCACACCAGAGGCTCTTATTTCATCATTTATCCTGCTTATTAGTTGTCCCAAGTCTTCCATTTTGTTTATTTGATAAGAAAAATCAGAGATTTAAACACTTAGATACTGTTGTTCAATGCTTGCTTCACCACTTTTTGCTGCTCTATAAAAATCAAGATATGCGGGGATTGCAAGACTACCTTCTCCAAAAACAGTCTTTAGCAAATTCAATGCTGCTCTATCCTGTGCTTCTTTTGCAGGATCTCCATCAGGTATGTCATTATATGCTATAACAAAATTGAGGAGAGCCTTTTTTATTGTAATATCAGGTACATGAGATGCTCTTATTTCTCTATTAATTCTTCTAGCTGATTGCAAAAGGTGAAAAAGGTCTTCCATTTTGTTCAGAAGATTAGGAGAATTAGGAGTTTTAAATCTTTGCATGTTATCAACCTGACTAGATAACTATCTTTAAATAGATAAAAAATCTTATTTTTATATTATATAGAAAATCTTTTAGATTTTCTAATGTTCAATTTAAGAGGTAAATTATCACATGACAGAGAAATCTTATGGCGGAAACAATGGAGTAAGAGAACATTTGGGGAAAGCAAGTAAACTTAAAGATAGTCCTAAACATGTTAAAATCAATAAAACTAAAACCCTCACTACTTCAACATCAAAATCTGATGACATTAATAATAAAGTCAGTAATAATTCCAAACTAAATGAATTAGACTCATACAAAAAAGCAGGTGAAATAGCAAAAAAAATAATCATTTTTGCAAAAAACCTAATCAAACCAGATATGCTGCTTTTGGAAATTGCCCAGAAAATAGAGTCAGAAATAATAAAAGAGGGGGCACAAGTTGCATTTCCAGTTAATCTTTCAATTGATGATATAGCAGCTCACTACCATCCCACACTTGATGATAAAACAAAAGCCACAGGACTTCTAAAAGTGGATATAGGCATACATGTAAATGGATTTATTGCAGACACTGCATTTTCACTGGATTTAACACCAGATAAAAAACACAAAGAATTAATCAAAGCTTCTGAAGACGCTCTAGAAGCAGCTTTATCAACTTTAAATCAACATCCAAGCCTAAATGAAATTGGAAAAGCAATACAACAAGAAATAGAAAAAAAAGGTTTTTCTCCAATAATAAATTTATGCGGTCATGGCTTGGATCAATATAATATTCATTCTGGAATAACAATACCAAATTATGCAAATAATAACACAAACATTATAGAACCTGGTGCATATGCAATAGAGCCATTTGCAACAACAGGTGAGGGAAAAATCTATGAAGGAGCAGGAAGCAACATCTATAAAATAGAGAACTTAAGAAATCCAAGAGGCCCAACAGCAAGAAAGATATTAGAATACATCTGGGGGAAAAACCAGACCCTGCCATTTTCATTAAGGGAATTACAGGAGAAATTTGGGCCAATGACAAAACTTGCAATGAAAGAATTAGAGCAACTCGGAATAGTTCATCACTACCCCCAATTAATAGAAGTATCTCATAAGCCAGTCTCTCAGGCAGAGCACACTTTTATTAAAACAAAGGAAGGTAAGATAATTATTACAACGAGATAAAAATTGGATAAAAGAAAAGTAATTAATAATACAAAAATAAATAATAGCGAGCATAAAATGAATACAAAAGAGTTTATAATTAAGCTAGAGCAATATAAAATTATAACAAGAAAACCAAAACAAATCTATGTTTTTCTTTTGTTTTTTGCATATTTTCTAATTTGGGTTGTTGCATTCATATTATACATAAAATTTGACATGACAGCTTTAAGATTCTGGGTAATAGCAATAGGTGTCTTAACATTCTTAACACTAGTTCATGCCTTTATCCATAGATATGTGGTAAAAGTATTAAGTAATGTAAAAGAAGAAGAAAACGAAGAAGATACAGAATAATATAAATAATTCTAAATAACCAAAAGACATATATAATACTGATAATTATAATTTTGGGTGCTATAATAATATAACCTCGTCACTTCCTGACTCGGTTAGATAAGTTAGTTATTTTTCAGTCAAGTAAATTGCCTGAAAATAATTTATTTTTAGCTGGATTTACTCCAGATAAAAATAACTAACTTTACTTAGCACGTCTAAGTTTGACAAGTATCAAACTTAAATAATAATATGGCAGATAAAGGTCACATGATAAAGGTTGGAGGCTCACTCGAGCAAATAGAAGTTAGATGTCCTAAATGTAAGACTACAGAAGTGACGCTTTATTGTGATATTCAGGGTTATTACGATGTTTTAGAATGTAATAAATGTGGGTACAAAAAGAAAGCCTAATAAAAAGGATTTAATTCTGTCGTATAAAAAGAATAGTGAATACCAAAAAAGATATATACTACCATATCTTATATATAGTGTAATAAATAACAGAACCGAAAAACCCATAAACTAGCTAAAAAGAGTTCTATATAGTGACCTAAGTTTTCAAAAAACATTCTCAACAAGGGTTCCCTATGCAAAAATGGAATACATTTTAGGA
>Ga0182027_10016054_pt1 | contig 10252 bp, 9 predicted proteins | sample 712E1DmetaG_FD_121300 | JGI IMG/M metagenome (GOLD analysis project Ga0182027, IMG submission 121300) | Permafrost microbial communities from Stordalen Mire, Sweden - 712E1D metaG (Illumina Assembly) | ecosystem: Environmental > Terrestrial > Soil > Wetlands > Permafrost | place: Sweden... | reverse complement strand
TTTGATTTTACAACCCTCGCCCCCTTGGGGGAGAGGGTGGACCGCAACCGGCGCTTTCTCCAGCCGGGGCGGGCCGGGGGAGGGGGTCAGGACTGTGCCACCCGGTGCGAACATGATCAGTGCGATCGTCTTTGGGCTGACCCCCTCACCCCCACGACCTGCAAAACGTGGGGCCCCCTCCGCCTTGCGGTCCCCCCTCTTCCCCAAGGGGGCGAGGGAAGAAAAATCTTTGGCGTTGGTGCTGTAATCACAAGCCTCTCTGCGACAAAGGGGAGAGGGCTCGCATCTTTACTTCTCCTCCGTGCCCGTCACCTTTCCACCTGCTCGATGCGCTTCGGATCGCAAGTCCCTAGCCGGTGCTCGGCATCAGCGGCCGTCGCGATGTACGTCGGCTCGCGCTTCAATTCGCGGAGCGGCTTCATTCCGGCCTCAGCGCGCTTCTTCTCGATGATCTTCCAACCCACGTAATCCAGCGCCACAGGGTCGCGCGAAACCAGCAAGCCGTTGAATGGCCACATCCATTGCGGCATGTAGGACGGCCCGCCGTCGTATTGCGCGTTGAGGCCATCGCAGATGTGCAGGCGCACTTTCTGCCGGATGGGGAGGAACGCGTAAACGTCAGCCACGTAAGGGTTGCATGCGTCCGAATGATACTTGTTGGGGTTGTGAATTGCGCCAAACATACTCTTGAGCGCCAGCGTGACTCCGGCGATGCCGTGGTCCTTGAGCACCGGCAGATTGATGACCGCGTCGCAGACCTGCGTCAGCGTGCGGCACAAAAGACTGCCCGCCTTGCCGAAGGTCGAGAGGTCCTCCTCAAAACCCATCACGTCATTGCCAAAACACCGGACACCCGAACCGTGCTCGGCGATCTTGAATCGGGCGCGCTCCAGGTCGGAGTTTTGCCGGTCCCAGATGACCATCTCGGTAATTCCCGCTTGCCGCAGACGCTCCGTAATGGCCTCCACCAGCTCCGGGTGCGTGGCGTTGCCCCGGCCGCCCAGACAATTCACCTTCAGCCCCACCACCTCGCCCGGGCGCACCACCTTCTTCCACGCTTCGATGGGGGAGTCGCAGTCGAAGGATGCCTGCATGGCGCGGTCGAGCAATTGGGCGAGCGGCGCGGAGTCGAAACCCGTCCCGGCGCTGCGGATTTTCGCGTCGCGGGCAATGACCACGCGGGACCGCCCTGGTTCGGCGGATGGCAACGCCATGGCGCGGCTGTCATCCAGCTTAAGCGCGGCAAGTGTGCTCCCCAGCATGAAGCCCTGCTTCAGGAAGGAGCGGCGGGTTGGCGGGAAAGGTGGCTTCCGCATGGAAATGCCTCCGACGTGATCTCAGTGGGTCAGAACTCTAGGCGCGGTCAGGAGAATTGAGCGGTGGGCGAAGTCACCCACTCCATGAGACGAAAACAGACCCAGACTTTTTGCAGCACTCCAGGTGCCAAGTGGCAATCGCCAGTTGCCGGACTCTTTCCTTTGAAACCTCAAACTTCAAATCACCGAAACGGGCATCAGCCGCTAACAAGTCCAAGTCCTGCCCCCACGCCGCCCCGTTTATCACCGCCTCTTCTCGACTTCACGTCAAACGCAATCTCCTTTCCTTTCATTAACATTCTGGGATTGCAGGGCGATTTCGGCAATTCCCTGCTCGCGGGATGGGGCCGACGTGCCTTCCCAGGTCCCAGGGAGAGGACGAGATTCCCTTGCTGGCGTGCCGAGGCCGGGCTTCGATCCTTCCGTGGCTGGGCCGCTGGGCGAACGCTCTCCGCGGCCAGGGGGACGCGGTGTCACCCACGAAATCGTCGCTCACGGCTGGGACGCTGGCATCGCAGGGACAAACTTACCGATCAGGCTGTCTCCTGGTAAAGTTCTTAATTTATAGGGGGATCGGCGAGAGGCAGGCCGTGCATATCATCTCTAGCCTATCACGATCAGAGGTTGTTGTCAGGAGAAATTATTACTGGTTAGATACCCGGATTCATTGGGAGCAGCCGTCCGTGATGCCAGAAACGGCGCCGAAAGGCAAGCGCGAGCTCCGCTTGCTCAGGCAATCCGGTATGAACAACGGGGAATGCCCGGCGCGATTTTTCGTAAATTTCCAAGGGCCGCCCTTGCCCTTCAGGAAGGGGGCAAACTTCATATCGACATCCAGAATCTCCGCCCCCAGCCAGTCCTTGAGGAAATGCACGGTTGGGGCGGCGCTAGCGCTTAGTTGCATTAATAAGCGATATTATTTGTGGCTCTCGGAAGGGCGGGGCTTTAGCCCCGCCGCCCATGGGCGAAGGGTTGAATGGGCCTTTAGGCCCTGAAGGCGTGTCTCTTCAGGGGCTAAAGCCCCTAAATCCCACCCAAGTTCTGCGGCGGGGCTAAAGCCCCGCCCTTCCATCCCCGACAAAATAAGATCGCTAACTTCTGCAACTAAGCGCTAGCGCACTCCTTTGGAGTTCAGGAACGGTGTGTACTTCTTGTCAATGCCCATGATGTGCTTGCTGAGCCAGTCCTTCAAGAATTCCATCACCTCAATTGTCAGTCCAACTTCGTTCTTCTGAAATTTGCTCTGAAAATCCAGGACGGTCCTGGTCAGGCGGTCGTGCTCGGCCTTATGGATGGTGTACTCCGGGTATCCGTGCGACTCCATAAGCTTTTCTTCGGTCTTGAAATGCGCCTGCGTATAAGTGACCAGGCTGGAAAGAATCTTGCCGAGCTGATCCTTGCCATGCCCTCCAATCATAGCCTGGTGAAGCTCATTGATGATTTTCACCAGGTTCTTGTGCTGCATGTCGATGATGCCAATCTGGACGCTATAGGTGTCACTCCAGGGGAAGAGCAGGGCGGTTGCGGTAGCCATATTCGTCTCCTCAATCGGGATTCAGCGAGCCTCGACGAGTCCTTGTGATAAGGCCAATTTGCAGGACGGTCTCTGGCCGCCGGTCCCTATCATGAATGATTTCGGCGCATCCCGCCGCGGCAGGGTTAACTGCACACACGGCAGCACCGTCGAGGCCGATGTATTCACCCAGGCTCTCCCTGGGCCTTCCCCTCTTCCATCGGTCCCTGGGGGTGGAATCTTTAATCGATATTTCACAGGCTTGCAAGGCGGGTCGCTATTTCTTCCGGGGTGGTTGTGAAGGACGCATCTCAATGCGGCTGGCCAGGGCCGTAAGGGGGAATTTATAGAGGTCGATCACCGCTTTGGCCACGTCTTCGCCGGTCAGTTTCCAGCTTTCCCGCGACTTGGCGCCGGGCGTGGCGGCAAAATCCGTATCCACGCTGCCCGGCATCAGGTAGCTGACGCGAATGCCGTCGTAGCGGACGTCCTGCATCATGGCCTCGCTAAAACCGTTCAGGCCGAACTTGGAAGCGTTGTAAGCGGAGCCGCTGGGCATGGGATTGACGCCCGCGAGGCTCGAGATGTTGAAGATGTATCCGCCGCCGCGCTTACGCATGAGGGGAATAGCTTCACGGCAGCAATAGAAGACGCCGGAAAGGTTGGTGTGAATCGTGGCGTCCCACTCTTCCACACTGAGCTGGTCGATGGGTTTGAAGATGCCGATGCCGGCGTTGTTCACCAGAATGTCGAGGCCGCCGAACCGTTCCGCCGCCGCATGAACCGTCTTGCGGCAGTCTTCGTAGTTGCGGACGTCTGCCGCCGAGCCATCCACATTGGCGGGACTTGCGATGCGTAGCTTCTCCAAGGCCGCCAGCAATGATTTCGGATCGCGCCCGCAAATGAAGACGTTCGCGCCTTCCGCCAGCAATGCCTGCGCGACACAGAAGCCGATCCCCCGCGACCCACCCGTGACCAAAGCGACTTTGTCCTTCAATTCGTTTGCCATAACCATCCCCCTGCCAAAGCGATGAGCTTATAGATTACTCCAAACTCGGTCGCGGGATGAAGTCTTCTGTTCTGCGCAAGGCGACCCTCAAATTCTGTTCCCCAGAACGGAGATCGGGCGATCAGGCCATTGAGTGATGGGGTGATTTGCGATTTGCGAATTCGCCAAATTGGTTCATCCTCTCACGTGAAACAGCCGATAGCCGATGCGGGGAAGTGTGTCACGCATGGCTCAGGTCCCTCGCCGCCAACCCACCTTTGTAAGGTGCAGTGCCATCTTTCACACTCCAGCAAGCAAAAACCTGCTGACCTGGGCGAGCAGCACGAAGCGATCGGGCGCTGCCCTAATTTGAACGTAGCGCAGTCCTTTAGGGCGGCCCCTACCGGGCTGAACAGGCTGCGGAAAAACTCATTGCCACTGTCATTCTAGGGAGGTCGCCGCGGCGACCGACGAAGAATCTCTGTATTTACTTGAAAATTCAAATGCCGGGGTCCTTCGCTGCGTTCAGGATGACAGTATTGGAGCGTTTTTCCGCAAACTCTGAAGCCCGGCGCTACACCTGAAATAAGGACAGCACCCGCGATCGATAGTGTGCCCGCACCCTTTCTTCAATGCACCATAGCGCTCCGCCGCCGTCGGGAGTATATTGCCGGTGGCGTGTGAAGCCGGTAATGGCAATCCCGATTTGTCGTTGCCGGCTTGTGGTTCCGCGAAAGCAGCGAACTGGTTTTCCCAACCCAGGAGGACAAGCGCATGGACAGGCGTAAATTCGTGAAGAAATCCCTTGCCGCGATGGGAGCGTCTTTGCTGCCAAGAGCCGGCGCGACGAGTCTGGCCCGTGCTGGTGTTCATGCTGGCGCTGTCGAACCGACGCCAGGCAAGTTGAGCGTTCAATACATCCGCCCGGAGATCCCGCACTTTGATATTCCCGCCTATCGAGGCGCGCGTTACCAGGACACGGTGCCGGACACCCTCGACATCGCCGAGCGCGCGAAATTGTGCATCAACACGCTGACCTCCATTACCGATCCCAATGCGGACATGGAGGTTTACTGGCTCACCAATTTCTTCCGCAATCCCCCCATCATGCTGCACGACTTCAGCGATTGGGTGGAGACGGCGGAGGCGATGAAGGAGGCGCTGCCGCTGCTTCGAATGGCCACCGGCTCCAGCCTGAACGACCATGTGGACCCCATTTGGATGCAGGTGATGCTGAAGGAGATCGGCCCGGACGGGTTGGCGTACATTCCGCTCAAAGGCCGTCCGTGGAGTTTTCTCAGCCTCCCCAAGTCCTACGTCACCCCGCTTTGGAAGGCGGACGGAACCTCTGACGCCGGGCTCCCTCCCGACACCCCCCAGGTGACCCATCCCGCCTACTGCCAGCGCGTGATTACGACGATGACCCTGTATTACTTGCGGGACAAGAACCCGATGTGGAAGGTGGCCATCGAGAAGATGATTGAACGTCTTACCGCTTTGGCCGTGGACAAGGGCGATTACGCCTACTGGCCGCGCGGCGGCTTGCAGCCCTTCAGCCGCTATGGAGCGGACGCGCCCATGCCGGTGGGATTCAAGGCAGAAGAGACCAGCGGGCGCGCCATCATGGGCCTCTCCCAGTATTACCGCGTCACCGGGTACGAGCCGGCGCGCGTGCTGGCCTCGAAGCTCGCCCATTACCTCCGCTTCCAAAGCGGCTACTACGAACCCGACGGCCCATGGCTTTTCGGCGATCCGGAAAGGCAGTGGTGGACGAAGCGGTGGAAGATAGAAAACGTAGTGCACGGCGGCCACGGCCACGCCCACGGCATTGGCCTGGTGAGCGCGCTCGAATATGCCTCGACCGTGGGCGATCAGGAGATGCTCGAGTTCGTGCGCGGCGGGTATGAATGGGCCAGGGCCAACGGCTCGCCGATTATTGGATGGTTCCCCGAAGCCTTCGTGCCCGACTATCCCCGCTGCGAAGCGGATACCATCGCGGATATGGTGGCTCTCGCCGTGAAGCTGACCCTGGCCGGGGCAGGAGATTATTGGGACGATGCGGATCGTTGGACGCGCAATCACTTCAGTGAGTCGCAACTCACCGACCCCCAGTGGGTGTATCGCTCGGTGGAACATCTGCCGCCCACCCCTATCGCCTTCAATGAAACCGGCGACCATGTGCCGGAGCGCAGCGTCGGCGCCTTTGCCGGATGGTCCACGGCCAACGATTTCAACGTCTATGTGCCCATTGATTTTCCTTACTCCATTCAGCACTGCTGCACGGGGAATTCGGGAAGGACGCTCTACTACATCTGGGAGAATATCGTGCATTACCGTCAGGGAGAGCTGCGCGTCAACCTCCTCCTGAACCGGGCCTCCGAGTGGGCCGACATCCACAGCCATATTCCTTATCAGGGAAAGGTGGAGGTGAAGGTGCGGACGCCGATGCGAACGGTGCTGGTGCGCATGCCCGAATGGGTGGTGATGGCCGGCCCGGCGGTGACGGCCCAAACCAACGGCCAACGATTGGCGTTCCATTGGGAGGGTCGCTACCTGAATCTCGGCAGCGCCAAGCCCGGCGACGTCATTACCGTAAACTTCCCGAATCCGCAGCGCCAGATCAAAGCGACCATCGGCGCGGTTGGCTATACGCTCGACATCAAAGGCAACACGGTCATCGGCATCGATCCGCCCGGCCAGAACGGCCCGCTCTATCAAAGGAGCTACTACAAGGCCGATCAAGCGCCCCGACGCGCGCTCGAACGCTTCGTCCCTGAAGACCCGATCCTGTGGTGAGGACCGGCGCATTCCGCCTGCCGCGACGTAGCGCATAACTCGCTCTCCCGTCCTGCGGTTCCTCCCCGCGGCGTGGCAAAGCCGCAGGGCGGGGACTTGTAGCGCAAGGATGCTCCGGGGAGAAGCCAGCAGTCAGAATCCGGAAGTCAGGGGACTGAAGGGGGAGAAGGGAGGATTCGGTCGAGCTGGGCGACGAGGGGAGGCAAATCCTGGTTGATGGTTTGCCAGACGATGTCCAGATTGACGTCGAAGTAACCGTGGATGAGCCGGTCGCGCAAAAGGCTACCTTGCCCTGACCGCGAGATGTATACTGGGCGCACTTTTCACCCAGGAGGTAGTCATGTTTTGCACTTCATGTGGTGCATCGAATTCCGATGATGTCCAGTTTTGCGGTTCGTGCGGTGCGCCGGCTACAGCCGCAGCGCCTTTGGGGACTGCCGCTGCCGCTCCGCCGCCTATAGAGGCAGCCGTCCCCGCTGCCCCGGCCGTTGCTGCCGCCCCCCCCGCCATTGCTTTCGTGCCATCCACCCCTGCTCCCGCCATCGCCGCTCCGGCCGCGCCGTATTCGGGTCCCGACCGCATCGTGGCGGGCTATCGAGTCGCGGCGCTGGGCGACCGGCTGATCGCGCTCATTCTGGACACCGCCCTGTTGATGGGTTTGCTCGCGGTGGTGAGCACATGGGCAGGGTCCCGGTGGGGCGGGGTTACCGCCACGGGATTTGACCTGACCGGGACCGGGGCTTGGGTCACCCTTGCCATCATGGTGGTCCTAGGCTTCATCTACTACTGGCTCTGTGAGGGAGTCTCCGGACTTACCCTCGGCAAAGCCATCGCCGGGGTCAGGATTATCAACGATAATGGCGCTCCCTGCGGGCTCGGCCCTTCGTTGATTCGGAACATCCTCAGGATCATTGACGGGCTGTTCCTGTATCTGGTGGGATACTTCATTGCTATCTTCTCCCGACTGCGCCAGCGCCTCGGAGATCATCTGGCCCACACTTTCGTCGTCGAAAAAGAGCCGAGTGTGCTCTATCGGGCCTTGTTCGTTCTGCTATGGATCGTCCTGGTGGCGGGGGGCTTTACTGGTGCGTACTTCCTGCGTCACTAGCCGTGCGTGGGGAACGTGACGCCGGTGCTTGCGCGCCACGAAGAAGAGAATCCGAATGGCGGAGCTGGCGCCGGCAAGCAGGGTGTAAAAATCTCACTTCTTCAATTCCGCAGCGGCGGCGCGGAGGGCGGCGTGGTTGTTGGTTACGGCTTGCTGGGCTCGGGCGCTCGCGATGGTCCACGTGCGCCAGTCGGGGTTTTCGGCAGGCGACCAGCGATCGAGCATCGCGCCTGACAACTTGCGGCGGTCGGCCGGGTTTAAGGTTGGCAAGCCGGCAACAATTTCCGGCACGGCGTCGGCACTGAGGCCGGCAAGGTAGTCGGCGTCAAAGGTGTGCCCGGCGCGCGAGCGCTGCATGTTGGTGCGGGCAATCAAAGCGTCGGGGTTGATCACATTCAGCGTCGCCACCAGCAGGAAGCCCGCCACCATGGCTCCAAAGGCGAACTGCTCGCGCTGGCCGCGCAAAACCGTCAGGCAAAACCAAACGAACACTACGGCAAGCCATCCCATAAAGGCCGTCGGGTAGAGGCGCGACTCACTGAGCCCGTATTCCGCCTGGTACAGCCGCATGCGCTGAACGGCCGACGCCATGATGACAAAGAGCAGGGCAATCTGGACGCCGGCCAGCCACTTAAGTACCCGCTGCCCGGGAGCGTCATCCGGCCGCACCAGCCAGTGGACGATGAGCAGGAAGGGAAGAAGGATGGCGGCCACCGCCAGGAGCTCAAAGAATCCGCTCCGGCAGTACTCGGCATAAGTCAGTCCCGTCGTGGCATGCACCAACGCCGCTCCCCCAAAGAAGTAGCGGATCTGCACCACCACAAACGCCAGGAAGAGAAGGTCGACGAGGCCCAGCATCACTCCCATTTCAATCACGCCGAGCGCTGGGCGCGTACCACTTACCTTTTCCGCCAGCTTCAGCTCCTTTCCGAACAGCAGTCCACGAAGGTAGCCCCCCGCTCCAAACGCAATGAAAGTGGTAAAAAATATGTGGGTCAAATCGAAGTTGAAAATTCGACTGACGAACACATTGAAGACTGCATCCGCTCCCATGAAGAGCAAACCAAAGATCATCAGGGGAGGAACGGAGAAGAGTACTCCACGCAGAAGCGCCCCGGCCCGCCGCGTGTCACCGTTCAGCGACTTTTTCCATTCCCGGGCCCCAAACAGCAGGGGAAACATCCCAAAGGCAGAGTTCATGCCCGCGATGGCAGCGGAAAATGCATATTCCGCCAGACCGGAAATCCGCAGTCGCCCGCCCTGGGCCCGAAGCATGAGCAAGGATGCGCTGATCAGCAACGCCAGCACACCGATGGCATCCAAAGCAGCCGAGTCCCGCCACAGGAAAGTCAGGGAAGAGAGCGCCATCAGCAGCAGAAGCCACTGCCCGCCGTCTTTGAGAACCTCGCGCCGGAAGAGGGCAATTGACGCTGCCAGCGCGCACCCCCATAAGGCGAAATTCAATCCCCAGGGAGTGGCTCGAAGCAGCATGTCGCCCAGAATTCCCAGACTGAACGCGGCGGCAATGGGCGATATTTCCAACTTCGCGGTGTCATTCATGGGTCTATCTCCTTGTTTTGGCAACAGCTCAACTTCCCCGCCGCAAACCTGGCAGGGTGAAGGCTTGTTTTATCGTTGACCTTGGTTCAGCACGCGCGGTGTTGCGCTGACCTTGAGCTCAGCACCAAGTGCCGACCTCAAGGTCGGCGCTACATCACCGGCCAAGGATTTCAAACCGTGGCCGGAATTCGCCCGAAGCGGCGGTGGCGCGTGCAAAAGTCCTGCACGGCGGCGTCGAGGTCGGCGGAGCCGAAGTCCGGCCACAAGCACGCGGTGAAATACAACTCGGCGTAGGCAATCTCCCACAGTGGACAGTTGCTCAGGCGCTGCTCGCCACCGGTGCGGATCAGCAGGTCCACGTCAGGCGCGGGTTCGCTGGATGGCTCCGCTTCCGCCAACAGGCGGGAAAAACTCTCAGCGGAGTCGCCATTTATTTGCTGGAATCGGCGTGCGGCGTCGAGGATCGCCTCCCGGCCGGAATAGTCGATGGCGAGGCGCACGTGCAATGCTCCCTCCGCTGCGCTTGCCACCTCTATCTCCTCGATCGCATCGCGCAGCGAATCCGGCAAGCGGTCGCGCCGCCCAATCATCGACACGCGCACTCCGCGAGCCGCGAGACCTGGGGCATCCACGCGGAAGAAACCTTCGAAGGTGCGCATCAGTTCCGCCACCTCGTTTTCCGGCCGGCCCCAGTTGTCCGTGGAGAAGGTGAACAGGGTCAGCACGTGAATGCCCTGATCGAGGGCCGCGCCGACCGCGCGACGAGCCGCGGCGCGGCCGGCGCGGTGGCCTTCCGCGCGCGGCAATCCGCGAGCCACCGCCCAGCGCCCGCTGCCGTCCATGATGATCCCGGCATGTAGAGTACTTTGAATTTCAAAGTCAATAGGCATAAAAAAGAACCTTACTTGTCGCGCATGGCCTGGATGAGGGCTTCCATGTGGTCCAAATAGCGGTCGAGCGCGCGCCGGCCG
>Ga0182027_10016053_pt1 | contig 10253 bp, 8 predicted proteins | sample 712E1DmetaG_FD_121300 | JGI IMG/M metagenome (GOLD analysis project Ga0182027, IMG submission 121300) | Permafrost microbial communities from Stordalen Mire, Sweden - 712E1D metaG (Illumina Assembly) | ecosystem: Environmental > Terrestrial > Soil > Wetlands > Permafrost | place: Sweden... | reverse complement strand
CGGAATTGCGTCCCGGTGCGGTGGAACCGGATTGCACACTCCGAGAGCCCGGATTGAAATAACGGTCAGTGCGCGAACATGATTCCGCGTCCATCGCGTTGATCAGAATGTCGCCGGCAATCGTATCTTCGTTGGTGGCCTCACGATGAACCCTCGAAGTTTGCACTAATGGAATGTCGCTCGTAAGTCCTGAAGCTTTGCTATGTCCCGTTCAAGGATGCCAATCGCACACGAAACACAGTAATGATCCCAAGACCGGCCATTGCGTACCTTCAAGCGCCTGTCCCCGACTACGAGGCGATGCGCGGCACTGGATTGACAGTTGTGCGCCTTTTGGACATCATCGATTGCCACCTGTGTGATAAGTGACTTAATTCGAGCCATCAAACACCTCCTGAATAGCCCTACCGAGAATCGCGAGGAATTCGGCCTCTATTTGGTCTAGCTGAGGCTTGCTGAATTCGCTGCGTTCACCAGTCTTTCGGCCGACTGCGGCGTTCGCTTGGCGGTCGATTGCGGCTTTCATAACAATGAGATTCGTTCTGCCGAGCCTTTGCCGGTCGAGTGTGCGGCCATCTGGATTGATCCCTCTTTCATGGAGAATGTGGGCCGCTTCGGTCTTGATGCGCATATCGAGCAGGGCGCGCTTGGCCTTTCGCTGGCGGACTTTTGTGACTGGAACCGGGTGCAGCTTCTCGTAAGCCTCCTTCACTTGGTCCAGCGTGTATCCCTTGCTCTTCAGCATTGCCAGAGCGGCAATGGCGTCGGAGTCATCCTTGATGAGGGAAATCTCCTGAATACGAATATCAGTCTGGGCCCGCACATCAACGGGATTGATATGTCGAGGGCATGGTTGCACCGGATCGATTTCCAACTCCTCTGCGTTTGTGAAATCGAGGTTCTCCATTGGTAATAGCTGATCGAAATACTCCCTATCTGCTTCGCTATATTGCTGAAAATCCTCCCATCTCCGCGCGATGTTCGCCCCTGCATGGAAGACGACGACACCATTGTTCAATGGATGACCCGGCGCGTCGTGTTCAATCACGCGCATGATCCGGCCCACGAATTGCACGAATGGTGACAGATTCCCGAAAACGCTGAAAACCGCGGCAACGGCCAAGAAAGGATGGTCGAAGCCCTCGCCAAGCTTGCGAACCTGGACGATCACATCGAGCTCGTGATTCTTGAGCTTCTGCATCACGCGCTCGTTGGCTGGACCCTCTTCGCGGGAATGAACATAGCCCGCACGACGACCGCGCGCGACGTAAGCTGCGACGATCTGCCCACAATGTTCGTAGTTCAGCGCAGAGGCAATGATCTTGAGCCGTTGTTCGCCTGTCGCGCTCCGTAACCTGTCGAGTTCGCGGATGGAAGCATCAACGATGGTATTCAGTGTCTCAGTAGAGGTAACGATGCTGCGTCGGAAATCCGCATCCTGTTCTCCAAGGAGACGCACCTCATCGAGGCTGACTTCAATCTCCTGCCCGTCTTTATGCCTTACGTAACGAAGCGTGCGCGGGTTGAGCACCTTGGCCTTGAGACGCTTTACGTAACCTTCCTGAATGGCCCGGAAGATTGGATATGAGTAGAGAATGCGGCCAGCCATGAGCTGCCCGTCCGCGCGCATTGGCGTTGCACTGAAATTTACAATCTTTGCGTTTGGAAAGCTCGCCCTTAGCGCCTCCCAGCTCGCTGCGACATTATGATGACCTTCGTCGAATAGAATCAGATCGAAAAAGTCTTCAGGAAGATTCTCCAGCCAACGGTTTCCTTCTCCTTGCAACTGGTGAATATTTGTAATGACCACATCAGCCTCCTCAAGATCGGCTCTGTTCGTAGTCGTTCCCCTGATTTCGACTGGTTCGGGATACGGCTCACCCGCGATGACATTGCACTTGATGTAGAACATATCCGGCAGCGACGGATCGAAGTCATCGTGAAGCTGCTTGGCGATGTTAAGGCCAGGCGCGACAACAAGCGCACGCTTCGCCTTGAAAGCGAAGGGCGTGAGAGTGATACATCCAGACTTGCCGCATCCTACGGGGAGGACAATCCCGATTTCCCGCTCTTGGGATTCGTTGAGGCAGAAGTTAGCTAGCTCTGCGTAGGCTTCGCGTTGCGGCGTGCGGAGGCGAGCATTTTCGCTAATGTTCGGCACGCGTGTTTGGAACGGATTACTGTCCATGGTCTTCTCCCCTCGCTTTTATCGTCCAGGAACCCTGCGAAACACCTGATTGGGTACTTCGGGGACCACTCCGCTGACTCGTCTGCAGCGTGCTCACTTCGCTACGATCCCGATGCCTTAAACCGATAATGGTTCTTCAAACAGGATTTCCGGAAACGCATTCCTGGCGACCAGAGTTTCGCCCAGCATGATCCCTTTCCTGCTTGGCTGGTTGATGTAAGCGCGGAACTGCTTGTTGGCCGGCGCAGTGATAAAGATCTGGTACTGGTCTTCAGCTCCACCCTTTGCATCCTGCCGAATCTTGACAAACTTCATGATCTGTCCGTAGCTGAGAACGCAGATCGACTTGGCTTCGATACAGATGAGCACAGCAAAAACGCTGGTGCAATGTTCCCTCAGCTTCGTAAGCTCCTCCAAGTGCGCTTGAGTGAACGTAAAGACGTATTCTTTGGCCGCGCCGCGCGGCGATCCGGCGTACTTCATGTAGATACCGGTCGTGTCGTTAATTCGAAAGGCGCAGGTCGATTTCTTTCCCTTGCTCCAATATGCGTTTATTGCTTTGAAAACGGGGTGCTCCGCGATCTGAGTTAGGGCAGCCCCGTGATACATGTGGTCGTCGTTGATTTTCATTCCATCTCTCCTATTCTTCTTGACTCCGTTGGTTTATTTGCGCTCTAAGTTGCTCTTGAAGCTCCTTGAGCATGTTGTTACCCGCTTCACTAGTGAGTTCTTCTGCCATGGCAGCCGCTATGATCAGCGCCGCCTTGTTTCCTGACATACCGGCTACTGCACGCTCGCCGGTCGCGTCCTTGCTCCAGTCGAATCGAGACCTCGCCTGCCTGAGATAACGGGCGAAGTCCTTTGGCTCGACTTGGCCGCGGGGAATGCAGCGGTCAATGATCGCGGCTGCAAGAATCGAGAGACTCCAGACCCCGATGTTTTTCAGCAGGAGGTAGTCTTTTGGATTTGCCCACTCCTCCGAAAACACGCTCTTCACGGCCTGCCAGTAATTGCGGACCACGACGTACTGGAGTTGAGCGTCTCCGAGATCGTGGATGTATTGGCTCTTTGAGATCAGCTTGGCGACGCCGCCCTGAATGCTGGCGAAGTTTACCAGCCGGGTCAACCCTTGCTGCCGCGTCCCTTTCTTCGATCCACCTTCGTGAATCATCCCGTGCCATGGAGACTCCGGGTCTTTGCTGAGCCTGCTGGCTAGCCAACGATCGAGATGGTCACGAATCTCGATCTCCTCAGGGCTCAGTCGGTTCTGCATCACCGCGAGATGCGACGAACTCAAGCCCTTTTGATTGCTGTTGATGTCAACGAATAGTGACCGCTCCTGGTCCTGGCTGAGCCCCACGTGAAGTTGAAATGGTGCTTCCGTGAGTAGCGGGTCACGCCGCTCGTCGCCGGCAGCATGAAAAAGCCGATGGTTTCCGTCCACACGGCTGACATAGACCTTTCCATCCTTCATATCGCTGATCTGGAACTGCAGCTTCACAACCTGGGTCCCATCCAGCCCTTCCTCAATCTTCAGCACTCTCTTGTCCCGCACATTCAACACGACCTCTGGAAAGGCGCGTGGGAAATCGGGGACCTTCTGACGGTGGACGTACTCGTACGCTTCGCTCGCGTGTTTCGGGGACAGATCGCGCTGTAAACCCTTTGGGTTCGTGACCTGGTCGAAGATGTCCGGTTGAGAAATCATCGCCAGGTGCGCCAGTGGCGCTGAGCCTCTGAAGCACACGGTGTCGAGGTTCTTTGCCCTGTACGCCGTCAACTCGACGGCGTGAATTCCTGATAGTGTTGGCATTCTCACTCCTTAACTGATAGTTCTGCTCTCAGAAAAGATAGTACACAAGTCATTAGTGAGAGTCAAGCTCTCAATTGATAGTTTTCCTGCATATTTTGATAGAGCGCCTCTCAGAAGATAGCAAACTGTGAGGAGAAGTTGCTGAATAACAATGAGTTATTGCGCCAATGCCACCGCGATGTCTGCGGCGGAAATTAATTCTTGATGAGGGTCCGCGGCTCGGAACGGGAAGTCACTGTTTGGGGTGGTTGTATAGAATTGCTTGCAGACCAAACCCGTCGGCCAGACCGGGAATGTGGCGGAGGTGTGCGCCCAATCCGATTTTCCAACCTGCTCTTGAAGGTAAGTCTGCGGATACATCAAGCACTCTGGAATGAGAGACTTAACGAATGCCAACACTTGACTGGATCGGCAAGAGGGCGGTCCTGAACCATCATCGCGAAATTCCTTACCGGCTCTTGAGATGCGACCCGAAGCTGTCCGCGGGCGATCCGGGCAGCGGCAATCTGCTCGTCCAGGGCGATAATCTCGTCGCTCTCAAGGCGCTTCTTCCCTACTACGCGGGTCAGGTCAAGTGCATCTATATTGATCCGCCATACAACACTGGCAATGAAGGTTGGGTGTACAACGATGCTGTCAACAGTCCAGAAATCAGGGAGTGGCTCAATAAGCAGGTGAAGGGAGAGGATGAGGATTTAACCCGCCACGATAAATGGCTCTGCATGATGTTTCCCCGCCTCAAGCTGCTCAGCGAATTCCTCCAGAACGACGGCATCATTATCGTGAGCATCGACGATTTTGAGGCGTACCGCTTGCGGTCCCTGATGGACGAGGTTTTCGGCCCGCGTAACTTTATTGCGCAGCTCGTCTGGGATAAGACGCGCAAGAATGACGCCAAGCTTTTCTCCGTCGGCCACGAGTATCTGATTGTCTACGCAAAATCCTTACCACGGCTGCGCCAATTGAAGACTGTATGGCGGGAGCAGAAGCCGGGGGCAACCGCGATTCTGGCGAAGTGGCAGGAGTTGAAGGCCGAGCACGGGGACGACTTTGCAGTTATTCAGGAGAAGCTCCGCGAGTGGTACAAGAGTCTTCCGGCCGGCAACCCGTCGAAGAAGCTGAGCCGGTACAAATGGGTCGATAAATGGGGGCCTTGGCGAGATCGAGACATCTCCTGGCCTGGTGGAGGTGGCCCTCGTTACGATGTGCCTCATCCAGATACGCAATTGCCGTGCTTCGTTCCCGAGCGCGGATGGGGCTTTGCTACTTCTGAGGTGATGCAGCATCAGATTGATCTTGGCCTTGTCCAGTTTCGGAAGGACCACACTCAACCGCCCTTCAGAAAAGCCCACCTGATTCCGGTGCCTGAGGAACTGGAGGCTAACCAGGCGGACGCGGTCGAGAACGACGACGCGGACTTAGAAGAGGATGTCCAGAGCGAAGATGTGGGGCTTCAAGTGATGCCGAGCGTTATTTACAAGCAGGCTCAGGTCTCAGTGAAGCTCCTTCGCAAGCTATTTGATGGTCGCAAGGTCTTTCCAAATCCAAAAGACCACGAGATACTGATGCGCTTGATTCGCTACGTGACCGGCCCCGACGATCTCATTTTGGACGCATTTGCCGGAAGCGGATCGACAGCTCACGCAATCCTCCAAATCAATAAGGAAGACGCGTCGAACCGCAGGTTCATTCTCATCGAGATGGACCAGAAGATTGCCACCGAAATAACCTCGGAGCGAATCAGAAGGGTGATGGCGGGGCATGCAGGACTTCCAGCGCTTGGAGGTAGTTTTCGTTATTGCACGCTTGCAGAGGAACTTTTCGATAGTAACGGCCAGGTATCGGAGAAGGTCAAATTCCCTGCGCTAGCGCAGCATGTCTACTTTACTGAGACCGGGGAGCCCCTCACGGCCGCAGCTAATGGCAAACGTTCGGCGTTCATTGGAACCTGCAATGGCACGGCATACTACCTTCTCTTTAACGGAATCCTCGGCGACAGACGCCCCGACGGAGGAAACATCCTCACGAGCGCAGTGCTCCGCGAACTTCCCCCGCATGACGGTCCCAGGGTCGTCTTTGGAGAGGGATGTCGCTTGGGCAGTGACAGGTTGAAGCGGGAGCGGATCACATTTAAACAGATTCCCTACGAAATCAAGGTGAGTTGATGGCTCTGCAGCTTAAGAATTACCAAGATCATTGCCTGGATGTCTTGCGCGAGTATCTGCATGAGGCGGCAACTGTCGGGGCAAAGGCCGCATTCAACAAGCGCCCCGAACTCCCCGTGAAGTACCGAGAGGTGGCCGGACTCCCCGATCTGCCCTATGTCTGCCTGCGGGTTCCAACTGGCGGAGGTAAGACAATCCTGGCGGCCTACAGCGTCGGCGTCGTAACGCAGGAGTTTTTGCAGGCGGATCAATGTGTCGTGCTTTGGCTTGCTCCCACAAACGCCATCGTGGACCAGACGATCAAGGCGCTTCAAAACAAAGCTCATCCCTATAGACAGGCGCTGGCGAGTGATTTCGGGGGCGACGTTGAGGTGCTGTCGATAGAGGAGGCCTTGCGCGTGACGCGGGCTACCCTGGACGGCGCGACAACGGTGATCGTGGGAACGCTTGCGGCCTTGCGGGTGAGCAATACCGATGGCCGACATATCTACGAGACGAACGGGGCCTTGCAGCACCACTTTTCCGGGTTATCCGAGCTACAGCTTTCCAAGCTTGAGAGAACGGACGAGGGAGTGATTGCGTACAGCCTTGCGAACGTACTCAGGCTGCGCAGGCCCCTTGTCGTCATGGACGAGGCGCACAACGCCCGCACGCCGCTGTCTTTCGAGACTCTGGAGCGCCTGAGCCCCTCCAGCATTCTGGAGTTTACAGCAACGCCTGCAACCGACAGCAATGTGCTCGTTTCGGTTTCCGCTACCGAGCTGAAAGCCGAGCAAATGGTAAAGCTGCCGATTCGGCTTGTCTCTCGTACCCAATGGAAGGAAGCCGTCGGCGCTGCCGTTACCAAACAGCGTCTTCTCGAAAATCTCGCGAAAGAGGAACAGAAAGCCACCGGGGAATACATCCGCCCCATTGTGCTGTTCCAGGCCCAGCAGCGGAGTGAACAGGAGAACACGGTCACGGTGGAAGTGTTGCGGCAGTGCCTTTTGGAGGATTTCAATATCCCTGGGGACGAAATCGCCGAAGGAACCGGCCACAGGTGGGAGCTGCCTGAAGACCTGGGTGCCGTGGGGCCGGTCCGATTCATCCTCACGGTGGCAAAACTACGTGAAGGATGGGACTGCCCGTTTGCCTACATCCTGTGCAGCGTTTCCAACCTGTCAAGCCGCACCGCCGTGGAGCAGATTCTCGGGCGTGTGCTCCGACTTCCAGGGGCCGTTACAAAGATCAACACCGAATTGAACTATGCCTATGCATTCGCCACGTCCACGGAGTTCGCGGAGGCTGCTAATGGACTGACAGACGCTTTGGTGGAGAGCGGTTTTGAGCGCTTCGAGGCCAAACAAGTTATCGAGCCAGATCCTACATTGCCATTCGGCGAGATCAAGGGGCCGCTTTTTGAGAACAGCTTCACGGAGAAGTTGGCAGAGGTGCCCAAGCTGCACGCACTGCCTAAAGAGATTCGAGAGCGCCTTGCCGTCGTACAGACTCCGGCGACCAAGCCCAATACCCCTCCTGTTGTAGAGGTCACATATACAGGACCGCCACTAACGAATGAGGAGGCCGCCGTCATAAAGCGGGCGTGCGCCTCTGACGAAGACCGTAAAGCCGTGGAACGGATCGCATTGAGGTCTCGTGGCCACGCCGTTTACCCGGCGGCATTAGGCGAGGCCTTCGCAGTACCGATGCTGGCCATTCGGTTTGGGGGCCAGTTGGATATCTTCGAGGAACAGTTCAGAGAGGTTCCCTGGGATCTTGGCCAATGCGACCCCAATCTCACCGAGGCGGATTTCAGCGCAGTTGAACCATCCGGAAGAATGGCGCAGGTCGATATCGACCAGTTGGGGAAGTTGCGCGTGGATTTCGTGAGAGAGTTGCACGAACAGCTGTCGTTCAACGATATTCGCGGACCGAGAACTGCCAGTGAACTTGCCGCCTGGCTTGACCGGAATGTCAACCGCAGCGACCGCCGTAATGCTACGCAGGCACAAATGATGCTTTTCCTACGCCGGCTTGTGGACCATCTACTTTACGAGAGAGGTCTGCCCCTGGAAGAGGTTGTCAGTGCGAGATTCCGGTTGCGCGACGCGGCATCGGCCAAGATTCACGACCATCTGCTGCGGGCAAATACAACAGCCTTTCAACTGATGCTCATGCCAGGCGCTGGAACCGATTTGGAGGTCAGTCCTGCAATTTGCTTCAGCTATCCTGCCGACCAATATCCTGCAAACCCCTACTACGCAGGCCGGTTCAACTTTCCAAAGCATTTCTACGAAAGGCCGGGACAGTTGAACTCAGAGGAGGAGAGGGTCGCCATATTGATTGATGGGATGCCGGAAGTCAAGCACTGGGTACGGAACCTGGTGCGTCAGCCTGTCTGCTCGTTCTGGCTTCCTACGCCGACCGACAAATTCTATCCGGACTTTGTTGCCGAACTGAAAGACGGCCGTTACCTGGTGGTTGAATACAAGGGCAGGGATCGAAAGGACAATATCGACTCAACCGAAAAGAAGACCATTGGGGAAGTTTGGGAAGCAAAGAGCAATGGGAAATGCATCTTTCGGCTGGTCGGAATTGACGATTACGGCGCGCAGTTGCAATCTGCCGTTGCTGGCTGAAACTGCCGGTCTACTCGATGCTCAGAAGCTCCGACGGCCTCACATTTGTTTCGACTAGGTGAGATCGGAGTCTTGCAAGTCTAGGAGATCAAGCTGATCTCCTTTGCGCGGAAAGGCCCGCTTCAGGAGCTGATTGAAGCCGGCCCATGTTGTTGACGCTCGCATGAGTCCAATGACGGCGTGAATATGATGGCTTAGAGCTGGATGCCCTATTTCATCAGTGAGCCACTGGTGATGCTTGCTCAGGCGGTTCCCGCTGCCATCTTTCGGATTGAGAACCTCGAGTTCTCGAAGAAGGCCGGGGGCGATGCGCGCGTAGACGATGTCGCGAGTGTACGTCCCGACGATGCTTGGCCTGTTGATCGCCATTCCCTTCCAGTCCCACTTTTTAAGCCGAAACATTTCGTGATAGAAATCGTCAGGGAATCGCTTTGCCCAAATCGCGTATTCCTTCTTCAGATAGCGATCCAGGAGTTCCCGAAGTGCGTCAGGAGCCCTTTCCCTTTGGAACCCGGTCGCCTCGTCAATGAGAGCGGTGAGTCCAACGTTGGCCAGCGAAATTATGAGAGATTCCGATTCTTGGGCGAAGACCACCTCATCCGCGGTCTTCAGAAGACCAAGACGCCGAGCCCTCAAAATGAACTTGCATGCCGCCACAAACGTTTCAGACTCAAGGCCATGTTCAGTCTTTCCAGCCTTGGTTATGAACCTAATAGGGGAGCAAAGGTCCAGCCTTTCCTCCGCGTTCAAGCTATTTCTCAAGGTCGGATGCTGGGACCATCGGGCAATTGAAGCCTGCACCTGGGTTGGTGATTTGGCCTGCAGGATATATGCGACGCAATCATGAGAGAGAACCCTCCTCTGATCGTCTAGAACGTGGGCTCGAAGATTGTCCCATTTACCCAACTTGAGCCGTGCTTCATGGGTGGCAGTGGGTACGTGTCTCGGCATGAGCCCTCCAACAGACCAGCATTCGCAAGGATTTCGCGCCAATAATACGCTATCTTTGCGGCCAAGTACAAGAAATAGAAACCCCAAGCCGGTCGGGTGCCGAATTGCCTAGAGCGCCCGAATAGGCTCACCTCACATCATGCTAAGTTGGTGATTTCGAAAGAGAGTATCAAGGGAGAGCCGGTTTTCAAGACTCCCAGTGTTCGACGGTGCTCCTGTGTGGGGCGCCACCAGCTCCTGCATTGGGTATTGAATTGTTCAGATTGCCAGGCCATGCATCTGCGGCTGTTCACGACAATTGAGTGAACCCGAGGTTCAACCCGAAGTCGATTCCGGTTTCCTTATTCTTCAACAACTTACGACCCTCCTATTTGTCCTTCCGATTCCTGCAAGTCGTTGAAAGCAATAAGTGTTACTGCTTTGACACGGAAGAGGTCGCTGGTTCGAATCCAGTCGTGCCTACCAAGATTAGATTCATAGACATCCGAAGACATCCAGTAAGGAACGATAAACCGCTG
>Ga0182027_10016051_pt1 | contig 10253 bp, 10 predicted proteins | sample 712E1DmetaG_FD_121300 | JGI IMG/M metagenome (GOLD analysis project Ga0182027, IMG submission 121300) | Permafrost microbial communities from Stordalen Mire, Sweden - 712E1D metaG (Illumina Assembly) | ecosystem: Environmental > Terrestrial > Soil > Wetlands > Permafrost | place: Sweden... | reverse complement strand
GCGGGCTTCAGGCGCCGAGCTGGTAGCGCACGAAACGACGGACCTGGATATTCTCCCCGATCTTGGCGACTTTTTCCGTGATGATGTCCTTCACCGATTTCTCGGCTTGTTTCACGAAGGGTTGGTCGAGCAGGCAGACCGTCGAAAAATACTTCTCCAGCTTGCCTTCGATGATCTTCTGGATCGCCGCCGGCGGCTTGCCCTGTACCTGGGCCGAGGCGATGTCGCGTTCCTTGGCCAGATCGGCCTCCGGGACCTCCTCGCGGCGGACGTAGGTCGGATTGGCCGCGGCAATCTGCAGGCACAGGTCCCGGCACAGGACCTTGAACTCCTCGTTGCGCGCCACGAAATCCGTTTCGCAGTTCACTTCGATCATGACGCCGACCTTGCCCCCGATGTGGATGTAACTCTCGATCAGCCCCTCCCGGGTGGCACGCTCGGCCTTCTTGGCCGCGGAGGCAGCGCCTCGCTTACGGAGGATCGTGATGGCTTCCTCGACGTTGCCGTTGGACTCGGTCAGGGCTTTCTTGCAGTCAAGCAGGCCCGCGCCAGTCTTTTCGCGCAAGTCGCTGACCATTTGGGCGGTGATAATCGTGCTCATTTCAATCGCGGCAGAAAATAGGTTGGGACAATAACTCCAGATCTTGGTGTGGCTTGAAGGTTCGCCCAGTGAGGCGCACCGCCAGGCGGTTTATTGGTCGGCCTTGATGACGGCGCGGACGGGCTTCTTCTTCGCCGCGATCTTGCCGGTGGCTTCCGTGACCACGGCCGCTCCTTCTTCGAGCGCCGCGATGTCTTTGAGATTCGCCGGCAATTCGATCTTTTCCAGGTCGATCTCGGTCTCCGCGGGCGCCGGCACTGCCGCGGCCGCCATCGCCGCGGAAGCGGCCTTCACGTCGGCCGTGCCATGAGCCACCCGGCGGCTGTCGCGCTGCGCCAGGCCTTTTTGGACCGCCTCCACCAGCGTATCGACAATGATGCGGATCGATTTCACCGCATCGTCGTTGCCGGGGATCGGTCGCGCCACCGTCGTCGGATCGGAATTCGTATCGACCAGAGCGATACAGGGAATGCCGCAGCGTTTCGCTTCGGCCACGGCGATGTCCTCGTGATTGATGTCGACCACGAAAAGCGCGCCCGGCAGTTCGGCCATTTCCAGGATGCCGTCGAAATTGCGCTGCATGCGAGCCATCTCGCGCTTGATGGCTGACTCCTCTTTTTTCGGGAGCTTGGCCATTTCCCCGCTGGTCTCCATCTGCTGGTAGTTCTTGTATTTGGCAACGGAGCGTTTGATCGTCGCAAAGTTGGTCAGCGTGCCGCCCAGCCAGCGGTTGACGCAATAAGGCATCCCGGTCGTCGTCGCCGCCTCGCGCACGATATCCTGCGCCTGCCGCTTCGTGCCGACCAGCAGCACCACGCGGCCGTCCGCGACCAGGTTCTCGACAAAGTCGCACGCCTGCTGGAGGGCCTCATAGGTCTTGCCGAGATCGATGATGGAAACGCCCTGGCGATGATCGAAGATATAGGGTTTGGAGCGGGGATTCCAGCGCCGGGTCTGATGCCCGAAATGCACGCCGGCGTCGAGCAGGTCTTTGACAGTGATGTTCATGGTGATCGATGTATCTTCCGACACACAGGTCGGCCGGAGGGCCGCCTTGCGATCGAGTTGGATTTTTTGGTTGTGGGAGATGTGGCTCGTCCTCGCCCCCCAAAAGAGGGCAACCGACGAACGGGAAAGGGTTCAAAACACCCGAGCCCAGGGCACATGGCAAGCGGGAATTTGCGGGTTTCCCGTCCCATCGGCCCTCACGGGTGCCCGTCCTGCAACCGATTGCGCCGGTCCCGCCTACAGCGTGCGGCGGAATAGCGCGGTGGCGGCGGTCATCGCCAGCACGGCGAAGACCGCCAGGTACATCAGGTCAAAGCCGATCGCCGCGAGGCCGGTGTTCTTCAGCAGCAGTTCCTTGAAGCCGTGCACCGCGTAGGTGAACGGATCCACCGCCGAGAGCACCTGCATCCATCGCGGAAAGGCGTTCGTCGGATACACGGCGCCGCTCGGAAAATACAGGAGGGTATTGAGCACCCCGATCACCGAGCGCGGCACCAACGGATCGTTCACCCTCACCATCAGCAGGAACATCATGCTGATCAGCGCCAGCGCCGTCACGATCACCAGCACCCCCATCTGCACCAGCCGGATTGGATTCAACGGGTCCGGGATCCCGGCGATCAGCGAGCCGAACGTGACCATGACCGCGCCGGCGATGACCGCCTTGGTGGCTCCCGCCAGGTTGAATCCGAGAATTAGTTCATACTTCCGGATGGGCGTCACCAGATAGCCCTCGTGCAGTCCGCGAGCCTTGTCGTCAATGTAGATGATGCCGCCCCCGATCATCGTTGAAATGAAGATCGCCAGAACGATCGTGCCGGGCAACAGGTACTGGATGTACGGCACGTAGGGATAGATCTCGACGACGGAAAGGGTCGCGTTCGCCGATGTGCGGAGCGCGGGGGCCTTTTGGTCGTACGAGGCCAGCAACTGGGTGAGCGCTCCCTCCAAAGAGGCGGCTGAGAACTGATCAGTGTTGTCCTCGATCAGCGCCAGCGTTGGGCTGGTTCCGGACAAAAGCTTGCGGGAAAAGTCCGGCGGGATGTTCACCACGCCGTTGATCCGCCCCGTGCGCAAGTCCCGCATTGCCTGGCCCTCGTCATCGTAGGCGATCGTATCGAAGGTGGCGGCGTTGGCGGCCACGGCCTGGAACATCTCCTTCAACTTCACCGCCTGCACGGCGTGGTCATGGTCCACCACGCCGACCCGGAGGTTCTTGATCTTTCCGCCGAAAGCGTAGCCGAGCACGACGAGTTGCACGAGCGGCATGACCATCGAGACAATGATCAACGTCGGGCTGCGACGGAATCGGCGGAGATCGCGCTCGATGATGGCCCAGATCCGGTGCATGGCGGTCGCGGCTTCCTATTTTCGCTCGATCAGATGCGCCGGAGCATAGACCGGCGAACTCTGGAGCGCGTCGCGCAACTGGTGGCCGGTGTAGCGCACAAAGACGTCGTCCAGCGTCGTGCTCTGCACCGAGAGCGAGGTCAGCGTGATGCCGGCGCGGCGGGCCGCCTCCATGATCTCCACAGTGCTGCGGGGCCCGTTGTTTGAGGAGATGCGGAAGACGTGCTCGTCCGCCTTCACGTCCGCGACCTCGGGCAGCGCCTGCAGCGTCTCCCGCCAGCCGGCGGGGACGGAGGAGAAGCTGACCTCGATCACATTCCGCCCGGGGATCGAGGCCTTGAGCTTCAACGGGGAATCGAGTGCGACGAGCCGGCCGTGGTCCACGATGGCGATCCGGTCGCACAGCTTGTCCGCCTCGTCCATGTAGTGCGTCGTGACGAGAATCGTCAGGTCACGCTCCCGCTTCAGTCGTGACAGCATCTCCCAGACGGCGACCCGCGAAACCGGGTCCAGGCCCGTCGTCGGTTCGTCGAGGAAAAAGATCTTCGGCTCATGCACCAGCCCGCGGGCGATCTCCAGCCGCCGCCGCATGCCGCCCGAGAACATCTTCACGGGCTTGTCCCGCCACTGTCCCAGGTCGACCGCCTCGATCAACTCGTTGATCGTCTGCCGGCGCTTCTCCCGCGGGATGCCGTACAGCTTGGCGAAAATGCTCATGTTCTCCTCCGCGCTCAGGTCCAGGTCGGAGGTCATCGCCTGCGGGATCACGCCGATCACCTGGCGGACCTCGTTGGGCGACCGGACAATGTCGTGCCCGCCGACCCGGGCCGTCCCGGAAGTCGGCACGACCAGCGTCGTCAGCATGCGGATCAGGGTCGACTTGCCCGCCCCGTTGGGCCCGAGCAGACCGAACACCTCGCCGTGATTCACCGTGAAGCTCAGCGCATTCACGGCGCAGAAATCACCGAAGCACTTGGTCAGCTTGTCTACTTCGACGTCAGCCATGGACCGGTCACGGGTTGGCCAGCGGCACGGTGACATACGCGGTCATCCCGACGGCGAGGGCCCGGTCGCGATTGGCGCACCGCAGGCGAACTTCAAAGGTCTTGATATCGCGCTTGGTCCGGCTGACGTCGCGCTGGGTCGCATAACTGGCGTCAATGCCGCGGAAAAACACCGTGCCTTCGCGTTCCGCGCCGGACGGCAGCCGCACGGTGAGCGTCTCCCCCAGGCGGATGCGGTCAATGTAGCTCTCCTCGACGTCGACACGGACCCAAAGGTTATCCGGATCGATCAGCGTGAGGATCGCCTGCCCCGGATTCACGACCTCGCCTGGCAGCGCCGCCCGCACGTCCACCGTTCCGGCGACCGGCGCGTGAATCTCGGTGTAGCCCAGCTGCACCCGGGCTTTCTGCGCCTGGGCCTCGGCCGCCGCGTGTTGATGGCGGCCAGCCTCCACCCCCGCCTGCCGGACCGCGACCTGTTCTGCGCTGGAGCGCGCCAGCGCCACCGCCGCCCGGGCCGCTTCCGCCTGTTTGCGGAGCGACTCCACATGGGCTTTTGCGCTGTCCGCCTCGGTCCGCGCCAGATCAAAGGCCTGGGAAGAATCAACCCCCTTCTTGTTCAACTCGATTTCGCGTGCGAAGGTCAGCTGGGCGTTCTCCAGGTCGGCCTCGCCCTGGACCACCTGGGCCAGGGCCGCCGCCAGGTTGGCGTCCGCCTGCTTGATCTGGCTGTCGGTCTGCGCCTCCTCGTAACGCAGGTCCGCCTCCGCTTGCGTCACCTGGGCGGCGGACTGCCGGGCACTGTTGTCGAAAAAGGCGAGGTCCGCCTTCCACTCCTCGGGGCGGATCACGCCGAGGATCTGGTCCGCTGTCACGGTGTCGCCCTGGCCGACCGTCAGCTTCTGCAGCCGCCCCTGGATCTCGGAACTGACGATCACCTCATCCGTCGTCACAATGCCGGTGAGCGCCAGGCGGCGCGGCCGCCATTCGGCGAGGAAATAGACGGCCACCACGGCCAGCACCACGAGCGGAATCAGCCAGCGAAGTCTGCGTTTCATGCGATCATCTCCTCCGGGTTTGCGAACAGGCCATGACGGACAAAATCCAGCACCTGCGCCTTGCGCCGCGCCAGATCCGCCGCGGAATAGGCGTCCGCGTGGCCGAGCATCCGGACCATCGGCGAGACCGAGAAGTAAAACACGATCAAGGCAACGATCGATACCGCGGTATGCCGGACATCGGCCCGGCGGAATTCCCCGTCGCGCATGCCCCGCTCCAGCAACCCTCCCAGCGCCGCGCTGCGCGGAATCGCATATTTGCGCACCAGAGCGGCGGCCGCCCTGCCGCCCGCCATCAGGAGCTGCTGGTGCAACGGCGCGCAAAGGCCCCGACGACTGATCGTGTCGAAATGCAGGCCCACATACCGCAGCAGGATGGCCCGGGCCGGGCCCGCCGCGGTCAGAATCTCCACCGCCTGCCGGTTGAACTCACGGAACTGTTCCTCCAGCACGGTAATGTAAAGCCGTTCCTTGCTCTCGAAGTAATAGTAAAGCAGCGCCTTGTTGACGCCGGCGGCGGCGGCGATGGCGTCGATGCGGGCTCCGGCGAGTCCGGCGGCGGCAAAGACGGACTCCGCCGCAGCGAGGATCGCCGCGCGCGTGTCGCCGCGCGGTTCCGGCGCTCCGGCACGTTTGCTTCGTTTGGGCAGGGCGAGCACGATTGATTAACTGTTTAGTCAAACTCATGCGGCGGAGTTGCGGCGAGTCAAGTCCCGAGCCGCGCTCACCGCTACCGGCGGGCCGCGCCCGTTCTTCTCCCGGCTGGATTGGTCACCCTGCGCGCGGGGATTCTTCGACGGCGCTCCGCTTCCATGGTGTTTTGGTTTGAGGAGCCGTCGCGCGATCCCATGGGCGTCCCGCCCATGTCAGACGAGACTCGTTCAAAAACAAAAGACCGTGACTCCGCTTCCACCTGGCCCCAGGCAGGGGTTGCACCGCGCGGCTCGCCTCGTCAACGTCTCCGAAAACTCCACCATGCACCTATCCCTGCGCATCGACCGCCGCCTTGCCGTCCTGGCCCTCGCCACCACCTTGCTCGGCTTCCCTCGCCTCTCATTCGGAGCCCCGGAAAAACCGGTGGACAATTCGGCCGCCACCCCGGCGGCGGTTACTACCGCTCCCGCGGTCACCACTCCGCCGGCGGCTACCGCCCCGGCCACGCCCACCAGTCCGGCGGCACCCAGTGCCCCCCAGTCCCGGGCGGTGGAGAACGCCGTGGTGAAGGTCTTCGCGACCGTGCGCTATCCCGACGTGTTCAAGCCATGGACCAAGCAGTCGCCGCAGGAGATTTCGGGCAGCGGCGTGGTCATCGACGGCAAACGCATTCTCACGAACGCCCATGTCATCCTATACGCCACCCAGATCCAGATTCAGGCCAACGAGGCCGGCGACAAACTTTCGGCGTCCGTCGAGTCGTTCGCCCCCGGCATTGATCTGGCGGTGCTCAAGCTCGATGACGAATCGTTCTTTGACTCCCATGCCCCGCTGCCGCGCGCCACCATCCTGCCCCAGGTGAAGGATCCCGTGATGGTGTACGGATTCCCGACCGGCGGCACCAACCTTTCGATCACCAAGGGAATCGTCTCCCGGATCGACTTTACGAATTACTACTATTCCACCAGCGGGCTGCGGATTCAGATCGACGCCGCCATCAACCCCGGCAACAGCGGCGGCCCCGCGGTGGCCGGCGACAAGATGATCGGGCTCGCCTTCAGCCGGCTCGGCGGTGGCGCGGAGAACATCGGGTACATCGTGCCCTGTGAGGAGATCGAGCTGTTCCTCAAGGACGTGGCCGACGGTCATTACGACGGCAAACCGGCCAGTTTTGATTCCTATCAGACGCTGGAGAATCCCGCGCTCCGGGCCTTCCTCAAGCTCGACAAATCGACCGAAGGCGTGGTGGTGAATGAGCCTTACAATGGGGCGCCGAGCTACCCGCTCAAGCGCTGGGATGTCGTCACCAAAATCGGTGACACCCCGGTGGATGATCAGGGCGAAATTCGGGCCGGCGAAAACCTGCGGCTGCATTACAAGTATCTTGTCCAGACACTTGCCCGCGACGGGAGGGTTCCACTCACCGTCGTGCGCGAGGGCAAAACAAAGAAGATCGAACTGCCGGTGTCAGCCAAATGGCCCCGTCTGATCCCGTCCCTGGTGGGCAATTACCCGGTCTATTTCATCTTCGGGCCAATCGCTTTCTCCACGGCAACGGAAGAACTTGTCGGTCAGTTCATCAACGGCTCATCGGGCGGCCGGGCGGCCGGCGCCCTTAGTCTCGTGGGCAGTCCGATCATCACCCGGCGCAGTGAAAAGCCTTCGTTTGATGGAGAGGAGCTGGTGGTCGTCCCAGCACCATTCCTGCCCCACAAACTGGTGAAGGGCTATGGCAATCCGGCCGGTCGGATCGTCTCGGCCGTCAACGGCGTCGCGATCAAAAACCTTCGGCACCTGGTCGAAACCCTGCGGGATTCGAAGGACGAGTTCGTCAAGATCGAGTTTGCCGGCCATTACACGGAGACCCTCATTCTGCCACGGGCGGCGACCATCGCCGCCACGGATGACATTCTGACCGATAATGGCATTCGCAGCCAGGGATCGCCCGATCTCCTGGCGGTCTGGAACCACAAGCCGACGCCCTAATAGCTCCTCAGCCGGATCCATGCAGTTACTCCCGGGTTCTGTGGTGATTTTCTTTGCGTGCGTCTTGGGCATCGTCGCTGCCGCGCCGACTGAATCAGGGATCGACGCCCTGCGGATGACGGCCGAAGCAGGCGACCCCAAGGCACAATACGAACTTGGCCTGTTGTATGCCAGCGGCGCCGGCTTAACCAAAAGCAGTGATGAAGCAGTCAAATGGGTCCGTAAGTCCGCCGCGCAAGGAAACGCCGCCGCCCAGGCCTATCTTGGCGTGATGTTTGCCAACGGGGAAGGCGTGGTCAAAGACCCGGCGGAAGCCGTCAAATGGTATCGCCAGGCGGCCGAACAAGGCGATACCGACGCCCAATGCAACCTCGGCGTCAGCTATTCCCTCGGCCAGGGCATCGCCCAGGATCCGAAGGAAGCCGTGAGGTGGTTGCGCAAGGCGGCCGAGCAAGGAAACGCCACAGCCCTGTACGACCTCGGTGACATTTATTGCAGTGGCACGGGCGTGGAGAAAAACCTGGCGGAGGCGGTGAAATGGTATCGCCAGGCGGCCGAACATGGAGATGTCGTCGCCCAGTTTAACGTTGGGGTGATGTATGCTGGCGGCGAGGGCGTGCGAAAGAACGAGATCGAAGCATTGGCATGGTTTAACCTCAGCGCCATTTCGGGAGACCAGGTTGCGGTGAAGTATTGCGCCCGGCTTGAGCGCCGCCTGGGGAACCAAAAAGCCCTCGTGGCGCGGAAGCGCAGCATGGAACTGCTCAAGCAAATCGAATTGAACAAGGCCGCCCACGCCAAGGAAGCGGCCGGCGCGTTTGCCGCGCCGCCCGCCCGCCCGCCGGAACCCCGGGCCACGTCTCAGCGGACGGATTCCCCGGCGTCACTCCCTGCTCCTCCAGCATCCAATGCCGCCAACGGCAGCGCCCCGCTCACGCAGCCAAAGTGAATTTCGTCAAGCCGTCCCCGACGATCCTTCGAATCCTCAGCCGTCTGCGCCCAGATCGTCGAGGAAAGTTCTGCGAAGCTGGTCGGTGAGCGTGGCCAGGTAGTTCTTCCAGAAATCGTGATCCGCCTGGGCGGACGTTGCGTTCAGGAAGGTGAAGTAATGCAGGAAGGTGCGCACGGTCGGCGCGAACAGCGCAATGCCTTCCTGCGACTCAGAGAACCCGATCAACACCTGCCCGCGCGTCGCGCCCGAGCCGAGCTGCCCGGTCCAAGTCGCCAGCCTCGTCGGATCCGGCTCGCGCCCCAGCACATTTTCGTAGAGCAAGGTCACGTACTGTGTGTCGTTCAGGCTGCCCCCGGCTGGGTCGGCTTCGCGACCCAGTACCTTACGGTAGAGCTGCTGGACGTACCCTGTGTTGTCCAGGCGGCCATTTTTCAACCGCATTGCATTAGCCCGCATATCCCTTGACGATCGCCACCATTGGAACCGTTAGCAGACGAATGATCGTCGCGATGGCGAAGACTGTGAAATATGCGGGCTAAAGGCGCGGCAAATCGCGGTGGACAAGACTCCACCCGCTGTGCCACCTTCGCCGGCCGGAAACAGCCAATTTCGACACCCTCCATGAAATACTCCCATTTGATCCCAGCCGGCCTGCTCTGCCTCGGTTTGTTTGTTACGATCTCCGCTCAGGAGGTCCAGCCCAGAACTCTTGGCCAGCCAAACGCGCCGGTGGCTTCCGCCCCGCGAACTACCGTGTCCGCTCCGACTCCCGCGGTGGCTGCACCGAGGTTCTCCGATGAGCAGATCATCGAATACATGGGCTGGTTCGTCGGCAAGCGCATGAACCTGGGCGAACTCGGGTTTAGCGGAGAACAGGTTAATCTATTGGCGAAGGGCCTGATGGAGTCCGAGGCCGGGACGCAACCTCCCTACGATCCGCAGAAGATCGGGTTCCAGATGAATGTATTCATGCAGAAAAAGCAGGCGGCATTTCGCATCAAGCGTCGCGACGAGAATCTCGCTGCGGCGAAGGCGTTCTTTGAAAAGCTCAAGGAAAACCAAAGTGTGGTCGAACTGCCAAGCGGCCTGCGGTACGAAATCCTCAAGCCAGGTCAGGGAGCTTACCCGACGGCGACCGATACAGTGAAGGTCTACTACACCGGCAAGCTGCTCAACGACACGGTTTTTGACCGTGCTTTGCGGCCTGGCCGGCCGATGGAAAGCCGGCTGAACCGCGTGATCCCTGGATGGACCGAGGGCCTGCAGAAGATCAATCAGGGTGGCGAGGTCCGTCTCTACATCCCGTCACATCTTGCCTATGGTGATGGCGGCACCCCGAACATTCCTCCCGGATCAGCGCTGATCTTTGACGTCGAGTTGATCGAGGTGAAGCCCGCGCCGCCAGCGCCGATTGTCCCGGCTGCTCCGGCATCAGCTGTGCCTGCGACGCCAAAGCATTGAACGGAATTCCTAGAGGCTGTCCGAGAACTGCCAGGATTTGGAGGGCGGCGCGCTGTCGCCGCCAATTTCCTGAGGGTCGCTGACAGCGCAGCGCCCTCCAGCGGAAAGCGCAACGGAATTTGCGGACCGCTTCTAAGCCGTAACGATGCAAAATGTAGGAGCCTGCTTGCAGGCGATTC
>Ga0182027_10016050_pt1 | contig 10253 bp, 9 predicted proteins | sample 712E1DmetaG_FD_121300 | JGI IMG/M metagenome (GOLD analysis project Ga0182027, IMG submission 121300) | Permafrost microbial communities from Stordalen Mire, Sweden - 712E1D metaG (Illumina Assembly) | ecosystem: Environmental > Terrestrial > Soil > Wetlands > Permafrost | place: Sweden... | reverse complement strand
GTTTTATGCTCTCGAAACAGAGACAGTGGCGCTTGGCAGTCAACTTGCGGCAGAACAAGCCATGTTCGACACAGCCGGGCCGCATCCAAACCTGCTCGGCGAGCAACTTGGGTATCAGCGGGCGATTGACGAATTTTTCCAAGCTATTGCGCCGTAGATCTGCCGCGAAAGCATCTATTGTGCTTTGGCGCAGATTTTACTTTATATTTTCTCTCCGGCTTGAATAGGAGAAGCAGGCTTAATGCCGAGCAACAGATCGCCGCATTCGAGAGGCATTCGGCTATGACACAATGAGGGCGCAAAAGGGGGGAAAATGCAATGGATCCCCACAGAGGCGCAATGTGTCTTGATTGAGTTTCCCTGTAAATTACTGAAAAGATTGGAGGCGCGGGCCGGGATCGAACCGGCGCATAAAGGTTTTGCAGACCTGCCAAGGCCATTTATACGGTTTTGTTGATTTATGTAAGTGATTGGAAACACTAACTAATCGGCATAGTAGCAACAAGGGGCAACAAGGCCCCGCAAGCAGGTACTCCCCACAAAAGTCCCCACAGTCCCCACAGCGTTTTTCCGCTGATTCTCTGCGCAGTTTTCGCACCAGCCCCACGGCGCGCCGATGGGTTCCGGGGATGCATTCCATTCCCCCGGCGCTGGTGGATGAGAGCCATGGCGCGGCGGTTGTGCGGCAGGCCGGGCGCTCTACAGATTGACGGTCAACGAAGGTAAGTTTATGCCGTGTTTGATTTCCTCTGGTTCTACCGCACCTTCGCCGCCCAAATGAAAATCGACGGTGGTCCAACATTTCGCCCCACTGACTGACTGGTACTCAAGTCGGAGGGGAACGGATTGGTTCCGTTCATTTACTGAGTGGTGTCCAGGTTCGGGAGGGCCTACAGGCTGGGGAACGAGATTAAGGCTATTGTCGAAACGAAAATTTACTGTCTGCTCCGCTGCAAGATTGCCCACAATCTGGCTGATTCCACCTCTGTATACCCCGAAGATCGCTATTGCCGGGCCAGTACCCACATTCTTGAGTGTGAGTGTCGCAATGTTAGGACCGTAAGCTCCGCCGGTAACGGTGACGATGGGCCGGAAGGATGCGTGTACTTGCATCCGCATAAGTTCTGTTTGTTCCAAGCTCAATTGCGCCATTCTTACAGATGCCTTCGCTTGCTCTACGGATGTCTTCGCCTGCTTCCCGGCCTCTATGGCTTGCCAGAGGATTGCGCCCGCTGTGAAAGCCAAGACCAGCAGGGTCACTGTCTGAATGTGTGCTTCAAGGAATTGCATGGTTAAAACCTCTGTGTCCTTTCAGTCAGGACGCGGCGCGCTCATGGTTCAAAGCGAGCAAGCGCTCCAGGAGTTCCGCGTCCGTTAGTGTCAAAGGCCAGCCATAGGCCGCAAACACCGCCGCGTCCAGCTTCCGATGCGCCTCCACCAGCCAACTAGGGCGGGCGTTGTAGAGGTTCGTGAGGGTGCGGCGCTTCAATTCCTCTGCGCTGGCGTCTGGTGGATTGAGCCAGGCGTCTCGCTTCTCTACCAGTTCGCGGGCGGCCTCTGCGATGGCCTCCACCAGCGGAGAGTCTTTCGGCTCATGGCCCGGCGGCCAGGGGAAGGGGTGGGTTTCAAAGGTGGAGGTAGGCGTGTAGCGAAAGCCGCTCTCCACTTCCCGGAGTTGTGTTCCTTGTGCCCGTGCCCACACCTCATGCAAGCGCGAATGCAACACACCGAAAAAGTAATCATCGTCGCGGGTGAAAATGAATACCGCGTGGTCCGGTAGCACGTCCGATGATAGCCAGACAAAAAGCCGATGCTTCGCAACTCCCGGTGTCGCTATGACACGCTTCAATCCACTCGCCGCTTCACGCAGATCGGGCCTTGGCTCACCATGCAGCCACCATTTCGTTCGATAGCCTTCCCGGTTATTCTCGCTGCGCTTGGCATAGACATTTTGCCTGAGATACTCAAATGGCAATTCATAGAGAGCGGCTTCCGTCTCCGTCATTGTCGCGCCAAAGTCAATGATGAACATGCCGCGAGGTCTTCTCGTTAGGTCCATTGCGTTTACCCACGGCTTCACCACACCGGAGTTAGAAAGTCCGTTCGGGTTCAATGGCGCGGCCAGTATCTTTCTGGCCACGTCCGGGGGAATATCGAACGCACCAACCTTTGTCGTGCCCATGAAACAAATCCCGGCGTTTTCTGGGAGTAACTGCGCCGATGTAGTATCCGCTTCGCTCGTCAGATTGGCGTGGATGCACTCTACCGGCTTTCCATTCAACAGGCACTCTGTGTGTGAGCCATTATCGAAGCCCACAATGGAGACGTGTACGGTTGCGCCGTCCAAGATCCAATCGCGATCACTCCAGGCCATGAAGACGCCGCCGCTCTCCAGAATCCGCTCAAGGACTATGCGGTTTGCGCCGCCGCGTATGCCTTGCGTTGCGAGTAAACCGGCGCGGCCTGTCTTTCCGGCCTTGATTTGCGCCCGCGCCTTCTCAAACCAGTACGTCACCAGATCGGCCTCTTGGGGTGCACGTCCGGCATACACGCGGAACAGTTCGTCCACGTAGCTGTCGCCAAGTTCCGTGCGTAGCCGCTTTCCTCCAAGAAACGGCGGGTTGCCGATGATAAACTCCGCATCCGGCCACGCGGGTTCTACAGGCTTGCCGTCAGCATCATGGGCGAGAATCGCGTCCCGGTGTTGGATGTTATCGAGCTTGCGGAGAATCGGCTCCGTGGGCCACCCGATGCCATTGTCATTGAGCCATTGCAGGTAGCCTATCCAGACCACCACAGAGGCCAGCTCGTGCGCGTAGACGTTCGTTTCCAGGCCGTAGAGCTGCGAGGGGTGAACCTGATGCGGCAAGAGGGTTGGGAGGCCGTGCTCTGCGCTGAAGAGATAGACCTCGCGCCACAGATCAAGCATCCGGCGAAGGGCGAGGTAAAGGAAGTTGCCGCTCCCACAGGCGGGGTCAAGGATGCGCACGGCGGAGAGTTCCTTGAGCCACGTATAGAGCTTGTCTTGCATCTGCACGCGTAGTTTGTTGTACGCCGCGTCCTTGCGTTCCTTGTCTGCGGCCTCCACCAGCGTCAGGGCCTCTGCCTTCACCGCTTGCCAGCGCGCTTGCAATGGCTCTATGACTACCGGCTCCACAATGAGCAGAATGTCTTGCTTGCTGGTGTAGTGTGCTCCGAGTTGGGAGCGTTTGCCGGGGTCCAAGCTGCGCTCAAAGAGAGTTCCGAAGATGGCAGGCTCGATGGTTGACCAATCCAGGGCGGCGGCGGCGCGGAGGGTTCCCATATCGGCGGAGGTCAGATCGAAGACGGAATCATCGGCAAAGAGGCCGCCGTTGAACCAGTGAATGTCATGGACGCCGAAGCTGTTCCCGCTGGTGGACATGGCCGCGAAAAGCTGGCGGAGCTTGCTGGTGAATCTGGCGGGCGTAGCTCTGTTGAGTTCGATCAACTGGCGGAAGAGGTGGTCCGGCAAAAGGCCGATGCTATCGGCAAAGAGGCAGAAAAGCAGCCGCATGAGGAAGTGGGCCACAGCTTCCGGCTCCCCGCCGCGCTGCTCCAGGCTGGTGGCGAGCTTGGCAAACTCCGCCGCTGCCGATTCTGTGACGCGGGCGGCGGCGCGCTCCGGGCGGAGTTGCTCTGGCGCGGTGAAGGCGTCTCTCAAGACTTCAAGCGGAGGCATGGCGCAAAGGGCCGTGGGCGCATTCGTTAGCAGATCGTCCAGGGTGAAGCGGTAGACGTGCGGGCGGGTGCCGGTGAAGTTGGTATGGACCTCGAAGCGCTCCAGATCACAGACCACCAGCAAGGGCGGATTCTCCAGGTCTTCCCGATACTTCTCAAGCTGGAGGTAAGCGGCGCGGAGGTCTCTGTCCTTGCCCTTGTACTCCCATGCGAAGTGGCCGCGCTTCCACACATCGGCAAAGCCCTTGCCGCCTTCAGCGGTGGAGACGTGCTTCTCAAAGCTGTATGCCTCCCCGGTTTGATCGGCGGCGGCGGGGTGTGGCTGGTGGAGCACTTCGCAGAGGTCTATGAAGTGGGATTGTGCGGCGGCGCGCTCTGTGAGGGTGCTGGCCTTCCAGCGGGTCACGAATTCAGCGAGCGAGAGCGGCATAGGCGGGGTCACTCTTGGGTGAAGATCAATTCTCGCAGAGGGCGGCGGGGTTGGGGAGTGTTTGTAGGGATGCTCCCAGACGTTGCGGGCCATGCGCGCCGCCGTCATGGTGCGGCGGAACGCACCAGCGGGCCGATACTAACCCGCTGCGCTGTGCTCTGCGGCGGGATGGAAACGCGGTTCATTCTCGACTGATTCTTGGGAAAAACTCTTATTTTGTGGACGTGTAAACGCTTTTCCATCACGGTCTACGTTGGGCTTTGGTGTAGAGATTTTGCCCCCCCTATCCCTGCCGAGCCGCTCCAACGGCCTCTGAGCGCCAGTAAGGGTGGAATCTTAGATGCAATAGCAAAGAGCAGTTTTCGGCAATTTGCGAACGATTTTCGGATTTTGGAGACGTAAATTATTCACGCCATGACGGTCTAGACGGATCGAAGTCGAATTTATTTGACCCCCATATCCCCCCTGCGCTCGTGGGTGGAGAGCTTGGGCGGGCCACGTGTGCGGCTGGCGTGGTGTGTGTAGGCCATGCGCACTATTTACGGCTCTGTAGCTTGATCTTTGCTTTACAGCCATAGAACTTGCTCAAGGTGACTGCGATACGACTCTGATATTTCTCAATTCCGCGCGCGGTAGCCTTCGGATTTGGACTACTTAACACCAGCACCACAACGCCTCGTGCATCCATTTCCACGGATTCAACGGCTACCTCATTGAAACGGAATGATCGCCAGTCCTTTGAACCATTGGTGAATCCAGCCCGTTTTTCTAAATCTCGTGGTGTGAGTGTCAGAAGCCCTTTGCCAAGGTTTTCCATTACCGCGTCCCAGGCTGTGTGTGCTAAACCGGGGTCAAGGAACGCGCTTTTCGTATTCTTGTTAGGAGAGTTCTTTTCGCTGTTCGCTGTGCGCACAGCATTCTTGGGGGTAGGGGGAAAGGGTCCTAATAGCGCCTTCAATGCGGAATCGACTAAAGGCTTCCCTAATTGATCTATGGGCGGAACCTGAGTTCCAGGCGGGGCGGCGGCTTTCGTCCGACTCCCCCGGCCTCTCCCCTCAAGAGGTGACGGAATCAGGGTTCGAGACTCCCCGGATATTGGTACTCGTGGAATACGCTGAAATTTGCGCCGCGCATCCACCAGCGTTGCCGCCGGAATTGGCTTCTCAAGAGCAAGAAAGATGTATTCGTTTGTGGTCTGGCTTCCGTCTTGTGCGCGGCGGTAAAAGACTCGCCGGAGAACTTGCTTTCGCTCTAAGTCCTGAATCAGTTGTCGGCAATAGCGGTCACTGATGCAACAAGAGTCCGCCATTGTCTTCATTTTCGGCCATGCGCAGCCAACTTCTTCGTTGTAAGAGTCAGCTAGCACCATGAGGACATTCTTCTCAGCGGACTTGAGTTTAGATCCATCCGGGGCCACTACAAGTTTCTTCGCGTATCTAAGCGCTTCGTGGCTCAAGGAACCAATTCCTTCTCGCTACTCTTGCGTAGAAATGCTTCCAGGTCAGCCTTGGCAATTAGCGTCCGGCCTCCCGCCTTGGTGCGGGAGAGCTTGCCCTGTGAGAGCCAGGCCGATACAGTCCAGTGGGAAACCCTCAACAGTTCCGCTGCTTCTTTCGTGGTCAACAGATCGCCTACCAGCATTTCCTTGTCTCCCCTCTTAAATACCTCTTGCAATTAGCGTCAACAAAGTAAACAATAAGCGAGGTTGTTGTCCACGGTCTAGGGCACACTTTATGGCACAGGTAAAATCAATCCAAGGGTCACAATCCGGGCTGCGCGCAGTGGACGACATCTTCGGTCCGCCTACCCTCCGCCGCATCCCTTCTATGCCCGCGCAAGTACACTGCTACTTCAATCACATGGCAGTCGCGCTTGAGCCAACCAAAGACGGGTGGATTCTCCGTCAGAGTCTCAGGGCTGCAACCGGAACACACAAGGACGTGAATGCAGTTTGGCTTCGTGAGGCGTTTCTTTCCGTCAAGACTCCCGAAGAGGCTCTGCGCTTTTTGAATGCCAGCGGACGGTTCCGGTTCTTACGGGACAAGAGTGATGCAGTCGATTCTGTCTTGACTTGGAACGAATTCCAGGCTTGGCAACGCCTTATCAGGATTATTCTCGTAGACAACTTTCTCCATTTGGGTTCGTTTGAGTCTCCGATCCGGGATTCATTCATTTGGGGTCCTGCGGAGAGTGGCAAGTATGAGCTTCTCCCGGATGAATTACGGCAGATTTCTCAGAATGTCCACGAGCCAACTTTCTATTGGTTGCAAGGGAGAGCTACTTCCTTGCAGATTGAGAGCGACGAAGAACTCAAAGACCCGCAACACAGGCTTGCAATGGTCGCAGAGGTGATTGTTGATACCGCTGTAGACGCCATACTTGCGGGCATCTACATCGACACCCAAAGCGGAATCGAGTATGAACTCTGCGCTCTGTCGGATTGCTCAAACGTTTATGAAGTGATGTCACACCATCAGCGGGTGTATTGTTCTCAGCCTTGCGCGCACAAGGCTTCTGTAAGACGGAAGCGGGCGGAAGAAAAGAAAGCAAGAGACGCAGCGAAGGCAAGCGCGGCGGGAATCAAAGCCAAGAAAGTCAGGAAATAGCAATGGCACTGTTCAAGCGGGGCGATGTGTACTGGTATGAGTTCGTGTATAGTGGGCGGCGCTATCGGAAGAGCGCGAACGTAGGAAACCAGAGAACGGCACGGGAGATCGAAGCCGCCTACAAAACAGCTCTTGCCAAGGGTGACGTGGGGATTACGGAGCGCAAGCCGGTTCCCGGCTTCCGCACCAGCATGGACGATTTTCTCAAGTGGTCAGAGGAAGAGCACACAGCGCACCCGCGTACCCATGTTCGTTACAAGACTAGCAGCGCTGCTCTACTCCGCTTCTTTGCCGATACCCCGCTCGACAAGATCACCCCGGAAGAGGTCGAACGATTCAAGACCGCGCGCGCTGGTGAGTTCAAAACTGTGCGGGGCAAGGATGTGGGTGCCCGTGTAAAAACTAAGAAACGAATCCACCCGGCCACAGTGAACCGTGAGTTAGCTTGCCTCAAGGCTCTCTTCAATTTCGCAATCAAGGCCGATGTGATTGTGCGGAACCCCGTCAGCCGCGTGAAATTCTTGGCGGAGAACAATCAACAGACGCGGGTTCTTTCCCACATTGAAGAGCGGGACTACTTCGCCAAAGCCTCACTCCTTTTGCGGGATGTAGCCAGGCTGATTCTTGAAACCGGAATGCGCCCGGAAGAGGTCTATACGCTCCGGCCTGAGAGCGTGGATTTGGTCCGGGGAGTGCTCCAGGTCCCTCACGGCAAGACGGCGGCGGCGCGGCGGCTCTTGAGACTCACATCCGGCGCAATGGAAGTCTTGCGGCGGCGCATGGCCGGATTGGAGTCCCCCTATGTATTCCCCTGCGAATCGGACTCGGAGCGGCCCATCCCCAAGGTGAACAATGCCCATGACCGCGCTGTGAAAGAGAGCGGGATTGCCCCGCTTCGGCTTTACGACCTCCGCCACACATGGGCCACACGCGCGGCCATGTCCGGCATTGATCTGGTGACGCTGGCGGCCATGCTCGGACACTCCAGAATCCAGATGGTTCTCCGCTATGCCCACCCCACACAAGAGCACCAGACGAAGGCTATGGAGCAGCTAGAGCGCTTTAACGCAGAGCAGCAGATCGCCGCTTTCGAGAGGCAATCGGCCATGATGCAATGAGTGGCGAAATAGGGGGCAATGTGCAAAGGGTCCCCACAAAAGTCCCCACAGTGGGGCATCGGGCCACAACTTAGATTGCTTGTAAGCTATTGAAAGGATTGGAGGCGCGGGCCGGGATCGAACCGGCGCATAAAGGTTTTGCAGACCTCTCCCTTACCACTTGGGTACCGCGCCTTGGCAGGGCTGCCCTATAAAAAATGTCCCATGCCGCCGTAGCCAACCCGGCCAGGGCCGGAGGGCGGAATGGAGCGGGAGACGAGATTTGAACTCGCGACCCTCGCCTTGGCAAGGCGATGCTCTACCACTGAGCTACTCCCGCATAGTGCAATGTTGAGTATACCGGGGGGCTGAAACCGGGTCAAACCGCGGCTGGGGCCTGATTTACGGCCGACTAGGCTGCGCCGGAGCGCGAACCCCGCTCCTCCCGCACAATCTCACCGTCGCGCATATGCAGAATCCGGCCAGCAATCGACGCCGCCTCTGGATTGTGCGTAATCATCAGCGTAGTCTGACCCAGTTCCCGGTTCGACCGGAGCAGCATGTGCAACACCGCGTCCGAGCTCTTGGTGTCCAGGTTGCCGGTGGGCTCGTCGGCCAGGACGATAGCCGGACGGGTGATCAGCGCACGCGCAATCGCCACCCGCTGCTGCTCGCCGCCGCTTAGTTCCGCAGGCCGGTGATGGAGGCGGCCTTTAATCGCCAGAAGATCGCTTAAATGATCGAGATATGCGAGGTCCAGCGGCCCCCTGCGCCCGCTGACGGCATGAGCGATCTCGATATTGCCCATGGCCGATAACGTCGGTAGCAGGTTGAACTTTTGGAAGACGAAACCGATGCGATGCTTGCGCAGCCGAGTGCGCTCGCCGTCGTTCAGGGCAGCAAAATCCACGCCGTCGATCACCACCCGCCCATCGGTGGTCTGCGTCAGCCCGCCCAACAGGTAAAAAAGAGTGGACTTGCCCGAGCCCGAGGGCCCCACGATGGCCACAAACTCCCCGCGCTCGACGGAAAGCGATACCCCGCGCACCGCAGTGACCGGGATTCTGCCTGGCCGATAAACCTTGGTCAGATTCTCGGCAAGAATGATGGGCGACGATTGTATGGGCTGCACATTTCCCATTGTAAATGCGGCATCTGTGTAATGTACGGATCAGTCGATGCGATGGCGAGAGATCTGTAGTTAATGTGGCTTTCGACGACCACCGTAAACGTCGCGCAGACGAAGCACTAGTAACACAAAAGGCCATGCCACTGCGCCGACGGCTGCATACAAAACAAAATTCACGATAAGAGCGATGGCATAAGTGAGTACAATTTCAAATATGTTGGGATTCGGAACGTCCAGTGCCATGAATATGAAGGAGCTGGGCCAGAGCCATCCTAGCAGCCCTCCCAATTCGGAAGTTGAACCAAAAAGGAAGTAACGAGAACACACTGCTGCTGGAACGAGCAGACCAAGTGCTCCAAACAGCAATGTCCATCTCCAGAACTTAATCTTCAACGTCATCGTCCCCATAATACGCCTGAGTTGCCGCACCGATGTTGACATGATTTCCGAGGGCCGGCTGAGAAAGACCGTCTCTCGTGGAACCCCTGGAATGCTCTAGAATGGAGCTGCACCGATACCCTACGCAGGATTCCCCTCGAATGACCCTCAATATGAAATCAACTCTTGTGACCTCTCTTGAAGCGGCCGCCAAACAGGCTGGTCTGGTTATGCAATCCGTTACAGAAGGCAGCGACTTCCACGGCCGGCCCACGGCGGTCTTTCAGCTTGGGCTCATCACGGCTGGACTTGCCGATCGCTCACTGCGACTCGAACTCAGTGAAGCTTTCGACTTCGACAAGCCGGATCTGCTGCCCACGATGACGGCGCACCTGGCCGCCGAGGCCAAGCGGCTGCGCAATCCCCGACCCGAGTGTTTTGTTACGCTGGGCGGCCTGCCGATTGCCTTTGGACAGTTCCAGTGGCCCTTTCATCGTTCGACCTCCGGTGCGGATACCTACATCGTCCATGGCGAGGTTCACCTGGCTGACGGCGGGGCACACAACCTGCACGCCAAGGTGGCCGCCTCGGTAACGCAAACCTTTGCCGAGATTGTGCCGTCGATGGAGCAGCCCTATGCAGAGACCTTTGTCTACAACGTGGTCCGCAAGACAATTGATCTTGGGCAGTTGGAGTTTCTGAAATCCGGCAATCGCCAGCCGGTGCATGTGACTACGCGCTACTACAGCCGCTGGCAGAAGAAGTTCATGTTCACCGAGACCAGCGACGCGGAGAGGCTGGAATACCTGCTGCGCAAGGTCTACTGGCTCTCAGGCGTCCTGGGCGAGGGAAAGCCGGTATGGATTGCCGACCCGAGAGACGCGCAGTACCTGAACACAACGGAGGCTGATCTG
>Ga0182027_10016048_pt1 | contig 10254 bp, 5 predicted proteins | sample 712E1DmetaG_FD_121300 | JGI IMG/M metagenome (GOLD analysis project Ga0182027, IMG submission 121300) | Permafrost microbial communities from Stordalen Mire, Sweden - 712E1D metaG (Illumina Assembly) | ecosystem: Environmental > Terrestrial > Soil > Wetlands > Permafrost | place: Sweden... | reverse complement strand
GTCGACCAGGTCACAACGTGCGTCACGTCATCGGTCGCGACGAAATCTCCGGAAGTGGCGCCCGCCAATAACGCCGTGCGGATCGAAGGCGTCGTATCAAGACTCTGCTCCACGAAACTCACGGTACCCGTATTAGAGTCTTGCGAGGCAATACGAGTCGTTTTCTCATCGCGGCTGGTGACTTGGTAGGATTCTGCTTTTTGGGAAGAGGTTTGATCGGTATTGAAACCCGTTGTAAAGCTTTTGACATGGATGAAATCCTGGCCGGTCCAGTTCGCAGCCATCTCGGCGGCAGATTTGTCACCGAGGAATAACGAACTTAAAGGGGTTGAACCACCAAAGATCGTACTCGTCCCGAGAACAACGGTTTGTTGCATATAACTCGATATCTTGCCGGGAGGATACACAACTGTGACATCAAAGGCTTTTAATCGAATGAGCGAACCGTCCCCATTCACGTCATACTGGACCCGGTTGTTTTTGAGACCGGTAAACGAAGCATTACGATACGCTTCCTCCATATTCACGGAGGCATTCACTGTCAGTCCGGTGACCGTCCCATAATCCATGATCTGGCTACCATATAAACCATCCGTGGCCGCACCGTTATCAAGCAAATCCGTATGATCAGACATCGTCACGTCGGTCATGACCGTAAATGTGTCATCCTGGGGATTGCCGGAAACGGTTTCATCCTTATGATCATTCCCAAAATCATGAATGATCGTAGTCGTATCGTTGATCCTTACCTGGCGAAAAACTTTTTGAAGAAAATCGTCGGGACTGGTCGCCGGATCTTCCGGATTTGCATCGAGGTCTCCCACGACCAGATAGTGCTTAACGTAATCCAACCTTTGACTCGCAGGAAAATAGACCTGGACATCATACGAGACGGCCGAACAACCCGTTAAACCATTGGTCCCGCAAACCGTCGCATCACCGATTTTTTGCTTATAAGAAATGGTCCGGTAAGGTTTCGTAAAATATCCGATTACATTACCCTGAGGGTCCTTACCATATTGGCCATAATCATAATAGGACAACTCTTTTAGTGTCCCAATGCTCCCCGCAACAGCCCCCGAAGCCGGTTTTGCGTAAGTCTTGATCGTATCGATAAGACCCAATTGATAGACGTCCACCCGTTTATCAGCCTGATCCGTTTTGCTGTATGGAAGATAGGTCGTCACGGATTCAACCCAGTCACGCTGAGTCAAATCTGTCGCGGTATGCGCCTGATCCGCCCCATTGACGCTCGTAACTTTAAGTCCTTGGAGACTGTATTGAGTCAGGGTCTTGGTCATATAAAAATCCGGTTTTGTCGTATCGCCGCCCTGGTCTATCGCGTAGCCATACTCAAGGCGACCTGTTATATAATTGCCAGAGGCATCAAATTGATACGCAGTTTTGGCTCTTCCTGCAGTGTCATATAGAGTAAGACTGGCTTTTGAACCGCACGCGTCAAGAACACAGGTCTTGGCGACTTGGCCGGTAATAACGCGGTACGAGCGAGTTTGTTGGACCAAGGAGTTCTCACTGACTGAAGCATTGGTGCAGCCACCGTCCGTATCATAACAATAAAGGGTCACATTTTGGTTGGTTCCCGAGCCTGTCACAATGCGCTCGATGAACGGGTTACCGACTCCGGGACCGCCCGCACCGATCACTGTTTTACCATCTTTTTTCAGATAATAAACCACACTGCCGTCAGATCTCACGGAATGATCCAGGCCATTGTTATCGGAACCCGTACAGGCCGCGTTATAGCAATAAGTTTCCGTCTCTCCCGTTAGGCTAATCGAATGATCCAACTCAAAAAATCCGCCTACATCCGTGTAAACGAATTGACGTCCGTCGTTGAATGAAACCGTTAACAAGCCGGTTTGGCTATCCACCGTTTGATGGAACGTCGTCCCTTGAGTTGAAGTGATTGACCCAATAACGGCCTTATGCAACTGTGAATCATATGTGTAATAAATCGTTACGCCATTTGAATAAACAATGCGATAGTTGCCTCCCCCATCGTCAATGGTAGTGGACATCACACCTGTGGTATTAAATCCGGCACCTGTCACCTGACCGGTAAGCGGATCCACATACTGCTGGAACTGTTGGAGGACGGTCCCGTCCTTTGCGACCACGGCGAGCATGACGCCGTTCCGGTAATAGGTCGTCACTCCATCTTTGTCCGTTACTGAAGTAAGCGCTCCATTCACATCCCAATTGCGATTGACTCCGTCTTTGCTTTCTTTGATCAACTGGGCAAAGCGGCTATCGCCGGGATGATCCGCAGCATATTGATAGGTTTGGGAGAAAGATCCCGAACTGGAAGTGAGGGTATAAGTCCCGGCGGCGTCATCATAGGCATACCGAAGCTCGTTCCCGGTAGAGAGGTTCCGGTAAAGGGTGACACGCCCCTGAGCGTCATATTGCTGCATATAATCGAAGCCACCCTTGGCATCGTGAAGCTGAGTCTGGATAAGCGCGCCCAAAACGCCGTTCGCGTTAACCTTGTAAGTCATAATACTATTCGCGTGGCTCGCGTTATCTATATAGGTAGAGATCGATACCTGCCCGGCAATACTCCGGTCGTAATTTACCTGTTCGTACTTTACATCTTTAGCTGCTTCTTGCTCCGTCATGGCGATCGATTCGTCCGCCCGCAGATACCGTCCGAGATCGTCCTGACGGGCGACCTCCACATAACCCATCGATTCAGTCATAAGTCCATTGCTGTCGAATGACTCGCTTACATTGTGGCCATTCAGCGTGCCGGTCAGATCCACTAACCGGTTACTCGCATCGCCCAGCTGACCATTCGCGCCGAGATTCAGGTCGGCCTGGAGGATTCCTGCACCGTTGAGAGTCACCTTGACCAGCATCTCATCGCCGGTTTTCGTGAAAGTCGTCAACAGACCCGTTTTCGTGTCCAGGATCGAACCATAGGCATTCTTCGTAAGGTCCGAGGAAGTTCCGCCGATCAGGAAATCATCTCCACCACCGACTTTCTGGTCACCACCCATCTGATAGATGCGCGTCCCCCCCGTCGTATCCGTCACCGTAACCAGATTCTTCAAAAGATCGTAGGTGTATTCCGAGCAGTTGCTACCGGTTGCGTCGCAGGACTTTATCAGGCGCCCATCCGCGTCATAATTCTGGGTCACCATAGATCCGTTCTGCATGAAATGGGCTTCGGTCAGATGGCCCGTCCCGAAAGGATCCGCCGCATCGGTATAAGCATATTTGTAAACCGAACCATCCGTCTGGGTTAGCGTAAGAACTTTTGCCGTGTCATCATAGGCATACTGAGCAAGGATGTTACCGTTCTTGTCTTTGGCATCCACCGCCCGGCCGTCTTCATAATCCCAGGTCGTGCCGGACGAAATATCCGTGAGTGTGACGAGTTGATCCTTTCCGTCGCCCGAACTGACCTTCCAAACCTGGCGATAACCGTCCAACTCATAGATCGAATTCCCTTGAGGGTCAGTGCCCAGGAAGGTGGCGTTGGGATTATTAACCGGCGCCGACCCCAGACTGATGGCCGACGGAGGGAGCGGTGTCGTAGGCGTCGCGGGATTGCCGTAGTTCAAATTGTTCGTGGAACCCCCGCTACCGCCTCTGATGCCCTTCCCGCCACCACCGGATCGGTACTGCTCGCTGTCGAGTTTTTTCTGAAGCGCGGAAATGTTGCTCAGGAGATCTTCGCACTGGACGCTGGTGGATACGTCACGTTTTTGCTTTTCTTCAACACATGCCTGAAAATCGCGGATCTCCCGGCGCAGCTGCATTAACATCGCGTCCGCGTAGGTATTTTCGCCACTAGGGGGGACCCATCCGGGGGAAGACGTTTGAGAGACCTCGGTTCCCCGCACGGGTGCCGTCGTAACCTGGTCATCGCCGTCGAGCATTATCGTGTTCGGGCCGTAGTCGTACCATGTCACCGTACCATCGCCGTTGACGTCCGTGAGTGAATAACAAGGTCCTGTCGCGTTATAGCCTCCAAAGGTTCCGGTCTTGAGTGTGAAGGTCACTGTGCCATCAGACAAGAGAGTCGAAACGGTTATCGTCTGAAGGGCTTCATCGATCGTGGTGATCTCGCCGTCATTCAAATAGCGGTAAGTGTAAAGAAGCGTCTCCGTTCCATCCGCATTCAACCGGCTTTCGGAACTCTTCCGGCCTTGCGCATCGGTTCCATAAATCGTGGTAACCCCGCTGACCGTCTCGTATCGATAGGTTTCGAGAACCGTCAAAACTCCCTGCGCGTCTTCCGTGCTTTTCTGGACTTTTTGTCCTTGGGCATTGTATTCCATGATCGTATAAGTCCCGTCAGCACCGCTGACCGGCGTAAGGGTTTTAGTCAAGACGGAAGTCGCGGCTGCGGAATCGTAGGTGTAGTAATATTGGACGCCATTGCAGATCAAAAATAAGACGGATGTCGTCCCCCCCGCAATGGGGGTAATCGTTCCGCGGGTAATGGTTGAAGCATCAGAGAGTGTGAGCCGGGCTTCGAGCGCGCTCTCGGCAGATTGAAAGGCCGTCTCCTCAGCAGCCGTGTACGCAACATCGGAGCGGAAAACAGTGGTTGTCCCCTGGGGAGCCTGGGTTTGCGCGCTCATCGCCTGGATGAATTGATTCAGCAATGCATGCGTTGCGACTTCATCCCCCGGTTGGGCTTGCCATGCATTCACCGCTTGCGCCACGGCATTCGTAACAGTCGTCAGGGTTCCAGAAGTGCTCTGGATCCCCTGGTTGTTATAGCAAAACACCTGCCCACGCGTATTGATCACATATTCATTCAAAGAACCGGCATTCGCAATATCGATCGCACTCGGACCTTCCGCCTCCGTATGCGTGTGCATGATCAAAGTCGCTTGGGAGATAAGTTGACTGACCGCGGGAGACAATCGAATATCACTTTGATCGCTTGAGGTAAATAGCACGATCTGACCCTTCAACACCGCAATCCCGACTTCCTTGTCCATCGAAAGGAGCCGCTGGAGATCGGCATCCGTCAGGTGGTCCACGATCACCGCGACCGAGACATTATCCTGGCTGAGAAGATCGTAGGCATAATCAAAAGTACGGGTCTGAGTTGCATCATACGTATAAGTCGCCTGCGGAGTTGCTGGTTCGACGACCGGTGCGGGCTGAAGACGTGAGATTTCACCTCGGGAGGAAACGGTGATATTCCCCTGTTCGACAAGACGAGGTGTTTCGGAAGTGGCGTAATCGTAAAGGGCGTAGCGGAGGTTTGTGACATCGTAGGCATAAACTCGACGGCTCGTGGCATCGTAGTCATAGCGATAGTCCACGAGGTTTGTTGCACCCGCTTCAGGCGGCCCGCGACTTCGAATCAATCCTCCCCATTCGTCGCTCGGGAACGCCGCGTAGACATCAAAGACCCTTCCGTCTTTGGGGTCTGAGACGATCCATTCGCCGCCAGGGGCCTTCTCAAGAAGCTTCTTATATTGAGGAGGCGTGGTCCCGGGTAGCAGCGTCCCGGCTTCGAGTATATTCTGGAAACTATCGATCAACCCGCTCGATGCGTTCGGTGCCGTCCCTTCAATAAAACTCATCTTCACAAAAGTATTGGCCGCATAGTTAAGGACCGTCACAGTCGGGGTTCCGGACTCATCTTGCGCATAGACGTATTCCAGATCAATGCCGATATCGCGATAGCGAAGCACACGGCCAAAACCACCGTTTTCAAGACGCTCAAAAGTGAGAAGCTGGCCCGGATTCTGCGGATAGGTGATCTTATACGTGGTCGCAGTGATGTCCATCCGGGAAAGGACTTTGGCTCCGGTAAGTTTGCTTTCCATCTCACCCACCGCCAAAAGATCCCCGCGTTTATTGCCGTCCGTGAGCTTGTACTCCCAAAAGTCGACCGTTTCGGGCGTCGTCGTCTCCGTCTGGGAACGATCGATCACCGTCACGAGCCCCGCTTCATCGTTGTATCGGACTTCGATATTGATCGGAGAAATCGCTCCTTCAACCCGCTGATAACTCAAAAGACGGTTCTCGCCGGCGGACAATTTTTCGTAGGTTCTTTCTATATAATAGGAGGGATCGTCCGTGCGGTCATAAATCGTCACGCGAGTCCCCTCCCAAACTGTCATCGGCACTTCAAGTTCCTGATTCGACGCATTACGAATCACATATCCCGTCCCGATAAGATCTCCCAACTGGCCACTTGCATCCACCGAAAATTTTTGATAGGTACTCTCTCCGTTGGGATCCACCGTAGTGATACGAACGTACGAAGCTCCAGCTGCATCCGTACCGTAATCAAACCGACGCACCTCAAGTTCATAACTTGTCGCCTGAGTTTGAACGTTCACAACGGGCTTTGTAAAATCACAGATCTCCTGAATCTTGCTGCTCGCATTGTTATATCTAAAATAAGTGCCATCCGCGTAGGTCACCGTCACAATGTGAGTTGCCGGATCTTCTTGAGAAGTCGCGCCGACATCGGTTTTTCCCGCAAGTGGATTTTGACCGGTTAAAAAAGAAGTGGAGATCTGGGGCGTCTGGCCTTGCGGAAGATCGCCGGCAAAAGGATTCTGCTGGTTCTGACCCGGAGTGACGGCATTCAAAGGATTCTGATTTTTCTGACCTTCAAGATCCTGCTGTTGCTGACTCAAATCCTGCATAAAGTGGATCTTGTCTTTTTTCCCGAGATCGGAAGCGGACAATAAAGGAGCGGCGCTTGGCGTGGCGAAGCTCGCGGACGCGAGCTGGACGTCACTTTGCGTGATCCAAAAAGTCGCGATCACAAAGAGACTGACTGCCTTGATCCCCCACGGTTTTTTCTCGCTGTGATACGCGCTCAACATAAGCACGCTTCCTTTCTCACTTCTCTCACTTCACTTTAAAAATATTAAGAATAAAACGAGCATTAACACAGCTACCGCGCTCCTGCATCCCCAATCCCAGCTGTGTTCCCCTCATTCATATGTTGTATTCCCGCGTTCAATTAACCTCTATGGGAAGTGTAGCCGCTCTGTAGCTTTTTGTCAATTCTTCACATGCTATAACATGCTATGTATTGACCTTCCAAAATCGACAAAGAATACGATTTCAAAAATATATGAAAAATGTCTTAAGAAACTTAAATAAATTTAAGGTCTTTCTCGGAACACTTAAGGAATACGAGACACGATCCGTCTGATGTTGAAATCTTCTTTTGGATCAAATGCGACGCTTACGACCACAAAAAAAATTTCCGCTCCACCATTTTTTGAAAAATGCACTTTTCAGCATTGAGATCTCCAAGCTTTAATTTCGGTAGATCATCGGACGGTGCTTATCGAAATCCTGCCGCATAACTAGGCCCATTTTGAACATTCAAAACTTTGAATGACTTGTGACACTATACTCCATCTTTAGCCCCTTGGATCTTGAGGCGCTCGTATCGCGACGCCAGGATCTGGGCAAGTTTTTCTTTGAATTTCCCGGACATCAGACTGCTTGTTACAACCTTTCCGATCTGCCCCATCTTTCCATCAAAACGCTCATACCGCACCCTCGGCGGGATCTCGAGAAGATCCGCCACTGCGTCAAAATCCTTACGCGAAAGATTATTTTTCTTCCCGTTCACCGTCAGAGCGGAGTCCTGCTCATTCGGGATCACGAGATTTGACGAGACAAGGTCATAAGCCGGCGAAAGCCGCAGGCCGCCCGGGACGTGATAGAGTACCGAGAAATTCTTGAAATGAGCATCCCCGTTCCCGATCAGGAAATTGAAAACCACGCGCTCGAAGAATAGCTGGATATCGAGCCCGGGGACCGCCGAGATTTCACCGAGCTTTTTTCCAATCTGCTCGATCGAGCCCTGATACTTGTCTTTTTTCTCCAGGATCTGAAAAAATTCTTCCTGGTGGATCTTCTCCATCCTCATTCGGTCAAAGCGCTTTACAATGTAGGCCAGCGTACCGTCCGTAAGCGGCAGAAGGCACTGCGACGGAGTATCGATCCCGAGGTCCGCCGCGATATCCATGCAGCAGTTCTCGTTTTCAGGAATATTGGGAAAAGGCTGAAGCTGGGGCTTCAGGATATATTCCCCTTTCTCCGTAGCCGGCACGATCTCGCCGAGTTTTTTATCGAGGCGGACCGAAAGTTTCGGCTGCACACCCGAGATCGACATCCGGCCGGCCATCTCCTGAGCCTTGAGAGGAATATCCTTCAGCGACAGATTGATCTTGGGCGCATGATCCATATTGAACATTTTTTTCATCCGGTCGGTATTGATCGCTTTACTTGCCATGATCTAGTCTCCCTCCGGGCGAACGGTCACAGCACCGATCGTGTCAGAAGTCGTTGCGAGTAAAAGCCCGAAAGAGTCATCGGAATCGACCTTCGTAGTCTTCGACACGATATCCAGGTACCACCCCTCCGGCAAAAGTCCCTGAAAAAAGCTGAAGAGCTCGCGCGACTCATAGGGCGCTTCACGAAGCGGCAAGGACACTGAAACGGGCTGGCCGGTTTTAAGATAGTCCTTGTCATAGACGAACCGAAAGCCGTTCTCGAACTCGAACAAATGGCCGGCAAGCATGTCTTTATAGAGGACTCGCGCGCGCCTAAAAATTTTTTCGCTCATGGTCAGACAGAACCTCCAGATGAAAGCCCAAAAATTTTAGGACCTGGTTCACCTTGTCGAGCCTCATAGTGGGCTTCCCCTGCTCCAAATCCCGCACAAAGCGCAGCCCCACCCCCGTCCGCCTCGCAAAGTCAGGCTGCGTGAGTCCCGCTGCTTTTCTCAGTTGTTGGATCTTCTTCCCTATGCTGTTCATATCAATCTCAAATATATACCATAACGGGTATAATTACAATAATTTTATAAACATTTATACCTTTAAGGGTATCTTTATTACTTATATATACCTTATAGGGTATAAATATCTGTCTAAATTGTGACATTTGCGCATCAAAGGGTATAAAACATGCTCTGGAACGGCTGGACACAAATTCCGCCTGCCGCGCGACCGGAACCGATCATCGTATTAATTTTCTTCACGGGTAACCTATTAGGTTACTTTCGATAAACGATTTTACAGTAAGACTCTAACAGCAATTAAATTCCCGTCAACATTTCGTATGGGCTCTGTCAAAAAATATCACTTTTTTTTCAAAAAGAAAGCCCGAGGGTTTTCGGACCCCCGGGCTTCACATATTTAGCGGAATCATCCGGGCGCCGTCGTATAGGAAGCTCTCTACAATTACATCGTCTGGCATGTTTGCCTAGTAAGGATGGAGGTGGACCGTATATCGCACTCCGAAAACTCAGGAATCCTCCTCTACAGAGAAACAATTTTACAACATCGAGAAATGCACATTCTTTACGCCGCGAGCGACATCCCCTACATTAGGCGAAGCAGAGAGCTTCTTTTGGATTCCCAACTATCACTTGCCTCTCAGATAACGATCCGCATCTTCATGATCGCCTATGAAAACAAATCGAATGCCACCTACAATAGGATAGGCAAAAACACGGTGATTCATTGTAACCGAAATACTCAAGAAGGGACCGCATTTATGAATTCGCAACCCCTTTGGAAACTGACGAGATTCATATGAGCTTATAAACCTATCAATCGCTGCCCTGCTTTTAAGTTGAGGAATTTTCGATGGACTCGTATAACGCTCGTCAAAACTTTTCGTAAACTCGATATTCACTATTTGCCTTCCAAGCGATCAAGATGCTTAAGAGCATCGCGACGACTATGCATCCGCATCACCGGCTCTTTTTGTGTTTTTTCAAGGAATTTCAGCCACTCTTCCTTTGTAAACTCGACCGGTGTTTCAGCCTCCTGAAGAATGACACGACCTTTCCCATCTTCCAGAAAAACGATTTTGGCGCCTTTCTGGAGACTTAGTCGTTCTCGAATCTTTTTGGGTATGTTAATTTGCCCCTGGCTCGTAATTGTTGCATCGCCTAATTTTACCATAATTAATACCTCCTTATTTCATTAGAATAATAGCACATTACTTCATTAACTGCAAGGGGTCATCCTGACGCAGTGTGATGAGGTCATCAGTTTGTAGCCGGCGATCTATCGTCGGATGTCTGAAGTGTCGGAGCCACAGCGACCCGTTGCTGGGCCATGATTGCATCTAGGACCGCATTGATGCGGTTCGCACCCTGTACACCCTGGGTGTGTACGCGGTTACCTTATTCACTTCTTTGAATCTTTCGCCGGCCAGGTTTTACCCTTGTCCCGGATCATAAAACGTACCGGCGCGGGCATATCGTACTCG
>Ga0182027_10016047_pt1 | contig 10254 bp, 8 predicted proteins | sample 712E1DmetaG_FD_121300 | JGI IMG/M metagenome (GOLD analysis project Ga0182027, IMG submission 121300) | Permafrost microbial communities from Stordalen Mire, Sweden - 712E1D metaG (Illumina Assembly) | ecosystem: Environmental > Terrestrial > Soil > Wetlands > Permafrost | place: Sweden... | reverse complement strand
GCATGCCAATCCACCACCGAGATGTTGGTCTTGCAACTCACCGCCAGTCCTGCTCCCTTGCGCTCGCACGTCTCGGATGCACCCGACTACGTCGATCAGTCCGTGATGCGCGCCCTGTCGAAAGAGCGCGATTTGCGTTACGACAGCGTGGACTATTTTGTGGGCGCCCTGCTCGGCACCTACCCGGCGCTGACCAATCAGGGAAGCGCGCTCTTCGGAGGGAAAGAGTCCGTGCGTCCGACGGGCACGGCCGTCTATTCGGCAGGTGACCAGGGCGAGCGGCAAACGTCCTCCAAGCCCGCATCGGATTCGGGGCGTGCAATTAGTGCCGGCCTGCCCTCGGGGACGGTGTATGCGCCGAGCCCGAGCGTCACCACGTTCTCCCGTGCCACGGGCGAGTCGATGTCGCCCTCGGAAGCCTCAGCGAGCGAGACCGACCTCATGAGCGTCCGACCCAAGCGCTGGCCGATGGTCGCCGCCATTGGTGCTGTCGCGGCTGGGCTCGCCCTGTTCGCGATGTTTCGCTCGGGCAGCGTGTCGGCGCCGGTCGGCGTTGCCCATCCAGCCGCGTCCGAAAATGTCGCTCGCGTTGCACCGAGTGCGGCTCCAAGCGCGCTGGTTCACGTGCGTGTCAGCAGCGCGCCCTCGGGCGCGACCGTGGCGGACGGGAAGGACGGCATGGTGCTGGGCCAGACCCCTCTCGAAAAATCCTACCCGCAGGGCGATGGCGTGCTGAGAGTCGTTTTGCGCATGGCCGGCTACAAGGACAGGTCGGTCGCCATCGCCCTCAAAGGAAACACGTCCACGTCCGTGGATCTCGAATCTTTGGACATCCCTCGCGCTGAAGTCTCGACCAAGCCCGCGGCGACACACGTCGAGCATCACTCTGGCGCAGGGGCACACAAGCCGGTGTCCAAACCAATACAAGGAAGGGAAGACGAATGGCGCGTTCACTGACCGTTATCTTTCTCGGTGTCTTAGTTGCTAGCTTCGCGTTGAACCTGCCCATGGCGGCGAGATCTGCGTCGGCCGCCGAGCTCGACAAGAAGGGTAAGGCCGATGCCAAGGAGGCCCTCGGACTTTACAAGGAGGGGCACTACGAGGAGGCGGCCAGGATCTTCGTGAGCCTGAGCGTTGCCCACCCCGACATGCTGGTGTTCGTGCGCAACCTCGGCGCTTGCTATTACTATCTGCGCAGGAACGATCCCGCCCTTTCCAATTTGCGGGATTACCTACACCGCAAGAAGGACATCACCGCCGACGATCGCGCCGAGGTGGAGGCTTGGATTGGCGAGCTCGAACATTTTCGCGGCCAGGCTGCGTCGCCACCAGTTGCTGTCGCGGCGATGCCCGTGCCGGTGGCAACGCCGCCAGCGCCGCCGCCCTCCGCGCTTCCGGAAGCTCTGCCGCCGACGCCGGCCGCCGCGCCTGTCGCGCAGCCCGCGCCTGCCGTTCCACCCGCGCCCCAGTCGCAGCCGAGCGATTATGCGTACCCGGCAGCAAGTCAGTATGGCACCCAGCCTGGTTATCCCCAGGCGCAATACAGCCCGCAACCCGCCTACCCCCAGGCGCAATACAGCCCTCAGCCGGACGCGCAATATCCGTATCCGCCTGCAGGGCCGGTGTACCCCCCTCCAACTCCGACACAGAATCAAGGTGCTCCCGCCGGTGGATTGGGCGCGGACACCAGCAATCAAACCTCGCCTTTGCCCAGCAACAATAATGCAGCTTGGATCGTTGGCGGTATTGGAGTCGCGGTCATTGCCACAGGCGGAATCTTTACCTACCTGTCACAGAGCGCTTTTTCCGACACCGAGAAACAATACAACCCAAGCAAGGAGAGTACGGGAAAAACCTACGCCGATATCCAGGGCGTATGTTACGGCTTGGGAGCGGCCGGCGTCGTGACAGCCATCATCATGATGGCGACCAAGGATCACCACTCATCTAACTCGGTGGCATTGGCGCCGGTCGTTCGCCCCGACTCGGTTGGTGCCGTCATTCACTACAGTTATTAGAGGAGATTACACATCATGAGACGATTTGCGCCGACTTGTGCAGTCGCACTGTTGTTGGGTTGCAGTCCCAACTACCAAAGTGGAACCACGGAATGCTCGGCCGACGGGAAATGCCCCGCTGGCTTTGTCTGCGGAGGTGCGAGCACGTCTGGATCTGCCGATGTGTGCTACAGCCAGACTGAGGCGGCATGCGGTACGGGTGACGTCTACTACTGTCCCGGTTCCGTTTCCGTTTCCAGTACCTGTTGGTCATCGCCAGTAGCCTGCTCCACAGTTATCGACTGCGGGGGTGGCAATGCTTCCGCTTGCGCGACGGAAGGCTATGTAGCCGATTGCTCCAGCTCGGACAAGTGCACGGCTCCCGGTGGCGGCGGCTCCGGAGGAATTGGCGGAAGCGGCTCGGGCGGAAGCGGCGGCGGGACGGGCGGTGGTGCTTGCGGGCTCGGCTGTCCCGCCGGGGACCAGTGTCTGTCCGGACAGTGTTGCGCGCCTCCGGCGGCCGGCGGGGTTTGCACGACCTTTCCGGCATGCGGCTGCTCGGCGGGGAACGTCTGTTACCCATCCTCGACGACGCATGCGATGGCGTGTGTGCCAGGGAACAACCTTTCGGAAGGGACGGATTGTTCGTCGGGGTTGTCTTGTCTGGCTGGGTTCGGCTGTTTTGGTGGTGTTTGTAAACGCTATTGCAGCGCCGACACGGATTGTCCGCTGGTTGCGGGCGTTCAAAGTTGCACGCAGACCACGTGGTCAACCGACAAGACCGACATTTTGGGCGTCAGCGTGTGCGAAAGGGTCTGCGATCCTGCGCGTCCGCAGAATCCAACGTCGCCCTTTGTCGCCTGCCCAGCAGGCTTCAATTGTGCGTCAGCTACTAGTGGTGTCAGTTTTTGCATAAAGGCCAACCCATTGCCGGCCGGTTCAGTTTGCACAAGCGAGCTCGACTGCGTCGCTGGTTACTACTGCACGACTTCAGGAGCATGTAAGCAATACTGTCTCTCGAACAGTGACTGCGTGAGCGGGACCACCTGCCAATTTACGTGGAGCCCGCCCGAATACGCCGGAACAACTGTGGTTGGACATTGCATGTAGGCCCGAGGGCCACGCCACTACCACTTCGCACGTTTGGCCAAGCCGAGGGCGTACTCGGCCCAGAAGACGCCGGCGCGCGGGCCTTTGTTGCAGGCGCCGTCGGATTCTCCAGGCGGCTTGATCCAGTAGAAAGCGTCGATGAGTGGATTGCCGGTATTGGTGGTCGGCGGGGTTCCGAGGGCACGCCCACCGGGGTTGCACCACGACGCCTCGCTGCCCGGCTCCGCATTGGCGGGACCGTTGCCGTTGCGTCCGGTATCGATAATGAAGTGCTTTCCGCCTACCAGTTTCGATACGGCGGTGCCGAAGGCAATAAGTGGTAGGGTGGCTCGATAGTTGGATGTATTGAGGGCAAATCCGGTGGCTTCGTCGATGCCAGCAGCCTTGAGTCGCTTGGCGATTTCCTCGGGCTCTAGCCAGGCTTCATGGCCGGCGTCCATGTACACGGCGGCGCCCGGCGTGGATTCGAGCGTGTGGACGGCGTAGCGGATGAGCTCCAGTCGCTCTTTCTGATCCTGAGGCGAAAGGCACTTGTCGAGCAGGCCAAGCGCGTCGGGTTCCAGCACTACCACGGCCCGTCGCGTGCCGATGCCTCTCCGCGCGCCATCAATCCAGCGCTTGTAGCTCTCGGCACCGCTGGCTCCGCCCTTGGAATATTGGCCACAGTCGCGGTGGGGAATGTTGTAGAGCACGAAGACCGGCAGGGCGCCGATGCGGGTGTGGCTTTCCACGTACTTCGTAACGGCCGGTTCAATCATGGGTGTCCAATCGCCAAACCACGCCGCCGACGGCTGATCCGCGATCTTTTTCAGCAGCGCCGCGTCCGCGGGCCGGGTGTCCTTCCAGCGCTGGACCTGCAGGTTGGCGTTCGAATCGGGATCGACCAGAAAATAGGCGCCTGCGAATGGATTTTCGCCCTTGCTTCGCGGCGATGTCATGGACGCCTGACGAGAGCCGGCGATGCCGGATGCGGGAATGGCCCGCGGCAACGGCAGATTGAGGCACGCCGGAAGGGCGAAAAGCGCAACGAGACTGAAGAGCGGACGCAGATGCATGTCCGCAACCTACCACACGGACTGGGGGACCTTGATCCCCGGACGCTCCGTCTCTAGTCCGCCAATTCGGCCAGCTTGGCACGTACGTATTCGGCGTGTCCGGCGGCCTTCACCGTGGCCCAGTGGTGCGCGATCTTGCCCGCGGGATCGATGATGACGGTGGACCGGAGCACCCCGAGCGTCTTTTTGCCATAGTTGTTCTTCTCGCCCCAGGCGCCGTATTTTTCCATGACGGCGTGGTCGGGGTCCGACAACAACTTGACCTTCAACTTGTGCTTGGCGATGAACTTGCGGTGACTTTCGGGCGAATCCGGGCTGCACCCGAAGACCGCCGCGTCCAGCTTCTCGAAGCCTGCCAGCCCGGACGTGAATTCGCAGGCCTCGACCGTGCATCCCGGGGTATCGTCCTTGGGATAGAAGTACAGCACGACCCACTGGCCGGCGAGGTCTGAGAGTTTCACCGGCGTGCCGTTCTCATCCGGCAAGGCGAACGTCGGTGCTTTGCTTCCCACATTGATCATGGATGTCTCCTTCATTTGAAATCCAGCAAGTGGCGCCGCCTGCCAGGTTTGTCGGCGACGTCTCTCGCCTGCTGGCACTCGACGCAGAGCTCAACGTAAGGCACTACTTGCAACCGTTTGCCGAGGGGCTCTTCGCACTCGCGGCACAGCCCGAACAGCTCGGGGTCGTCCTCGATGCGCGCCAGCGCCTGGTTCACTCGCGCCAGCACACCCGTGCGCTCGCGATTGCGCTTCGAGGCGATGACCTGGCTCATTTCCGCCAAGGGTTGCCCGTCCTCGTCGCTGCTCACGCCCGCTTCGTCCTTGCGCACGGGCTCGATGGCCACATCGCCCTCGGCGAGTATCTCGGCCCGCAACGCCAGCAAGCGCTTCTTCCATAGTGCTAGTTCAGATGCCTTCACGCTTCCCTTGGATGCCACAGAAGTGGGAAAAATACAGCTGTCGGTATTTGTGCCGGCGAGGATGCTTCAGTCTTCGTCCCGCTCGTCGGACTTGGGTCGCGACTTGGCAGTCGGGGTCAGGTCGGGTAAGTTGAGGCCGCAGCTGGCAAGAGCGGTCTGGATCGCTTCAAGCGGGGCATCCACGTCGAGAACACATGGCCTGTCGAGCATCGATGCCAAGGCTTGGGCTGCGAAGCGACGGGCAAGCGGGTAGGGGCTGGCGAGCACGCGCGCGACCAGCGGCGCCGCCACATCGACCTTGTGTTCGGCGAGCACCATGGCGGCGGTCACTTGCTCGTGCGGCCTTCCGCGCAGCAACGTCGCCACCAGCGCATTGTCGCCCAGATCTCCATAGAGCGCCGTCAGCTTTTCCCGGTCGTACTTCTTGTCCCACAGACGTTTCATGTCACCCACCAGTTGCGCCACGCTCTTGTCGGCGTGACAGAGCGCGCATTCGAGGGGACGATCGCGTTCCACTCGCTCGCTGTCGGTGGGCGATCCGATGCGATGGTAGCGCGTAAGCGAGTAGTCGAGCGCCATGTTCTTGCGAGGCATGTGGCAGGCGATGCAGGAACCCGCTGGTCCCGTGGGCGAGTGGTGCGCGTGGTTGGCGAGACCTTCCGGGCTGGCGAAGGATTTGTGGCAATCGAGGCAAACGCCGTTGCCCGCGGGTGTCGCGAGCTTCGCCAGAGCCTCGGGCTTGTCCGCGGCGTGCGGATCGTGGCAAGCCGTGCACGCAAGATTCTTCGCCGGACCGCCCAGCAAGAAGTCGCGCGCCTCGCCCGACGTGGTCGTGCTGCCGCCCAGTGGACCGCCGTGCCGAAGGCCGCCTTCCCAGGTGTACGGGTAGCGGGAAAACAGAACCTGGTGGCAGCGCGCGCAGGTGCGGTTGATGAGCAGCGCTCGCGAGGGCGTTCCGCCCGCCTGCGGCCGGACGTCGAGAAAGTCGCTGTGGGGTGCGAAGGACGTTCGCACGCGCGGATCCACGGCGTGCTCGCGCCCGCCGCCGTGACAAGATTCGCAGCCGATACCTTCCTCGACCAGGTGTTGGCCCTCAAACTTGGTCGCGAAGGCGCGCATGCCCACACGCGCGGCGGCTGCATTGCCCTGCGGCTCGTTTGCGGGCGGCGCGCCGACCAGCGTCGCTTCGTCGGCGATGGCGGCCCGGAAGGCCGAATCCTGGGTTACGTGGTACTCAAATCGCCGCGACTCGGGCAGCAGCCGATCCACCACCACGCCTTGGTAAGCGGGCGGCGACTGTCCGGCGAACGTGCCCCACACGGTATCGAACCAGGGAACGGTATTGTGGCAGAAGATGCAGGTCTGGTTCCACACTGCGCCCGCGCGCAGGCCCGGTCGTTCGTGGGTCATGACCGAGTACCCCTTGGGACGATAGCCTTGTGTCTGGAAATAGTAGGTCACCGGCAACACCAGCTCGGGCACGAAGCCGCGCCGGACGCTGTCCGCGGGCGATGTGACTTCAACGCCGGCGAAGTCTTCGCGGAAGCGGTTGCCGATCACGCGTGTGACCCGATACAGATGTTGGCCGCTGGCCGCGGACGCGAGTCGAACAAAGCGCGATGTTCCCGCGCGGAAGAAAGTTGCCTCGTCGTCCTTGAAGGTAAAGGTTTCGCCCGCGAACGGAGCGCGGATCTCGGCGTGCTCGGGATCGCGGGTCATTTCGTGCATGGGCGAGGCGCTCCATCGGGCGTAGACCTCGGTGTGACAGGGCGCGCAGGCGGCGGAGCCAACGTAGTCCGAGCGGAGAATGTTGCTACGGGTCTCTCGCTCTTGCGCAGATCCGATGGCCACACCCGCCGACGGTCCCCGGCAGCTCGCACCGAGCAGCACCAATAGGACCGGGGTCGGGCATCTCACTGCGCCAGCATAGCGCGGGGCTGGGCGGAGGTTCTAGGCTTTCGCCAAGCGGCCAGTGCTGCGCAAATCCTCTAGCGCGGCGTCGAACTGCACCTCGGCCAGGTGTTCGGCCAAACCAGGGGAAGCGCGCAGGTAGGCCTGCCATGCAGACGCCATGAACGCCTCGGGCGGGATGCCGGCCTTGGCTGCGACTTCCGCAGCTTGGGTCAGCAGTTGAAACGGGTCTGGCACGCTTTCCAGATTCACCTGGGCGGAAACCAGGCCGGTCGAGTCGGTTGTTTGCCTGCTGTGAAAGTCGGTGTTCATGGCTAATACCTAAGAGAAGCACGGATCGCGCGTCGTCAACATGAGTGCAAGACCTGCAACCTAGGGGAACAGGGCTGTTGCATCCGCGGCAATTCAAGACTAAGCCTAGCGCCACGATGATGTCGTGGTTCTCTCGGAAGTTTTCGGGCGCGTCTTCGACGACCTTCGCGTGCGAGCTTGGTCTGGTCGTCGTCCTGCTTGTGGCGAATTTCGCGGCATGTTCCAGGGCCGAAGCCCCCGCTGCCGGCAAGGGCCGCCTTGCGCCGTCGGTTGTTGTTATCAGCGTCGTTGCGCGCGATGTTCCCGTCGAAGTCCAGGCTCCCGTGGACTTGCGTCCTCTCGAACAGGCCGACGTCGGGTCCAAGGTCTTGGGCTACGTCGACGCCATTTTTGTCGAGCGCGGCGATCGGGTGAAGAAGGGCCAGATCGTCGCCTTGGTGCGACCGAGCGATCTTCCCGACCAGCTCGCCGCTGCTCGCAGCAGCATCGGACAGATCAAGGCGCAGGCGGCTCTGGCGCGCACCAACTTCGAACGGGCCAGCAAGCTCGCGCCCTCGGGTGTGGTCAGCCAGCAGGAATTGCAGTCGGCGAGCGCGGCGTTGGCCTCCGCGGAATCCTCGGAAGCCTCGGCGCAGGCACAAATTTCCGGGCTGGCGATTCGGCTCGGCGAAACGCGCATCACCTCGCCCATCACGGGTTACGTATCTGCGCGCCGGCTCGACTCTGGTGCGCTGGTCGGCCCGCCCGGCGGCGGCGCCATCATCACCGTCGTCCGCATGGACAGGCTGCGCGTATTTCTCAGCTTGAACGAAATCGATGCCATGGGGATCGCGGTCGGCATGGACGCGCACGTGGAGCTGGATTCCCTGCCGGGCCGTAGCTTCTGGGGCAAGGTGGTGCGCATGGCTCCGTCCTTCGATCCGCTGACCCGCACCTTGGAAGCCGAAGTGCAGCTTGCCAACGATGGCGGCGAGCTGCGGCCGGGCATGTACGGGCGCGGATCGATTCGGCGCGAAGTTCACGCCAACACGCCCGTGGTTTCGGTCAACGCCGTGCAGATTTCGTCCAACCAGAAATATGTGTTCGTGCTCCACGACACCAAGGTCGAACGGCGGACCATCACCACCGGCGCCGAGATCGACGACGGAGGTTTCCTGGAAGTTCGCTCCGGGCTGGTGCGCGGCGAAGAGGTGGTCATCGCCGGTGCCGACGGCCTGGCTGATGGCGCCACGGTGCGGGTCACCCGCGACGTAAATCCGTACAGCGGGGCGCACACGGCTGCGACGTCGCCACCCACGGCCGAGGCCAAGCCGGCCAACGTTCCACCCTCGCCATCTTCCTTGAAGCACAACTAGGCGTCAGGCGGTACCCGTCCATGTGGCTCACACGACTCGCGCTCAAGAACCCCGTCTTTATTCTAATGCTGTCGCTCATGCTCATCGTGCTGGGCGTGGTGTCGCTGAACCGGCTTTCCGTGGATCTCTTCCCTGACATCACCATCCCGGTCATTCGCATCGCGACCTTCTACACAGGCGCCGGTCCGGCCGACATCGAGAAGTCCATCACCCAGCCCATTGAGCGCGCGGTCAGCGCCTCGCCCGGCGTGGACCGGGTCGAAAGCTCGTCCAAGCAGGGCGTTTCGCTCATCAGCGTGTGGTTCAACTACGGCACAAACCTCGACAACGCCCAGTTCGAGGTGTCGCAGCGGATCGCCCAGATCCTCAATACCCTGCCGCCGGGAATCCAGCAGCCCTTCGTGCTCAAGTTCGACATCACCAACATTCCCATTCTCGCCGTGGCGGTTTCGAGCGACTCGCTCGACGAGAAGCAGCTCTACGACCTGTCGTACAACACCATCGAGCCCCAGCTCGAACGCATTTCCGGCGTGGCCAGCGCTTCCGTCGGCGGCGGCAAGGTGCGCGAGATCGAGGTCATGGCCAACCAGAACGCCATGCGCTCGCGCGGGGTCGGCATCCTCGATCTCTTCAATTCGGTGCGCACGTCGAACTTGCTTTTGCCGAGCGGCAGCTTGCGCGCCGGCGACCGCGACTACAACGTGTTCACGAACACCCAGGTTCCCGACGTGGCGCCGCTGCGCCGGGTGGTGGTCCGCTCCACCGCCGCGGCGCCCGGCCAGGCCCAGGGCGTGGTGCGAATTTCCGACGTGGCCACGGTCGAGGATCTGACCGCCGACCAAACCGAGATCGTGCGCGTCAACGGCCAGCGCGGCGTCTACCTGCGCGTGCTCAAACAGCCCGGCGCCAACACCATCGCGACGGTCGATGCGGTCACGGCCGCGATCCCCAAGCTGCGCTCGGTCCCCGCCAACGTGCAGCTCAACATCTCCTTCGACCAATCGAGCTACATCCGCTCGGCCATGTCTGCCTTGCAGCACGAAGCCATCCAAGGCGGTCTGCTTGCGATTCTCGTGATCCTCATCTTCCTCATGAACATCAGAGCCACCGCCATCATCGGCGTGGCCATCCCGCTTTCTATCGTCGCCACCTTCATGTTGCTTTTCTTCACCAACCAGACCCTGAACGTGTTCACGCTCGGCGGTCTCGCCCTCGGCGTCGGGCGCTTGGTGGACGACTCCATCGTCGAGCTGGAAAACATCCATCGCCATTTGGCCTCCGGGCAGAATCGCAAACAGGCGGTTCTGCTGGCCGCGCAGGAAGTGGCCATGCCCATCCTGGTGTCGACCATCACCACCATCGTGGTGTTCTTCCCCGTGCTCTTCATGTCGGGCATTGCGCGCTACCTGTTTTTGCCGCTGGCGCTGACCATCGCCTTCGCGCTCACCATGAGCTTCTGGGTCTCGCGAACCGTGACGCCTCTGCTTTGTTACTACTGGCTGAAAGAGGGCAAGCACGAGCACAAGCCCAAGGGTATCGCCGCCGCGGTCACCGGCTTCTTCGATCGCCTCGACGCGGCCTACGCGGCCTCG
>Ga0182027_10016045_pt1 | contig 10255 bp, 7 predicted proteins | sample 712E1DmetaG_FD_121300 | JGI IMG/M metagenome (GOLD analysis project Ga0182027, IMG submission 121300) | Permafrost microbial communities from Stordalen Mire, Sweden - 712E1D metaG (Illumina Assembly) | ecosystem: Environmental > Terrestrial > Soil > Wetlands > Permafrost | place: Sweden... | reverse complement strand
CGCTTGCGCAAGGAGGGGCAGCGGCGGCGCCAGCAACGGCGCCAGCGACGGCGGCGAGCACGGACGGAGCGGCGATGGCGCTGCCAGGGACGGCGACGCGGACGGCCCCGGGGGGCGGAACAGGCCGCGGTGGCGGCAGGGGGCTGGTCTATGGGCAGTCAATTCCGCTAGTTCCGAGCGGTCGGCGTGCTAGGTCTGGGGGAATAAACCGGGGATCCAGGTTGTCCTTTTGCCGCCAATCTTGCTACACGGGCGAGCACGCTCCGTTGTTCAACCCTGAGCCAAGCCGAACCACCGAAACGCCATGCAAGACGTCCGCGCTTTGAACGAATTCGTGGCCCGCGAAAGCGCCTTCCTTGACGACCTCACAGCCGAGGTGGGCAAGGTCATCGTCGGGCAATCCCCCATGATCGAGCGCATCCTGATCGGCCTATTGACCGGCGGACACGTGCTCATCGAGGGCGTGCCAGGGCTGGCCAAGACCCTGGCGGTGCGCACGCTGTGCACGGTCATCGATGCGCAGTTCGCGCGCGTGCAGTTCACGCCCGACCTCTTGCCCGCGGATCTCATCGGCACCGTGATCTACAACCACCACAAGGGCGAGTTCACCTCCAAGCTCGGGCCGATTTTCGCGAACCTCGTGCTTGCCGACGAGATCAACCGCGCGCCGGCCAAGGTGCAGAGCGCGCTGCTCGAGGCCATGCAGGAGCGCCAGGTGACCATTGGCGAGACATCGCACAAGCTGCCGTCGCCGTTCATCGTCATGGCCACGCAGAACCCGATCGAGCAGGAGGGAACCTATCGGTTGCCCGAGGCGCAGATCGACCGCTTCATGATGATGATCAAGATCGGCTACCCGTCGCGCCAAGAAGAGCGCGAGATCATCGAGCGCAACACAGGCACGCTCGAGGTTTCGGCTACCAAGCGCATCGATCTGGAGCGGCTGCGCGGGGCGAGCCGCGCGGTCAAGGACGTGTACATCGACGAGCGGGTCAAGGACTACATCGTGGATGTGGTGTTTGCCACGCGCGATCCCAAGCAGAAGGGGCTGACGGACTTGGCTGGGCTCATCGAGTACGGCGCCAGCCCGCGCGCCTCAATTGCGCTCGCCTTGGCCGGCCGAGCCCACGCGTTCATCCGCCACCGTGGCTACGTCACCCCCGAGGACATCAAGGCCATTGGCCCGGATGTGCTGCGTCACCGGATCGTTCTCAGCTACGAGGCCGAGGCCGAAGAGGTCACGGCCGAGCAGATCGTTCGTCGCGTCTTCGAGGTCGTGGAGGTTCCGTAGCTACGGTTGTTCAGGTGCTCGGCGCTCCGCTCTAGCCGGGCGCGCATCGCATCGTCGAATCGCATCTTCGAAAGGCCCAAGGTTTCGTGATCCCGAAGGACCTGCTGCGTCAGCTGCGCTACATCGAGATCCGCACTCGGCGGCTCGCGGACGAGCAGCTTGCCGGCACCTACACTTCGGTGTTCAAGGGCCAGGGCCTGTCGTTCCACGAGGTGCGCGAGTACATCCCGGGCGACGACGTACGGTTCATCGATTGGAACGTGTCGGCACGCATGAACGTGCCTTACGTGAAGGTGTTCGTCGAGGAGCGCGAGATGACCGTGATGCTCGTCGTGGACCTGTCCGCGAGCGAGCAGTGGGGCACGCGACGTGCGAGCAAGGCGCGCGTGGCCGCAGAGGTAAGCGCGCTCTGCGCGTTCAGCGCCATCAAGAACAACGACAACGTCGGGCTCGTGCTCAGCACCGAGGTCATCGAGAAGCTCGTGCCGCCCAAGAAGGGCGACAAGCACGTGATGCGGGTCATCCGTGAGATCATGGGCTTCGAGCCGAAGTACCAGGGCACGAACCTCGCGCTAGCGCTCGAGACGCTCGTGAAAGTGGCCAAGCGCCGCTCCGTGGCCTTTGTCATCAGCGACTTCTTTGCCGATGGCTTCGAGCGGGCGCTTGCCCTGGCCGCGGCCAAGCACGACGTAATCGCCGTCATGCTCGTGGATCCGCGCGATGAGGAGCTTGCCGACGTGGGCCTGTGCTCGTTCGAGGACCTGGAAACCGGCGAGGACATCCTGGTCGACACGAGCGACCCCGCGGTGCGCAAGCACTACGCCAAGAGCATGAAGGCCCTGCGCGAAGCGCGCGAGAAGCTCTTTCGCAAGCTCGCGCTCGACCGCGTGATCGTGCGCACGGACGCGAGCTTCGTGGCGCCCCTGCGGGATCTATTTGCCAAGCGGGCCCGGAGGTTCCGGCGATGAGCCGCGCCCTGTGGCCGAGCCTTCGTGGCCCCGGGCGCCGTGCTTGCCTTGGCGCAGCGAGCGGCGCTGCCCTTGGGGCAGGGCTCATGGCGCTCCTAGCTGCCGGCGGCCTTGGCGCACAGCCAGCGTCGAGCGGAGCACCGCCCGGCGCGGACGCAGGCGCCCAGAGCAGCGTATCGGCTTCTTGCGTGGAGCACTTGCCCAAAGGTGCCCCACGCCCCGAGCTCACGGCCAGCCTGCCGGATCGCGGCCTCAGCGGCTACGAGGCGCGGCTCGAGGTGGTGGTCAAGCATGCCGCGGGCGAGACCGTTCTGCCCGAGGGCTTTCATCTGCAGCGCGACAGCGACGCGGCCCGAGCTATCGAGCGCGCTGAGTTCATCATCCCCGAGCCCGACGGCGGCAGCGGGCCGCGCATGGACTCCAAGCCCTCCGGCAGCGAGGTCGTGACCACGCTCAGCCTGCCCTTTGTGCCCTTGCCCAAGGACCCAGGGCGCCACGAGCTCGTGCTGCCGTCCATCCCGATCGCCGTGGCTCGCGCCAATAGCGAGGTCATGACGCTGTGCACGTCGCCGGTTCGCATCACGGTCGAGGATCCCGTGGCGAACGAGGCCGAGCCCAAGGTCAAGCCCAACCCGCCGCCACGATCGCAGCGCGAGGAATGGCGCACGGCAAAGTACCTGTTCTTTGGGGTTCTGGGCGCTCTGGCGCTAGCGGCGCTCTTCGGCTGGCTCATCCATCGCTGGCTCAGCCGACCCAAGGTCGTGCCCGCGCCACCGCCGGTGCTGCCCTGGCTTGCAGCCCTCGAGAAGCTCGAGCGGATCCGACTCTCGAAGCTGCTCGTTGAAGAACGTATGGACGAGCACTTCGACCAGGTCGACGACTGCCTGCGCTTTTACCTCGGCGCTCGCTACGGCTTCGATGGCCTGGAATCGACCACCGAAGAGCTACGCGAGCTACTGCGCCGCGTGCGACCGCAGCCGCCAGAGCTCGATAACGTCTTCGTCTTCCTGCAAGAAGGAGATCTGATCAAGTACGCTGATTTGACGCCCACCGCGCAAGACTGTGTGGACGCGCTCAACCGCGCCGAGCGAATCGTGCACGCGACCACGCCGCCGCCCACGGCGGTTCGGGCCGCGGGCAGCCGGCAGCGCAGGCCCAAGGGCACGCGGAGGGCGGCATGAGCGAGAACGTGACCAGGCCTAAGGGCGGGCAGAGCAAGCTAGGCGGCGCTCCGGCAAGCGCTTGGGCGCGCGTCGCACCACGCTCCCTGCCGGGCTCGCCCGCCCAACCCCTGGGCTCGCCCCAGGCCCAGCCAACGGCGCAGACAGGCAGCCGAGTGCTGCGCTTCGTGCTCGTCTTGGGCGCCACCATAGCCATTACGGCGCTCGCCCTGCTTTATCCGTGGCTCAGCCGACGCGGCCTTTGGCTCGATGCCCAGTGGCGAAATGGCTGGCTCGCGCTCGGCCTGCTGGTGGTCCCGGTGGTTTGGTGGTGGGGCACCATGGGCCAAGACTCGCGCCGACCGCGGCTTCGGGTGGGCACGCTACGCGCCCTGGCGGCAGGCCCGCGCGGGATACGCACCAAGCTACGCGATTTGCCCGGCATCCTGCGCGCCGTGGCCGTAACCCTGCTGGTGCTCGCCATGGCGCGCCCCGTGTCCGTGCTGAGCGACCAAAGCTCCGACGAGAGGGGCATCGACATCGTCCTCGTGATGGATCTGTCCGGCTCGATGCGCGCGGTGCTCGATGCCGATCCGCGCGATTTGCCGTGGCAGGTCGAAAAGCCCACCGGACGGCTCACGCGCCTCGACACCGCCAAGATCGTGGTGCAGGACTTCATCTCGCGGCGCCGCACCGATCGCATAGGGGTCGTGGTATTCGGCAAGCAGCCCTACATCCTGTCGCCGCCGACCCTCGACTATCAGCTGCTCACGCAGCTCGTGTCCAAGATGTCGCTGCAGGTGATCGACGGCAGCGCCACAGCGATCGGCGATGCCGTAGGCACGGCCGTGGCAAGGCTGCGCCGCAGCGACGCCCTGTCCAAGGTGATCATTCTCATCACGGACGGCGACTCGAACGCTGGCCAGGTGTCGCCCGAGTACGCCGCCGAGCTAGCCACTGGCGTGGGCGCCAAGTGCTACACGATCCAGATCGGCTCAGGCGACGAGGTCGAGGTGCAGGACGGCGTCGACCTCTTTGGCAACCCGCGTTACGTGCGGCACCGCTTCCCGGTCAACCCCAAGCTGCTCGAGCACATGGCCAAGACCACGGGTGGTCAAGCCTACATCGCGACCGACGCCAAGGCCCTGGCGCAGAGCATGCACTCGGTGCTGGATCAGCTCGAAAAGACGCGCTTCGAGGCCTCGATTGCGTCGTTCGAGGACCTCTTCCCGCTGCTGCTCATTCCGGGCGTTTTTCTGGTAGGGCTCGACGCGCTCTTGCGCGCGTGGCTCTTGCGGAGGTTCCCGTGAGCCGAGGGCGAAACGCCGTTGCGAGCAGGCCCAGGGGAGGTGGCTAATGCATTTCGCTTCCCCCTATTACCTGTTCGGTACCCTGGTGGCCTTGCTGGTCGCAGCCCTGCTCGTGCTCGGCGGCTTTCGCGCAGCACGCTCGGTGATCGTGCTCGGCGACGAGGCGCTCGTACGCGGGCTCATGACCGCGGATCCAGCCACGCGGCGGGCTTGGAAAGGCGTGCTCCTGGTGCTCGCCACGGCGTTGGCGTTCGTGGCCGCAGCTCGGCCGCAATACGGCAAAGGCACCAAGCTCATCCCCGCGACCAACATCGACGTGGTCATCGTGCTCGATTACTCCAAGAGCATGTACGCGCAGGACGTCGAGCCTTCGCGTATCTTCCGCGCCAAAGTCGAGATCGCTCGGCTGGTCAAGCAGCTGCGCGGCGCGCGCTTCGCCGCCGTAGCTTTTGCGGGCGAGCCCATGGGCTTTCCGCTCACGGCAGACGGCTCGGCCGTGGCGCAGTTCCTGCGACAGCTCGAGCCGAACGACATGCCCGTGGGCGGCACGGCCATCGCGCGAGCGCTCAGCTACGCCCGCAACATGCTCGAGCGCGATCCCAAGAGCGCCGACCACAAGCGCGTCATGGTGCTGGTCACCGACGGCGAGGATCTCGAGGGCGATCCGGTGAGCGTGGCGCGCACGATTGGGTCGGACAACACCACCATCCACGTGGTGCAGATCGGCGGACGAACCGCCGAGCCCATTCCGGAAATCGATCAGCAGGGCCACGTGGTCGGCTGGCGACAGACGCACGCCGGGGACCCGCTCACGACCTCGCTCTCCGCCGAAGGCGAGAAGCAGCTCGGGGACATCGCAAGCGCCACGCCCGGCGGCCGCGTCGTGCGCGCTGCCGAAGGGACCACGGGCATCGAGGAGATCACCAAGGAGCTACGCCGACAGATGAAGAGCGAGCTCAGCGAGCGGGTGGAAACGGTGTACGCGGACATCTACTTCTACCCGCTCGGGATCGCCATCGCGCTGCTCGTGGCCGAGGTCTTCGTAGGAGAAGCTCGGCGGCGTAGGCCTGTCCGTGGTGTGCCGCCGCCGCCCCAGACTCGAGCACGAGGCCTGGCGCGTAGCGGCGACCGGCCCGGCGCTGCGGCCATGCTGAGCCGTGCAGCCAGCAGTGCCACGCTGTGGCTGGCCCTCCTTGGTGCCAGCGCCGTGGGCGCCGTGGTCTCTTCGGTGACGGGGTGCAGCGGCTGGGAGCCGAGCGAGCCGTTCTACCGAAACTCGCCCGAGGTGGAGGAAGCCATCCGGCAGCTTGACGCCGGGCAGCCGCAGAACGCCGAGCAGATCCTCGAGAAGTACCTCGGCACCGGCGCGTGCGGCGACGCAGGGCTCGGGCTGCCGGACAGCGTGCGCGAGCGACCCAACGGCTCCTTTGACTTAGGGCTGACGCTGTTTCACCTGGGCGAGAAGTATGGCCAGCGCTTCGGCGACGAGGACCAGGGCGACAAAAATCCCGAGGCCCAAAAGGTCGCCCCAGAACGCGAGCTCGAAATCAACTGTGCCCAGATCGTAGTCAAAGCCATTGCGTCCGATCCCAAGGTGGCTGTGGATCTACGCGCCCGCGCCTTTTATCTGTCCGGCAACCTCGAGTTCTTGCGCGCCGAGTACGAGGCCGCGGTGCGGCAATATGACAAGGCCTTGGAGCTCGTGCCTGGGCTCTGGCCCGAAGCCGGCGATGGGGACGGCATTGGCCGTGACGCGGCCTGGAACCGCGCTATTGCGCTCCGAAGGCTGCGCGACGAGCAAGATGCCGGCCCTGATGCTGGGCAGGATGCGAGCGATGGCTCGACCCAGCCCGACGCCCGCCCCGACGGTTCAGACGACGCAGGCGAAGACTCGGGCGCGGACTCAGGCGCAGCAGACGGGGGCAACAAGGACAGCGGTGCACCGGACGCAGGCAATGACCAAGACGGCGGCCAGCAAGGCCCGAGCGACGGCGGCGCCAAGGACGGCGGCGACTCCGGGGCAGCCGAGGACGCAGCCGCTCCCCCTCCCGAGCCCAACAAAGAGCCTGAGCCCGAGCCCGAGCCGCAAGGCGACCAAGCCCAGCGCGACCGCGTGCTCGATCAGCTCGAGCAGGCCCCGAGCTACCAGCAGGAGGAGGCGAAGAAACGAGCCGGCGCCCGCGCACGCTACCGGATGGAGGACAAGTAGTGCGCCTCGCTTGGCTGCTACTGTGCAGCGTGCTCTTGGCGCTATGCGCCGGGCCGCGGCTGGCGCGCGCGCAACCGAGCGGCGCGGACGTGTCCGCCAGCCTCAGCACCGATGAGGCCGAGGTCGGCGAGCCGTTCACGGTCGAGCTACGCGCCATGGTGGAAGGCGACAGCCTGCCGAGCGATGCGCAGCTCTACGTGCCGAGCGGCATTGATGTCAGCGGCCCGAGCGTGTCCACGCGCGTGATGTCTCGCTTTGGTAGCGGCGGCACCTATGTCAAACGCGGCATCGGCGCGACGTGGCAGCTCGTGGCGCAGCGACCAGGCAGCTACGTGATCCCGGCGCCTACCGTGATGGTTGGCGGCGAAAGGATCACCGCGGGTCGCAGCATGCGCGTGCACGTCGTGCCGGCTACCGGCCGACCGCGCTCGCGGCCGAGCACGAGCCCCTTTGGCTTTCCCTCGCCATTCGGCATGCCGGGCGGCAGCTCGCCGTTTCCCTTTGGCATCGACAGCATGCTCGACAACGAGCCCGCCGACGAGCCCCGAACGACCATGGGCGAGGAGGCGCAAAAGCTCGCCATGCCGATCGAGCCTGAGCCCTACGTGTTTGTGCGCGCCATCGCGGACAAGACCGAGGCCGTGGTAGGCGAGCAGGTCACGCTTTCCTTCTACGTCTACTACCGCGCGGACTTCGAGATGACCGACCGGCGAGAGCCGTCGCTCTCGGATTTCATTCGTGTATCCATGATGCAGAGCCCTGGGGCAGACGCCCCCATCACCACGCAGGTCGGTAATTGGCGCTACCTCGTGAGGCTACTCGATCGGGTGGCGCTGTTCCCGCTGCGCGCAGGCAAGCTGCACACCGGATCGCTCGGGGCGCTGTTTACCGGCGCACGCGTCGGACACCGCGTGGAGCGTTCCTCCAATGACCTCGTGGTGGACGTGCGCGAGCCACCTCGCAAGGGCCGGCCGCCTGGCTACCGGCTCGGAGACGTAGGGAGCTATCGGATCTCCGCAGAGGTAGCGCCGCGCGAGATCGCGGCCGACGGCACCGTGGCCGTGCAGCTCAGGCTGCAGGGCATTGGCAACGTGCCGCAATCGATCGACGTGCCAGAGCGAGCCGGAATCGAATGGATCGATCCCGAGCGCAAGGGCGAAACCACCATCACTGCTGGCCGCGTGGGCGGCTGGCAGACCTTTGGCTACGTGGTTCGGGTGCGCGATCCAGGCAACGTGTACCTCGGCGAGGTCGTGCTGCCTACCTACGACCCGGATCGCAAAGAGTACGCCGTGGCCCGCGTGGATCTGGGCAACGTGCAAGTGCGCGGGGGCACGGTGGCACCGCGCCCGGCCGGCAGCGTGGGCGCAGATGACGATGCCAAGAAGGAGCGTGCCGACCCGTTCGCGAGCATTGGCCCAGCCAAGCTGTCGCTGCGACCTTTTGACCGAGCGGGCGACCCGGGCATGGCGCCCCGCACGTTCTGGTCGTTGGTCCTCGTGCCGCCCATGCTCGTGCTGCTGGGGGGTGGGCTCGGTCGCGGCTGGCGCGCCCTGCGTAGACGCCAAGCCCTGCGCCGCCAAGATCCGGCTACCTTGGCAAGCCGCGCGCTCGGCGATCTCAGCCGGGCCAAAGGTGCCAAGGATCAGGCCAGCGCGGCTGAGCGCGTGGTGCACCTCAGCATCGAGGCTGCCACGGGGCTCAAAGCACGCGGCGTGCTGCTCACGGACCTCGGCCAAGAGCTCGAAAACCGCGGCCTCGAGCGCCCCCTGAGCGAGGAAGTCTGCGCGGTGCTCGGCCTATGCTCTGACGTGCGCTTCGAGCCGTCGCCCGACCGCGCGGCTGGCGAGCAAATCTCCGGGCGGGCACGACAGCTCGTAGCGCGGATCAGCAAGGCTCGCGCCGCTCGCCCCGCGCCCACGGCCGCGCCGCCGGCGTCGGTCCGAGGTGCGCAGCCATGAGCGGGCGCGCAGCCATGAGTGGGCGCGCTAGCTCGTCCGAGCACCCGCGCCCCCGCGCCAGCGCTCGAGCGTGGCCCGATCGCGCCGGCCACGCGCAGCCGCGGCTGCGCCTCGCCTGGCTGCTGCTAGGGGTTGCCCTGGGCGCTTGGCTTGCGCCCAGCCGAGCGTGGGCCCAAGCCCCCCAGGAGCTGTTCCGACAAGGCACCAACGCGCTTGGCGAAGGCAAATACGACGAAGCCATCGACGACCTCGAAGCCTTTGCCGACCAGGGCGCCCAACACCCGGACGCCAGCTACAATCGTGGCCTGGGCTACGTGCAGCGCATACGCGCAAACGCAGGACGTCCCGGTGATCTCGGGCGCGCTGCAGCCTCCTTTGAAGAGGCGCTGCTCTTGCGCCCCGATGATCGGGACGCGGAGCACGCGCTCGAGCTCGTGCAAGCCGAGGTCGCGCGACGTGACTCGCGCCGCGGCAAAGATATGGTCACCGAACGACCCACGCTCGACCGATTGCTCGTAGGCCTGGCGTCCGAGCGCACCTGGGCCATCAGCGCAGCGGTGTTTGCCCTGCTGCTCGCCGTGGGACTGGTGCTGCGCAGCTTGAAGAGCCGGCCCTGGCAAATCGCCGGACGAGTGCTGAGCCCCGTGGCGCTCGCGGCTTTGCTTGGCCTGGTGCCGCTCTATCTCGGGGCGCGTAGCGTGCGGCTCACGAGCCAGCCCGCGGTCGTCATCGTGCCCGAGGTGTTCCTCGCGGACGAGAGCGGCGCATCGCTCGGCGGCGAGCCGGTACCAGAGGCGGCCAAAGTGGAAGCAGGCGAGAAACGGGGACGGCTAGTGCACGTGCGCTCAGGCAGCCGCGCCGGCTGGGTGCCGCTTGGCACGATCTACCTGCTGCACCAGCGCTAAATGCGCGCGCGCCCGATTCCGACCGTGCGCTGTCCGTGCCATGATGCTGCTCCCATCCAAGATAGCCACGCGACCGTGGCCCTGGCCTAACGGCCTGCCGCGGCGTGCGCCCGAGCGCCATGGTCGCACGGGCACCTTCAGGAGAGCATGCCGTGAGCCAAAGCACGTTCAAAGAGACCGAGGCTTTTTCGAGCCTGATGACCCAGGAAGGCTTGGACGCGCGCGTGATTCAGTCGTTCTGCGGCCTCTACGAGCGCTTTCGTGAAGGCGACAGCGGCAAGATCCCGTGGGGCGACGTGCGCGAGCCGAGCCCTGGCGATATCGTGCCCTACGCCGAGCTCGCCCAGCACGCCATGCACGCTCGCGGGCTCGGCTTGCTCGCCCAGCTGTGCGTGATCCGCCTCAATGGCGGGCTCGGAACAACGATGAAGCTCAGCCGCGCCAAGAGCCT
>Ga0182027_10016044_pt1 | contig 10255 bp, 6 predicted proteins | sample 712E1DmetaG_FD_121300 | JGI IMG/M metagenome (GOLD analysis project Ga0182027, IMG submission 121300) | Permafrost microbial communities from Stordalen Mire, Sweden - 712E1D metaG (Illumina Assembly) | ecosystem: Environmental > Terrestrial > Soil > Wetlands > Permafrost | place: Sweden... | reverse complement strand
TGGCTTGATTAGGCTTCCGTCACAACTTTAGTGCCCGTTTTGGTGCCCGTTGTGGCACCCTGCCGAGGTAAAACCTTAACGCAGAAGCGTTTCGATTTGGAGGCGAGGGTCGGAATCGGACGCGTCCCGCCTTCCACAAGCCACTCGAAATCAACGGTCTAAATCATCACCGTTGCCTTGATAATAAAGGAGGTTCTGCGTTTTGTCAATGATAACTTTAGCTGACTTCAGCCGACTTTTTTTAACTCCTTTTTACTCCCCACCGATAAGGTTTGCTGGCACTCCTGCTGGCACTTTTTGATGCCGTGATTCTACCACAGAGATCGCCATTGTCATTGCAACAGTACTGACCGATAGAATTGCTGGCTAGCATTAATCGGTGCAGAAATCATGAAGTTAAATGTTCCATTGACAGGTGAGTTGGTGCTGATACTCGCCCAATTCATAAGGTCTGAGGAAACCTGAACAGCGTAGGCATGGCCATCATAACCAGTAAACTGTACGAGAATTTGGCCGTTCAGCGAGGAAACCGAACCGATGGAATCCGTGCGCAGCAGTGAAAGCAACTGGCTTGGAATTTCTTCGTAAGCTTCATCGCTGATTGCGTTCGAGAATTGGATGCCGTCGTTCCAGTTCAGGAAAGGTGATTGTTCGGTCAATTGTGGCGTCACCAGTATGTCCCCAACATCACGGAAAAGCTGGCCCGGCTGGCCAGTCCTCGCGTATTGAATGGCATTGGCAATGGCCGATGCTTGGGGGGAATTCGACGATATGACAAGCATACCGAATTGGGGTGGAAAGACTCCAAGGCTTAATCCAAGAGAATCCGGCAGGTCGTTGGTTAACGCCGTCAGACCGTCGAGCAAAACCAGCCAAGCGTTGGGGTTTGAGTTATTGACGGAAAAAAGAGATCGAAGGTCGTTAGTGTTCAGCAAGGCCGCCAGCACACTTACCACATGCCAGTCTCGCACTGGTGCCATTGCCGTAGCATCGGTCGGATTAAAATTTCCCGTCCAATTCATCCACGTGTTGGTGCCGATATAATTTGTGGTGGAACCAACGATTTGAATCTCCCCCAAGATGTCCGACGCTTTGAGATAAATCGTCTGCCACGGTGTTCCGCGATGAATTTGACCGAGCCAATTGCCCGTTATTGATTCGTTCGTTGGGAAATTCCAATTGTCTGACCAACGTATCAGCGGGTCTTTATAAGCGAGGTTGTATCCGTTCGCATCCACGTTTGGGAAGGATAGACTTTTGCCCCAGGGCTGGTAGCGGTCATTCAACTGGCCAAGATTGTTGGCCGGGAATTTAGTCGTCCCACTCACATTATTCCATTGGTAAGTACCGGTTTGGAGACCGCTCGGCTCGCTGCCCGTGAAATTCAAATCACTGACGAGATAGTGAACGAGCGGGTCGTTGGCCTGCCATGAATTGTACTGGTAGGTAATACGTGCCGGGGTAAAAGGAACTTGTATGGATAGATTAAGATTGGTCGCGAAATAGGTATTGCCAGTGTTTGGGTCCGTGCCCCACCCGACATGATTTGGGTTAAAGAATGCGTTTAATGACGCAATCTCCTGCCCAACCGTCCCACCACCCTGTGGAGGTTGCCACGTACCTACATCGTTAGCAGTGAGATAGATTATATTTTGTTGCGGGTTTAAGGCATAAAGAATCTGGTTTATCACTCCATCCGGTATGATGCCGGGTCCGAAAAAGTTTGTGTTCCATAACCCAACATTGGGATTGCTCGGATCATAATCTGCAATTTCCGCGTTCAAGTTCCGGCTACTCTCTGGTCCGGCAAACTGGACATAATCAATCACCTGGTCGCCATCCAGTATTACCACTTGCAACCGGTTTGTCATCAGCAGGCCGAATTGCGGCATCGGAACAATGCCCGCATCCACATAATTGGTGGTGTAGGGACCCTCGGCGGGAATGAACTGGTGTCTGTTATAGACGTAAATCGAGTTGGTCAGCAGAACCGCATTCGTCATCAAGGGAATGACAAAAGAATTTGCATTGGGAATCGTCGGGGTGTTTCGCCCGCTGACAACCCATGGTGCCGAACCCGGCCACGTGGACAGTGCGACCGTATTGACCATGATATAGGGTGAGTTAAAAAAGATGAGGGGCGACATCACGGCACCGTTGGGTTCTTCGTTGGTCAACGCCATTGAGAAGCTATCCCGCGCCATAATTTGTATCTGAGACGACGACGTATAGCTGTTGCTGTAGGAATTCCAGCATTCAACGCCGAGCAAATTACTAATGCTAAGGATATACATCTGGTTGGTTTGATAAGCACTTGGCGGCACGTTAATGCTTGGACGTGTAATTTCCAACCTGCGTGCGACTTGTACGATGTTTTCCATGGAAAACTCATTGAAGTTTGGAAACCCCTTCTTTGCGCCGATGATCCACGGGATGCCATAAACGTTATTTGTGCTGATTCCAAGAGGCAAAGAGGTAACCTCCATCGGTATGGCCAGTTGCGGATCACTGAAAGCAAGGCCCGGAGTTAATACAACCGGCTCATAACCTGTGATATACACATTCGTGCCATCATTGTAGAAAACTGGCCGGAAGACGGATGGATAAAAATTAGTTGAAGTGGCGTCGTAAACGTTGGCCGCTACTTGCAGCAGCCGATGAGCGGCAGGGGTGTATTGATTCGTTGGATAAATTTGGATTTGCGTCAAATTAAGATTCAATTCCGACGACAGTAGCCGACAGGCAATATTAGTAAAGAAGCCGAACGGATTTCCAAGATTGGGAATCGGAGCTGCATTTGCCAATATCAAAGTTGACATCAACGTGTAAACGCAGAGCAAAAGCTTTAAACAATCAGGCCGGGATGTCGTCAATCTTCGTTGACTTTGGCAGCCCCGTTCTGCTGAGTTTTTCATGATTAGTATTCTAATAATGCGTAGATATTTTCCAAGCTTCTTTTTATTCTCAACCACTGCGCCTTCACTAGCCGAAGCCAACAGCGAGATGAAAATTAGAAGATTTTACGATTGAAACTTTCATGCGCCATTTAGCGCATTCGTAATGCTCTGTGATGATGTCTGCTTGGATGACTTACAGGCATCATATGGGAAAAGTAGTGTGTCTAGCACGAGCGAGATGGGCAAATCAACGACTCCGCCAACACACCAAAATGCTCGTGTCCCAGCCGAAGTATTTGGGGATGACTCTGTAATCAACCGGCTATCAACAAACGTCGCTGGGTAATGTCGTGGAATCTTCACGTCGTAAGCCATGTCGCCAATGCCTGACCTGCCGATAATCGTGCCGCAACCGGAACAAATCATCAAACTAACAAAAGCCAAAAGGTGAATTGTTTTCATTGATGCGCGAAGCCAACTGTTCGACCAAAATGTCTCTTGTTATTTGGCGTTTCCATAATTCTTTTCTTTAATAAACTAACGCAAAATGCGCGAGCCGGAAGGATTGATGGCATAGGAAAGGCGAATCATGCCTGGAATCTGGTCGTTGTAATAAGCCATCAGTTCAATTGTTATTCTCCCGTATTCTTGTCCGTTGTTCAATCTAACGTAAAACCGCTTCTCGCCAGTTGTGTCGCCCCAGCCGCTGCCAATTTTTTGTTCAAACTGGAACGATGGAGCGTAACCGTCCGTCGGAGCTGAATACATGGATGAACTGTCATCGGATTCCTGTAAAATCCCGCCGTTTATAGCGTCCATTTCACACGACCAGTCGTATCTCTTGCCGTAAGTAATTTGTTCCGGTCGCTTGACCCAAACTTTCAAATCGCCATCACCAGATTCAGCTATCGTTCCTTTGGTCAGGTCAATCACATACGACCTGCCATCCGGCACAATATGAAATTTATTTCCGCCCGTGATTAGCTGCTCGTGGATGTTGGTGCTCCACATTTTAAGAATAGCTGGATTTTCTTGGCTGCCATTCTGTCCATTAGAACCATAGCCATTTCGTGATTCTTGTTCATATCCAGCTTTCTGTAGCATCACATGAATGCCAGTGGCGGAGCTGTCGCTAACATGAAATTGTCCGCCCGCGTCAGTCGTCATTTCCTGTTTAGTAGATACGCCATTCGGATATTGCTCCGGTGGCCAGACAAAATGGTTAATTTCTGTTTCCACTGTCACATCAGACAAGGGAACATCATCTTGATCCACCACTTTGCCCCAAAGCTCTATCGGTTTATTCTGCGCCTCCAGCATCTTGCGAACTTTTGCGTTTTTTTCAGCTTCGGTGGTTGGCTCTTGTTCGCTTGCTACTGGTGTAACGATGTTGGCTGTTGAATTCGATTGTTCTACGGCAACACTTTGCCGCATGGTGTTCTCCACAACCGGAGCGTTGGTGATTAAGGCTTGAGCTTCCGAAATCTGATTCGGCCCATGCGCCTTGTGAGTTGCCAGCCAGATTAGCAAAACGGCCAAAACGGCAGTGACAATACAGAATGGTGTTAAAAATTGTTTTCTCATGGTGAAAGATTCATTCGGTTTAAGACTGTATTCCAAAAAGCCGCACGGCTCATATTGTCAGACCGAAATTGCGCACTGTGCCAAACGTGGGCGCTATAAGATTTATTATTAATTTGAGGGTGCGTATCTATTGGCCAGACACTTGGCAAATTAACCTGTTTTGCTGTTGTAAATGATCCTGCGACGCCCGGCTGTGCGCCGAGGGCGTAACTCCAAGCCCGGTCAGCATACGCAAAAATTTCGTAGGTGCTGGACGGGAAATACAGGTCATAGTCGGTTGAGCCAATAATTTTGTAGAAGCCGGACGGATGCGTGCCGGAAGGCGTGTCGTAATAATAACCTGGGAATGGCAGTCCAGAATTGTCGGGTTTAAAAGGGTCTTGATCCATATTCCAATAGCGCAAAGCAAAATCGTTCGTGTTGTAAAAGTTCACATAAGTCCCCGCGCCAGCCGTGCCATTGAAGTAGCATGGCGCGCCATTCGTCCAATATGCGGCATAACAATCCGGCGGGCCGCTGCTGCTGCGGTTCACTGTCGAAGCGTCATAACAATGGGCCGGGACTGCTCCTTGCATGGCAACGTAGGTGTTGACCAATTGGCTGCCCGCCAGTCTTAACGCCTCGCCAGCCACGACATTGCCCATGCTGTGTGCCATGAGATAAACATGGCCGGGATACTCCGCGTTCAATTGAGTCAACAAGTTCGTCAACCCGGTCGCCGACGCCCAGGCGTTGGATTCACTGTTGTCGTAATTGCGTGCATCGCCAATCACACTAATAACCCCGGAAAACCCATTGCCAGTAGGCCACCGGAACAAGCCGAAACGACCTTTATACCCTTGCCAGTAGAGCCGCTTGTAAGCCGCCTCGGCATAGCGGTCTTTTTCCCACGTCTGCATGTTCCAGCCATGAACGAGTAAAATGTAAGGGGTGCTTGGATTTTGTGGCGGCGCGTATTGAAATGCCTGCGTCGGCGGGCTCGTCGACAAATCCTCACCGGCCAGCACGGGTTTATTCATCGGCGCATTGGCTGGCCGGTCGCCTACTGTCCAGCGCTCATACATGTCCTTGATTTCATTGATTTGTAAATAAGCCGGAGCGTCGGCCACGATATTTTGGTTGCCGTCCAAGATTTGCAAATCAATCTGTGCGCTACCGTCCATCACACCGCAGAAAATGAAATGCTCATTAAAATTTGTTTGAATGGGCAGAATAATCGGCGAAGAAGAAGTTAACAGTCCAACATAAAGTGACGCCGAGTTAGCAACTTGATTTGAAGCGGTGGTTTCATCGAAAAGATAATTCGTGCCGCCGTTGGGTTCTACTGCCTGAAAGATCCTAATTTGTCCATTACCGGACAAGGTCAACTGCACGGTGTAATTGGCCGGCAACACTTTCATTAACGCAGCCACGCCCGGAGTCCACAGCCGAAAATAATCTTCCAGGTCACGTGTGCAAGGAATGGCGGGCAAGCCATTGGCGGTGTACTGGCAGTCGGAAACGAGGTGTCCCTTGCCAATGTCCAATGGACTTAAATCGTCCTGCTCAAAATCACTACCATCAACCGTGTGTCCCCGGTCATAATTGTTGTTCACCCATATTTGGGCGGGGTTGTTCGCTGACGTGGCATCCACGCCATTGAAAGACAAGTCCATGTTGCTGGCCTGGCTACGGTCAATCACTGCACTCACGCAATAGACCGTGCAAGTGCCGCGCGCCCCGGCGTCCAAGTCGGGCATCGTCACCAACGCTGCCGGGCCGGGCTGCGTCGCAAAAAATTGGCCGTAAGGCGAAAGCACTCCCGTGGTGCTGGTGGTTACGGTGCCGTTGGTGTTAATTTGATAGGCTTGGTCAAAGTATTGGCCTAAATAGCCGTATACACCAGTGTAGTAACTGTTAGCCACCGCCAGTTTGGCGTATCCGGCAATTTGAGCTGAACTGCCTACAGAAACAGCCATCAAATGGTTCTGATTAGCCGGAGAGAAACCATCTTCACCTGGCAGCAAATCTGTTCCTACGTTCCAAAAATCATATTCTGCGGTCTGAAACTGCGGCTGCGCCGTCTCGGGATAGAAATAGCCACCCACATTCTCAACTTGGCCGCCGGCAGACAGGGTGACGTTGGCATCGCTCGTATTGCCCCAAGCAATTTTGGCGGACAAAAATGGCAGGCCAAATAAATTTCTAGTGTTATTCGCCATCGCATAGAAAGTGTTGTAATCTGAGTCGAAGAACCACGTGACGCCAATTTCACTCCAGTCGTAACTCGCCGCAAAAGAATCCAACCATCGGGTGCTATTCGTTCCCAATAACGCCGGAATGGGTGCCCAATTCGTTGCAGGTGGCTGGAATTGGTAAAACGGCGGGTCTTGCAACGTTAACCCGTCGTCACCTCCAGCACCTGTTGTCATGGCGCCACCGGAGTCAATGTCTGACATACTAAACACAAAGTTACGATACCGGTTGTTGTCTGCGAAAGGCAGATATGGATCAAGCGAGAAATATGCGCCATTACCGTACATGGATTGCATCTTATAGAGACCGGCACAAGCATATCCAGCAGGGCATTGAAAGCTTCCCACGGGTTGCTGACCGGTACCCAGTTCAACAAACTCAAAGGGGAAGTCCACCACGGCCGAGCGCAAGAGAAAGATCAGATTCTGCTTAAGCTGCTGACGGCCATCAAAACAGGGCGACACCAGCCAATCATGGTTGGCATTATCCTCGATGAATGTGCTACTGTCCAATAATATTGCAGCGCTTAGGTTGCCGTTCGTATTGACCGTTTGTAACCACCATTTATAGGCGGCAACGCCATAGGAATCCTTTGGTGCCGAATATGCGGAGGCTGGTAATGGATACAAACCGTTGGTCAGACTGCCAATGGGAATGTCAATTGTTGTGTTTAAGGATTCGTCGCCGTGAAAAAATTCGGCGTAATTATCAAGTCGAGTAAGGCGAAAGGCTACGGTACCCGATGGAAGGCCAGATGCCGCCAGATATGCCGAGCCTTGCCGATCAGTAATCAAGGTGGCAAATGTCGACAAGTCTGGTTCCAACCACACCAAACTGCTCCACGCCGAACTATATGTGCCGTAGTGCGTTTGGATCTGATAGGTCCCGTAAACGTTTGGGCCATCATAAACCAAGTTGTCTAGAGCTGTCGCAGGCACGTTTTCTGAAAAACTGACAGTGTTCGAAGGGAAATTGAAATTTTGGATTTGTTCGCCTGTGAGAGTGCTATAGAAAATTCTCTGTACCGTGTAGCCCGTGACTGAACCGGGGGACGCCTGCCAGCTTATATTGGCAGTGCTGTTGTTTCCGTTGTAATTAACTGTCAATCTTTGCGGTGCAGGTGGCGAATTGAAAACTGTCGGATTTAATCCATCGATGAAAGACTGCCAGAGGGTCAAGCCGTCGCCTGAAGGATCGAAAGCAAACGAATCACCTCCCACAGAACCGAAATATTGCAGCCACCACCAATCAGGAATGCCACTTCCCGTGCTGTCCACCCATGAACGCAACCGCAGGAATAAGATTGGCCGCCCGTTCTGCGTCACGCTCAACGGCGTCCAGTTGGTTGTTTCCGAGCCAAAAATGGGTCCTTCCGATTGCCAGTCCGTTTGCAGCAGGTTGGTTCTGGATTGTATCTCATACTCGACATCTGTTTGCGTGTTTGTCGCTATGCCGTTCAAATTGCCGGACAATACGGTCACTTGTGCAATCCACAGGTTTGTGCCGTAGTCAGGTATCAGTGACGATAGGCCATCTGGTGACATGCTATTTGAGTCGTCCATGCTGATTCCCATTGCCTGCTCAAATTGCGCTTCTTGAACTTGGTTAATGAGGTTGACCACTGCGCTGGCTTGCTGTGCCAAAGCATCCGTTACTGCGGTCGCGGTCATGCGTCTTCCCGTGAACTGTGGGCTCGCCGCCAGTTGCCCGCCCGTGGCATCAACAAGGAACTGTCCATCCGCGATTTGATAAATGGCCAGACTGGTATCATTGGGTGGGCATGGCATCGGAACGGCGTTAATCCCCGGCATTACGAGCCAGAACGTTCCGTTCTTTGGCAAAGCATCGGGCGGCACCAGCGGCAGCCCTTGCGCGTCTGCCGTAAGCTGGACGATGGAATCCAGCTGTGCGGGCTGTGCAACATCAATGCCGGAATCGGACTGGATTGATAACATTTGGGCAAAATCGCTGGCCGGTTTGAACAGGCCAAACGAGAGCAACAATATGCCGATTATTCTTGTCCAATGGTTTGTTTTCATGTGGTTTCCTTCAATTCTGTTATACGGTTAAATATGGCGGTTATTCCAGAAAAATTGAACCCAGTGAGTTTCGTCCGAATTGAGATTCGCAAACGCACGTCAAACATGACAAGCATAATCCGAAATCTTTTCACGATATATGTATCGTTCATTTCCATCATTAGAAAGCGATGTAATATGTCGTGGCAATTCCCAAGAAAGAATGGAAGCGAATCAAGGTCTTCGGTGCGAACGTGCGCCGAGAGCGGGTGCGCAAAGGCTTGACGCAGGATGAACTGGCCGAACGCGCTGAAATTGCCACACGAAATCTTCAAAAAATTGAGGCCGGAGAAATTAACATTCTCGTCACCACGGCGTTTCGTATTCAATTGGCGCTCCGCTGCCCTTGGAAACGGCTGGCTCCCTCTGAATAGGGTTTGATTTTTCATGCCGCTGCTTTTTCTGTGACGGGAATGGCATTGAGCGTGTTTGGCGGTTTGGCGTGCGAAAGAATGCGTGAAACAAAATCCTGTGCGTCAAATGGTTTTTCGATGAAATCCGCTGCGCCTAATTCAAGGCCATGTTGAACGGCATTCTCACAAACCTGGCCCGACACAAAGACAATGGGAGTCTGAAAAAATGGATTTTCTTTCAAACGGCGGCATATTTCAAAACCGCTGATGCCCGGCAAAGTTCCGTCTAGTGTGATCAAGTCAAATTCATTAGTCTGAGCCAGATTTATTCCCCTTTTCGCATTCCATGCGGTCTGCACTTTACACCCGGCCTGCGTTAGTAAATACACCATCATCATCGAAACGCCCGGTTCATCTTCAATCACCAGAATTCTTATCCTGTCTCTCATAAACCAGTGGATTCCCGGCAAATTATCAAACCCATACCCAAACCAGTTCCTTCCGAAATCGGAAGGAATACTAGCCTGCGCTCGCATACCGTCAATGCGAAATCGTGGGCAAATCTGTTCCTCAAAATATTGTCGGTCCTGTCGTGCGCAAAATCCGTTACGGCAAGGGCTGGACGCAGGCCATGTTGTCGGCGCGTTGTGCGCGTGCCGGTTGGGACATTGGCGAAAACACCATTTCCAAAATCGAGGCGCAAGTCCGTTGCGTGACTGACTCCGAGATCGTTTTTTTGGCGCAGGCGTTGAAAGTCAGGGAACAGGAATTGTTTCCCTCGCGTTCCTGAACCCGTCCTGGGACGTGCTGCGGGCTGCCGCTCGCTGGTGCGGCAGTTCTGTAGTGTGGCTGGCACCGCTGCTGAAAAGACATTTGGTTTCATGCTTCAACGCTTTCCGTCACTCTGGATTCATTCAATCCCTCGCCAATCTTCCGCCGGGGAAATGAGGTGTTCTGGTGATATGCTACAAGTGTAGCATCCTCCGTCAAGCATATTTTTTGTATTGGCTTCGGTGTGCCAGTCAATCGAATGCCAGAAGCCATCAGTTTGCAGGTCATCCGTTTGTTGAAAGCAGAACGGGAGAAGCGTGGTATTTCCATGAATTTG
>Ga0182027_10016043_pt1 | contig 10255 bp, 12 predicted proteins | sample 712E1DmetaG_FD_121300 | JGI IMG/M metagenome (GOLD analysis project Ga0182027, IMG submission 121300) | Permafrost microbial communities from Stordalen Mire, Sweden - 712E1D metaG (Illumina Assembly) | ecosystem: Environmental > Terrestrial > Soil > Wetlands > Permafrost | place: Sweden... | reverse complement strand
GGCAGATGTTCTTATTGCAAAGCTGTCCGAAATCCAGAAGAAATATCAGGAAATTAGAAGCGACGAAGCGGCTCTTCGGAAAATCTTGGACGAGGGAAGAGAATACGCCATCAGTAAATCTTCAGAAACACTTAGTAAAGTAAAGGAATTAGTGGGACTTTAACCTCAGGTTGTGTTATAATTCCAAAGTTATGTTCCCAACGAAAATCAAAAAACCGAAAAGAGTCAGACAGTTAAAATTCAAACTAAACCTTTCCTGGAAAAACCTGATTATCTATGCCTGTTTAATCATTTTCACCGGTTTTCTTTTCTTGGGCATTGCTCAACCAAGTACTAACCCTGGGCAAACCACCAAAACGGTACCTTTGTCTCAGCTTATTTCAGATGTTAAACAGGGGAAAGTTTCCTCCATTGATGTGTCTTCGGATAAAATTGACGCCACCGAAAAAACAGGGATTGTTGAGGCTTCAAAAGAGACAACCGCCGATGTTTATCAGCTTTTCCAAAACGCCGGCGTCAAACTGGACAAAACCAAAGTCAACGTTAAAAACGATACGACTTTAAACAATTGGATTAATATTTTATCTGGGGTTTTGCCGGTAGTCTTGATGGTTGCTTTCTTCTACTTTATTTTCCGTCAAGCCAGAGGCGCACAGGAAAGCGTGTTTTCTTTCGGTCAATCAAAAGCGAAGGTCTTTAACAAAGACAAGCCAAAATTAAGCTTTAAAGATGTCGCCGGAGTAGACGAAGCCAAACAGGAGTTAAGAGAAGTAGTCGATTTTTTGAAAAATCCGGGGAAATATAAAGCAATGGGAGCCAGAACCCCCAAGGGCGTACTGATGATAGGTCCGTCGGGGACAGGTAAGACGCTGTTGGCCAGAGCCACCGCCGGGGAAGCGGATGTCCAATTCTTCTCAATGGCAGGCAGTGAGTTTATGGAAATGTTGGTCGGAGTTGGTGCTTCCCGCGTTCGTGATTTATTCAATACCGCCAAAAAAGCCCAGCCGGCCATTATTTTTATCGACGAAGTTGATGCTATCGGTCGACAAAGAGGTTATGGCTTAATGGGCGGGCATGACGAAAGAGAGCAAACTTTAAACCAAATTCTGGTCGAAATGGATGGTTTTACTCCAACAGAACAATTAGTAGTTATTGCGGCAACGAATAGACCCGATGTTTTGGATCCTGCGCTGGTTCGGCCGGGTAGATTTGATCGAAGAGTGGCTTTGGAGTTGCCGGATGTTAAAGGCAGGGAAGCAATTTTGGCCATTCACGCCAGAGGCAAGCCGTTTGAAAAAAGTGTCGCCTGGGAAAAAATCGCCAAGCGCACTGTCGGATTCTCGGGCGCCGACTTGGAGAATATGCTAAACGAAGCGGCGATTTTGGCGGCGCGACTGGGTAAAAAAGCGATTGACATGAGCGATTTGGAAGAAGCGGCCACCAAAGTTAAATTAGGGCCGGAAAAGAAAAGATTGCAAACGGAGGAAGATAGGAAAATGACCGCTTATCATGAAGCCGGTCATGCTTTGGTCTCCTGGTTTATGCCACACATGGATCCGGTACACCGCATTTCAATTGTTTCCCGCGGTATGTCACTTGGTCACACGATGATGGAGCCGATGGACAGAATTCACGAAACCAAAACGCATTTAATCGAACAAATTGCGGTAATGCTGGGCGGTCGGGCGGCGGAGAGCCTAGTGTTTAATGAAGTAACCACCGGCGCATCGGATGATATCACTAAAGCGACAGAAGTGGCCAGAATGATGGTAACGGAATACGGTATGAGTGACCTTGGTCCTTTAAATCTGGCCTCAGATCCAAGAACGCCTTATGAGCAATCAACGGTTTCGGAGGATATGGCCTCAAAAATTGACGCGCAGGTGAAAAAAATTACCGACGAAGGATATAGGGAAGCGGTTGAAATTCTCAGTAAGCTAAGAAAAAAGTTAGACGCGTTAGCCGAGGAATTATTGCAAAAAGAAACGTTGGAGTCGGAAGAATTCGAAAAATTAATCGGCTCCAAACCTGCCAAGCTCATCATCAAAATCTAATTGACAAAAAGACATTCTCAATCAATAATAAGTTATGGCAAAAGATTCAGCTAAACCGCATTTCTCCAAAAAAGAAGCAATCGGTTTTGGTTTTGAGTTAGCGAAAAAGAATCTCTTTTTCTTCATAGTTTTATTTATTATTACCTTGGTTATTGCCGGAGTTCTGGGTGGATTAAGACTTTCCGCGGCGCATGCGCCGCTTATCGCTTTTGTTATTTGGTTGGCGCAAGTCATAATAAATTTGGTGATTGGTATAGGATTAATCCATATTGCGCTTAAATTTATCGATAAGAAAGAGCCGGTCTATAAAGACCTTTTTTACTACCAACCAATTGTCAATTACTTTTTGACTGCACTTTTAACGGGTTTAATCGCAGTAGGAGGCTTAATTCTATTAATAATTCCGGGAATATATTTTGGGTTAAGATTAAAATTTGCAGCTTATTTGGTGATTGATAAAAATCTTGGTCCGGTTGATGCACTTAAGGCCAGTTGGCAAATGACTAAAGGCAATGTCTGGAATCTTTTCTTTTTTGGAATCCTGCTTTTCTTAATCAATGTCTTAGGTTTTATCTGTTTAATAGTCGGGTTATTTATAACGGTACCGTTAGGTATGTTGGCCACCGCCTTTGTTTATCGCAAGCTCCTCTTACAATCAAAAGCTGCCTAGGTTATAATCATTTTAGATGAAAAAATTAGTGTTAATTGACGGTAATGCTATCATCCACCGCGCTTTCCACGCGCTTCCACCCCTAAATAATAAAGATGGAATGCCCACTAACGCAGTCTACGGATTTTTCATGATGCTTCTAAAAATTACGGATGATTTAAGACCTGAATATTTAGTAGTTTGTTTTGACAAAGCGGCACCGACTTTCAGAAAACAACTGTACGTTGGTTACCAGGCGACCAGGCCGAAGATTTCGGACGATTTATCGCCGCAGTTTGAAGTAATCCATAAGGCGCTGGACAGCGCTAAAATTAACCATTTTGAGGTCGACGGTTACGAAGCGGACGATTTAATCGGCACCATTTCCAAAGAAGCTAAAGCCAAAGATTTGCAGACCATTATTGTTTCGGGAGACAGGGACTTATTGCAGTTGGTTAACAAAAGAGTGTTGATGCTGGCGCCGATTATTGGCATGACCAAGATGACAATGTTCGATGAATTAAAAGTTAAAGAGAAATATGGTTTGGAACCGTGGCAAATCGTGGACTACAAAGCATTGGTAGGGGATGCGTCGGATAACTATCCCGGAGTCTCCGGAATCGGTCCCAAAACCGCCAGTGGACTCTTGAATAAATATAATACACTGGAAGGAATTTATGAACATCTCGGAGAACTTTCGCCGCAGATTCAAGAAAAATTGGCACAAGATGTCGAGCAGGCGGCCTTGGCCAAGAGATTAGCAACCATTGTTTTAGATGCGCCGATAAAGTTCAACGAAGATGAAGCCGAGATTGGTAAAATAGATAAAGCGGCTTTAAAAAAGGTGTTTAAAGAGTTAAACTTCAAAAGCCTTTTAACGAGGCTTGATAAAAAGTCGGAGATTATAGCTCAACCGGAAGGTAAAGAAAAGAAAAAAGACGAAGAGCAAATGAATTTACTATGAAAGTTGCGTTAGTGCATGATTACATAAAAGAGTATGGTGGGGCAGAAAGAGTCCTGGAAACTCTAGCCGAGATTTTCCCCGAAGCGCCGATTTATACTGCGTTTTGCGCTAAAAATTCACAAGCTTATAAGCACTTTAAAGACAAGCAGATTGTTACATCTTGGGTACAACATGTACCCTTTTTTAAAAGCAGACTCTACAGCCCGTTAAGATTTTTAACACCGCTTATTTGGGGTAGTTTCAACTTATCAAAATACGATTTAGTTATTTCCTCATCCAGTTGGTTTATTGCAAAAGGCTTTAAAAAACCGAATGACAAATTTACGGAAATTTGTTACTGTCACACCCCGCCCCGCTGGCTCTACGGTTATACGACCTCAGTTAATTTCCAAAAATTCTGGCCGGTTAAAGTTTATGCTTTGATAGTTGGACATTTTTTAAGACTTTATGATTTTAAGCAGGCGCAAAAGGTCGATTATTTTATTGCTAACTCTAAAGAAGTTCAAGCCAGAATTCAAAAATTCTACAGACGGGATTCGGTAGTCATTTATCCGCCGGTCTCACTACCGAAAACTCAAGATGTTAAAAAAGGCGATTATTATTTCATCGTTTCCCGGATTGTGGGAGCAAAAGGCTTGGATTTAGCGGTTGATGCGGCTTTAAAGTCGGGGTTCAAGCTAAAAATTGCCGGATCTCCGGCCGGATATTACTTTGAACATGATAAATTGGTCAAGAAATCCCGAGGGATGGTGGAGTTTTTGGGACAAGTCAGCGATGAGAAATTAGCAAAGCTTTACAAAGGCGCAAAGGGCTTTTTGGCCTTGTCACAAGATGAGGATTTTGGAATTACGCTGGTTGAGGCAATGCTTTGCGGTACGCCGGTGATTGCTTTTAACGGTGGCGGTTACAAAGAAACGGTGATTGACGGGAAAACCGGAGTTTTATTTAATGATTATTCGGTTGATGCTCTGATAGCAGCGGTTAAAAAGTTCGAAAGTTCGAAGCTCAGCTCAAAAGATTGTATTCAGCAAGCCGAAAAATTCTCCAAAGAACGTTTTAAAAGAGAGATTCAAGCTTTCATAAATTCAAAAGTAAAATGAAAACTAGAGTTTGTGCAGTTGCGATAATCGAGAAGGATGGAAAAATCCTTTTAGGGCGCAAAATAAAAGACTTGGTCCGTATCCTAACACTTGGCTTTTGCCCGGCGGAGGAGTTGAACCAGAGGAATCGGTAGAAGCAGCAATTAGAAGAGAAATTAAAGAAGAAACCGGTTTGGAAGTAACTAATCTTGGAAAAATAGGTGTTAACGAAGATGATGAACCGAACAAACATGGAGAAATGACGCACTATATTTTTCATTCCTTCAGGGCGACTCCGGTAGGAGAATATGCTAAAACAAATGAATTTCCAACCATTGAGTGGGTTGACATTAAAAACCTTGGGAATCTTCCACATGCGAGACCATCAATGAAGCTTTTTAAGGATTTAGGTTGGATATAATATGCCGGAATTACCAGAAGTTGAGACAATTAAATTGGGATTACAAAAGTACCTTGTCGGGCACAAAATCGAAGATGTCGAGGTGCGTGTACCGAAAATCTTTCAGGGTAATCCGAAAGATATTATCGGCGCCAAAATAATTGATATCAAGCGGATTGGCAAGGGCTTAATCGTCGAACTAAGTAATAATTATGTACTCACAGTTCACTTAAAAATGACTGGGCAGCTGGTTTTCCAAGACAAAACAACCGAAGGTTCCATTCTTTCCAAAAAAGTCGGTGGAGAAATGCTGCCTTCCAAATATTCACACGTTATATTTACTTTAGATAAAGGCGCGATGCTTTTTTACAATGATTTGCGCCGTTTTGGCTGGGTAAAAGTTGTCAAAAAAGAGGAATTAAAAGATGTCGTTTTCTTTAAAGAGATGGGACCGGAGCCAAAAGTGGGGGAGGATTTGGCGGGTAAGGAATTAATATTGGGTTATTTCAAAAACACGCTTCAAAAAGGCAATTTGCCGGTAAAATTAATTCTGATGGATCAGAAAAGAATCGGGGGGATTGGCAATATCTATGCCAATGATGCTCTGTTTTTGGTCGGCATTGATCCAAGACGAAAAGGCAAAACACTCACGGACGAAGAAGTTCAAAAACTGTTCGATGCTATTCACGAAGTTATCAAGAAAAGCTTAAGTTACGGCGGCTCATCGGATGAAAATTTTGTCAATGTTTTAGGCCAGGAAGGGAATTACCAAAATCACACTTTAGTCTATGGTAAAAAAGGTGAAAAATGTTCAATTTGCGGTGCAACAATCGAAAAAATACAGCTTGGTGGCCGCGGAACCTACTTTTGTCCCAAACACCAAAAATAGTTTGCTTTTTTAAGAATTTAATGATAGTATCTAAATCTAGCGCTATCCGAAAGGAAAATGCTAGTTTTTTATGGCGTATAAGGACAGAATAGTCATGTCCATCGGAGGTTCTCTTATCGTTCCCAACGGTGGGATTGACACTAAGTTTTTGTCCGAACTTAACAAGTTCATAAGAGAGCAACTGGCGAAGAATCCAAACCGCCAGTTTTTTTTGGTCGTAGGGGGGGGTAGGATCGCCAGAAAATATCGTGACGCCGGTCAACAGGTTATCGGTCACGAGTTAACCCGCGACGATTTGGATTGGTTGGGAATTCACGCTACTAAGTTAAATGCTCATCTGGTTCGCACTATCTTTAGAGACCTCGCCCACCCATATATTATCAAACATTATGAAATTATCAGAAAGGCAGTTGAGCCGGTGGTAGTGGCGGCAGGTTGGAAGCCGGGCTGGTCAACCGATTTTGACGCCGTTTTACTTTGTGAAGATTACGATGTAAAAGAGATTGTCAATTTAAGTAACGTAAACCAGGTTTTTAGTGCCGATCCCCGCAAGGATCCTAAAGCCAAACCAATTGATAAGATCTCCTGGAAAAACTTCCGAAAATTAGTCGGCGACGTCTGGATTCCGGGAATGAATGCGCCTTTTGACCCGGTGGCGGCGCAAAAAGCGGAAGAATTAAACGTTAAGGTAGCAGTAATGTCCGGACACGATTTTGATAACATCCGCAGATACTTCGACCACAAAAAATTCCTCGGAACTGTGATAGAATAGCCTCGTGCTTAAATCAATTTCCCTACACAATTTTCGTAGCTACGAGAAGAAAGAATTTAGTTTTGAAGAGTCGACTTTAATTGTCGGGCCAAACACTTCGGGGAAAAGCAATTTAGTCGAGGCGATTTATCTTCTCTCAATTGGCAAAAGTTTCCGCACCGATAAAGATACGCAAATGCTCAAGTATGATGAGGAAGTGGGCAGGGTTAAGGGTAGAGTAAACCAGGAAGAGTTGGAAGTTTTGCTTACCAATGGCCAGGTTAACGGTGGCTCACAATATAAGAAATTCTTAGTCAACGGCGTTAGCAAAAGACGGGTTGATTTTGCCGGAAAACTGCTGACAGTACTTTTTTCGCCCCAAGATTTGGAGATTATTATCGAATCCCCGTCTCTAAGAAGAAATTTTTTGGACGAAGTTTTAGAACAGGTCGACAGGAATTACCGGATAGCTTCGATTGCTTACACTAAATCCCTAAGGCAAAGGAATGCTCTACTAGAATTGGCTCAGGAGACCGGGCAGAGAAACGAAAAACAATTCGAATACTGGGATAATTTGGTAATTGAAAACGGCAACATCGTCACTTACAAAAGAGAAGAATTCATTAATTTCTTAAATTCAGCGGCGAAGGACATTTTTGACTTAGTAGTTGAATACGATAAAAGTACGATTTCCAAAGAAAGATTATCGCAGTACGAAAGAGAAGAGGTAGCGGCCGGAGTGACTTTAGTTGGGCCGCACCGCGATGATTTCTCGGTTTTGATGTTTAATGGCGGCAAGACCGCCCACGACGTCAAATTCTATGGTTCAAGAGGACAACAACGCCTGGCGATTTTGCAGCTGAAAATGCTGGAGCTTTTGTTTATCGAAAAAGCCCTGGGTGAGCGACCGCTGTTTTTATTGGATGACATATTTTCCGAACTGGATGAAGGACATATTCAATTGATTTTGGAGGAAATCGGCAAGCAACAAACGATTATCACTACAACGCATGAAGAATTTATTCCCAAAAAGCTGTTAAAATCAATGAAGATAATCAGTTTTGAAAAATGAACGAGTTCGATATCAATGATTTAAAAAAACTGTATATTCCCAAAGTCGATTCGCATAAAGGCGAGAACGGAAAGCTATTGATTATCGGTGGTTCGGTACTGTTTCATGCCGCCTCTTTATGGGCTTTACAAGTTGCCTCAAGAATTGTGGATATGGTTTTTTATTCATCAGTTCCGGAAAACAATGCTTTAGTTGAGAAGGAAAAAGAGGAATTTAGAAATGGCATTATTGTTCCCAGAAACAAAATTGAGGATTATGCCAAAGAAGCGGATTGCATTCTCATTGGCCCCGGTTTGCCAAGAGAAAATGGAGTAGAACAGGGCGACGATGATACTAAGGAATTGACTGAAAGATTGTTCAAATCTTATCCAAACAAAAAATGGGTGGTGGATGGCGGTTCGCTTCAGGTTATCAGTCCTGAGATTTTGCCGTCAACTGCAATAGTCACGCCACATCACAAAGAATTCCAGACTTTATTCAATCTGGAACCGACTTTTGAAAATGCGCAGAATATGGCACGGCAATTCAATATCACAATTCTCTTAAAAGGTGAGAAAGATATTATTTGTGGTAAGCAGAATGCAGTTATCATCTCCGGCGGAAACGCGGGAATGACTAAAGGTGGAACAGGCGATGTTTTGGCCGGATTAGTGGCTGCGCTATATTGCAAAAATGAAGCGTTTTTATCGGCCATCACAAGTTCATTCATCAACAAAAAAGCCGGAGAAAGTTTGGCACAGAAGGTGGGAATTTATTTTAACGCTTCGGATTTAGCCAACGAGATTCCGGTGGTAATGAAGCATCTCTTGACCAGGTAAGGGATATATGATATAACTCATAGTATTATTTTGCAGGAAAGGAGGAATATTTATGTTAGATTTTGAACCAGGAGCATTAAGGTCGGCAGTGATTAGAGGCGCAGCGGAAACAGCCAATGCGTCAAGAAGAAGTAAAGTGTCTTTAGTGGGAGTAAGCGATCAATGTAGGGAATTTGAGGGTAGAGGGCTACATAGTAATGGCGCAGCTTACAGAGCATTGGTTGAGGAGGCATACGAAGGAGTAAGAGCCGACGAGGCAACATTGGGAATCCCGTCGGGAATATTAGAACAACAAATTCCAGATAGGGGAATTTAATAAGCATACTCCAACGAATTTATTTAAGATAATTAGTAGTTGTATTTAGTATGGCTGTAGAAGAAAAAGAAGGAACACCTACGGATCAATTAACAGAGAGAATGGAGTCAATAAAAAGAAGAGGTGGAGTTTCAAGCGTCGTTGATGGTAAATTAGTGGTTGAATGGCCAAATAGAAGCAGGAGCACAGTTGGTTTTAATAAAGTATCGAAAGGTATGGGAAAAGGAGCTGCTCATCCGCGTGGTTAATCATTCCTGCAGTTTTTCGGAGAGTTTGGAAAGTTGGACTGTGACTACAACCGCCAAAACAGTAATAATCAACGCATAAATTAGTAGGGAAACTATTCCGCTATTGGCGGGAAGCCACTTTTTAATATAAGTATTCACAAATTCCTGAATGACGCTGTTCCAGGCGAGCGCTGCCACCAAACCAAAACCACTGGTTGATAAAGTCACCATTTGCTTGACGATTTCAACATGTAGCTTTTTGTTCGTCGCCTTTTTCGTTTGTGCCATATTGCTATTATAGCAAATCGGAAAATTAACTAGGGAATAGCTCGGGAATTTGCTATAATATTGACATGTATTCTCCGAAATTCATCATTTCAAACAAAGTCCTCAAGAATATCGGTAGTATTGAAGCCTCAAAGGAGGTCATCGACCACGCGCCGCTTTTGCCCTATTTTGAAAGGGAATTTAGGGAAGACGCGATGGTTCGAACCGTTCATTACGGAACGCATATTGAAGGTAATGAGTTAAATCTTTCCGATGCCGAAAAGGTGCTTTTGGGGCAACAGGTGGCAGCGAGGGACCGTGATATTCAGGAAGTCATCAACTACCGTAAAGTGATGGAATATTTGGACAATACTCCAAAAAGCCAGATTAAAATCGACGAAGAGTTAGTTAAACATTTGCATAAATTAACCGTTGATAAAATTTTGGCGCCGGAGCAATGCGGGGTTTTCCGAAAAACGCAGGTCGTGGTCAAAAACAGTCAAACCGGAGAAATTTCCTTCCGGCCGCCGCTTGCCGTGGCGGTGCCTTTCCAAGTAAAGAATCTATTGGAATTTATCGAAAGTGCGGGCGATGAAGAAGTGCATCCTGTTCTAAAATCCGGCATTGCGCATTACGAATTAGTGCGCATTCATCCGTTTTTGGACGGAAACGGCCGGGTAGCAAGAGCGATTGCGACTTTGATTTTGTATCAGGACGATTACGACATCCGTAAATTTTTCTCATTAGAAGAATATTTTGATAAAGACGC
>Ga0182027_10016042_pt1 | contig 10255 bp, 7 predicted proteins | sample 712E1DmetaG_FD_121300 | JGI IMG/M metagenome (GOLD analysis project Ga0182027, IMG submission 121300) | Permafrost microbial communities from Stordalen Mire, Sweden - 712E1D metaG (Illumina Assembly) | ecosystem: Environmental > Terrestrial > Soil > Wetlands > Permafrost | place: Sweden... | reverse complement strand
TTACAATAAATATCCAGCAAAGGTCTTTCCAGGAGACATATTAACCTATTCAGTAGGGGCATTGATTGCAATTATGGCAATACTTGGAAATTTTGAAAAAATAGCTATTTTTATTTTTATACCCTATATAATCGAAGTTGTATTAAAATTAAGAGGAAAATTAAAAAAACAATCTTTTGGAATACCTCAAAAAGATGGAAGTTTAAAGATGCCGTATGATAAGATCTACGGACTCACTCATTTATCAATATTCATCTTAAATAAATTTAAGAAAAAAGTTTATGAAAAAGATGTTGTATATTTTATATTTTCTATAGAAATAATAATCTGTTTGTTAGCTTTGATAATATTTAGAAATAATATATTTGCAATGGTGCATTAAAAAAAATGATAGAAATAAAAGGATTTTGGAAATTTGTAGTTTTTTGTTTTGTTGGTGGCACCAGTGCATTGATACATTTTACTATTTATGTCCTGTTTTTTGAATATATATTGAAGTCTTTAATAAATGTGAATATTTTAATTTTTGGAGCAAGTATTAATCATATTATTGCTTATATTATGGGGGTGGCTGTTTCAATAGTATATAATTTTTCAATGAATCGAAATATTACATTTAACGCAAAACATGAGAGAGTAAAGAAGCAATTACCAAAATATCTCTCTGTTTATGCAATCTCTATAGGTGTTGGTTTTGTTGTGAGTATTGTTATAATAAACTTTATTGGTGAAAATGGAATAAACCCCCTTATTGCTACAGCTGCAGGAATTTTAGCAAGCATACCAATTAGCTTCTTAGGCTCTCTTCTATGGACTTTTAGAAAAAACCGAACTATTGGTGTTAATTGAAGATTTTTGTAAATTTGCCTTGTTTAGATTAAAATTTTTTGGAAATCCATAAATTATTATCAATGGCTGGGTCTTTTGTGCATCTGCAAAATAAGCCTGTACAATCGTTAAGTTATTTTCCTGTGGATAAGTATAGGTCCAATTTGCTGTTGGTTCAAAGGCTGAAACCATATAATATACTGGTTTATCAGCTTTAACTGCATTTTCAAAGTCAGTTTCATCTGGCGGAAAAGAAATTGTCTGCCTATCTGAATAATATTTTATCTGATGAGGACTTGAAGTTACTATTATATCACCAGGTTTAGTATTTTCATTAATCCAAATTCCTGCATCCTTAACCTGAGAATAGGAGTCGAGTTTAACTTTTATCAAATTATCTGCAGCTTTGTATTGTACATATGCATATGAAATTAAAATTAATCCTATGATTATCATTGCAATTATACTCATTTTTTTAATTTTCATCACTGAATAAAATTTTAATAATAAAAATGAGATTATTATAAAAATCGCAGGGAAAATGTTTAAAATATAACGATCTTCTGGATGAGTCATCAAAACACTTGCAAGAATAAGTGGAAAAATTATTATAAAAAGCAAAAATAATTGACTTTTTATCTCAAGGTTCTCATTCTCTTTTGTTTTGAACAATAAATCAAGGCTTAAGAACAATTTATAAAAAAACAAGAAGAAAAGAATGATCATAATTATTATTCCAAGATAAATGAGCAATTCTGAAGAAAATGCTGGAAAAATAAAATTTGCCAGGTTAATAAAGTAATATTTAATATTAGTTATTCCCCAAATAAAATATTGCGAGGTATTTGTAATAGTAACCCCATTTACCACGGTTTTTGGGGCTATTGAGTTTGCAGCTTTTGTTAAAACAAACCCTCCAAACTCAAAATATCCAAAAATTAAATAAGGTGTTAATATCAACCAGAATATTAAAGCTGAAATCCATAGTTCTTTCTTCTTTAAAAAAGTCAATTTTTGAGTGATTAAAATATAAAAAAATATCCCTGCAAGTAGATAAGCAGTTGAAAGCTTAAAAAGAGTACCTAGTCCTATAATAACTGAAGCTATGTATATATCTATTTTTTTATTATACTTAAAATATCTATAAAAAAATAATGAAGCAAATGTAAAAAATGCTAGTGAGGGTATATCTTCTAAAATTCTAAATGAGTAAAACATATTAATTGACAAGAATGCCATTAAGAATGCAGAGATCAAACCTACTTTCTTGTTGTAAATTTCTTTACCCAGAAAATAAACTGCTAATATTGAAGAAATTGAAAGCAATAGGATAAGTAATCTTGGCAATAATTCACTAGAAGATATTTTCAAAAATCCTGCAATTATAACTGGAAGGAGTAATTGCCTTACAGGATCAAATATCTGGGGTATTCCAAATGCAAATCTCCTTGCCATAACCATATATTCTGCCTCATCCCACCATAAGGGTTGGTTATAAGTTAATACAAAGTAATAGATTCTTATTATTACAGTTAAGGTAATTATAACTAAAAGTGAAAAATTATAGGGATTTTTTATCCAGGTCATCAATTTTTTTTCCCTTTTTTCAAGGGTTGTTTCTTGAGTATTGTGTATTTCTTCTGATTTTGGTGTCACTTCTTTAGTATCATCCATAATTAGGCCAAAGAAATGGGGTTTTTTATTTGTTTTGCTATTCAAAGATTATAATCTTTAAATGGATTAAAGTTTAAATATCACTCAATGTCAGATAAACTTATAAAGAATTCTAAAATCATCTTATCATGGATAAAATAGATTTAAAGGGGCTTAATGGAAAAACAATTGTCATCACAGGGGCAGCAGGAATGCTTGGTTCTGCATTTAAAGAATGTTTAGAAAAATTAAATGTTAAACTATATGCATATTCTCATAAAGAACTTGATGTTACAGATGAAAATGCTGTAATTGCTGCTGCAAAACTTAAGGCTGATATAATCATACACTGTGCTGGAATTGTGAATGCTGATTTTTGCGAGAAAAATATTGAGGAAGCATATAAGTCCCATGTTATTGGAACTAAAAACATAATCAAACTTGCAAAAATTAATAATTCTCGTGTTCTTTATCCTCAATCATTTTTAATTTATGGTGAAGAAAAATCAATTGTTAATGAAGAAACAGTTCCGAGTCCTCTTAATAATTATGGAAAATTCAAATATGAAGCTGAAAAACTACTCCTGAAAAATCTGAATAATTCACTTATTGTAAGGATGGGAGGATTCTTTGGAGGTTACGCCAAAGATAAAAATTTTGTTGGAAAATTTATCCCATCACTTGCAACTAAGATAAAAAACAATGAAAAAATACAAGAAGTTGGAGATAGGGTCTGGCAGCCAACCTATACTAAAGATCTGGCTTTAAATTGTCTGCAGTTAATTGCTCTTGAAAAATCTGGAATCTACAATATGGCTTCAATTGGAGAAGCAACTTTTTTTGAAGTTGCAGAAGTTATATTTAATATTCTTAATTTAAATGAAAAACTTGAATTAAAACCTGTTTCTGCTGCAAATGTTGAACAAAATCAAGCTGCTAAAAGACCATCTAAATTAATCATGGAAAATAAAAGATTAAAAAAAGAAGGGCTTGATTTTCAAAGAAATTGGAAAGAAAGTTTAATTGAATATGTAAATAATCCTTATTTTAAAAATATGTTTAATCCAAGTATTTTAACAGAACCATATGAATCAAAAATTCTTGGAAAATTAAAAAACAGGATTGTAATGTCTGCAATGTCAAGATCTTTTTCAAAAGATCATTTTTGCAATGATTTAATAAAAGATTATTATGTAAGACGTGCAAAAGATGGAGTTGCATTAATCTTAACTGAAGGAATTATAATTGATAAGTCTGGAGATGGGTACACAGATGTTCCTTATCTAGCTGATAAACTTCAAATGGGGAGCTGGAAGACTACAACTGCTGATGTGAAAAATACTGGAACAAAAATATTTGCTCAATTATGGCATTGCGGAAGAATTTCACATGAGGATTTTACAGGAGGCATACAACCTGTAAGTTCGTCTGATATTGCTGCAATTGGCATTTGCAAGCAACTCAATAAACCATTTGCTGTTCCAAGGAAACTTGATATTAATGAAATTCCAAAAATAATAGAAATGTATCTTAATTCTGCAAAACTTGCAATAGAGGCTGGTTTTGATGGAGTAGAACTTCATTTAGGACATGGATATTTGGTTGACCAGTTTTTTGATTCCAGGGTCAATAACAGGACTGACAAATATGGCGGTCCTATTGAAAACAGATGCAGACTTGCTATAGAATTGACGAAGGCTGTAATTGATGAAATTGGACAAGAAAAAGTGATTGTGAGGATTTCTCCATCCAGAGACATGGGAGGGGTATTTAATTGGCCTGATTTAGATGAGATGATTAATTATCTTATTCCTGAATTTGATAAAATCGGTTTAAGGATGTTAGACATAAGTTGTGCCAGAGCTGACTATTATCAAACTTCAGGACCTGTAATTGAAAAAGTCAGAAAAATGTGGCCTTACTTGATTATGGGTGGTGCTTCTTTATCTGTTACTGATGCAATAAAAGAGATAAAAAAAGGTAATTTAGATATGGTCACTTATGGAAGGTATTTAATTGCAAATCCTGATTTTGCGACTAAATTAAAGAAGGGTATGCCATTAACCGAATATAATGTAGAAATGCTACAAACACTTTATTAATCCTGTTTTTTTATAGTATTTTCATAAAATAGGATTATTTATTAATTAACGATAATCTTTATAACCTCTTATTTATAGAGAATTTTATAGAGATTTCATAATGAAACGAAAAATCTTGATAACTGGAGCAGGAGGGTTTGTTGGTGCAAACATTGCCTTAAGACTATTAAAAGATGAAAATAATCTGATTTATATTCTTGTAAAAGAAAGCACTGATCTTTGGAGACTTAAAGAAGTAGAAGTAATTAATAATGAAAGGGTAAAAAAGGTCTATTGTGACTTAATGGATTTTGCAAAACTTAAGGAGTCTATTGAAAGGATTCAACCAGAATATATAATCCACACTGCTATCTATGGGGGTTATCACTATCAAAAGGATTCTGAAAAAACAATAAAGGTTAATTTTAATGGAACAATTAATTTACTTGAAGCAACAAAAGACATTCCTTACAAGTGTTTTATTAATACCGGAAGTTCTTCGGAGTATGGGAAAAAAGATTTTCCAATGAAGGAGGATGATGTACTTGAACCAAATAGCGATTATGGAGTTGCAAAATCAGCAGCAACTCTTTTTTGCAATTATTTTGCAAAAAAATATAATAAACCTATATTAACATTAAGGTTATTTGTGCCTTTTGGTTATTATGAAGATAGAGACAGACTGATACCTTATATACTGCTATCTATGATAAAGGGTAAAGATTTAACTCTTGGGAATCCTGATTCTGTAAGAGACTTTATTTTCATTGAAGATGTAATTGATTTATATGAAAAGATTATCCATTTGGAGAAAAACTATTATGGAGAAGTCTTTAATGTAGGCTCTGGAGAACAACATAGCGTAAAGGAAACTGCTGAAAATATTTTTGAGATATTTGGAAAAAAGTTGCAGATAACTTATAGTGATGATAAAAAAAGAAGTTTTGACACTGATAAATGGGTTGCAGATATCTCTAAAACTTCCAAAGAATTTAATTGGAAACCAAAATATTCATTTAAGGAAGGACTTAATAAGAATGCAGAATGGTTTGTAAAAAATTTTAATTTATATGAATCTACAGATCTGGATATAATTGAAAAAAATGCAAGGAAGATGCGACTTGAAATTGCAAAAATCACTGAAAAAGTATATGGTTATCATATTGGAGGAAATTATTCTGTTCTTGATATTTTAAATGTGCTTTATTTTAAAATAATGAATATTGATCCAAAAAATCCTAAAATGCCTGGACGAGACAAATTAATCTTTAGTAAAGGACATAACAGTCTTGCATTATACACTGTACTTTCAAAAAGAGGCTTTTTTGATAACGATATTTTAAACACCTATTGCCAAAATGGCTCTATTCTAGAAGGACATGTTAATTATAAAGTTCCAGGGGTAGAAGTTAGCACTGGTTCACTTGGTCATGGACTTGCCATAGGTATTGGTATGGCAATAGCTAACAAAAATCAATCTGATCCTGGAAGAATATTTGTGATACTTGGAGATGGTGAATGCAATGAAGGTTCAATATGGGAAGCTGCAATTCTTGCATCAAGATTAAACTTGGATAATTTGACTGTTATAGTGGATGCAAATAAACTGCAGGGATCAGATAGTACTAGTGAAATTTATGGGAAATTAAAGTTAAGTGAACTTTGGAAAAGCTTTGGATTTGAAGTAAGGGAAATCAATGGGCATAATTATTCTGAAATATACCGAGCTTTAAATGAAGTTCCATTTAAAATAAATTCCCCTTCTTTAATATTTTGTCATACAATCAAAGGCAAGGGTGTGTCTTTTATGGAAAACAAACTCGAATGGCATTATAAATCTCCAACCAAAGAGCAATTAAAAATAATTGAGGAGGAATTAAAATGAGGCCTATATTTATTAAAACCCTAATAGAACTTGCAAGAGAGGATAAAAATATATATTTACTTACAGCAGATTTGGGCTTTTCAGTTGTAGAAGATTTTCAAAAAGAGTTTCCAGAAAGATATATGAATGTCGGCATTGCTGAACAAAATTTAATGGGGGTTGCTGCAGGTCTTGCTTTGTCTGGGAAAAAAGTGTTTGTTTATACAATTGCATCATTTGCAACATTCAGATGCTTTGAACAGATTAGAAATGATATTAGTTATCATAATCTTAATGTGATAATTGTAGGGGTGGGGGCTGGGCTTTCATATCCTACATTCGGATTAACCCATCAGACTGAAAGTGATGTAGCTTTAATGAGAAGCATCCCTAATATGACTGTAATTTGTCCTGGAGACCCATCTGAGGTTAAAGCTGCAGTTATGCAATCTATTGAATTAAAGGGTCCTGCCTATATAAGAATTGCAAAAAGAGGAGAGCCAATATTACATACAAAAATTGATGAATTTAAAATAGGAAGGGGAATAGTAATAAAAGACTTTGGAGATGTTGCAATAATAAGCAGCGGACACACCTTAAAGCTCTCAAAAGATGTATCTGAAGAGCTGGAGATCCATGGAATTAAATCTATGCTTGTTTCAATGCATACAATTAAACCCATAGACAAAGAACTTATCTTAGACATAATAAGGAACAAAAAATTTATCTTTACAATTGAAGAACATAGTATAATCGGAGGCCTTGGAAGTGCTGTAGCTGAGATAATTGCTGAATCAAATTTAAATAAAAATATTATTTTCAAACGTATTGGAATCGATGATAAATTCTGCAGTATTTCTGGGGACAGTGAGTTTATAAGAGATTATTTTAATATGTCTAAGGATAAGATATTAAATGAAATTGAATTAACAGTTAAAGTCAATAATGGCACAAAATAAGATATACAACAAAACAGGTAAAAATCCAGAACTTTCCATAACAATTCCAATTTACAATGAAGAAAAAAATATAGGAGCAACAGTTACTCACCTTAGTGAATATCTTGATAAAATAGGACTTAATTATGAATTAGTACTTGTCAATCATGGTTCATCTGACAAAACCAAAGATGTTCTTGAATTACTTTATAAAAAAAATAAAAGATTAAAAATCTTTAATCTTGAGAAAAACCTTGGTTATGGGGGTGGAATAATGTTTGGGTTTAAACATTCTGATGGAGATATTATAGGATGGGTATGTGCTGATGAAGATGCAAGTCCTGAAGATGTTTATAAAATTTATTTAGGGCTGAAAAACACTAATTATGATGTTTCAAAGGCAATCAGAATAAAAAGAAAGGATGGTATTTTCAGGATAATCACAACCCTTTTATTCAGGGTAATGACTAATTTGAGATTTGGGGGCCTTAAGATTAAAGATGTCAATGGTTATCCATTTTTTATGAGAAGGGAAATAATGCAGAAGGTTTTAGCAAAGGAGACTACTTACTTATTTAATTTGGATCTTCTGAGAAATATTAGAAAAAATAAATTTAAACTAATTGAAATTCCAATAGAGAACCGAAAAAGAAAAACTGGAAAGAGTTTTATGAAGCCAAAAAGGATTACGGAAATGGTCTGGAAATTAATTGTATATTCTATGAAAGCATAAATCTTTTTATGAAATTATCACTAGCTCGATAAAATTATAATTATAAAATTCATAGATTAAGAGAAGCTTCTATTTTTATACACTTCCTTACCCTTTTAACATTTTGATATTACTAATAAACTAGAAATTTAGTCTATGACTTGGACAAATTAAAGTTTAATATTTTATTTTGTACTTTCTACCCTCTTCCATATTTCTTTATGAGATTTCTTTTTTATATTAATATCCTGATAAATAACAAACCATAAATAAATTCTTGCTAAAAATAATTCTATTAACCATAAAAATTCCTTGAAGTTTTTTGTATATTTAAAAAAATAAAATAAACCCCCAATAGATTCTTTTTTAAATGATCGCATTTCTTTATTTGTCAGTTTTTTAATCTGGTTATATCCTCCAGCGCTTCTCTTTTTTTGTATTATCCAATCACTGAAGTTAGTCGGATATTTAATGTAAGCATAAGACTCCTTTGAATAATCAATTAAATAACCTTTTTCATAAATATTGTTTGAGATATATCCATCTTCTGATAACAGATCTTCTGGAAGATGCGGGAAAAGTGATTTTCTTATTGCAAATAAATAACCTGAGCAAAAAAATTGTTTATTATTTTTGACTGAATCTATTCTTCTATCACTTGCGACTTTAGTTAACCAATAAGCCCAGTAACCGAAGAGGGTATTTTTTGGGTTTAAGGATATAGGATTTCCTGAAACAGCACCAATTTCTTTCCTTTCTAAGGGTTTTAGAAGAGGTTTTAGAGAGTTTTCATCAAGATAAATATCTCCGTCTGTTAAAACTAATATCTCTCCCTTTGCTTTTGCAACCGCCTGATTTAGTGCAGCAGGTTTTCCTTTTCCCAGGTCTCTTAATAATTTTACTCTCTTATTTTTCTTTTGATAAGATTTTGCAACATTCAGAGTTTCATCATCAGGAGCAGTCACTATTATCTCATAATTCTTTAAATTATTGTTTACAATAGACTCAATTGCCTTTCCAATTGTTTTTTCTTCTTTATATGCGGTTATTATTATGCTTATCATTGTTTAAGACCTATCTGGGAGGTATTTTTTATATTCTTTGTCAAGTTTTGCTGCAACTTTATCCCAGGTAAATTTTTTAGATCTCTCTTTACCAAGTTTTTTAAATTTCTCCAGTAATTTTTTATTTTTTACTAGTTTTTCTATTTTTTGTTTGAAATCATTCAAATCATAATCCTTGAAAATCAAACCTGCATCTCCTACAACCCACGGCATTCCTCCTTCATCACTTGTAATTACTGCACAACCCTGAGACATTGCCTCTAAAATAGAGATGCAAAAAGCTTCGTAATGACTTGGAGAAGAGAAAATATCTGAACCTGCATAGGCCTCTAGCTTTTCCTTTTCAGACACCTCGCCTCCAAGAATTACATTTTTAAGGTTTAATTCATTGATTATTTTTTTGAGTTCTTCTTTAAAACCCCCGTCTTTTCCAAGGATTACAAATTTTAATTCTGGGAAGAATTTTGCCACCCTTACCAATTGATCTATGCCTTTAGACTCATGAATTCTTGATACGCTTAGAACTACTAATTCATTTTTTTTAATTTTGTATTTGTTTCTGAAATTATCACCATTATAAGTTTTAAAATAATAATTCGGGATACAATTGGGGGTCAAAACTATATCTTCTTTTTTTACCCCAAAACTTTCTACCCAGGGAGCTTCGAGTTCAGTTACAATACAGACTTTTGAGAAATGTTTAAAAATATATTTTCCAAGGAATTTATCAACAAAATCCACTATTAGCTGTATTTTTCTTGATCTTTGACCTTTGTAAATAGGCCAGTGAGGAGTTATAAAGATGGGCTTTTTTGTAAATAAGAATATAAAATTGTACAAGTGGCGGTAGGTATGAACATGGAATATATCTGCATTAGAATTTTTTACTGCCCTAAAAACTCCTGGAAAAAACATCTCTGCAAAACTTATCTTTAATAAGTTTTTGAATCTTTTAATCTTAATCCCACCAAGGTTGCCATTCTTTTCTTTGATTCTATTATCCCGGTCCATATCTGAAGTAAAAACCTCTACATCATAACCTAATTTAATCAATTCTTTTCCGGTATTTTCAATATGAGTTTCAACCCCCCCTATTGTTGGATGAAAAAACGCTG
>Ga0182027_10016041_pt1 | contig 10256 bp, 11 predicted proteins | sample 712E1DmetaG_FD_121300 | JGI IMG/M metagenome (GOLD analysis project Ga0182027, IMG submission 121300) | Permafrost microbial communities from Stordalen Mire, Sweden - 712E1D metaG (Illumina Assembly) | ecosystem: Environmental > Terrestrial > Soil > Wetlands > Permafrost | place: Sweden... | reverse complement strand
GAATTTTTCGAACGAGCCGACCAGTGCTTCCAACGAGCCAAGCACGTCGGTCTTCAATACGATCTTGACATTCTTTTTATCGGCATGGGATTCGCTCGCTTGGCCGCCTCCCGAAGTGACGGTCTTGAAGTTGGCGCGCGAGGCTTCTTTAATGTCCTTTTCCAATCCTTTGGCGTCGGCCGGAACGGAAATGACGTCGCCCACCGTCGGCGCGGCCTTGAGCCCGATGAGCTTGACCGGCATGCCCGGCACAGCTTCTTTCACTAATTTTCCGTTCCAATCGCGCATCGCCCGAACGCGCCCGTAAAGCGTTTTGTCGATCGCAAGCAGATCGTTAACGCGCATCGTGCCGCCGGCAATTAGAATGGTCGCAACCGGCCCTTCGTTCTTGTCGACGTGCGCTTCCACCACGGTGGCAACGGCGCGCCGTGTCGGGTTCGCCATCAGTTTGTCTTTGTTGAGGTCGGCGACGAGCAGGATCATTTCCAAAAGCGCGTCAATATTCTTGCCGTCCTTGGCCGAAACCGGCACGAACGGAATTTTCCCGCCCCAATCCTCGGCCTGCACGTTGCGTTCGGCGAGTTGCCGCTTGACCTTTTCGATGTCAGCGTCGGATTTATCGATTTTGTTGACCGCCACGACGAACGGCAGTTTGGCGGCTTCAATAATGCCGAGCGCTTCAAGCGTTTGCGGCTGAACGCCGTCGTCGGCCGCGACGACCAAGATGGCGACGTCGGCGATGCGCGCGCCGCGCGAGCGCATGGTCATAAAGGCCTCGTGCCCGGGCGTGTCGATGAAAGTGATCCTGCGGCCGCGCTTCTCCACTTGATAAGCGCCGATGTGCTGGGTGATACCGCCCGCTTCTCCCGCCATGACGTTAGTGGCGCGAATGGCGTCGAGGAGTTTTGTTTTTCCGTGGTCAACGTGCCCCATGACGACGACCACCGGCGGGCGCTCGCTGGGGGCGCCGCCGTTGTCGCCTTCGGCGAGAAGCGCGGAAAGTTTTTCCTCCATGTTCTGGCTGCCGCTTTCAACCACGATAGATTCGGATTCCGGCTCGACCTTAAAGCCGAGATCTTCGGCAATGATCGAAGCGGTCTCAAAATCGATGCGCTCGTTCATCGAGGCGAGTATCCCGTTCTTCATAAGCTCGCCGATGATACGCGTGATGGGCAGATTGACGCGGGCGGCAAAGTCGCGGACATTAACCACTTTTGGCAGTTTAATAGCGCCGCCCGAAGCGGCGACGGCTTTTTCAATTTCCGTTTTTTCCCGCGTAAGTTTGGCGGTCAGTTCGCGCTGCTGTTTCCAGCGCGACCACTCGCGAACGACGTAAGCGGCGGTATGGTCGTCTATTTTGATCGCCCGCTTGCCAATATCAATGCCGTGCTCCGGGAGCACGGTAAAAAGTTCGCTCGGATTGGTCCGCAGTTTGCGGGCGAGTTCGGTGACGTTCATGTTCCTTACTTTATGCGGAATTTGCTTTAATGTCAATTAAATGAAACATAAAGCATGAAGCATAAAACATTCCATCGGATCCGGCTCCGTAAAGAATGTTCCGTGTTGTGTGTTTCATGCTTCATCGTTAAATACAAAAAACACCCCGAAGGGTGTTTTTTGTATTTAACTAACGCGTCATGCTGATCGTAACGCCGAGTTCGGCGGCGGGAGCGGTAACGGTGATGCGGCCGGAGGTGGCGTCGCGAGAAACGCTGTAACCGCTGTCATAGTCGGTCGGGCTGGTCCAGTGCGCGCCGGTGGCCGACGGATCGTTCGGCAAGCTGGCGGCAAAGGTCGGAACCAAGCAGGGGCCGATATCATAATTGCCCGTGCCTACGGCCATGTCGGCTGCGGTCGTCGGAATGGCGCCGGCGGCGCAGGTAAAGGTGCCTTTATTGTCGGTCGTGTTCGCGATGATCGAGCTGATGATGGTATCGACGTTGTTCCAGCGCTGGGCGTTCCTGGCTTGCGAGAATTGGCGAGCCGGGTTTAAGGCGACGATAAGGACGCCGGCCAAAACGGCGATGAGCCCGATAACGATGAGGATTTCGATAAGGGTGAAGCCCTGTCTCTGTTTCATATTGATTATTGATTAATGAACTTAATTGTTAATTATTGTTTTCGCGCTGGCGCCTTTGTCCGCTATATCGACCTTTGGGCGGCTTAAGACGCAATGCGAGACGGCGTTGATCTTTGCCTAGCGTGTCATGGTGATCGTTACTCCGAGTTCGGCGCTAGGGGCGGCAACGGTGATGCGACCGGAGGTGGCGTCTTGGGCAATGTTGTAACCAAGATTATAATCGGTCGTGCTGGTCCAGTGCGCGCCGGTGGCCGACGGATCGTACGGCACGGAAACGGCGTAGGTGGGAGACAAGCAGGGTCCGATATTGTAACCGGCTGGCAACGAGGTGGCATCAGCCATGATCTTGGCGGTGGCCGGGAGGGTGCCGGCGGCGCAGGTAAAGGTTCCCCGGTTATCGGTAAGGTTGGAGATGACCGCGCCCAAGATGGTATCGATGTTATTCCAGCGCTGGGCATTCCTAGCTTGCGCGAACTGACGCGCCGGGTTAAGGGCGACGATAAGAACGCCGGCCAAAACGGCGATGAGCCCGATGACGATGAGGATTTCGATAAGGGTAAAGCCCCTTCTTTGTTTCATATAATGAACAATTGATTAATATTTATCGTAAATTTTTTATGTCGGAGGAACTTCCGTCCACGAACTCACATAAAGCTCATCAACATCGTCGACCTGTATCTGAATGCGGCTGGAGTAGTTGTTCACGGTTGCCTTGGCGTACACGGTTCGGGCGTTGGCGTTCGTCACGACCGGTTCAATGGTGCAAACGACTTTATCCACAGTGATGTTCTCATTACCAGTATAGCTTCTATTCTTCTTTAAACGCAACATGGCGATATTGGCGCACGAATATGCCGACGAACGGGCCTGTACGGCATAGGCGCGATTGATCGTTTCGCGGTTTTCAATAACGTAGTTCGCGGCAAGGGCAATGCTTGAGATGAGGGCGATGCCGCTTATCATGACCACGCCTATTATAGCAGCAAAACCGGATCGAGACGAGTTCGACCGCCGCCGAGCTGGATTCGACCGAACCTCAGTTCTGTCGTGGAACGGTGGCTGTGGCATATAGGGTGGTGGAAGCGCTGTAATCATTGGTAACAACTCCCGAAGGCGGCGCAGAAACAGTTATGGCCATTCTAATAACAGACTTGGCGGCCGTAGCTTGTAAGCAAGTACCGAGTTTCGCGCCCATGAACAAAATATAGAAAATGGCCGTTACCGGATCCCAGCAATATTCTTTCGACTGATAACAGCAAACGCCGTACCAAATTCCGTTTTTCTGCTGCGGCGTGCAGGCAACCGGCGGCCAGGTATTATCGGTTCGCGTATGCGCGGTCGGGTCGACCAAGTTGGTGAAGGTCAAGTTTGAAACTTTGACGGCGCTTGAGGTGATCGGCACGGCCGCGCCGGTCCCTTGCTGCATGGTGAGGATCCCGTTCGAGACTGCGAAGACCGTCGGCGAAAGGCTCGCGGTCGGCATGGTCAAGGAGAGCGTCGATCCGCTGCCGCCGCCGTCGGTCGGAACGGTCGCATCTTTAGAATTTCTTATTATCGAATTAATTTTTTCAATGGCGAACCGGGCGTTCTGATTAACCTCCAAAACCATCGTCACTTTTGATTCGCGGCGCACCACATTTACCAAAAAGATCACCATTGTTCCCATGATCATGATGAGAATGGCGACGTAAAGTATCGTCTCGATGATCGAAAAGCCGCGGCGGATCGTCATAAGAAAGCCCAATCGGTGACAAGAACCTGTTCGTCGACCGTGGAAGTCCGGTTCGGCGCCGGCTTCCATGTCACAAGAACATCGACTTTTTTGGTATCGGCGTCGTACGTGCTCACGGTCACCACCCGCGTCATCCCGTTTTGCGTATCCGAGGTGCCGCTGAAGATCCACTCGGCCGGCGAGGCTTGGATCGCGAGGCCGTAGGTGCCGACGGCCACCGCCGTCCCCGAACGGTCGCTAATGGAAATTACCGCCTGAACGCCTTCTTCGGCGTAAAAGATCGCCTGCATTTCCGAAGTCGACTCGACCGACCCCTTCTCAACGATCATTAAAATGGAGACCGAAAAAGTTATGCCGACGGTCATAATGGCGATCGCCATGATTATCTCGACCATCGATTGTCCGCGTCTTTTATTGATCACCATGAAATGGCTCCGGTCGAATAAATGGTTATGATCGTTGATTTTATTCCGTTCGTGACGGTTATCGTTCCGGTTGCGGAAGGCAGGCCGGTTTGTTTGGCGAAAACGACCTCCGATATCCCCGAAAAATGGATATAGCTGTCATAAGGCAACGTCGTATCGTATGCGGTCGTCCTTGATGCGTAGGACGTCCCCCTGAAGAGGGTTATTTTGCTGCCGGCGGTGGAAACGCCGTGGCTCGTGTCTCCTTCGCTTTGGATCGCGCGCGCCTCCGCGGAACGCAAGTATGAGACAAGCGTGTCGGAAACGGCTTCAAGATCGCGATTTTCGATGAAATGCGAGGTCGCATAAACAGCGAGGCCTACGAGGATGAGCCCGATCGCCAAGTTAACCAAAATTTCCATCAAGGTGAATCCGCGCCGTTTAAACATAGGTCTAACCGTGAATTCCTTCGGTCAGCTTGTAAATGGGGGTGATAACGGAAATGGCCACAAAACCGACGATGAGGCCCAAGAACACCAGGAGAACCGGTTCAATGACCGTCGTGATGTTCCCAACCATATTATCGATCTCCTTATTATAAAATTCGGAAATATAAAGCAGCGACTCGTCCAGCTTGCCCGTCTTCTCCCCCACCCTGATCATGCGCTCGGTGATCGAGGGGAAAAGTTTCGGTTTGCGCGCCAAGTATTCGGCAATGCTCTCGCCCTGCTTGCTCATGTTCTTGGCCACCTCCTCGAGCTCGTGGCGATAAACGACATTGCCCATGCTCGCGGCGGTTATTTGGAGCGCGCGAACCACGTCCACGCCCGAGGCGAGCAAGGTGCCAAGAATTTGCGAAAAGCGCGTCAGCTGGGCGTCCCTGGCCAAAGTGCCGAAGACCGGGACATAAAGCTCGAACCGATGGAAGAAGAAACGAACAGGCTTGATCAGCACGATCGAACGCAAACCGACGATCAAAAGGACGGCGATGACGACGATATAAACGGCATTTTTTACGACGTAGTGGGAAAAATCAAAAAGAAACTGCGTGGTTGGCGGCAAGGTCACCTTAAGGGATATAAAGATCGGCAAAAGGCTGGGCAAAGTGACAAAGGTGAGAAAACCGATCACGCCAAAGGTCGCCGCCAAAACAATGGCCGGATAAATAAGCGCGCCGCGCACCTTTTGTTTTAAAGAATCCGACCGTTCCAACTGAAGCGCCAAATAATCGAGGTTCTCGGAGAGTTTGCCGCTCTCTTCGCCGACCCGCACCATGCTGGTGAAAAGATCGTCAAAAATTTTCGGAAACACGGCCATGGACGCCGACAGGAACTGGCCGTTCTCAACGTCTTTAACGATCAACATCAGCACTTTGCCGAATTTTTTATTCTTCGTCTGACTCCCGATCTCTTCAAGCGAATCCTTAAGCGGCAGACCGGCGTGGATCATGATCGAGAGATGCTTGGCAAAGAGCATCTTTTCCTTGACCGGCACGCCGCCGCGGAGTTTGGCGGGTTTTTTCGGTTTTTTGACTTTAATGGCCATGCATTGATTATTCTTGAATAACGCGCAAAACCTCGGCCACCGAAGTGATGCCGGTGCCGGCTTTGGCAAAACCGTCCTCAAGCATGGTGGTCATGCCAAGGCGGATCGCCGCGGTTCTGATGGCGTCGGAAGAAGCCTTGCCCACGATGAGGTCGCGAATTTCGCCGCGCACTTCAAGCACCTCGTAAATGCCGACCCTCCCCCGATAGCCGGTATTGACGCAGGCTTTGCAGCCCTTGCCGACGAAAAACTTTTTTGTGTCTTTCCATGCTTTTTCCGTGATGACCGCTTTTAATCGCTTTTCTTCCGCCTCGGTCATCTTGTATTCGACGGTGCAGTCCGGGCACAGTTTGCGGACCAAGCGCTGGCCGATCGCGATGTTCACGGTGGAAGCGACGAGGTACGGCTCGATGCCCATGTCGAGGAGGCGCGGCAAGGTGGTGGCCGCGTCATTGGTGTGCAAGGTGGAGAGCAGCAAGTGGCCGGTGAGCGCGGCGTTAATGGCGATCGAAGCGGTCTCGTTGTCGCGGATCTCGCCCACCATGATGATGTTGGGGTCCTGCCGCAGGATGGAGCGGAGGCCGAGCGCAAAGGTGATCCCGGTGGCCGCGTTCACTTGGATCTGCGTGATGCCGCCGATTGAATATTCGATCGGATCCTCGACGGTAGTGATCGCGATGTTGGGCGTATTCAACATCTGCACCAGGGTGTAAAGCGTGGTCGTTTTCCCGGAACCGGTCGGACCGGTCGAAAGGATCATGCCGTGCGGACGGCCGACATACTGCTCGACCAGCGTCTTGTCCCTGTCCGACAAACCAAGCTCGGCAAGCGTGAGCGCCTTTAACTGCGAAACCAAAAGCCTTAAGACCGCGTTCTCGCCGTGGTAGGCGGGAATAATGGAAACGCGCAGGTCGACCGGCACCTTGTCGATGACCACGCGGAAGCGGCCGTCTTGGGCGGACTGGTGTTCGTCGGTGCGCAGCCCGCTATGCACTTTAATGGTCGTGATAACTTGATTCAAAAGAACTTTGGGGAGAACAAAGATGGTGGCCAAGACGCCGTCGATGCGGAACCTGATGTCCATTTCGTTCTCCGTCGGGTCGATATGGATGTCGGAGGCGTGCATCAAGTAGGCTTGCTCGATGATATAATCGACAAGCTTGGTGATCGACACATCCCCGGTCGTCATCACCTCAATTTCGCTCTGCCGCGTGCCGACCCGCGGCGGCGGCGCGTCGGGGGGAAGGATCTTGTCTTTTTCCTTGATCTCTTTTGGTTCGCGTTTGGCCATGTACGCTTTGGTTAATTACTGATATTTTACTACATATTGATTCAAAGCGCTAACCTATGCCCGGTTTTTTACTCGTAAACAAGCCCGTCGGCCCAACTTCGCACGATATTGTCGACCGCGTGCGGCGCATGACAGGCGCAAAAACCGTGGGCCATGCCGGCACGCTCGATCCTTTTGCGAGCGGTTTGCTTATCGTTGGCGTTGGCCGCGAAGCCACGCGCGAATTTGCCCGCCTCGTCGGCCTGGATAAACATTACATAGCCACCCTGCATCTTGGCGGTACTTCTGATACCGATGATCGGACGGGGGTTATTGGCACGGGGCGCGTAGCTCATGGCAAATGGCCGACGCAAAAAGAAATGGAGGACGTCCTAAAAAAATTCACCGGAAAAATTCAACAGCTCCCCCCGATGTATTCGGCAAAAAAAATCCACGGCAAAAAAATGTACGAACTCGCGCGGGAAGGAAAAACTTTCGAGCGGCAGCCATCCGAAGTCGAGATCTATTCCATTTCCCTCGTTAACTACGTTCTACGTTCTAAGTTCTACGTTCTAACACTCAACATCCACTGTTCAAGCGGAACTTACATAAGAGCGCTGGCACGGGATATTGGCAACGAGCTCGGAACCGGCGCCTACTTGGAAGAGCTCGAGCGCACCGCGGTCGGGCCATTCACACTCGAGGAATCGATCAAGGCCGATGAGTTGAATAAGGATAATTGGGAACAACATTTGTTTATCGTTGAAGATGTTCTGAAGAGAATCGAGAAATTCCCCCGGACCGCAAATTAGCGACCATAATAATTTTTTAAATTTAAATTTTACTTGTAAAAAAGTCGCCTACAATCTTTGTCGCGACCGCTACAAAGATTGTTTTATTAAAAATGGGGCGCCATCGGACGGCGCCCCTTTTCGTATCTTGCGATCTTTATTTTGCCCCATATCCGGAAAAAAGCAAGCTATTATCGGTTCGCAGGACGCAAGGTTGCCAGCGCACGTGAGGCGTGCTAGGGTGGAAACAGTCATAATGATTCATCCGGACACGAACCCTCGCCAATGATTTCTGCAATTTTAACGCAAAAAGAACTTGCAGGCGCCATGAACGCGTCGGGTTTCGCGTCCTCGAAACCCTATGTTGACAATTGTTTATGTTTTACTCGGAGCGGCCGTTGGATTGGCCGTCGGTTATTTAATTAGACAGTCGATCGCCGGCAAACGCACGGCCAATGCCGAAGCGACGGCGGAAAAGGTCATCAACGAGGCCAAGAACAAGGAGCAGCAAATTCTCATTGAGGCCAAGGAAAAAGCTTTAAAAATCTTGGACGAAGCCAAGCGCGACGAACAATCGCGCCGCGTTGAAGTTTCCGAATACCAAAAAAAGCTGGAAAAGCGCGAGTCGCTTTTCGACCAAAAGATCCTCGAGCTCCAAGGCGAACAAGCCAGGATCGTTGAAAAAGAAAAGCAAATTGACGCGACCAAAGCGCGCCTCGACGGCATGGCCGCCGAAGAGCTCAAAAAGCTCGAGGCTGTGGCCAAGCTTTCGACCGAAGAAGCGCTGACCCGCCTCATGTCGCAGGTGCAGGACCGTTACCACGAGGACCTGATGGGGCGCGTGCGCAAACTGGAGCAGGAAGAGACCGACGTGGTTGAAGACAAGATCCGCGAAATACTCACCCCGGTCATCCAACGCATGGGCGCTTCGGTTGTTTCCGAAACGACCACGACGAACGTGACGTTGCCTTCGGACGACCTCAAGGGCCGAATCATCGGCCGCGAAGGCCGCAACATCAAGGTGCTGGAATACCTTACCGGCTGCGAAATTGTCGTTGACGACACGCCGGGCATGATCACCGTTTCCGGCTTCTCCCCCATCCGCCGTCAAATTACCAAACGCGCCCTCGACAAGCTCTTAAAGGATGGCCGCATTCAGCCGGCGCGCATTGAAGAAGCGGTCGAAGAAGCGAAGAAAGAACTCGCGCTCGATATAAAAAAAGCCGGCGAGGACGCGCTGTTCCAGCTCGGCATTACCGGCGTCGATCCCAAGCTCGTGCAAATCCTCGGCCGCCTCAAGTACCGCACTTCCTACGGCCAGAACGCGCTCGCGCACTCCATTGAGGTCGCGCAAATTGCCAACATGCTCGCCGAAGAACTCGGCGCCAACGTTACCATTGCCAAAAAAGGCGGACTTTTTCACGACATCGGCAAAGCCGTTGACCACGACGTGCAAGGCGGCCACCCGCAGATTGGCTACAACATTCTCAAAAAATTCGGCCTGCCCGAAGAGGTCGCTTATATCGCGATCGGCCACCACGAGGACAAGCCCACTTCCTTCGAAGCCGTGCTCACCAAGGTCGCCGACGCCATTTCCGGCGCCCGCCCCGGCGCGCGCAAAGATTCGGTCGAGCAATACATTCAGCGCCTTGAGGACCTGGAAAAAACCGCCGCCTCGTTCCCCGGCATTGAAAAAGCGTACGCCATTCAAGCCGGCCGCGAGGTGCGCATTTTCGTTCGCCCGCAAGAGATCGACGATTTTGCCGCCGTGCGCTTGGCGCAAGACGTGGCGCGCAAAATTGAGGCTGACCTGCAGTACCCGGGCGAAATTAAGGTTACGATCATCCGGGAAACAAGGGTTATTGAATACGCTAAATAAAAGTGGTATAATAAAGCCATAAAACATTTAATCCACATTATATGAACAAAGCGGAATTAGGCGCGGCGCTCGCAGACAAGTTTAATTTGCCCAAAACACAGGGCGTTTCGATCATCGAATCAATGACCGAAATGATCACCGATGAGCTTAAAAAGGGCTCGGAAGTGACCATTGCCGGCTTTGGCCAGTTCATGGCCAAGGAGCGCAAAGGCCGCTCGGGGGTAAACCCGCGCACCAAAGAAAAGATCACCATCCCGCCCATTCGCGTCCCCAAGTTCAAGGCCGGAAAGAACCTCAAGGAAGCGTTGAAGGCCTCGGGTATTGCGGCGGCGGGGACGACGGTTTAGTGAGTAGAACTTAGAACGTAGAACCTAGTAAAAAGAAAAAGCCCTTTCGCGTGAGCGAGAGGGTTTTTGGTTTCCAATAACTCACCCTACCCTCTCTTATAATAAGAGAGGGGGCAGATGCGCCATCGTATTTTAGAAACAGCAACATAAACATGATCGCGCTTCTTGTTCCTTCCCTTAATATAAGGGAAGGGTAGGGATGAGTTAT
>Ga0182027_10016040_pt1 | contig 10256 bp, 12 predicted proteins | sample 712E1DmetaG_FD_121300 | JGI IMG/M metagenome (GOLD analysis project Ga0182027, IMG submission 121300) | Permafrost microbial communities from Stordalen Mire, Sweden - 712E1D metaG (Illumina Assembly) | ecosystem: Environmental > Terrestrial > Soil > Wetlands > Permafrost | place: Sweden... | reverse complement strand
CAGCGGGTGATGATAGTTGGCAAGATCGAAATGCTCCGGCACACGGGGCGCATGTTCACGGTTCGCGTGGAAGACGGGACGGAACTGCGTGGCGTGGTCGCGAGTGACCAGATTTCGACCGAGGATCTGAGCAGGGTGTGGGGGCACATGGCGCGTGTGTCTGGGTGGGCCAAGTACCGCACGTCCGGCGACGTCCTCCGCATCGAAGCCGACTCGATCGAGGCGGCGGACGAGGGGCTGTCGGTTCTGTCGCGTGTGCCCACCTCGTTGCTGCCCGCGCTCGACCTGCGTTCGCTCCACAAGCCCCAGGGACCGCGATCGGGGGTCTCGGCGGTCATGGGACGCTGGCCGGGCGACGAGACGGATGACGAAGTCGACGAGCTTCTCACCGAGCTTTCATGACAGGACGAGAGCTGCTGCTACTAGACACGAACGTCGTGGTTCAGGTGTGCCGGGGCAAGGAGACCGGCGAGCGCATCGACAAGGCATACGGTCTGCGTTCTCGGCCTGAACGGCCATTGATTTCCGTGATCACGGTCGGCGAGTGCCTTGCCTTCGCCAAGCACCGCCGCTGGGGTGACGCGAAGATGGCGACCCTGCGCGAAATGCTTGCCGAATTCGTTGTGGTCGACATCAACAGCCGTGACGTGCTGGAGCGGTACGCCGAGATCCACGCAATGGGCATCGATTCAGGATGGAACCTTTCGGACAACGACACGTGGATCGCGGCTACGGCTTCTGTGACCAGCGCCGTGCTGTTGACCACCGACAAAGACTTCGAGCGCGTGGATGGACGCCTCTTGAAGCACATCTTCATCTCGCCTCAATCTCCAGCGGCGACGAGCTGACATCGCGGATTGACCGCACCTGGTGGCGTTTGTCGTCATCGCGTCGACCGACTGCGGTGTGATACGATTCTGGCAGCATTCGCTCCGTCTGCCCCTGAAGTGACCTGATGGCCAACAAGCTGCCCACGTTCGACCGGCTCATCAATCCTCTGCTGCGTGCGCTGGAGGCGCTCGGCGGGTCCGGGGCGGTCGACGAGATCTACGAAAAGGTCATCGAGCAGGAGAAGCTCCCCGAGGAAGTCCTGGCCCAACTGCACGACCAGGACAAGAGCAATCAGACCGAGGTCGGCTATCGGCTGGCGTGGGCGCGCACCTATCTGAAGAAGTACGGCCTGCTGGAGAACTCGACCAGGGGCGTGTGGTCGCTCACGGCCAAGGCCAAGGGCGTTGGCCAGGTCGATCCACAGGAAGTCTTGCGCAAGGTCCGCGCCCAGGACGCCAAGGGCGGCGAGGAGGAAGATACGAAGAAGCCGCCCGAGCAGGAAGAGTGGAAACGGGACCTGCACGCGATCCTCACCCAGAAGCTGGACCCGGCGGCGTTCGAGCGTCTGGTCCAGCGCGTTCTGCGTGAATCCGGCTTCATCCAGGTCGAGGTCACCGGCCGCAGTGGCGATGGCGGCATCGATGGGCGCGGAATTGCCCGCATCCACGGGCTCATGAGCTTCCACGTCCTGTTTCAGTGCAAGCGCTACAAGGGCGCCGTGTCGCCCAGCGAGATCCGCGATTTTCGCGGCGCCATGGTGGGCCGGGCGGACAAGGGGCTGTTCATCACCACCGGCACCTTCAGCCCCGGGGCGGTCAAGGAGGCCCTGCGCGACGGCGCCCCGCCGATCGACTTGATCGACGGGAGCGACCTGGCCGAGAAGCTGAAGGAACTCAGCCTCGGCGTGCGGCGCGAGACCATCGAGGTCGTGAGGGTTGATGAGGGGTGGTTTGAGAGTGTGTGATCGAGAATCCCCATCACACGCTCACCTTGCCGCTTTTCGCTGTGAGGGTGGCTGATGGACTCCACGTGGTCTGTGGATGCGATTCACCGGGGGCAGGCGGAGGACATCGTCCGCCTCGTAAAATACCACCCACCCTACACAGCCAACGAGGAACCCTACACCAACAAGACAGTGGGCATGCGGTACTTGCATGCGGAACACGACGCAATAGCAAGATCCCCATCTGAGGCTTCGGACCGACTCCTTGACTTCGGACGCTCCTTCCACGTGAAGTGGAAGGAACTTGCCAAGGACGGCATATTCCGCCTGACCGTCAAGAACCTCGGCCTTGTGAAGCGGGACGAAGAAACGGAAAGGGCGCTTTTGGCCGACATCCGGGAGCGGCTTGATGGCGCGGAGGAGGCGGAAGATTCTCGCGAGATCTCGCCTGCCGGTTCTCCCGTCGGATCGGCCGAGATCCACGTTCTCAAAGTCGGCCAGGGAGACACCATCTTGGTCAAGCTCGGGAATTGCATCTTCTGGCTCATCGACGCCTACTCCTGGCGGGTATCCGCCTACCAGCAGCAGGTTGCCGACGCCCTTAGGAAGCTGGGCTGCAATAAGCTACAGGGGCTTGTGTTGTCACATTTCCACCTCGACCACGTTCGACGAGCCGCTGAAGTGATTCGGGACTTCGATCCCGACGAAGTATTGGTCCCGAACCATGATCACCGCACGGCCTCGACGCGCAACGTACTCGCAGAGGCCGGGGCGCGACTCAGACGGCTCAATGGGACTGCGCAAGTGTCGGTCGGCGACACGACTATTGAATTCGCCGCTACTGTCTCCACGTCGGCGGATCCCAACGAGCGCGCCATTCTATGCTACTGCGAATCCCCGAAAGCGACGGCGTTGCTTGCGGCGGACGTCCCGGCACCCATACTGATCCAGTCAATCCAGAAGTTCGGCTGGAAATTTCCCCGCAAAGAATACGGGACATTCTACAAGGTCACGCACCATTGCAGTGCGACTGGCAAGGACCGCTCGCTGCTCGAAACCATCAGCCCGACGGAAGCAGCAACGTCCTGTGGGCTGGCCAACCGCTACAGTCATCCGGACCAGTCCACTCGCGACCTCGTTGAGAAGCTTGCCAAGCTGCACACAATCACCTCTACGGACACCCCTCCGCCCTTCCAACTCGGTTGAGTGGCATGGCCTCGCCACTGTCCGAGGGCTACAGAGCTGCTGCCTACGCCGCGTTCCGTTTGGCGCAGCCTCGCGCCGACGCGATCACCGGCATCTCGTCCCAGGTTCGGCCGTCGAGTTCACGGCCCTTCCACGATTTGTGGACACCGCCCCACTGTTTGAAGAAGAAGGGTACCTTGGCTCTTCGGCACTGAGCGCGGATGTCGCGGACCCAGTCGGGGTCCATCGGACGTGCGCGGGGACCGCTCTCGCCGCCAACGATGACCCAGTGGATGCCGCGAAGGTCGAGCGTGCCAGTGGGACCGATGAGCGGTTCAAGGCTTAGGAAGCGGACGTCGGCGTGCACTCGGCGAAGGTCGTCCAGGCGCCAACGATGGTCCGCGTCCTCGATGCTGACGCCCATCCACACGTTAGGCGGCACCGCGCGAAGCGCGACGAAATCTGCCATCCGCCCGGATCGTTTGGTCAGCAGCTGGAACTGGTGGTGGGTGGCGGCCTGCATGACCGCGAAGACGCGCTCGACGTAGTCGTCGGGCACGTCCTCGTGGAACAGGTCGGACATGCTGTTCACGAAAACCATCCGGCCCTTGCGCCAAGAACGCGGCAGGTCCAGAGCCTTCGGGACCAGCCTGAGATCGAAGCCTTGCTCGAAAGGATGGCCTGGCACTCCACGGAACCGCTCGGCGAAGGTCTCGGCGTAGCAATGTTTGCAGCCGGGCGACACCTTGGTACACCCGCGCACCGGATTCCAGGTGGCGTTGGTCCATTCGATCGGGCTGCGGTCGCTCATTCTAGTCTCCGTCCACTTACTGAACAGGTGTACAGCGAAAGCCAGTGCTCCGCAAGATCTCCTACCTGCGACGCGGAAACGCAACGCGCACGGTATCCGCCATGGTCGGCTCGCCATGCCGCTTCGGGCGCGACGCCGCCGGTGGCGTGCATGCCACCTTGCCCGCCACCTCCAGCTCCTTCAGGACGCTCTTGTAGTTTTCGAGGAGGTAGGGCCTCCCGATGTTGTGGCGCTCGAAGATCTGCTTCACCGGCACGGTCTGGCCTGCGAAGTTTGCTAGAAGCATTTCGGCAAGATCATCAAGGGGCCTGGTCAACTCGAAAAGCAGGGGGAAGTTCCGGTCGGCCGGATTGTAGACGAATGACGGCACGCCCTGGTCGGCCGATGAACTCTCTCTTGCCATAATCTGTTTCATGATTCCGTAGCCAAGAGGGTGCTTGCTGACGAAAAACAGATGGTGGCTGGTCCGCGTGCCCACCTCGTTCTTGAAGACGAACGGCAGCACGAATCGGCCACCCATCTCCTGGAGAGCCGCCGTGAGTTCCTCGACGATGGCCAGCTCGCGGGCCTGCGGCGCCATCCCTTCGAGTCTGTGGCGGAGCGCCGGAGCCCGATCGCCGAAAAGCGCTGCCATGTGCTCCTCGACCATGGGGTTGCTGAGCCCAGCGTTGATGCGGTTGTAGTTGAAGAAGAAGATGCACTCGCACGCCCAATCCTTCATGACCGCGTTCACCAGGCGCAGTGATAGGCCCTTGTAGCCCCAGGGATCGACGAAAATCAACGAGGGGACAAGCCGCTCGCCCTCGAACTGCTTGACGATGGTCTCGCCCACCTCGTGATTGCGTACGACCGGCTGGTACCGAAGCCTTTCGATCCCAGGCAGCGCCTTGATCGCCGTTTCCAAGGATTGAGAGTTGTTGGCATCACGATCGTTGAACTCGGTGACAAGCATCTGGCTCATCTTCGGGTCCTCGATCGCCTCTTGAAGGATCAGCAGCGGCGTCGATGCAGTGCCGTCCTGGTACCGCCCGGGACCAGCGAACAGGTCGAGGTAGGCTATGCGGCCGCCAGAGGCGTGCGGCATGATGACCTTTGCCCACGCCCAGAAGTACTTCTGGACGATCCTCGCCTTCACCTGCGACTGCTCCAGGCTTTCCTCGAAGAACCGCTCGGTGGCCATGGCGTCTGCCCCTCCGTGCCCTAGTGGCGGGCTGCGGCTAGCGTAGACCGGCTCGGCAGGAGCGCAAGAAACGCTGGCGCGTGGCGGCTGTTGGCGACCAAGCCGGACAACTCCAGCGAGGCGCAGCCCCATCTTGCAGGATGCGGTACGCTCAATCGTCATCCAGAGAGGTGCCTTGCCAACCACGAATCCACCACCGCTGTTTGAAATGACGGTTCCTGCATCAGAACTCGATCCGGCGTATGTCCACATCCGGGATCACGATGATTGCGACAAGTACCGCCAGTACCTCGAAGGACTCTGGGCTGAGTACGTGCCATACGCCGACCACAACTTCCTGGACCAGTTCCAGCGGCGTGGACAGTTCCACTCGCGCGTCTGGGAGATGCGGCTCACCGTCGTCCTAAAACGCCTTGGCCTTGCCGTTGCCGTGCGCGGCAGCGGAGCTGGACCTGACATCAAGATCGAAGGCCCACCAGTCATATGGATCGAAGCCGTGGCACCAGCGACGACTGACGAGTTGGAACGGAGCCGTGAGCTTGCTCTGCAAGGGCCGACACCCGCTCCCGAAAAGCAGGTCGTCCTGCGCTACACGCAAGCGCTCGCGGAGAAATGGGGCAAGCACCTCGGCTACACGAACGCCGGTGTCGTGAAGCCCTCGGATGCCTTCGTGATCGCCGTGAACGCCGCCAACCTGCACACCCCCAGCCTGGGGTCGGGGCCACCCTGGATCGCGAAGGCGTTGTACGGGATCGGTGACCTCGCCTGGAGCATCGAGGTCGGAACCGGGCGCCACCTTGGGTCGGGCTGGTCACACGCGCCAATGAGGTACAAGCCGAAGGGCGCGGCCGTCGAAGCCGATCTTTTCCTCAGCGACAAGCGCGCTGGAATCAGCGCCGTCTTGTACGCGGCCGACCATCTGAAAAACTGGCCCGAGGTCCGGGGCGAGATCGAGGGCTCGGACTTCCGCATCTTCCACAACGAGTTCGCGTCCGTCCCGCTGCCGAGAGGTCTGATCAAGCGTGGCCAGGAATGGGCCACCGGGGACGGGATGCTGAGAATGCTATGCGACCACAGCGTCGCGAGCACGGACCAGCCAGCATCATCATGACGACTGGTTTCCAACCCACGACCATGATGGTCATCGACCCCGACACCTACCCCAGTCTCGCTTCCCTGCTTGGTCTGGACTTCCTGCGGAAAGTCGCCGAGCGCGAGGTGCGCTGGCAGCATCCGCTCAAGATGATGCTCGCCTGGGAGAGCCAGTCGCGCGAGCAGTACCTGACCGCCATCGATCACGCCGCAGAGCTGATGGTCTCAGTGCTGGAACGGTCGCCACAGAAGGCCCGGGCGTGGATCGCGGGGAGCCTCAAGAAGCGCGAGTCATTTGAGGAGACCGTCGCCGAGATGATCTGTGGGGCGAGGCTGGAGCGCCTCGGGGCGAGGCCGGTTGCCGAGCCCGAGGGCGATCATGGTAGGAGGCCGGACTACGAGTGTTCCTTGGCTGGTGAGCAGTTCTTCGTCGAGGTCTACGCCCCAGGCGCCAGGCCAAAGGAGGACATCATCCATGATGTCTGGTTCCACCTCCGGGATTGCGCCGCTGACTGCCTCATCGTGCTTAGTGTGAAGGGGATGAAGCGCGACTCGAAGATGGCCAAGAGCATCGCGGTCCATCTGAAGGCCCTGATCTCGGAACTGAAAGGCAGCGCCGATCAGGGGGCGAGCTTCTGGGTTCCACCACGCGGAACGCTCGCTGACTGGGAGACCCGTCGGGGACCTTCGGGGTTCTCCTGGGCGGTGGGCGAGGAACCCGTGCTATCCGGGCGCGTGGACCTGGATGGTGTGCCGGGCATTCGGCTCGGCGGAATCGCGAACGCGCGTCCTTTCGACCCGGCGGAAGAGGCCTTTCGAGTGACCGAAATAGAAGGCTCATTGCACCGATGCTACAATCCGAACCCGCACTAGCGCAATGGCTATAATGACGGTCTGTAATGACGGTCCCTCCTCACACTTCCTCCGCCCAGTTTTCGAACCTCGTGTACTCGCTCAAGAACGTGAGCGGCACGTCGGCGGTGGGGCCGTGGCGGTTCTTGCCGATGATCAGTTCGGCGCGGCCTTTCAGCTCGGGGTTGTCGTCGAACATCTCCTCGCGGTGGACGAAGAGAATCAGGTCGGCGTCTTGTTCAATGGCGCCGGATTCGCGCAGGTCGGACAATTGCGGGCGCTTATTGTCGCGCCTTTCAAGACCGCGATTGAGCTGGGACACGGCGATTACGGAAATGCCGAGATCCTTGGCCAGCGATTTGAGGCCGCGCGAGATCTCGGCGATCTCGCGCTCGCGCGAGTCGTTGTTGCGGTTGCCCATGCCGCGCGCCAGTTGCAGATAGTCGATGATGATCAGTCCCAGCGGGGCGGGGCCATCGTCCACAGTGGGCGGAAAGTAGCGCGAGTCACTGCGAAACCGGCGCGCCTTGGCGCGGATCTCGATGATGTTGGGCGCTGATGTGTCGTCGATGAACAGGGGCGCGGCGCTCAGGCGGTTGGCCGCCGGGTAGATGCGCGTGCGCCAGTCGTTGGCGTCGACAAAACCACGGTGAACGCGGGTCGAATCGATACGCGCCTCGGATGCGAGCATGCGCTCCATCAGTTCGGCCTTCGACATCTCCAGCGAGAAGATCAACACCGGCGTGCCGTGGCCGACAGCAGCGTTCACGGCCACGTTGAGCACCCAGGCGGTCTTGCCCATGGCCGGCCGCGCGGCCACGACGATCAGGTTCTCGGGCTGCAAGCCTGAGGTGATGTCGTCCAGACGGGTGAACCCGGTGGGCACGCCGGTGACTTGGCGTCGGTTGGTGGAGCGGGTCTCCAGGCTCTCGACCAGGCCGGGCATCAAATCGCCCACGCGCCGATAGCTGTCGCGCCGGCCCTGCTGCGCCACCTTGAAGAACAGCGTCTCCGACCGGTCCAGGAACTGCCCGAACTCGCCGAAATCACCGTAGCCGCACGACTGGATCTCGGCGCACGCGGCGATCATCCGACGCACGATGGCCTTCTCCTTCACCAGGCGCACGTAGTGGCCGATGTTCTCGGCCGTGGGCACGGCGTTGGCGATCTCGATGAGGTATGCGACGCCGCCTTCCAGCCGCGCCAGACTGCCTCGGCTCTTGATCTCGTCGCCCAGCGACACCACGTCGATAGGCTGCTGCCGACGCGAGATCTCCATCATCGCGTCGAAGATCTCGCGGTGGGCGGGCAGGAAGAAGTCGTCCGTACCCAGCGTGGTGGCCAGCTCGTCAAACATGATGGGCTTGACCAGCACGCCGCCAAGCGCGGACCGTTCCGCGTCCAGGTTGTGCGGAGGCACGCGGGCAAGGTCGGAAACGGGGAATGTATCGGGCATTCGCCCAGGATGGCGCGGGGGTCTGACATGGTTTTGACCGCACGAGCCGGTTGGCCCAAGCTGCGCTACTATTAGGACATGGCAACGCTTCTGGACTGGAACGGCAAGGAGCTTCCGAAGGAGCTGCGGGCGCTCCCTACGGGGCGGTATGTGATCGAGCCAGTGGACAGGGTGCTCGACCTGACCGCTGAGGAGGAGGCGGGTCTTGAGGCAGCCGCCCGTTCGCTGGATGCCGGCGAGGGCTTGAGCCTCGATGTCGTCAGACGGCGCCTTGAGGGGATTCTGCGTCGTTGACGATCAGGATCTCGAAAGACGCGGCCGAGGATCTGGCCAGCGCGACCAGATATCTTGCTGAGCGCAATCCTCGCGCCGCCACTGATCTGGTCGCCGAGGTGCTTGACCTGGTGGCACGACTGGACGAGGGCATCTTCGAAGGACCGGAGCAGCAGCTCCGAGCGGGAATGCTGGTGCGAAGCTGGCCTTTGCCGCCCTACCGCATCTACTACCGCAGGCGCGGCGGCGTCTTGGAAGTGATGCGCGTCTACCACCAGGCTCGCCGGCCAATCACGAGGTAGTTTCCCCCGCGAACCAGAACGGACCGCGTGGTATCTGTTCAATGTGGTAAGAATCCCTCGTGCCACGCAGCTCGAGAATACCTGCATCGCACGGCAACAACCCGGTGGCTCAATTCCCACCGCTGCCTCCCATCCCACCGGCACCGCCGCAGCCTCTGGACGAACGACAGGCCAAGACAAATCAGATCGTTGGCGGTCTGGCTGACGCTGTAAAGGGCGAAATGCGGTTGGCAGGGCCGAACCTCACGGCGGGCTTTTGCGCATCCTCGGTCGATCTCGGCCGTCTTCAAGCCGAACTTGCTCAAGGTATCGCACGCCTGAACGCCGCGCAGATCGAAGAACGCTGGGATGAAGTATTCTCCTGGATGCGTCGACTGCTGCGCTCCTGGGTACAACGTTGCAAGCACATGAAGATCGAGCGGCAAGAACGCGGTATTCGCGTCGAGTTCGAAACACAAGACGATCACGGGTATTACAACTACGGCTTTGACGTGTTTCCCCGAAAACCGTGACTGACTCTCCGCTGGTCACGCGAAATCTGCGGTACTTTCCCACGGACTAGCTCGCGTGGCGGCGATCGCATACCGGCCTTGCGCGCTTTGAAGAGCCGGGCCACCATCCAGTCAGAGGATCGCGATGACCAAGACTGTTCATGCTGTGCGCCATGGCCAGAACCTGGAGTTGCTTGAGCTGCTCGACCTTCCAGAGGGACTCAGGGTCGCCATCACGGTCGAGCTTCCGCCAGCGCCACGTCCCCAAGCCCATTCGGCGTTCCCGGTCCGTAATCTTGGACCGATGAAGGGGAGCCTGAACCGCGAGGAGATCTATGGCGATCTCGTCTGAGGCGGCGCTCCTGGATACCAACATCCTTGTCTATGCGATGAACAAGGATGCGGAACACCATACGGCCTGTCGTGCTCTCCTCGAACGCGCTTTGGTCGACGATGTCGCGGTCTGTGTGACCCCACAGATCCTCCAGTGATAGAATGGTGCCCTGAGCATGAGTGTCGATCCGATCCTCTCCGACCAGAGACTTGCCGAGGCGGTGCGCCGCTTGCGGGACGCCTATGCTCCCGAGCGCATCTACCTGTTCGGTTCCAAGGCGCGCGGCGACGACGGCCCGGATAGCGACTACGACCTGCTGGTTGTGGTGCCAGATGGCGTTGCCCCGGAGGCACGGGCCAGCAAGATCGGCTACCGGGCTCTGCGCGGGACCGGAATCGCCGCCGACGTCGTGGTCTGCACGCACGGCTACTTCGAGGCGCGGGTTCACCTTCAGGCCTCGCTGCCGGGTATTGTCCTGCGTGAGGGCCGCGTGCTTCATGCCGCCT
>Ga0182027_10016039_pt1 | contig 10257 bp, 6 predicted proteins | sample 712E1DmetaG_FD_121300 | JGI IMG/M metagenome (GOLD analysis project Ga0182027, IMG submission 121300) | Permafrost microbial communities from Stordalen Mire, Sweden - 712E1D metaG (Illumina Assembly) | ecosystem: Environmental > Terrestrial > Soil > Wetlands > Permafrost | place: Sweden... | reverse complement strand
GGTCGCGGGCTACGGCGACGTGGGCAAGGGCTGCGCGCACGCGGGCCGCGGCCTGGGCGCGCGCGTGCTCATCACCGAGGTCGATCCCATCTGCGCCTTGCAAGCGGCAATGGAAGGCTACGAAGTCGTCACCATGGAAGAGGCCGCCCCGCAAGGCGACATCTTCGTGACCGCCACCGGCTGCATGGACGTGATCCGCGGCGAGCACATGTCCGTCATGAAAGACGAAGCCATCCTGTGCAACATCGGCCACTTCGACAGCGAGATCATGGTCAGCTGGCTGGAATCGAACCCCGAAATTCGCGAAGAGAACATCAAGCCGCAAGTGGATCAATTCATCCTCCCCGGCGGCAAGCGCCTGACCCTGCTGGCCCGCGGCCGCCTCGTGAACCTGGGCTGCGCCACCGGCCACCCCAGCTTCGTCATGTCCAATTCGTTCACCAACCAAACCATCGCGCAAATGGCCCTGTGGGAAAACGCGACCAAAGGCAAAGACGCCACCACCGGCATGACCTTCGCAGCCGGCCAGGTCTACGTGCTGCCCAAGAAGCTCGACGAGAAAGTCGCGCGCCTGCACCTCAAGAAAGTTGGCGTGAAGCTAAGCGTGCTGAGCAAGGCGCAGGCCGATTACCTCGGCGTCCCTGTGGAAGGTCCGTACAAGCCGGATCATTACCGGTACTAGAAGTGATTGGGGAGGAGCGGGCGGGGTTGCTCGTCCGCTCCGGCGGCCTTCATCGCGGACGGAAGCGCTGTTTCCTGTCGGTCAAGGATGCATTCCCAGTGATGCGCATTTTTTTTATTGCGCAAATATAATTTTGCGCAAACAATATGTTGCATGGAACTCCGCATCGGCCCGCCAGCGACCGGCTCCAACTTCTACAAACGCCCTGCTTTGATCGCTACGCTTCTTCGAGCACTCCGCCGTGGAAACGTCGCGTTTCTTGGACCTCGCCGGACGGGAAAGACATCCTGCCTGGAGGAGATTAAGGCCAATCCAGGCGAGTTCTTGCCAGTTCTCCTAAACCTGGAAAAGCACGATACCGTTGAGGCATGGCTGCGGGAGATGGTGGACGAGCTGCGCAAGATCGCAGATCTTCCAGCCGCGAAGAGCCAGTGGGCCGGGGAAAAGCTCGCCGGACTCTTGGGGCGGATTCGGAAGATCAACCTACCGAGTATCGGGGGAATCGAGATCGAGGCGCCCAAGACGCAACCGGTCTGGCGCAAACCTGCTGACGAATTTCTGCGAATACTCGCCGACTGCGACCTACCAGTGCTCTTTCTCGTCGATGAGTTTCCGACATTCCTCAAACTCGTTGCGAAGAAGAAGTCCCGCGATGAAGTCGAGGCTGTTCTGAACTGGTTTCGTGCAGCTCGACACGATCTCAAGGATCGCCAGGTCCGTTTTCTAGTCACCGGTTCCATCGGCCTCAAGAACGTGGTGAGGGGACTTGGACTTGCTCCGGCCGTGAATGAGTTTGACACGTGCGAAATACCGCCGCTCACCGAGGCCGAGGCTCTTGGGCTCCTACAGAGCTTGGCAAAAGACAACGGCGTCTCGGTCAACGTCGCCGGAGCCAAGCACATCCTCAAGCTCCTGGGCGCCAACTGGCCCATCCTGCTTCAGATATTCGTGGCCGAGCTTGAGGATGTCCGGTTTGCGAAGCCTCCGACCAAGAAGCAGTTGGAGAAGATCTACCGAGAACGCCTCGTTCATGGGTCACGCAATAAGTATTGCGATGGCATGTACGACCGCCTGAAGGAAGCCTTTACGGAAAGTGAATGTCGTCTGGCCAGGGAAGTCCTCAAAGCCTGCGCGAAGGCTCCTGACGGGATCGTTCGTGAGGACTTCGAGAAAATCCACGAGCGTCTCGTTCCTGAAGCGAACCACCGGAGCCTGCTCACTGACGAATTGGACCATGTCTTGGACACCCTGAAACACGACGGCTATCTGATGCAACAGACCACGGGAAAACAGCGAACGCAGTTCGCATCCAACATTCTTCGCGACTTCTGGTTGCGCAAGACCACATGAGATCGGCCATGACAACGACCCAACAACCCTTCGCGCTCTACAACCCAGCTCTGCTGCCACCGGACGTGCTTCTGGCCGAGTTCACGGCACGTCGTCCAATGCTCGATACGTTGCTCGGTATTGTTCGAGGGAATCATCCCGGGCATCCCCCGCAGCACTGCCTTCTCATCGGAGCGCGCGGTGCGGGAAAGACCACCACGTTGTGGGCTGTGGCCCACAGCGTGGCACGCGACGTGGAGCTAGGCTGCAAGTGGCAGCCGGTGGTCTTCGATGAGGAAAGTCGGCGCGTCGGAGATCTCGCCGATTTCTGGCTAGAATGCATCCGCCAGTGGGAGCACGCTGTTCGCGCGATCACCGACAAAGCGAAAGCGCTCCTGGAAGAGGCACCTGTCGACATCGAAGAACGCGCCAAGCGGACCTTCATGGACATGGTCGAACGCAGCGGAAGGCGCGCGTTGCTTCTCATCGACAACCTGAATGATCTTCTCGGGTCGATTCACGATGCCGAGCCTCTGCATCGTCTGCGCGCCTTCCTCATGAAGGAGTCCAGGGTCATGATCATCGGCGCGGCCACGCGCTACTTCGATGAAGTCACCTCCGTCGACAAACCGTTCCACGACTTCTTCCGCAACTTCGAGCTTCGGCCGCTCTCGCTCGAGGAAACGCAGGAGAGCCTGGTCACCCTGGCCCAGCGGTCGGGTGACGACGTGGTCAAGCGAGCCTTGGAGGAACGAGGCGGCACCTTGCGTACGCTGCATCTTCTTACCGGAGGGAACCCTCGCCTAATCAAGACCTTCTACCGATTGCTGAAAGATGGTTTGCATGGCGAAATCCGGGCAGACCTTGAACGACTGCTCGACGAGTTCACCCCGTACTTCAAGGCCATCGTCGACGCCTTGCCCGGCCAGCAGCAACGCATTTTTGACGCCATCGCCCTGGCCTGGGATCCGGTGGAGGTCTCGGCCATCGCAACCGTCACGCGCATTCCGAGCAATCAGGTCAGCGCTCAGATCCGCGCTCTTGTGAAGAATGGCATGGTCAGCGAGGCCGCCGGGCGCCCGAAGCGCAAGAGCTATCTGCTCGGCGATCGCTTCTCGAACATTCACTATCTCATGCGCCATGGCCGCGCGGCCCGCAATCGGTTCGACTGGTTCGTGGCCATGGTGCAGCTCGTGTTCTCCGAAGAGAATTCAGGGGATCTTCTGGCGCGTTTTGCCAGCGATGCGGCGAAGTGCGGCCCCGATGGTCAGCGCGACGCCCGCGCGATCCTCGAGAGCGCCCTCAACCGCGCGGAGAATGCCGAGTCTCGGCGCAGGCTCCTGCACGCGACCTTGCGTGAGAGCTGGGACAGCTCGGCGTTGGAATCCCTGGGTCAGTGGTTCGACACCGAACGCGCCAAGCAAGATCTACCGGAGATAGAAATTGTGACCTTCTGCGGTCAGATGCCGCCGGCGTTACGAAAGAAGCTCGGCTTCAAGCCAACCAGCGCCAGTTGGTGGGTCCAACTGACCGATTTCCTGGAGGAGAAGGAGGCTTGGGAGCTTGCGGAGGCTTGTTATCGCAAGGCGATCGAACTCGATCCGCAGGATCCCAATCCTTGGTGCTTTCTCGGAAACCTGCTTGCGGACAGTGTCTTTCGCTACGCCGAAGCCGAGAGCGCTTTTCGAAGTGCCATCGAAGTCAATCCCTCCTACGCTCTTGGGTGGATCAATCTCGGCAACCTCCTCGCAAATGTTCTCGATCGTCCCTCCGAGGCCGAATCTGCCTTCCGCAAGGCTATCGAAGTCGATTCCGCAAGTGCATTCGCGTGGGGCAGTCTTGGCTACCTGCTCGGCGCTCTCGGGCGCTTGAAGGAGTCCGAAGCTGCCTACCGGAAAGGCGTCGAGGTCGATCCCAAGGATGCATTCCTATGGGACCAGCTTGGCCATGTGCTTCGAATGGTCAAGCGCTTCGGAGAGGCTGAAGCGGCCTACCGCAAAGCTATCGAAGCTGATCCTACCTACGCGCACGCATGGACCCGACTTGCTGATCTACTTGCCGTCGTTCTCAATCGCCCAAAGGAGGCCGAAGCTGCGCTGCTCAGTGCAAAGACCGCCTTCTTGGAGAGGATTCGGCGCGAGCCCAACAATCCATACTTGCGATTCCCATTCGCCCAACTGCTTTCTAAGAGACCCGAGACCATAGACGAGGCGCGGTTTCAGGCGGCGCGAGGGATCGAACTGCAGCCTGATGAACCCGCCGGTCAGGAGTTCTTCGTAGGACTGTGTGGTGGCGATGTCGAAACCCTGCGGTCGGTTATTCCAACCCTGGCCAAGTGGTGTGCGGCTCACCCCAAGGCTACGCAGACCTTCCAATTCACGGTCGTTGGCTTTATCCAACTGTCACACCTCACGAAGCCAGCCGACGTTCTCGCCTTGCTAGACGCACTTCCGGATGCCACGCCATTCGAAACCCTCCGCGACGCATTTCGGGCACATGGCGCGCCCGACTATCTTCACCGCCTTGCCCCTGAACGACGAAGCGTTGCTATCGAACTCTTGCGCCAGATCTCTAATCCCTCGAACAAGGTGGCAGGCAGCAAGCCAAAGAAGACCAGGCAGCTACGCACTCGTCGAACGTGACGGGCAAAATCAAATCAAAGGCCTGACCAATCAAGGGCGTATCTGAGGAGACCACCACGGGCGTGCATCGCCTCTACGAGATGGCCAAGAACAACCAGCTGCTCATCCCCGCCATCAACGTCAACGACTCGGTCACCAAGTCCAAGTTCGACAACTTGTACGGCTGCCGCGAATCGCTCTTCGATGGCATCAAGCGCGCCACCGACGTGATGGTGGCGGGCAAGGTCGTGGTGGTCGCTTGGCTACGGCGACGTGGGCAAGGGCTGCGCGCACGCGGGCCGCGGCTTGGGCGCGCGCGTGCTCATCACCGAGGATTATCCGAACTGCCTATCTGCGCCTTGCAGGCGGCGATGGAAGGCTACGAAGTCGTCACCATGGAAGAGGCTGCCCCGCAAGGCGACATCTTCGTGACCGCCACCGGCTGCATGGACGTGATTCGCGGTGAGCACATGTCCGTCATGAAGGACGAGGCCATCCTGTGCAACATCGGCCACTTCGACAGCGAGATCATGGTCAGCTGGCTGGAATCGAATCCCGAAATCCGCGAGGAAAACATCAAGCCCCAAGTGGATCAATTCATCCTCCCCGGCGGCAAGCGCCTGACCCTGCTGGCCCGTGGTCGCCTGGTCAACCTGGGCTGCGCCACCGGCCACCGCAGCTTCGTCATGTCCAATTCGTTCACCAACCAAACCATCGCCCAGATGGCCTTGTGACCTTTGAGCAGCACTGGACCAACCAAGTCAGCGGGCGAACGCTGACCCTAGACATAGCCCTCCGTCGACCTTGCATGCGCCGACGAGGTGCGCGATCATGGCGGCTCCCATGGAAGAGGCAAGCATGTCGCACTCGATCGCAGAGGCACAGGCAGAGTATCGGAACCAAGGCCAGCGTGCGAGGTGGGTGGTTGGTGTCACCTTCTTTCCACTCTGTCTGACCGCAATCGCCTGCGGGTCGCACGGCACGGGCACACAAGATGGGACCAGGGATGGCAGCCTGGTTGAGGTTGCGGTAGAGGCCGGTCGAGATGTGGTGATGGACCTCGGCAGGGGCTCGTCGAGCGCTCTTGATACCTCCGAGATCGCGGCCACTCTCGATGCCTCAGCGATTGATCGCTTGGCTGAGGCCAGTGTCAGCGACGTCCCGCTTCCGCCTGATAGCGCTGACTCCTCCGCAGCCGGCAACGCTCAGGACGGCGGCTCGGGGGACGTCCTCGGGAGCTTGGATTCCGACGCCAGCGTCGTCCCGGACAGCCCGTGGCATGGGCAGGACGAGCGTCTCGACCGCTCCGACGCAGCTGCCAACAGCGCCGGGGACGTGAGCTTGGCGATCGGTGATACTCGAAGCGCCGGCAGCGAGGTTGGTGGGCTCGATTCCGGCTCGGCAACCGAGACGTCAAAGTGCGCTCATGGCCAGACGCGTGTGCATGTCCGTGATCTTTGGTCCAAGGGCGTGACGCCAACGCTAGGAATGCTGGCAGACCCACCGATGGGGCTCCTGTTCAACGAGTTTGAAGGCGATTTCTCGGTCTACGGAGCCCGTTGCGATGCCGCAACGGATATCAATGGCGGCACGTGCACATACTACTCTGCCTGCATTCCCAACACGATCACCAAACTTGAGCTGCAACCCCTCGAGACCAGCGGGTGCCCCATCAATTCAACCTCGGGCATCCTCGACATTTCATCGATGTCGGGAGCTCCGGAATTCTGGATTGAGTATACGGGGACGAGCACCAGTCTGCAGACTGACTTCAATCAGCGCCCGAACATTCCGCTCGGTGCAGGGGCATTTCACCTCACCGCCGACCGCAGCACCCTTGTCGCCCCCGCGTGCACCATTGGAACGCCTCCCAGGCAGCCCATCCCGGCCAACTATGTCCGAATCCATTTCCGATGGCCCTTCACGGATCCGGCGAAGACGGGCTATCCTGGTTCGGCATGTGGCGACGACAAGCTAGGCTACAGCCCGCCTCCTTACCCGAACAGTTTGTCCGTGACCGGGCTCAACTGCGCCCGGGAGGCGCTGCTGGAATTGCAAGACAGCAAATGTACTTGGTATTCGACCCTGATCCCCAAGAGTGCGTTCCCCATCAATGCCAATGCACAGCTCGCGTTCAGGCATCCTGACTACTTGACCGATCTAACCACTCCATTGCTAACACTCCCCACGTTCGGGATAACCGGAAACGAATTATGGATCGCCTATCCCGGGTTAGCCAACAGCACCGACGCAGCCGTGGATCAGTGCTTTTATCTAAGATACATGCCGAGTGCCTACACTGTGCTTGCGCAGAATCCAGGCCCAGCCTATCCGGGGTGCGGCGACTAGTGAAAGTTGAGAAGGGATGATGCAATGATTAGCAATCGTCGAGGCATAGACCTCTCGTGGTTCGTAGCCGTTTCAATCCTCGCTCTCCTCGGGTGCAGCACGCAGAGGCATCCATCAGTGCAGGGAACCGATAGTGGTAGGGATCTCGCGGGCGATCGGCCCTCTGACATTTCAGGTTTCGCGAGTGATACATCCGCCAACACCCCGGATCTTGCGAGCGCTAAGTCCGCTGACACCCCGGATCTCGTCGCTGATGGTACCTCCGGCACCGAGACGATGGCGCCCGAAGCCGGCGACGCCAGCATCGCCGATACCCAACTCGACGTGGCTCGCGATGAGCCCTCGCACCCCGACGCCGGGGCTCCCGAACAGCAAGACGCCGGTGCAGTGGGCATCGTCGATCTCCCCACCGCGTCTTCCGCAGATGGCGCCACTTTGCAGGATGTGTTGAGCCCCAACCCGGACGCGCGCGATGCGGTCTCGTTCGACCTGTCCGGAGCAATCGACATCACGACCGACCGGGGAGCGCTGGATGAGTCAATTGGGTTCGCCGTGGGAAGCGTCAGCAAGCTCGTGGCTGATCCACAGGCGGGCTTGCTCTATGCCCTTAGCGGGTGGAGTATCCTCGTCTTCGACACGGTTGCGAAGTCACAGCTTACGACGGTCAAGCTTGATGGGTACGCGACCGACATCGACCTATCCCCGGATGGGCAGTACTTGGTGGCGTCGCTAGATGGCTCGAAGCGCATCGACGTCATCGACAAGCGGCTGTGGAGCGCAACGCCCGTCGACACCCGAGCCGATCCAGAACAGGTCGAAGTGATGAATGGCGGCATCGCTTACTACGCCACCCTGGACCAATGGACCGAGATCCACGAGATCGATCTGACCCAGGGGGTATCGAGCGATTTCAAGCTCAACCTCTACTCTGCGTTCGAGCCGGATATCGAGCTGTCGGCCGCTGGGAATCGGCTTTTCGTCGCCGAGTCTGGATTGAGTGGCAGCAATATCTACGAGCTGAATCTCGACGTCGCGCCAACTCGAACCATCGACCAAAGCAAGTGGGACGATGGCTACGGGTTCGACAGCCCGGGGCGCCATGTCTACCTCGGGCCCAGTGGCAAGCACCTCTACTATGCCGGTCATCAGCTCGACGCTACGAACCTGGCCCACGCACTGGGAGATACCGGAACCGTCTTCGCCGAGGACGCTGCCGCCACCTTCGCGGTATCGACCAAGGGGATCATCGATGCGCAAACTCTGACCACCGTGACGCCGTTCCTGTTTCCGGTCAGCTCAGCGGCACTTACGGAGGGCGACAGTGAGCTATGGTACTACCGGCCTGACCTCAGCCAAATCGTGTATGCAAAAGTAGCCGATTTTCTATCTGGCAAAACCCTTGGTCAGGCGCAATTCGATGCCGGCCCTCTTGGGGCTTACACCTTCTCGAAGCTCGTTGCGGATCCCGCGCGGCCCCGTCTGTATGGGCTCGACGCGAGCAAGAACTTGATCGTCTCGATCGACAGCACCTCTGGCGCCACCCTGCGTTCGCTGACGATTGAAGTCGGCGCCAAGGACATGGTCTTCGATGCAGCGAGCGGTTCCATCTTCGTCGCGCATTCGGGCATGGAGATTGAGCAAATTGATGCTGCGACGTTGAGTCGGGTGAGGTTCATCTATACGCCCGCGGATAACTACCAGCTCGCACTTCTAAGCAATGGTCGTATCGCCAGCATCAATTTTGATCAGTGGACCACGGCCAGAATCCTTGAAGTCAGCACCGGTATCATCGACAGCTCGTGGCAACAGATCTGGGAGGGCGCGCTGTCCGCGACGGCGGACGGCAACACCCTGTTTGTTGGCGGATCCGATACGCCCGACAAGCTCGTTCGTTACGATGTCTCGACCGGAAAGATGACGGGGTATTCTGGAGGCAACGCTATTGCTTCGCCATCACGAGGCGTCCTTGCGACTCCGGACGGTACCAGCGTTTACTACGGTGGCTACTGCTTGAATGGCACGGGCCTCACCGAGGTTCGCTATCCCCAGACCGATAAGATCATTTCCATCACGCCGAACAGCGCCTTGGCAGTTTCGTCCACAACCGTCTATCGCGTTTCGGATGGAACGGTAGTCGCCACTCTGCCGACCGCATGCTCGGTTCAGGCGATAAGTGTCGATAGCAGGACGCTCTATTGCTATGCCGGATCCATTATCAACCAGGTCACCCTCGCAGGGCTTCAATAGGCGTCGCTTGACAGTGAAGGTAAGTGCATCTGCGGAACTTTCCGCTCCTGAGTTCAGCGCAGCTACGCGCTCAGCGGCACGGCAAGGTTCTCGATCCGTCAACCACCAAAGTTGACGAGATGAAGGTCATCCTACTTTGCTCGAGCGCGCCACCGACGTGATGGTGGCGGGCAACGTCGTGGTGGTCGCTGGCTACGGCGACGTGGGCAAGGGCTGCGCGCACGCGGGTCGTGGTCTCGGCGCGCGCGTGCTCATCACCGAGGTCGATCCCATCTGGGCGTTGCAGGCGGCGATGGAAGGCTACGAAGTCGTGACCATGGAAGAGGCCGCCCCGCAAGGCGACATCTTCGTGACCACCACCGGCTGCATGGACGTGATCCGCGGCGAGCACATGTCCGTGATGAAGGACGAAGCCATCCTGTGCAACATCGGTCGCTTCGACAGCGAAGTCCACAGCTTTCCATCTCGCGAAGATGGCGCCTGGCAGGTTCACGGAAATTACTTGATCCACGACGGGCCGGACGATCCGAAGACGCAGCTCTATGCGACTGCGGGCTGTATCGAAATCTGTGGCGGTCCCGACGGCTTCGTGGCCTTTAATCGGCTTCTCGTCCAGCTGTCCGGGACGACCCAACCTACCCTTGCGCTTCAGTTGAAGGAGATCGGTGATTCTGCATGCATGACAATTACCTACCTGCCGGCAACACTGCCAGCCGTTACGCTCCGCTGAGGCGCTGCGGTGCCGCCGGCAGTGCGGCGCTGGTGGCGATGCTCGCCGCTTGCCCTGGATCGGTGTCGTCGAGCAAGGCTACCCCTTCATCGCCTGCTGCAACGCCGCCAGCAACGGCCGCCCGGTCAAGCATCGACTCTGGCGTCGCGGCCATTGCGGTGCCTGTCCCGGTCGAGAATGCACCCGCTGACTTTCGTAGCGCTCTTGAGGCGATCTTCGCATCGTTGTCTCTGCATTCTTGGAACGACTGGCAGATCCTCGTGGACAACCCCGAGCGGAAGGACAGGCTGGCATGGCTT
>Ga0182027_10016038_pt1 | contig 10257 bp, 6 predicted proteins | sample 712E1DmetaG_FD_121300 | JGI IMG/M metagenome (GOLD analysis project Ga0182027, IMG submission 121300) | Permafrost microbial communities from Stordalen Mire, Sweden - 712E1D metaG (Illumina Assembly) | ecosystem: Environmental > Terrestrial > Soil > Wetlands > Permafrost | place: Sweden... | reverse complement strand
TTGTTGCTTGTATGCGTCCTTGCACGCCTTATTGATTTGTTCGAGACGGGTGTCGACCACCTTCTTGGCCTCCGAACTCAAATCCGAAACCTTGAGAACCTTGAGCCGCTTGGCCAAATAGTCGAGAAACATCACCATCGGCGTGCCCTTCCACGCCTCGACGCCACCAGACGGGGGATCCATCGAATTTGGGATCGCGGTTTTCACGAGCTGGTCGTATACAGCGCTCGGGTTGGTACTCAGGTCGGCATCAGTCACCGCGAGGTCGAGCGCGTTTATCAGGGGCTTGGCATAACGCTTCCATTGCTCAATCTGCGGTCGATACAGAGCGTTGTTCAATGTCTGCGCCGTTCCATCCAGCTTCTCGGCCGACTTGGCATCGAACTTCTTGTAGAACCGATTGATCGTGTCCTGATAGCATTGGACGGTCGCAATCAGCTTGTCGACCGGATTGGAGATGTCTTTGAAGCTCTCAATCTTGTTAAAGTACGAGTCCGGATCACTCAGGTAGTCCTCGCCCAGTTGGATGCGCGCCGCACCCGGGGGATGACTGACACACATCAACAGATCGTCGAGCTTGCCCGGGTCCGCCACCTTTTGGTTTTTGGCGTACTCGTCGAGCATGGTGTCTGCGTACTCCTCGACCCCTTTATCGACAATGAGTTTGAACTCCGCCTTCTTCTTGGCCGTGGTCGACAGATCGTCGAAATTGGTCCGGATCGTCAGGAGCAGATCCATGATTGCGCCCCATCGATTGGTCCCTTGCGTCAACCAGTTCCAACGGTCGGCGGTGTGCTCCTCCGCGCGGGTCAGCAGGAAATATTGCTGAAAGAAAGTCATCAAATTGGCCATAGTAATGTTGGCCACGTCGCCCTTGGCAAAGAATTGGTTAGCGGCAACGCTCGGATCCTTGCGTAGTGAATCCAAGTCGACGATGTCGCTCAGCGCCTTGGCCGCGTCTTCGGGCGTAATTCCACGCTCCTGCATCATTTGGGCAAAGCGCGGCATCACTTTCTCTATGTCCGTCAAGGGCAGACCGAGATTGTTGCGATCCTTGAAATCGCCCTCATCGAGGAACTTCTTGGCCTGGTCCACGAGCTTCTCGCGCTTCGGAGTCAGACCGCCAGGGACCTGATTCGCCTTCAGCTCAAACCCGGCATACCAGAAGAGCAGCTGGAACATCGTCGAGTAATACATGGCCCCGTCTTTGATGTGACCCAGCTCGTGCGCCGTCACCCCCTCGATGAGTAGCTTGCCGATCGGCAACTCCTTGGACCCCGGCGTACCGTCCGGGACCACCTTGCCGTCTTTGTCTAAGCTCAAAGTCAGCCAGTCGCCCTTTTCGTCGTCCCAGCAAACTTCAACGATGGGTGTATAGAAAGTAACTCGCGGGTGTTCTGTGTCAGCCGTATACACGAACGCATTCGGCAGATAGGAAGATTCCACGGCAACCTTGACTTCGTCGGCACCCTGACCTTTCTCACTGCGGAAATAGCCCATCTTGAAGCCGGTTTCCTGAACCATGTCGTAGAGCTTCTGACCCCAGGGATACAGGGCGGACAAATGATTGTCCTTGGTGATCAGCGCGCTATGCAGGGCCTGTTCTTGCTGCGCATCCTTGTCCTCCTCGTCGAGCAGCTTTCGCACGTCGCTTTCAATCTTTTGCGTTAACGGATGGCTGTCGATTTTTGTGACGATATCCTGGTACGCCTGCGGCCGGACGCGGGCAGGATCAAACAATGCAGCCCCGGCTTCCGGTCGCGAGAGTTGGTCATCAACGACCTTGCTGATGGCAGCAGAAGCGGATGTCGATGCCGCCGCCGTGAGATTGGCAACGGCCTTGTCCTGGACCGCTGTTGCAGAAGCCTGAGCCGTCTGTGAAGCGGCGCTCCCGAGAAATTGCTTCGCGTGCTCCAGTGCTGCACTGTCGAATCGATCGCCTACGCTTGCGAGAATGTCGCGCATCGTAGCCGCCCGCGCCTCAGCGGGCAATTTTTGAACCGCAGGCAGCACGACGGTGTCCAGCTCGTCTGCGGTCAAGACCTCTCCTCCCGGCGAATTTTTGGACAAGCACGTCAGCACACCACGAAGAACTTCAGTCGCGTCGATAGCCATTATGATTCTCCTAGCGGGCGTTTCAATTCAACTACACTATCGGTCAGCGTACGGAATTGTCCTCAAAGAAGTCAAGTGCGCGATCGGCGGGCGTATAGGGATAAAGGCTGAGGGGGAATCATAAACTGACACCCAGATCCCCCCTCGCGCGTAGTGCGAAAGGGAAACAGATCGGGAGGTCAGTATGGGCAATCAGCTCATGGTGCAGGTCTTGCGCGGCGGCCAGGCGATCGCAAGCCATGTATTCGACAGTGACTCTCTCAAAACGATAAAAATCGGCCGTTTGCCTTCGGCCCAGCTCGAGCTGGACGACCCCAAAGTCTCACGCATCCACGCGGTCATCGAGCTCGATGGGGCCCAGGCCTCTCTGATTGACATGGGCTCGACAGTGGGCACGGCCGTCAACGGTGCCAAAATTCACAAGGTCAAGCTCAAACACGGCGACCGGATCCTTTTGGGCGACACGGAGCTCGCCGTCTCGCTGGGAGCGGCGCTGGCGTGGGTACCGGTCCAGCCGACTCCAGCTGCGTCGTCAGTCTCAGTGCGTGCTGCTGTGCCCGCGCCCGTCGTGTCACCTCGCATCGACCCCGGCATCGCCGCTCCCGCCCCGGTACGCCGAATCGGCCAGGAGAGGCTGAGGGACGCAGCGGTCGAGAATCGGCCGCACCCGGCCCTGGCGCCCGAAGACGCCGTGCGTGCCGACAACCGGGTGCTCGAGATGCGCTACTACTGGGGTGAGGTGCTGCTCAATGTATTCCACTTCGTCAAACCCCGGCACATCACGATTGGAGAAAACCGTGACTGCACGGTGTTCCTGACCAGCGAAGGCCTGCCGGTCGAAGCCTTCCCCTTGATTCGTTTCTTCGACGACGAGTATGTGCTGACCTTCACCGAACAGATGGAGGGCGAGGTCGAGCTCGCCGGCGTCGTGCACAAGCTCGAGGCCTTGCGCGGCTCGGCCATGGCGCAGTGCGATCAGGCGCTGCCGGCGAGCGTTGCGGTCCGCCTGGCTACGGACGCCCGCGCAGTGCTGCATTGGGGCGGGGCGACCTTTGCGCTGCGCTTTGTTGCGCCGCCGCAGATGCTGCCCAGGGCGATGTTTAAGAACGTCGACCTGGGATACCTCAACATGTTGGTGATGTTGTGTGTGTTGCACGCTGCGATTGCTGTCACGTTCGAAGTCTATCCGTACGACACCGAAGAGCTGCGTCCGGACATATTTACCGACCCCAGTCGCATTACGGGAATCATCCTGGAGCCGCCCAAAAAGGACACAACCATACAAATGCGCTTGAAAGAGATGCAGCAGGCTCTTGCCGAAAAGCAAATCAAGAAGGAGGAGCCGAAGAAGGTCGAGAAAGTGCCAGAGCAGAAGACCAAATTGGTGGTCAACGTCAAGGCTCCGGTCGTCAAGCCGCAAAAAACTCTGGAGCAAAAAGGGCAGGAGGTGGCGAAGAAATTCTCGGGTCTGTTCGTGGGGGACGGCGGCGGCTCACCTTCGTTGCTCGGCGGCAATGGCGGCGGCACGATTGCCGGCACGCTCGCCAATGTGATCGGCACCGCCGGCCGCGGCAGCTCCACGGCGGGGATGGCCGGGCTGAACATTCGCGGGGGCCCGTTGCTGGGCGGCGGCGTGGGCACGAGCCGCGGTCCCGCGGGGATCGGCACGGTCGGCAGGATGGGGGGCAATCTCAATTTCGGCAGGGATGTCAACCTGGGTAGAGCCCCGGATCTCGATGTCATTTCGATGGGATCCGGTCATCGCGGTGATGCCCTGCCCAGAGAGGTGATTCTCAAAGTCATCAGAGACAATGCCAATCAGATTCGCTACTGCTACGAAAAAGAGCTGCAGAAGGATCAGAGTCTGGAAGGTCGTGTGAAGATCAAATGGGTCATCGGCGCCACCGGCGAAGTGGTGCGAGCTCAGGTGCAACTCAACGAGACGACGCTCAAGAACGACGCGGTCGAAGCCTGCATGATGGAGAAAATCAAAGGCTGGAGGTTCCCGGCTCCGGTTGGCGGAGGTCTGGTCGACGTGGTTTACCCCTGGGTATTTAAGGCGAGCTAGCTTTGGCGCTCGGGAGCGGCGGCGCCTCGGGCGGCAGCGGCCGCGCCACCATCAGCCCGGTGCGATTGGCCTGCCGGTGCAGGTACTCGGCGATGTCGCCGGCCGTGATCATCACTTTCTTATGAGGGGAGCTCGAGGCATGCAGAATGTGGACCTTGCCGGCGTCCTTCAGGACCAGGCCGGTGTGAGCGACCAGCAGCCCTGGCTCGTTGCCGAGAAAGGCGAGGACGTCTCCGGATTGGAGTTGCGGCTCAATCGCGGCCACTTTGTCGCGCGGCATGATCCAATAGGTTTCGCCACTCAGCCGTTTTTCGACCGCGCGGATTGCCGCCAGATCATCGGCAACAGCCAGGGCCGGATACAGCGGCGCATGGGTGCTCATGTAATCGGTCACCTGTTGCTTGGCGGTGCCGCCCAGGCCCTGAGTCAGCAACGACAGATGGCCGCGCCGGGCATTGTCCGCGAGCCATTCCTCGAAATAGTGCAGCCGCGAGGCATAGCCGTCGATCCGGCCGTCGCGATAGCGCAAGCTCGTAATCTCGCGCAAGAAGCACGCCGCATCGGGGGTCGCCTGCCAGACGCAGCGGGACACCGACAGAGAGCTCTCGACAAACGACATGCATTGCAGAGTCTTGAGCGTGACGCGCAGCACTTCTGGGGCGGCCGGGGTGACCTTGTTTTCATAGGGGACCGCAAGTTTTTTCTGTCCGACGCGCACAATCAGATCGCCAAAGGTTTCACCGGGTAAACGAGGCCCCACGGCGGCAAACCACTGATCGAGGGCCTGTCGATCCTCGTCGGTCCACTCCACGGCGGGCTCGGCTGCCCCTGCCACCGTGGCGAAAAGAAACACGGTCACAACCCCGGAGAATGCTTGTACACGCATGGTCGGGCCATCCTATCCGCCCGGAACGCCGGTGTCCAAGATCAGGCCCGACGCCTGGCCCGGCGCTTGTTACTCGATGCGGCAGGCTTCTTCGAACTCGAGGCGCACCTGGCGGGGATGCAGCTTGGCGGCGTCGCCGTAGCCCAGATTGATGAGAAAATTCGATTTCCATTTGCCGTCGGGAAAGAACTCCTGGTCGACCAGGGCGTTGTCGAAGCCGCCCAGGGGTCCACAGTCCAGGCCCAGGCCTCGGGCCGCCAGGATCAGGTAGGCGCCCTGGAGCGTGCCGCTCTGGTAGGCCATCTGCGTGCGCTTTTCCGGCGGTGAATTTCGCACGTTCTCGGCTATCTGTGGCGAGGCCAGCTCGGTCAACCGGAAATAGAACTCAGTGTCGTAGGCGAGGATGACAGTGACGGGCGCCTTCATCGTTTTTTCGACGTTCCCAGGCGACAGCGCCGGTTTCAACCGCTCTTTGGCCGCCTGGCTCTTGACGAAAACGAAGCGCGCCGGCTGACAATTGGCCGAGGTGGGCGGCAGGCGCAGCAGCTCATAGAGCTCTTTCAAGAGAGGATCGTCGATGGGCTTTTCGAGCCAATGGCGATGGGTGCGCGCCTCGGTGAAAAATAGGGCTCGGTGCTGCTCGTCCATGATGGGCATCGGAATTCCTCGTCAGGCGCGCCGCCGATCGGCTTTCTTGTGCAGATCGGCCAGGACCTGCGCCGGCTTTTCGAACCGGGTCAACATCATCATGGCGGCGATGACGAAGAGCTTGTGCGAAGCCTCGCTATAGGTAGGATTGCGGTAGCGGTCGAACACGGTCGCCGCCACTTCGCCTTCCTTGCAGCTGACGTCGGTGATGTCGGCCGGCAGGCAGTGCATGTACAGGGCCTTGCCGCCGCGGGTGACCTTCATCATCTTTTCGGTGCATTCCCAGCTCTTGAACTTGGCGTTGTTCTCCAGCGCTTCCTTTTCGAGGCTCTGGAGCTTGGCGCTCTCTTTGGCGCGCAGCAATCGGGTTCGCTCCTTCATGACGGAGAGCGGGGCCCAGCTCTTGGGGTAGACGATGTCGGCGTCTTTGAACGCCTCCTCCATGCTGTGCACCTGGGAAAACGAGCCTTTCGATTGTTTGGCATGGCGGGCCGCGGCCTCCAGGGGCTCGGGCACCAGATCGTAGCCCTCCGGATGGGCCAGCACGACATTCATGCCGAACCGCGTCATCAAGGCGATGATCCCTTGCGGCACCGACAGGGGCTTGCCGTACGAGGGCGAATAGGCCCAAGTCATGGCAATCTTCTTGCCCTTCAAGGCGTCCAGGCTCCCGAACGTCTTTTGCAGATGCAGTAGGTCGGCCATCGCCTGCGTGGGATGGTCGCGGTCGCATTGCAGGTTGACGATGGCCGGTCTCTGGCCCAGGACGCCGTCTTTGTAGCCCTGCTCGACCGCGTCGGCTACCGTCTGCTGATATTCGTGGCCTTCGCCGATGAACATGTCGTCGCGAATGCCGATGACCTCGGTCAAAAACGAAATCATGTTAGCCGTCTCGCGCACGGTCTCGCCGTGGGAGACCTGGGACTGGCTCTCGTCGAAGTCGTGCGGCGTCAGCCCCAACAGGCTCGAGGCGCTGGCAAATGAAAAGCGCGTGCGCGTCGATTTGTCGCGGAAGTTCGACACGGCCAGGCCTGCCTGAAACACCCGGGTCGAGATATTGGCGCGGACCATCTCTTCCAGGCACTCGGCCGTAAGGAGCACGGCGTTGAGATCGGCGGCCGACTGATTCCAGGTCAGGAGAAAGTCCTTCTGGTACAGAGAGGTCTCAAGCTCTTTCAGTCGCGAAATGATTTGCTTGATATCCGGTGCCGACATGAGTGCCTCCTTTGAAGTTGCCAAAAACTAGCAGCCTCGCAGGTGCACATCAAGCGGTCCAGGGCGTGGGGCTCAATTGTATTCGTCGCCGTTGGGCAAGTCGACGTAGCCCAACGGAGCGTGCGAGAAGTGAATCACCGCGTCGCCGTCGTGATTCGTGTTGTGCGAGGCGGTCAGGTCTGGGCAAATTCGTCCAGGACAGCCGGGTCTGCGGCAATGACCCTGGGCTCGCCGGCCACCTTCATGGCGGAGCCGACGTCCTTGAGTCCGTTACCGGTATTCAGGACGACGACCAGCCATTGGGGGTCGAGTAACTTGCGCTTTGCCGCTAGCTTGAGTCCGGCAAACGCTGCTGCCGCTGCTGGCTCGCCGAAGACACCGGAGCCGCGCGCCTGCTCACCAATGGCCGTCAGGATCTGCTCGTCCGTCACCGTGATCGCCATGCCGGCGCTCTCCCGGATCGCCTGTACCGCAGCCTCGCCATCGCGCGGCAGACTCACCGAAATGGAATCGGCCACGGTGTTGCCCGAGACCGGACGGATTTTGCCGTCGCCGGTGCACGCCTGCACAATCGCGGCGCTGCCCTCGGCCTGCACCGCCAGCAATTTGGGCGTATGGTCGATGAGACCGATGCGGGCGGCCTCGACAAAGCCCTTCCATACGCCGGAAAGAATGTTGCCGTCGCCCACCGACACTACGACCAGATCGGGCACTTGCCAGCCCAGCTGCTCGCAGATCTCGAACGAGACGGTCTTTTTGCCTTCGCGTGTATAGGGATTGAAGCCGGTGTTGCGATTATACCAGCCGAAGCGGCGGGTGGCTTCCAGGCACAGGTCGAAGGCCTGGTCGTACGTGCCGTCGACGGCCAGAACCTCAGCGCCGAAAGTCAGCAGCTGGGCAATCTTGGCCCGCGGTGCCGTTTTGGGCACAAAGATGCGGGCGCGGATGCCGACCTGGGCGGCCAACACGGCCGTGGCCGAGGCGGCGTTGCCGGTCGAGGCGCCTGTGATCAGCTCTCGGCCGAGCTCGCGGGCCCTTTGCAACGCCACTGCGCTCGCGCGGTCTTTGAAGGAAGCGCTGGGATTGCGTCCGTCGTCCTTGAACAGGAGTGTGGCGACGCTGAGCTCTCGTGCCAATCGCGGGGCGGCAACCAGCGGCGTCCAGCCGACGGGAGGGCCGGGAAGTCTGTCGTCGACCGGCAAGAGGGGCGCATATCGCCAGATCGTATGATCGGGATTTTTGGCCAGATGCGCCCGGGTCAGGCGGCGTCGCGCTTCGGCGTAGTCGTATCGCACCAGGTTGTTGCCGCCGCAGGCGCTGCAGACGTAGGTATCCTCGTCGATGGGGCTTTCATGTTGGCAGCGAATGCAGCGCAGCGCGCTAGCCAGGCCCGGTGCCCGTTTCACTGGACGATCCACGTCCCGGCTTTGCCTTCGAAGGCCGGTGCAAGATGGGTCGGATCGGTGATCAGGGCTTCGCGTCCGCCACCCTCGAGAAACTCGATCACGGCCTCGACCTTCGGCTTCATGCTGCCGGGCGCAAAGTGGCCCTCAGCCAGATATTTTTTCGCCTCGGCCAGGCTGATCCGATCGAGGGATTTCTGATCGGGTTTCTTGAAGTTGATGCAGACTTTTTCCACTGCGGTCGAAATGACCAGCACATCCGCATGTAGATCGCGCGCGAGCAGACTGGAGGCCAGATCTTTGTCGATGACCGCCTCGGCGCCTTCGAGCTCGCCCGACGCCTTGGCCACGACCGGGATGCCCCCACCGCCCACCGCGATGACCACTGCGCCCGAGTCGATCAGCGTCTTGATGGCATCGAGCTCGATGATCTTTTTTGGTTTCGGGGAGGCGACCACGCGCCGAAAGCCCCGGCCGGCGTCTTCGACGATGGCCCAACCGTCTTTTTCTTTGTGGACCTTGGCATCTGCTTCGCTCATGAACGAGCCGATGGGCTTGGTTGGATTCTGAAAGGATTTGTCTTGGCCGTCGACCAGGACCTGGGTCACTACCGTCGCGACGCTCGGCTTTTTGGGCCAGTCCCGCGTGGCGTTGTACATGGCCTTTTGAAACTGGTAGCCCAGGGCTCCCTGCGTGTCGGCGTCACAGGAGTCCAGGGGCACCTCGTGCAGCTCGTGGCGGGCGAGCTCGCTTCGACGCAGAATGAAGCCGACCTGGGGGCCGTTGCCATGCGTGATGACGACGCGATGGCCCTGCTCGATCAGTCGCACGATCTCTTTGCAGGTCTGCACGCAGGCGCTGTATTGATCCTGTACCGACTTTCTCTTCTCGTCGAGAATCAGCGAGTTTCCACCCACGGCCAAGACGATGAGTTTGCTATTCTTCATGAGGTTGCTCGGTTCAGGCCATTGCCTTCAGAACGCCGCTGCGCTCGTTGAATTCACGGATCATGGCATCCCACTGCGGGACTTGGGCAAACATCTCGGTCCAGAAGTCCGGATCCCAGAGCTGGTTGAGCTCTTTCGAGGTCTTGCCCTGCTGTTCGATCCACGTGAAATATTTGAAATTGTGCAACGCTTTGCGATCATAGTACCCCAGCTCCTTGAGGCCATCGGTGCCCGTGCCCTCGAGATAGCGTGAGTAATGACGGGCCGCTGTCTCGCGGGTGTATTTGCCGTGGGCGCACGTGAGCTCCTCGATGCGTGAGCCGTACATGTCTATCGAATCGGTCATGGGCAGAAAGATCATGTCCCGATCGTTCATTTCGTAGAACTTGGCCACCTTGATCGCCGCGACCAGGTTGCAGATACCCGAGATGCCCAAAAGCGACAGCTTTTCGATGATCTCGCTCGACACGCCGGATTTTTCCAAGAACGGGGTGCCTTCAGCGTCGTTAAAGAGCCGCAGCAGGCTCATGCATTGCTCGTCGTCGATCGCCGCGACCATGTCGGTGTTGCGGACGTTGTGGATCCAGGGGATGTGCTTGTCGCCGATGCCTTCGATGCGATGCTCACCCCAGCCGTTCAAATATAGCGTCGGGCACTGCATCGCCTCGGTCGCGACAACCTTGACGTGCGGGGAGATTGTACGCAGGTAGTCGCCCGCGGCGATCGTGCCGGCCGAGCCGGTGGCGGAGATATAGGCGGCGAGGCGCGAGTTGGGCTTCTTGAGCTGTCCGAAGATCTCTTCGACGATTCCGCCGGTCATCGTGTAGTGCCAGGCGGCATTGCCGAACTCTTCGAACTGGTTGAAGATCGTGACCTCGTGCGCGCGCTCTTTGCGCAGTTTCCAGCACATGTCGTAGATCTCTTTGACGTTGGACTCGGTGCCCGGCGTCGCGATGATCTCGTCGGTGCCGATGC
>Ga0182027_10016037_pt1 | contig 10258 bp, 4 predicted proteins | sample 712E1DmetaG_FD_121300 | JGI IMG/M metagenome (GOLD analysis project Ga0182027, IMG submission 121300) | Permafrost microbial communities from Stordalen Mire, Sweden - 712E1D metaG (Illumina Assembly) | ecosystem: Environmental > Terrestrial > Soil > Wetlands > Permafrost | place: Sweden... | reverse complement strand
GTCATCGGCTGTTTTCACCAAGCGGCAGACATACGACATACTCATAAATTCTTCGCCGATCACCGTCACGGCGTCATCTTTTTCCTCTGTCACTTCTGGCCAAGCTTTCGATATGACCGTTAATCTCAAATCGAACTCGCAGAATACGCTCAAGAATGTCCTTTTGAAAGCGCAATATCCGTTCGGCTACACCTTCATCTCGGCCAATTTGCCGCCTCTTTCCGACCATGTCACGTGGAAAATAGGCGACATACCGCCCGGCGGAGAGCGTTCCATAGTCATACACGGTACGCTTCAGGGCGAGGATACGGATAGCAGGTCTTTCCAATTCTCCGTCGGAGCCCAGAGCTCCGGTAACGCGGCCGTTATCGGCACCGAATACGCCTTAGTGGAACAAAGTTTGACCATTGAGAAACCGTTCATCACTTTAGGCATAGGTCTGGACGGCGACCAGACTTCCGGCGACCATGTCGGAGCGTTCGAGCAACCGGAGAGGGTGGCGATATCATGGTTCAACAACCTTCCGTCCTCGGTCTCCAACGTCGTCATCACCGCCGATCTGTCCGGTTCGGCATATGACAAGACCAAGGTAGAGCCGGACGTCGGATATTTCAATTCCGCCAATAATGAGATCGTATGGAATCAGCAGACAAACCCTGAATTGGCGTCCGCGGCCGGCGGGGCTAGCGGCGTCGTGTCGTTCATCATGACACCGGCTGACAACGGCACTTCGGCCAATCCCGTGATTAATCCCACCGTGTCGATCTCCGCCGGCGTCACGGCGGATCGTACCCAGGAATCAGGAGTCTCCGGCGCTCTTTCCGCCGTAGTTAGTCGCACGGTCAAAGTAGCTTCCAGCGTGGCTCTTTCAGGCAGGCTGGTGCGCACCGTAGGGCCATTCGTCAATACCGGTCCCATACCGCCCAAAGTAGAACAAAAAACTACTTACACGGTGATTTGGACCATTGGCAATGCTTCCAATGCCGTCGATAACGCCCAAGTGACGGCCACTCTGCCTCCGTATGTCTCTTGGCTCGGCAATGTCAGCCCTTCTACCGAAAATGTCACCTATGACGCCAATAGCGGGACGATAACTTGGAATGTCGGCAACGTGAGCGCCAATCCCTCCGGTTCCTCCGACCTCCGCGCCGTTGCTTTTCAGATATCCCTGTTCCCAAGCGTCAATCAGGCCCAAACCGTTCCTACCTTGGTCAATCCCGCCACTCTGACTGCCACGGACGAATTTACCGGCACTACCCTCCAAAGTCAGCAAGATTTCCTGACCACGAGCTACAGCACCGATCCGGCTTATGTAAGAGAGGATGAGATGGTGGGGCAATAAAGTTATGCTAGAATATCCCCATGTCTAAAACGCAGGAGAAAGACGGTGATAATGTCATGGAATCGATCATTTCGCTATGCAAGCGGCGCGGCTTTATATTTCAAGGCTCGGAGATTTACGGCGGTTTGGCCGGAACTTGGGATTACGGGCCGCTTGGCGTCGCGCTCAAGAATAATATAAAGAAGCTCTGGTGGAAGCGTTTCGTAGACGACAGAGATGACATGTATGGCGTTGACGCGGCTATTCTCATGAATCAGAAGACATGGGAAGCATCCGGACATGTGGGAGGATTTGCGGATCCTTTGGTCGAGTGCTCCAAGTGCAAGCATCGTTTTCGCGCGGACCAGCTAGACGCTGAAGCAACTACCAAGAAGAAATGCCCTGACTGCGACGGCAAGCTCGGCGAGACCAAGTCGTTCAATATGATGTTCAAGACTCATGTCGGCGCCGGCGAAGATACGGCATCCGTTTCATACCTTCGTCCCGAGACTGCCCAAGGAATGTTCGTCAATTTCAAGAACATAGTCGACAGCTTCCATCCGAAGCTGCCTTTTGGCTTGGCCCAGATAGGCAAAGCCTTCAGGAATGAGATAGCTCCGCGCGATTTTCTCTTCCGCGCCCGCGAATTCGAGCAGATGGAGATAGAATATTTCATCAAACCACCTAAAGACGCCAAAGACAGCGAATGGAAGAAGACTTTTGATAATTTTGTCGGGGAAATTAAGGCTTTCATGGCGGATGTCGGTTTGGATGCGAAGAAAGTCCATGAATTGGAAGTGCCTGACGGCGAGCGAGCCCACTATTCCAAACATACCATCGACTTCGAATTCGACTGGCCATTCGGCAGGAAAGAATTGTACGGTCTGGCTTATCGCACCGACTTTGACTTGAAGCAGCATTCAGATTTTAGCAAAGTAGATCTGTCATATTTCGACGAGGATGCAAAGGAACGATTCATTCCGCATTGCATCGAACCTTCATTCGGTTTGGATCGTACGGTATTGGCAGTCCTCTGCGACGCGTATCGTGAAGATGATATGGGAGCTCTTGATAAGGAGAAAGTAGAAAAACGCATCTTTTTAAAACTTGCACCTTCGGTTGCGCCGTACAAAGTCGCGGTTTTTCCTTTGCTGAAGAATAAGCCGGAGCTTGTCAAGAAGGCCAAAGAAGTATTCGAGATGATAAAGAAAGAGTTCTCCATCAAGGGTGTGAGCGGCGTCACTTTCGACGATAACGGTAACATCGGCAAGCGCTACCGCCGCCAGGACGAGATAGGCACGCCGTATTGCGTTACTATTGATTTTGATACTCTAGAAAAGAGCGCCGGCGTCACTGTGCGCGATAGGGATACCGGGAAGCAGGAGAGAGTGACGGAGGGGGAGTTGATCGATTTTCTTCAAAATAAGTTGTAATTCACTCTCTGTCCGTGATACATTTGTCGCATGAAATTCAACAAGACAGTCCTGCCTAGCGGCCTGCGCGTCATCACGGTTCCGATGCCGGACAATCCGGCCGTGACGGTATTGGTCATGGCGGAAGTGGGTTCGAAATACGAGACCAAAGATACGAGCGGCTTGTCTCATTTCCTGGAGCACATGCTCTTCAAGGGCACTGCCAAACGACCCAAGGCTTCCGACATATCCCGCGAATTTGACGGGCTCGGCGCGCAGTCCAACGCCTTCACTTCGCATGAATGTACCGGCTATTGGGCAAAGGCAGATGCCAAACATCTGGATTCTATTTTAGACATTCTTTCCGACATGTACCTCAATCCTGTCTTCAATGAAGTTGAAATGGAGAAAGAGAAGGGCGTCATCATAGAGGAGATAAGAATGTATCAGGATTTGCCGCAGGCGCGAGTACAAGACCTGTTCATGGAGCTCATGTACGGCGACCAGCCGGTAGGTTGGAACATCGCCGGTACGGAGAAGACAGTGAGATCGTTCGGCAGAAAGCAGCTTTCAGATCATCGGGCCAAGAATTATGTGAGCAGTGAGACGACGGTCATCGTCGGCGGTTCTTTCGACGAGAAGAAGACCATTAAAAAAATAGAGGCAGCTTTCTCCGCATTGCCGTCGACCGACAAGCAGGCCAAGCTACCGGTTTCTGAATCACAATCGGCCCCAGCCATAGCGACCTTATTCAAAGAGACCGATCAGACTCATCTAGTAATAGGCGTGCGCACGTTTTCAATGCTTGATAAGCGTATTCCGGCTCTCACCGTGCTCTCTACTATCCTCGGCAAAGGCATGAGCTCAAGGCTTTTTACAAAGATGCGTGAGGAATTGGGCATCTGTTATTACATTAGGACGAGTCCTGATTCTTTCACTGATCATGGCAATATCACTATATCGGCCGGCGTGGATAATTCCAGAGTAGAAGAAGGTATAAAGGGCATTCTGGGAGAGTGCAGGCGGCTAAAGGATGAGCTGGTCTCCGATGCCGAACTTAAAAAAGCCAAAGATTATATAGCGGGCACAACCATGTTAGAGATGGAAACATCCGATGCCCGAGCTGAATTCTTCGGCTTTGAGGAGACGCTCAAGCACAAGCTCGAATCCCCAGATGAGATCATAGCCAAGATCAATGCGGTTACCGCTGCGGACGTTCAAAAGCTGGCCGGAGAGATTTTTGTCGATAAAGGCTTGAATATGGCTATCGTGGGCAGGTTCAAGGATGGTGTGCTATTCAAGGAGTATTTCAAATTCTAGTCTTTAAATCGGCGGTATCTGGTGCTATACTGGCCGCATGTCAGACTCTAGCAATCGCATTTCCATATCAACAGGCACAATCATCCGATTTTTCCTGGTGGTCATAGTTTTGGCCACGCTTTATTATCTTCGCGATGTTGTTCTGGTGGTGGTAGCTGCCGTGGTCATAGCTTCGGCCTTGGAACCTCTTGTCCGCCGTCTAGGCAAATATCGCATACACCGCGTCATCGCCGCAGTCTTCATATACTTGGTCATAGCCGCCGGCGTTGCCGTCATCCTCATATTCTTCGTGCCGCTCCTCATCAACGATGCCACATCGTTCCTCTCTAACTTGCCGCGGAACATTTCCATCAATGACATCTGGGACCCGATAAGAGATTTCGGCATCAATGTCGCGCCGACTGCCGTTGGATCCGGACAGAATATATCGCTAGCCGATCTGGTCGGCGGCCTTCAGTCGGCTCTGGCTGGTACTACGGCTGGCGCATTCCAGACGGCCAGCTTCCTTTTCGGCGGCGCGCTGTCTCTCATGCTCATAGTCGTTCTGTCTTTCTATCTAGTGGTGCAAGAAGACGGAGTGGAGAATTTCCTGCGCCTTGTCACGCCTTCCAACAGGCATGATTATGCCATAAATCTGTGGGGGCGCGCTCGTCGCAAGATAGGTTACTGGTTGCAAGGACAGATATTGCTAGGCATCATCGTCGGTGTTCTGGTCTATCTCATATTGGCCGTCGTCGGCATACCGCACGCCCTCTTGTTGGCATGTCTGGCCGCCGTTTTCGAGCTCATTCCCGTTTTTGGCCCCGTCATCTCTTCCGTGCCGGCCATACTCATTGCTTTCGCAGACAGGGGATTGGGCACTGGACTGCTCCTCATCGGCCTTTATCTCATCATATACCAGTTCGAGAGCCAGCTCTTCTATCCTTTGGTGGTGAAGAAGGTCGTCGGCATATCGCCAATCATCGTCATATTGGCTTTGGTCATCGGGGCGAAACTGGCCGGCGTTTTGGGCGCCGTCATAGCCGTGCCGCTCTCGGCCGCTCTCATGGAATACGTCCATGACGTCGAGAAACGCAAGAAAGGGGAGCACCCGACTGCGGCGATATAGTTAAGTATGAAAAATTCATCCACGAAACGGCCATCTTTTCACATAGCCCGTGTTATGATGCCGGCAATATTTTCCGTCATAGCCTTTTTAGGTCTGTCTAACACCGCTCATGCTGCCAATTGCGGCGATACCAATGGCGACGGAACGACTGATACCGTCTGTGTCTGTGGAGGAACGGTCGTAGGGGCTGCTAGTTATACTTATCAGCTTCCAGGAGATTTAGGTCCTTGTACAAGCGACGGCCTGATCGTCGGGGCAAGTGGCGTTACCATTGACGGCGCCAGTCATACGATTACAGGACCCGGCCTTTCTACTTACTATGGCGTCAACAACTCTATCAGTCCATACTACAACAATATCGTCATCAAAAACCTAACCGTAACTAACTTTTACTCGGGTATTTATTTCAGACATGGCACTGGATCAACCATCAATAATGTTACCGCGAACTCAAATCAGATCGGCATTTATATTGCTTCCGGCTCAAATATTCTCACCGGCAACACCGCGAACTCAAATAGTCAGTACGGCATTTATATTGGTTCCGGCTCAAACACCCTCACCAACAACACCGCGAACTTAAATAGTCAGTACGGCATTGATCTTGATGGTTCTTCCTCAAACACCCTCACCGGCAACGCAATGTCAGGAAATAGTGGTGGTAATCTCAATATTTCTGGTTCATTCAATAACACCGTAGACACCACCAACACCGTTGAAGGCAAGCCCGTATATTATCTGTATGAAGATCCCACAACACATCTAGCAATGGATGGAATAACCACTTATGATGGAAATGTATATAATAATCCTGTTGGGGGCATTGGAATGTTTTGGTGTATTAATTGCACCAATGTAACAATAAAGAACGTCACCCTTTCAGCTAATAATTATTACGGCGTCTATTTCAACAACACCACCGGCTCAACTATCAATAATGTTACCGCGAACTCAAACAGTAGTACCTATTTCGTCGCGACATCAGACTCTAACGCCGGTATCTATCTTACTTCCTCCAATACAAACACCCTCACCAACAACACCGCGAACTCAAACAATTACGGCATTCGCATTGATTCCTCCGGCTCGAACATCCTCACCGGCAATACAACTAACTTAAACTCTAACGCCGGCATCTATCTTATTTCCTCCAATACAAACACCCTCACCAACAACACCGCGAACTCAAACAATCTCGGCATCTATCTTAATTACACCTCCTCCTTAAATACCCTCACCGGCAACACCGCGAACTCAAATAATAATTACGGCATTTACATTGCTTCCTCCGGCTCGAACACCCTCACCGGCAATATAATTTTAAATAATGCCAACGATCTTCAAGATACAGGAACAATAAATATTTATTCTTTAAACCATTTTCTTCACAACTCAACAAGTAAGATGTTGGCTTACACCGAAGCCACGAGAACAAAGAATATCAATGATGCCATTAATTTTAATGTTTCCATGTTCGATCCCAGAGGATACATTTGTCCCAATTCTCCACCCCAAGGGACTGGCTTGATTGCTGGTTATGCTTTAAATAATGCCGGTTCGGGTTACTCCATAGGCGACTCGGTTTCCGTAGGGGGCGGTAATGCCACACTCTCTGTTACCGCTGTGATTGCAGTTGGCGTGATTACTAGTCAAAATATTAATAATAATGGTTCCGGATATCAAGAGGGCGATATGTTATCCGCTGTAGGGGGAAATGGTGGTTCTGACTTCACTGTTGACTCAGTAAATGAAAATGGGGAGATACAAGCGATCACTATGAACTCGGGAGGTTCGGGATATACCACGGGGACTAATATTAGCCTAGTTGATGTTTATTCAGATGGAGAGGGTGCGACAATAAACATCACTGCTGTGAGTCCGGGTGTGGCCGGTGTAATTAAGGGTCTTTCTATAAGTTCGGCCGGTTCGGGTTACTCCGTTCAAAATGGTGTTGCTTTGGCCGGCGGACACGGGAGCGGGGCTACAATAAATATCACAAGTATTTCTGTTTTGAGTTGTTCTTATACAATCACTACCAGTCCCTTAGAAACAATCACCGCTATCGCAATCGGTAATCAGGTTACTGGTAGTTTCATCGCTACCAAATCAGGGACGTATTCTTTGATTTTCACCGTCGCCGACTCCAACGGCAACACAACAGAAAGAAGAATGGTTTTTTTAGTCGGGAATACCAATACCCAAACAACCACATACTATTTAAGAGGCATAGTGCCGACACACGGGCAACCGGCGGGGTCCGACAGCAAATCTTTGTCTCTGACCGTTCCGACCAGCACCGAAACTTGGAAATGTGGTGTTTGGATCCAAAATTCCTCAGATGCAGAGCCAACCTATCCTTTATCTAATTTATCAGGTATTAATGTTTATAGCTGGTATGAGCAGTCAAGGGCAAGTGGAGCGTATATCGGGGCTCAAAGGTATGTCACTTATAATGCTACGGTTGATTCCAGTGATTCCGTTCCTGTGGCATCAAGTTTTACTTGGGTTCATACGCCCTTTGCAAATTTGAACTGGGCAATGGATTACCCACAAAGTTGGTATTGGTTGTCTTTGAAATTATACGGAAGCTCTCCTTATTGGCAAACTACCGCAGCTCAGCCATCCTATGCCAACTTCACTTATTCATATGCCACTACCCCGGCAGTAAAGTCCGTCTCAAACGACAACGTTGTTCTCCTTTCCGCAACCGCTTCGAGCACGGACATCGGCTTGGCCAGCCTAGCTCTGGAGAACGATAATCCTTCAGCTACCTCTACCGATGTTGTTCTCACAGGCTTTGACAGACCGTTCCTTGGAGCAACTTCCACTATTGACTATACCGGAACCACGACCGTCACTTCTACCGTTGCCGCCAATGCTACCTCCAGTATTGATTCAGTTCCGATGGATATAACGCCATCAGCCGGTTCTATCCAGGTTTTTATCAACACATGGGATACTTCCGGGACCTACCACAAAAATTGGACTGAAACTGGAGATACGGTCGCGCACAACGCTAACGCCACTGCTGTTCATGTCATCGGAGACCTCAAGCCGGATACTCTCTATACGGTTATGGTGAATGGTAGCGCTTTCAATACCTATCAATCCAATAGCTCCGGTCAGATCACTTTCACTTACAATGGCGGATACTCTACCGACACCTTCGAGGTGGGAGAAGACACCACTACCTCGACTGCTACAACGGTACCAGCTGTCACGACGAGCTACAGTTCCAGCGGCGGCTCTGTTTCTCCGGCTGTCCTGGCGACTCTGCTTGCTCCAGGTCCAGCAACCACCGCTTACCTAAATTCGCTCAAAGTTCCGTCTGGCACTCCTGGATCGTCATATGCCGTGGCGGCCCCCGTTCATCCCGCATCAGCTCCGATGACCACGGCATTCGATCGATCATTAAGACTTGGCATGAGCGGCAATGATGTAAAACGGCTCCAAATATTCCTCAATGCACAGGGTTTTATTGTGGCAAAGAACGGAGTCGGCTCTACCGGCCATGAGACGACCTATTTCGGATCTCTTACCAAAGCCGCTCTGATGAAGTTCCAGCTAGCATATAAGAAAGAGACACTCGATCCGCAGGGACTGACAAGTCCGACTGGATTTTTCGGAAGGGATACGATGAAGTTAATTAATGGGATGTTAAGGTGATTGTTTTGATGTACACTAATCAAATGACAAAGAACAGTGCCGGAAAACCATTCTATATAACTACCACCCTGCCGTACGTCAATGCCGAGCCGCATATCGGTTTTGCTATGGAGCTCATACGCGCGGATATCATTGCCAGAGCAAAGAAGCTGGCTGGTTACGACGTCTTCTTTAACACTGGTACCGATGAGCATGGCTTGAAGATCTACCAAAAAGCCGTGCAAGCCGGAATTGAACCGCAAGCTTATGCGGACCAGGCATCAGCCAAATTCAAGGACATATTGGCCCCGCTAGGTATTGCAGTCGATGATGCCGGTACAAAAAAGAATGAGTCTGGCATCACTTTCAATTTCATCCGCACGACTGATCCGCATCATGTGAAAGCGGCGCAAACATTCTGGATGACAGTGAAGGAGAATGGATATATATATAAGAAACATTATGCGGCGAAATATTGCGTGGGATGCGAATTGGAAAAGACGGAATCGGAACTGGTCAATGGAAAATGTCCGTTGCACCCATTGCAAGAATTGGAAATTATCGAGGAAGAGAATTATTTCTTCAAGTTCAGTGCTTTTCAAGAGAAACTGCTTGAATTATATGAAAAGAATCCGACGCTGGTTATCCCCGATTTTCGTTTCAATGAAATTAAGGCTTTTGTATCCAACGGACTGAAGGATTTCAGCATTTCACGTCTCAAGGAAAAGATGCCTTGGGGCGTTCCCGTACCTGACGACGATAAACACGTTATTTACGTTTGGTTCGACGCAGTGGTGGATTATATATCCGCAATAGGCTGGCCTAACGACGATGTAAAGGGCGAGAAATCCGCCGGTGCTTTCAAGAAGTGGTGGATAGACACAGGTGGCGTAGTCCAATATTGTGGCAAGGACAATCTCCGCCAGCAGTCCGCCATCTGGCAGGCCATGCTCATGGCAGCGGGACTTCCCCCGTCAAAAACCATCGTCATAGACGGCTTCATCACCGGCGACGGTGGCCTCAAGATGTCGAAATCTCTGGGCAATACCGTTGATCCGCTAGACATAGTCAAGCAATACGGCACCGATGCCTTGCGCTATTACGTTGCCCGCGAATTGTCGCCTTTCGAAGATTCGCCGTTCACCATGGAGAAGTTCAAGGAGGCTTATAACGCGCATTTGGCGAATGGGGTGGGGAATTTGACGAGTAGGATTATGAAAATGGCGGAGGCGAATCTTGAAAAGCCGGTTAAGATTAAGGATAAAGATTTGCCAAAAGACTACATTTCAGCCATTGAAGGATTTGACCTACAAAAAGCAGCGAACATTGTCTGGCAGCACATATCCGAGCTTGATCAGCGGATTCAAAAAGAACAACCGTTCGCTCTTATCAAGGAAGATTTAAAGAGGGGTCAAATAATCATCGCCGAATTAATTGAAGGCCTGTATTTCG
>Ga0182027_10016036_pt1 | contig 10258 bp, 8 predicted proteins | sample 712E1DmetaG_FD_121300 | JGI IMG/M metagenome (GOLD analysis project Ga0182027, IMG submission 121300) | Permafrost microbial communities from Stordalen Mire, Sweden - 712E1D metaG (Illumina Assembly) | ecosystem: Environmental > Terrestrial > Soil > Wetlands > Permafrost | place: Sweden... | reverse complement strand
GGACTTCATGGAGCCATCCCTGTTGGTGGTTGGCGGCAGCACCGACGATGCCGCGCGCTTTGTGGCTGACCTATACGCCGGCCTGCCGGGCGAGGTCTCCATCGTCTCCCTGCGCACCGCCGAAATGATCAAGTACACCTGCAACGCTTTTCACGCGGTGAAGATCGGATTTGCCAACGAGATCGGTTCGCTGGCCGCCAGCCTCGGCGTCAACCCAGAACAAGTGATGGCCACCATGTGCCGGGATACAAGGCTGAATATCTCTGCGGCTTACCTCAAGCCCGGCTTCGCCTTTGGCGGATCCTGCCTGCCCAAGGACTTGCGCGCGCTTACCTTCCGCGCCTCCCGGCTTGACCTCAAGCTGCCGCTGCTCGCATCCGTCCTTTCTTCCAACGACGAACACCTCAGAAGAAGCATTCATCAGGTGCTCGAACTGCCCGGAAATCAAGTCGGCGTTTACGGCCTGGCCTTCAAGGAAGACACCGACGATCTGCGCGAGAGCCCGGTGATTACGATCATTGAGCATCTGATCGGCAAGGGAAGGGCGGTCAGAATCTTCGACCCCCACATTCAGCTCGACGAAATCTACGGAAGCAATCTCAGCTTTGTGGTCTCTGCGCTGCCGCACATAGGCCGGCTGCTGACGCGCAGCCTCGATGACCTGATCTCGTCGTCCGACACGCTGGTCATCGCGCAGAAGCCAACGGCCGCGGCGCTGGCGCAAATGAAAGCCAGCGGCCTGAAGATCATCGATCTGACCAGGCTTGTTCTCAAAGCAGATTGCGCGCCAGGAACTTAAGCCTAGCCAGGATTATCAGGAGTCATTCATGCTCGATCGTCTGAAAATTCAGGCCGAGGACGTTCTTCGGTATCAACCTGACCTGCGAAATCTTCTTGCCTCCATTCTTCTGTTCAAGACCCCTTCTGCACGGGCTGCAAATACAGCCGAGGCGGCTCGCATCGTGCAAAAGCTCTGTCAGGCAGCCCGTCTAGCCTCAACGGAATCGATGATGCGAAAAGCCGAGGCGGCAATTGCCCGTCAACTGCCCGCTATTGATCCTGAGCAAGTGCCCTGGGCCGAATTTCTTCCCGACTTCGATCAAGAGCGAATTCAGAAGACTATCGTCTTGAAGCGATATATCAGTGAACGCGAGAAGGGCGTCGTCTTTATCTCCTTCGACAATCAGATGGCGCGGCTTGCCAAAGCCGGGAAACTGCGGCGGTTCGCCGAGCGTTACACGCTGGTGCTCGCTCCGTCGTGGTCGCCTCCACACTCAATTGCCTCTTATCTGTTTCCACGGCTTTATCCAGACCCGATTTTCTGCCTGATCAGCAACCCGCGCGACCTCGAGATATTTCCGCGCATCAGTGATAAGTATAAGATAGCGCCGCTCTATGCCTCGAACTGGTTCGATCCGCGCATCTACACCGCGGTTTCCGCGGCAGAGAAAGAAATCGATATTCTCATGGTGGCGAATTTCGGGAAATTCAAGCGTCATCATGCATTCTTCGCGGCTCTTCGCGACCTGCCGCGCAGCTACCGCGTCGTGCTGGCCGGCCAAAGCGAACGCGGACGCACCAAAGAGACCATTCTCTGCGAGGCCGCTGCCTATGGCGTGCGCGACCGGTTTGAAGTTCGCGCCGACGTTCCCTACCGGGAGCTTCAGGAGTTGATGGCTCGCGCCAGGACCAGTATCGTGCTCTCCCGCCGCGAAGGCTCCTGCGTCGTGGTCGTTGAATCCATGTTTGCCAACACACCGGCCGGTATTTACGAGGACGCGGAGATGGGATCGCGCGTTTTTATCAACGAGCACACCGGCCGCCTGCTCCGGCGCGATCATCTGGCTGCGCAGTTGAAGGACTTTGTTGAATCCTCCGGGCAATATGAGCCGCGAAAATGGGTGATGGAGAATGGTGTTGGTTGTGTCGCCAGCTCTCAGACGCTGAACCGGATTCTCAAGCAGAATGCTCTGGACAACGGCGGCGAATGGACTGAGGATATTGCCACTCTGCGCTGGTGCCCCGACCCGCAGTATTACGATTCACAGGATGCCGAACCGCTGCGACTTTGTTACAAGGAGATCGAAGATAGCTGCGGCATTGTCATAGATGTGCCGTGAATTGTGTAAGTACTTGTTTCTTGACAAAAGTATTGCACAAATGCAATACTTTTGAGCAATCAACAGCGACATTGAGAAATCGGCAGGAAAAACTAATGAGACTTCCAGGAAAACTATTTGAGATAAAGATATTGTTTGCATTTGCTCTGGCCTCCCTGCTGGCGGCTCCCTGTTGCAACGCTATCTGGGCCGTCGAAGCTCTACGCCGAATGACGACTTTTACGTATACTACTTTGCCGCGCAAATTGTTCACGACAACCCCCATGCCAATCTTTACGCTGACGTAATCAAAGGAGATTTGCTCGCCCAGGACGCCCTTATTGACAGCGAAATCTTCTCTCATGCCAAGTCCGCTGGAATCGGCGGCATCATGCGGCGATTGAGACGAACTGCGAGCAGGATGGGATTGTTAGATGATCCCAATAGTTATTGCAAGAGTTTTGCACGAAGTAAGTGAGCGCCAATAGTTCCACAGGGTCATGGCCAGGACTGCGCGGATATATTTTGTACTACTTCGGAATCGGCAACACAGGGGAGATCATGATTGCTGTCAAACAGGAGGAGCTTCCATGGCACTGAAGAGTTGGTGTTCGGTTGTGCGTCAGAGAACGCTTGAAAATACCTGGATCGTGCATTCGGGGCTTCTTCTGTTCATGGCTTTGGGATTTCTCCAGGCGCTTCTGGGAAGGCGGCAGCAAGCCATCGACGCCCTTTCCCAGGTGCATCGCACAGCACGTTTTTTCTGGTTCAGAAGAGTCGTCGAGCCCTACATCCTGGCAAATCTGGCGGCGACCTACCGCGATCCGCAGACTCTTCCCAAACCGAATCTAAGTGCTTGCTTCGGCAATCGTCTGATGGTGCTGAAGGCACCCGCTGCCGGGGGCGAGAAGGGCGTACTGTTCGTGATGGTCAACGATCCGATCCGCTCCCTTCACTCCGGCATGAATCTCCCCAAGCTGCTCGGCGATTACACTCTTATCTTTGAACCCTCATGGTCAGGTTACTGTCATCGGGATCTGCTGGAATTCACTCGCTGGAACGAGCAGATATTCATCCTGACGGCCGAAGAAGGCGACTTTGCCTTCCTGAAAAGGCTTGACTCGAACTTGATTCCGGTCGACCTTGGCCCCTGCGACTGGGTTGACCCGAGAACTGCCGAGCCCTACTTGAAAGCCGAAAAAAAATACGATATTGCCATGAACTCGAACTGGGGCGCCTGGAAGCGCCATTACGTTCTTTTTCATATGCTCCGCCATGCAAAACAGCGCTATAAGGTCGCATTGATCGGTTTTCAGTGGAGCGGCAGGGTACAGGCCGATGTTGAACGGCTGGCGGATTATTACGGCGTTTCTGATCAGCTTACCTTCTTCGATTGGATTCCACTCGATCAGGTGATGGATTTGGTATGCAGCTCCAGGGTCTCAATTCTGTTGAGTTTGAAAGAGGGGAGCAACCGTACAACCGCGGAGAGCATCTTTTGCAATGTTCCCGTTGTGGTTCTCGCATCCCATGTCGGCGGCATCCGAAAGAATGTTGTACCGGAAACCGGTCTCCTTGTAGAGGAAGCAAATTTGGAATCGGCAATCGCCGATTTGCTGGAAAGCAATCTCCAGCCCAGGCAGTGGGGCCTACAAAACATTTCTTGTTTCAAATCGACGGAGAGATTGAACGCCCTGCTGCGGGAATATGCCCTGAAACAAGGGCGCCCATGGACGCAAGACATCGCGTTACGGTCAAACAGTCCCGAGTCCAGCTACGCCGATCCAGAGGATACGGAGCGCTTCCGTCCCTGGAATGAAGGATTGAAGGATTACCTTCGCCAATGACGCCCCGGTCTAAGAAATTTTCTTTTTTGGATAAGGCGGGAGTGCAGCTCCCTTCATCTTTTGAATGTATAATCTAGGTCAGAGAATCAGGATCTCCGGCTCAATATCTCGGAATTTACCGAATACTGTTGGGACTGTTCATATGGCTGGCTGTTGGCTGATTGGGAGATTAATACAATGAGTACCGGCGTTCGTGCAATCCTTCGGGAGAAGTTATCTCTGCAAACCTTTGAATACACACGCCGTTACGCGTGGCTTGTTTCATTCTATTTGCCACGTTTAGCCGCTTCCGTCTTCTTCCGGCGCCGACCAAAGATTCATTGCTTTTCCGGCGGCTCTTCCGCGGATTCCCTTTTTCACCTGCTTAGCGGAATCAATGTATTTGCCCCGACAACAATGTGCCGTGTCATGACCAGGCATGGCAGCGACAAGGGCCAAGGCAAGCATAATTACACGACGATTTATTCTGCTCTTTTTGGCAACCTTCGCGATCGGCCCCTGCTGATCTTCGAGCTTGGCTTGGGCACCAACAACCCACTCCTCCCTTCGAGCATGGGGATCCATGGAAGGCCTGGAGCATCTTTGCGCGGTTGGCGCGAACTCTTCACGTATGCACTTGTTTATGGCGCGGATATCGACCGCGACATTCTCTTTGAAGAAGATCGCATCCAGACCTTCTACTGCGACCAGCTTGACAGTGCTGCGATCCGTGAACTCTGGTCGCAGCCTGCCTTGCAGGGCGGCGTCGACATCTTGATCGATGACGGCCTGCACACCTTTGAAGGGAATACTTCGTTTCTTGATGGATCGCTGGAGCACCTTCGTCCGGGTGGAATTTACGTGATCGAAGACATTGAAAATGAAACTATCGAGAAATGGCGTAATCAGTTGGAAACGATCTGCTTCAAGCGCTATCCGAATCATGAGTTTGCATTGCTCACGGCGCCGAATTCACGCAACACCAGCGACAACAATATGCTGGTCATTCGCAGATGCCAATAATCTGCCGGCTTATTATTCCGCAAGTTCTCAGATGACATCCCGCTTCTTTCGCCAGTCAAGCGGAGAGTTTGCCGGAGCCCCACCCTTCGGCGCAGCTTCAATTCGTCCCAATATCAGGTCGGAGGTCGGTCGAGGAAAAACTCTTTCGATCAACGCGCCACAAGGTGACCTTTTCCCATGCGGCTGCCGGGGTTGCCATGCGAAGAATCTCTTGCCGCAAGAGCGTGGGCGGATCGTTAGTCCATACGTAATCGTAGCTTGTAAGGCACTTTTCCCATTCGGGGCCGCCGCAAGGGGGCTACCGGAATGCAAGAGGATTGCCGCTCGAAAATGCCAAATACGGACCTTTCCAGTCGGCTTCAGACGCTCTGGCAACTTTCCGCCGCAGTTGATCAGAGAACAGAGCAGCGGAACTTGAAGACATCGATGCGGTAAAAATGGTGCGAGTCGCTGACGTTGCAGCCTGCCGAACGAAGTGCAGAGAGGTCGGTTTGGTCTCCATAGTTCTCCGCCGTAATGATTAGCCAAATGCGCTGGTGGGTGCGAATCGCCGCCGCGACGTCCTGTGGAGTACTGGCGAGCTTATGCCCGCCGAACCATGGGATGCCAATCAACGGGTTACCGGTTTGCACGATCCCGACCTCTGCGGTTTCTGGCAAGCCTATTTTTTGGAGATGGTAATCCAGGGTTACCACTTCGTTGTCAGGGTCGACAAAGACCACGTCGCCTGCTTTTAAGTCGGAGGCAAGAAACGCCGTGGTTCGCTCCCAATCCTGCTTGATCGGATGAGTATAGAAGAGTCCAAGAGATACTCCGACGAGCATCAGCGCGGCAGCGAGTGTCCATACCTGCCGCCGCGATGCGAGGTGCGCGACACCGGCTCCAAATGCAAGGGCAAAGGCCGGGAGAGCAATCATCGCGTAGCGTGCGTTGTAAATTGGATGCCCTGATATGGCGACAACAAACGGGACAATGACCGGAAGTAACAACCAAACCAACAGCGCAAATCTGAGCCGCGAGTCTCTGGATTTGTCGCATCCAAAGCTAGCGATTGGCGGCCAGAAGACCGCAAGCACAATCAGGGACACAGCGCCCAACCCCGCCAGCGAAAGGCTCCCTTTCCAAACCAAGCTCCGTCCTACTGCGAATGTAAGAGGCGTACTCAAGAACTGCATCATCCACGAAGAGCCTCCGCGAGTACCGTTTCCGGGCTGCTTTATTTGCGCCAGGAACACAGGGAGCCAGCCAAGCGCAAAGATACAGGCCGCAACGCTCATTGCAGAGAGCCAGGCAAGCAGCTTTCGATACTGACGAAATGTCAGCAAAATGATCATCTGCGCCAGCGGAATGAAAAAGCCGTAGTAGTGCGTAAATGTAAGAAGCACCGTGCAGAGCAAGACACCGCTCAACCAACGCGCTTGATGTCGAATCCAGAAGCGAAAGAAGCAGTAGAACGATGCTGCCGCGACCAATTGCAGCCAAGCATAGCAGCGAGCTTCGGTAGAAAGCTCCAGCGAGAACGGAGAGAGTGCGTACGCAATCGATGCAATAAGGGCAACGCGCTCGTCAAAGAACTCCTTTGCAATCAAGAAGACCAAAGCTGTACAGGCCACACCGGCAAGCGCAGAAAACGCCCTGAGGGCAGTCTCACCAGAGCCGAATACAAGCGACCAAGCCTTGATAAGGATCCAATACAAAGGAGGATTGCCATTGTCGCGCGCGATTCCGGAGAAAAGATCTTGGAACGAATGGAAACTGAGCTCGCGACTGACGGCTTCGTCGTAGAAGAAAGATTGGGAGTGTATTCCGGCAAAGCGGATGACGGCAGCAAGACCGATCACGCCGAGCAGCGACACCGTCCAGCAACTCCATCCTGAATTGTTACGGTTCGACTCCTCAAGACGCGGGTAGAGCGTGTGTGCGCACATAAATCGTTGATCCTTAAACCAATTGTACACAAATGTTTGCACAGAATCGGACATACGTTCCAGGAAAGACATAAGGACGAGACTTGTGTAAACAAGGAAGGCGATCACACCCTCGCGGCTCATTGAAACGGTCAATTGATCATCACTAAATTATGGCTCAGCATGTGCGATCAGCGTTCTGAAACAATGACAGAACCTTCCGAACTAGACAATAGACTATTCAACCGCCCGGATAGTTTTCTGGATTGCGGTTTACGAAGAGGCCGCTGGAACAGAATCGGATTTGTGATCGTGCATCAGTGCATTGGCTGCCTGGTACATCTGCCAGGCTGTGGCCCAGTGGATCTCGATGCCTCTTCGCTCAGCTTCTTCCGCCAGCCAGTGGAAGAGGCTGGCGAGCCCGCCGTTGAGCAGCGGCTCGAAATTTCTCTCCTGCGCGCCGTGGCAGTAGAGCTTCAGAAAGAGATCATCTCCGATGGCGGGAGCCAGGTCGAACCACCGGCGCACGCGCGAGGCCGTGGGCAGGTCGTAGCCGGCAAGCTCGCCGGTCTCCAGGCGCGGCAGCAGGCGTTCAGCGAAGCGCAGGCCGAGCGGTCCGGTGATCATCAGCAGGTCTCCGCGCCTGCCGCCGCCGACCGTGGCTTCAATGCCGTGATCGAAGGAGCGGGGACGATTGCCGGGGTTGTTCGTACACCAGTAGATTTGATTGACAACGCGCCCCTGGGTCGGCGAGGGGATTGAGGGCATGGTGAAGTCGGCGTAACAGCCGAGATCACGCAGCAGGGAAATTTCACCGTTGAGGCCGCACCATTTGCCGTCCGGGAGGGAATTATCGAGCGCCCAGTTGCCATGGATGAAGCCGAAGACGGTGCGGCCGTCCTGCTGGCGCAGCAGGCCGTGGTCGCCGGTGAGGCGGCGGCAGTATTCAGTCACTTTTTGGATGAAGGCGTCGCGCTGCTCGTCGTGGTGATGGAGATGCACCTCGACGTCGGCGACGCCCAGGCGCACGATCTCGGCGAGGCCGTCGAGCAGTTCGCGGCGGTACTCTTCCTGGGGGTAGAAGAAGCTGTACTGGGGGCGCTGGCCGGCGGCGTCGCGGGGAGCGTCTCCGGCAATGCGAGGCCACTGGTCGCGCCAGCGGGCCACGCGGCCCAGCGCCGTTTCAATGGATGCGCCCATGCCCAGCGGCTCGTAGTGATCGGCGATGGCAACCCAGGCGCGCTTCGGCCGAGTGGGCCGCAGGGTCTTGCGGAGGCGGTCCCGCAGGTACGGCATAAGCCAGATTTCCGCGTGGCGGGGGAGCTTCATGGAATGATTTTACCTTGATGCGCATCGGCGGCTCTCGGATGTGGGGGCGTAGGCCGAGGCAGCCGGCTCCGATGAACATCATGGTTGGATGAGGCGGTTTGTAAACAAAAACAGCAAGTTAGCGGGTTTATTGCTGGCTTAACTTGCAAACGCAAGTCGGGCTGCTCGCGATGAACAAAGCTGGTTGAGGTTCGAGGTTTCCCACCCTAGCCGCAAAAACAAAAACGCGGCGAGGGTGGGGCACCCAGATTCGCAGGATTGCAAGTTCGCAAGCTGGCGGAGGTTCATTCCAACCTTGACTCGTCGCGGCGAGCTAGCTGCTGGGAGACGGGATTTTAACGCCTGGGTTGCGACGGTTCAATGTGACCAGACGCTAGGGGCGAATGCTGCTAACGTGATTTGTAGCGAAGGTGAGAGACGGCAGCGACAAAGGCCGGTCCAGCTTCCTTGAAGGTTCCCAGAAGGCCGCGCATTCCATGCCCGCCAAAGAAATTCTGCAAGAAGCCAAGAAACTCCACAAAGTAAGCGACAGCCTTGATGTGCTGGCGGAGCAACACAGTCCGATCGCGGAGGCGCTTTCGATTCTCTCGGGGAGCGTGCGCAACTCGGCCACGCTGCTGGAGGTGCTGGTTACGCTGAGGCTGGGGCCGGTTCCGGGATTGGATACGGTCGTAAACTAACTTATCCCAAGATCAGGGGGCTGCGATGAAAGAGAAGGGCCAACTCGATAGTGACAGGAAGATCCTCTCCAGTGTGAAGCGAGAGATGGCGATGCCGCGGCTGGCCGCGTCGGTGCGCAACGCACTGGAAGCCGACGCCGCGCTGGCCGCCAAAGGGCCTATTGCGCTAACCGTGAGAGCGTGAAGCGCCAGGCGCCTCACGCTCCGCGAATTCGCCGAGCTTATTTGGCGGGCGCGGCGCCCTCCGCATTCATCGCCTTGAGGCGCATCTGCGCGAGACGCCAGGTCGAGGTGGAAATCGTCAGAAGCTGCTTGGGCTTCTCCAGCTTGCGGTAATCGGCAATGGCGATCTCGCGCTCTCCATACTGCTCGGCGATGCGGCCGAAGGCATACCAGTAAGCGTCGTTCGGCTCATCCAGGTTCATGTCGTCCATGCCGCGCAGCAAGAGGTCGTGGGCTTCCTTGGTCTTGCCGGTTTCCGCGTAGAGGCAGGCCAGGGTGTGCAGGATGGACGGATCGTCCTTGGCCAGTTGCGTGGACTTGATGGCCGCGGCGATGTCGGCATCCACCACCTTGCCGGTAAAGAGCGCGTACCAGGCGATGTTATTCAACAGGCCGGCATTCTCCTTGCCCCGGTCGATCAGCTTTTGCGCCCAGCCGCGTGCGGCGGCAAAGTTGCCGCGGTCGGCCTCGATCTCCATCTTCATCAGCAGGGCGTCGGGGTCGCCGTCCAGCAGCTTCAGCCGCTCGTCGGCCAAAGCGATGGCCTGGTCATGCCGGCCCAGCCCCATCAGCGCCTGCACATTGTAGATGAAGGCCTGCCTGGACTCCGGAACCTGCTTGAGCAGTTCCGAAGAGGCTTCCAGCAGCTTGGCGAAGTCTTGCTGGAGAGCGTATCCGTCGGCCAGCGCCAGTTGGATGTTGTTTTTTTCGCGGTCGGTTGCGGAGGCATCCTTGAGGGCTTCTTCGAGGATCGCGACTTCCTGGGCTACGGTGGGCTTGGCGCCGACGAGGATGGCCGCGGCGGCCAGCTTCATCTTGCGTGCATCGGCGGCCTGCCCCTTGGTCCAGAAACGGGGGAAGGTGGCCCCACCCAGCGGATCGTCGCCGCCGTTCAGGTGCAGGTCCTCGCGCAGCCAATCGAGCAACGCTTTCGCGCCTTTCAGATCGCCGGCCTTGATACGGTCGAGCATCTCCAGCGCAATCGAGTTCGGTTTGCTATCGGTGTCCAGTATCTTGTACTGGCCAGCCTCCTTCACGACAAAGTAGGTTCCGTTAGCTCCATTGGTATACTGCACCTTTTCGCGGTAGCCGAGGTCATCGCTGCCTTCGCCTTTGGGATCGAACTCCTGCAGCCTGTAGTCGACTTCCACGTCCATGGAGCTGTCATCGCG
>Ga0182027_10016035_pt1 | contig 10258 bp, 11 predicted proteins | sample 712E1DmetaG_FD_121300 | JGI IMG/M metagenome (GOLD analysis project Ga0182027, IMG submission 121300) | Permafrost microbial communities from Stordalen Mire, Sweden - 712E1D metaG (Illumina Assembly) | ecosystem: Environmental > Terrestrial > Soil > Wetlands > Permafrost | place: Sweden... | reverse complement strand
TCAGGAGCAGGGCCGTCAGGGCCGCCCCCGCGCTGCGAAAAGTGATGTAGCGGAAGAGGCGCATCGAGGAGACGAACGGTTCCAGGAAGGTCCCGGCAGCCATGTCCAGCACTTTTTGGCTGAGGTAAAAAAACATGTTAGTCGTGGCGCCTCGGTTCGGAGGGCGCTCCCGCCCAGGCGCGGCGCGCGGCGGCGAGGCGGAACGTGAATCTGGGATAGCCGGCCTGCGCCAGCCTGTCCCGTTGGGTCGCCGGCCATCCCGCCCGGCACTGCCAGGCGCGGGCCGGCCCGCATTTTTTGTCATTCTTCATATTTGGTCTGCAATTGAAGCAAGGTTTGCGTGACGCGTTCCAGCCGCAGGGCGCGCGAGGCCTTGACCAGCACCACGTCGCCCGGCTGGGCGAAGTCGTTCACCGCCTGCGCCGCGCCGTCCACATCCAGGAATTCCACGACGTTGCCCAGGCCGCCCGCGCGGGCCGCCGCGGCCATTTCCGCGGCGCGCGCCCCGACGGCAAACAACTGATCCAGTCCCAGGTCGGCGGCGCGGCGGCCCACCTCGGCGTGGGCCGGGCCGGAGGACTGGCCCAATTCGGCCATGTCGCCCAGCACCGCCACGCGGCGTCCGGGGCAGGGCAGGGCGCGCAGCGTTTCCAGGGCGGCCAGCATGGAGTCGGCGTTGGCGTTGTAGGTGTCGTCGAGCACCCGCACCCCGCCGGCGTGGAAGAGTTGCATGCGCATTCTCGAAGGGGCGCAGCCGGCGAGGCCACGCTGGATTTGCGCGCGATCCAGTTCCAGTTCCGCTCCCACAGCCAGGGCCAGAAGCGCGTTGGCCACCTGATGGCGGCCGAGAAGCTGGATTCGATATTCGCCTTCCAGCCGCGCCTGGGGGCAACGGATCCAAAAAACCGAGCCGGTTTCCCCGCCCCGAATGTCCACCGCGCGATAGTCGTTGCCCTCGCTCCAGCCGGCGCGGACGACGCGGGCGGAAGAGCGCTGCGCGATGGATTCCGACCCCTTGTCGTCGCCGTTGAGAAACAGAGTTCCCGAGGCGGGCAAAGCTTCCGCCATCGTTCCCTCCTCGCGCGCCACGCCGGCCAGGTCTCCAAAGAACTCAAGATGCTCGCGACCAATGTTGGTGACGACCCCGTGGGAAGGGGCGATCATTTGCAGCAGCGGCGCCAATTCGCCCGGGTGGTTGGAGCCGGCCTCCAGCACGGCGGCCTGGTGCGAGCGGTCCAGGCGCAATAAAGTCAGGGGCACCCCGATGGCGTTGTTGAAACTGGCCTCGCTCCACAGCGTGGTTTTTTGCTGGCGCAACACCGAGGCGATCAATTCCTTGGCGGTGGTTTTTCCGTTCGATCCGCCCACCGCGACGACGGGCAGATCGAAGTCGCGGCGGTAGCGCGCCCCCAGTTGTCCGAGGGCGCGCCGCGTGTTGCTCACCGCGATCACCGCGCATTGGCAAAAATCGGCCGGCAATTTCTCCCGCTCCGCCACGATGGCGCCCGCGCCGCGCCGCGCCACTTCGGGCAGGAACCGGTGCGCGTCGTGCCGTTCGCCCGCCAGGGCGAAGAAAAGATCGTCCGGCTGCACCATGCGCGAATCGGTGCAAAGCCGCCCCACCATCTTGTCGGGGGGACCGTGGCGCAGTTCGCCCGAGACGGCTTGCGCAATGTAATGGAGCGGGCGCGGTTCCATCGGCTATTCCAATCGGGAGGGAGGCGGCATGGGGCCTGGTTTTTTGGGGTGAACGGTTAATTATTTTTGACGGCGCGGGTGCCGGACGGAAGGCCGGCGACGGCGGCCAGCGCCGGGCCGGCCGGCGCGGCGGTGTCAATATCCGGTTTGAGATTCAAGTAATTGGCGGCGCGCTCCGCGATGGCCTTGAAAATCGGGCCGGCCGCCGCGCCTCCGAAATGGTCGCCCTTGGGCGGTTCATCAATGAACACCGCGATGCACAGCTCCGGGTTGTCCGCCGGGAAAAAGCCGATGAAAGAGCTGAAATACTTGTCGGAGACGTACTGTCCGTTCTCCACTTTTTCCGCTGTGCCGGTCTTGCCGGCCACCGTGTAATGATCCAGGCGGGCTTTGGGCGCGGTGCCCTCCTTGCTCACCACCGTTTTCAGGGCGGTGACCATTTGATTCATGGTCGCGGCGCGCGCGACCTGCCGGACCGGCTGCGGATTATATTTGACAACTACCCTGCCGTCCGGGTCCACCAGGCGGTCCACGATCATCGGCTGCATCAACAGGCCCTTGTTGGCGATGGCGCACACGGCCATGACCATTTGCAGCGGCGTCACGGAGATGCCCTGCCCCATGGGAATCCGGGCGATGGAGATCTTGGTCCAGCTTTTCACCGGAGGCACGCTGCCATAGACTTCGCCCGGCAGGAAAATCCCCGTGCGGGAACCGAAGCCGAAGCCGCGAATGTACTGGTAAAGGGAGTCTGGTCCCAGGCGAAGGCCGATCTTGGCCGCCCCGATGTTGGAGGATTTGGTGATGATGCTTTCCACCGTGAGATCTCCATAGGATTCATGGTCATGCAAGACCTTCCCCGCGTAGGCGAAATGGCCGTGCTCGCAATTGAAGACGTCGGCCAGGCTGACCGCCCCCTCGTTGAGCGCGCCGCTCACCACGACGACTTTAAAGGTGGAACCCGGCTCGTGGTTGTCGGCGATTACGCGGTTGCGCAACGCCTCCGGGGGGAAGGCCCCGGGATGGTTGGGATCGAACGTGGGGCAATTGGCCAGGGCCAGAATTTCCCCGGTGCGCGGGCGAACCATGACCGCCGAGATGCTGACCGGGCAAAGTTCGCTCATGCCCGCGGCCAGTTCGGACTCCATGATGTCTTGCAAACCGGCGTCCAGGGTAAGGACCACGTTGAGTCCGTCGCGCGGTTCGACGTCCTCGTCGCGGTAAGACATGATTTCGTGCTGGCGTTTGTCCAACTCCGTGTGCCGCCAGCCGCGGATGCCGTTGAGCTTGGAGTTGTATTCCAGCTCGATGCCGTTCATCCCGGTTTGGTCTTCGCCGTCACCGCTGACATAGCCAATGACATGCGCGGCCAGGGTCTGGCCCGGATAGACGCGCTGCTGGTCGTCGTCGGCGAAAATCGCCCCCGCGCGGAGAGAGCGGAAAAACGACTGGTCCTTGCTCTTGAGCTTGGATTCATCCACGCCGAAGGAAAGGCCGGCCACGGTTTGCCGGACTTTTTCCCAAGTGTCCAGTGAGGCCTGGTGTTTGAGCGCCACGTAGTGAGAGAGGTTGGTTTTGCCGCCGGCCACGACCTGGCGGGGCAAGAAGCGGTCCACCAAATAAGCCTCGTTGGTTTGCAGCAACGGGGCGAGCGCATGGGCCACCATCGCGCCGTAATTGCGCATCAGGGACGGATTGGTGCAGATCATCAGGGACGGATTGGCGCAGATCAGCTTGGCCGGGACGCTGGTGGCCAGCGGATTACCTTTGATGTCCACAATCCGGCCGCGCATGGGATCGCGGGCGAAGGTGCGGACGGTGTTGTTGTTGGCGCGGCTCAACAGTTCCTCGTGCCGGACGACCTGCAAATCCACCAATCGCCCCGCCAGCAACACGAAGGCGGCCAACAACGCGCCGGCCAGCCACTTCATTATCCGATACTGCCAAACCACGCTCATTGTAGTAAGATCAGCCGGCCGCCCGCGCCGTTCGGTTCCTCCACCCGAACTGGCGCGAGCGGCGGCCAAATCAATAGTTGCGTTCGCGCGGAACGCCCTGCGCCCGCCGCTCCTCCGCCGGCGACCCCGGGAAAATCACCGGGCTTTCCGTCAGGCGGATGACCTGGGCCTGCGCCGGCGGGCCCAGGCCAAGGTTCATCTTCTTGACTTGCTTATCCAGGGCGTCGGGCAGGCACAAAATGGCCAGTTGATCGCGCCGGGCGCGGTTCTCGCGCTCCAGTTCGGCCAGCGCCGTTTCCTGCTTTTTGACCTGATCGCCCAGCACGCCAATCTGGTCCTTGAACCACACGTAACCGATGCCCGGCGGCACCAACAGGGCCAGGAGCGCCAGCGCGGCCAGCGCCGGGCCGAGCCGGAAACCGGATTCATTTTTAGAGTTGCGCGCCATGGGGCTTGGGGTGTTGGAGTGCTGGAGTATTGGAATGTTGGGGTTCTTGGGTCACCCCATCACCCCATCACTCCATCACTCCGTTACTCCGTTTCTTTGTTCTGCTCTTCATTACTCTTCCGGCGGTCACAGACCGCCGCTACAGTTTTTCCAGCACCCGGCATTGCGCGCTGCGGCTGCGCGGGTTCGCGCTCAATTCCGCCTCCCCGGGCAGAATCGCCTTTCGCCGCACCCATCGCAAAATCGCCGGCCGGGGCCGCCGCAATTCCGGCACATCCGGTTCGCCCGCCTCGTAATCCCGCGAAAGCCGGTCGCCGAATTCCTTCACCTGGCGGTGTTCCAATCCATGGAACGAAATCACGGCCAGCCGGCCGCCTGGTGATAAAATCTTCACCGCCGCTTCCAGTCCCCGCTGCAAGTGCCCCATCTCGTCGTTGACCACGATACGCAAGGCCTGAAATACCTTCGTGGCGGGATGGATTCTTCTCCCGCCGCGGGGCGAGACTTCTTCAATCAAATCCGCCAACTGCCGCGTTCGTCCCAAAGGCCGGATTTGCCGCTCCCGCTCGATGGTCCGCGCGATCCGCCGCGAATTCACTTCGCCCCCGTATTCCCAAAAAATCTTCGCCAGTTCTTCGGCTCCGGTCTGGTTCAGCAGCGCCGCCGCCGTCAGTTCCTGTTCCGGGTCCATTCTCATATCCAGCGGACCATCGCTCTGGAACGAGAAGCCGCGCTCCGGCCCATCCAATTGCGCGGAACTCAGCCCCAAATCCAGGACCACTCCGTCGCAACTTCCCGCCTCAATCCACTGGTCCAGGCCGGCAAAACTGCCGTGCCGGATTTCAAACCGTCCCTCGAACTCCGCCAGCCGCTCCCGGGCCGCCTGGACCGCCGCGCCGTCCCGATCGCAGCCCAACAGTCTGCCCGACGGCGCGCTGGCCTTCAGCAACGCCGCCGCGTGCCCGCCGCCCCCGGCGGTGCCGTCCGCGTAGCGCCCTCCCGCCCGGGGCCGAAGGGCTTCCACGACCTCTGTTGTCAAGACTGGCTTGTGAAAATACGCCGGCACTCGACATCGGTTTCAAGATGGCGTCTGCGCCCACTCCGCCGCGCCGCGCGGTGGGCCGCCGCACCTTTTCGCGGCGGGCAGGGAACTGCCCGCCCTGCCCTGGCCTGCCATAACATCTGACACCTGGCTGCCGTCCTCCGCCGCGTTTTTCAATTTGACCCAGCGCGCCGTCACGCGCGTCCAGGTATTTCCGGCCGGGGCGGGCGCGTCGGCCGGGGCGGCGCGGGAATCCTCCGGCTTGGGTTGCACCGCCACGACCACCAAATCGGCGTCGCTCAAATCGTTTCTCAGGACTGTGACTCTCTCCAGCGCCAGTTCGCCCTGGGCGCGCGGACGCGCGTCGGCCGCCGGGGAGCGCAGCCTGCCCCAGAGCCGGGCGGCGGTCTTTGGGACCACCGCGGTCGCCGCCGCCAGAAAGGCCCCTAATCTTGCGGGCCACCGAAACCAGACCCTGGGCGCCCGAGGCTGTTGTGGCTGATCCGCCCGAACAGTCTTATTCGTCCCATCGTTCCCATTCGTCCCATTCTTCCCATCCGCCCTGTTTTGAGGCAGCGCAGCCGCAACCGCCGCCGGAGCCTTTGCCGCCTCGAACAGCGAAGACTGCGCCGGAGGGGCGGGATGGCCGGCGCCATGCGATCCCCCTGCCGCCGCCCGCGCCACCGGCCCGAATTTGGGAAACTTGTTGACATAGCGCAACGTGTAGGCGCCCTTCCGGTCTCTGGCCCGATCCACCGTGCGGCCCATCGTCAACAAAGTAATGAGGCGGGTTTTCATTCCAGGGATTTGAGCGCGCTGGCCACCACTCGTTTTTCCTGGGAGTGCATGTCCGCATAGCGGGCGGGACTCCAGATTTCAAAATAGTCAAGCATGCCGGCAAAAACCGCCTCGTCGCGGATGCCCACCGCCTCGGCCATTTCCCCGGGGAGGGCGAGCCGCCTGGCGCTGTCCAGTTCCACCTTGACGGAGGAACTGCCGATGTGGCGCTTGAGCGAGGTCTTTTCGGCGGCGGCCATGTTCTCAATCTTCTCCCGGAGCTTGTCCATCTGGTCCGGCGGCAGCACCCGCAGGCAAGGGCCGCAATCGTGCTGGGGCCAGACGATCATCGTCAGCTCCACCGGTTTGGCCGACCGCCAGGCCAGGGGCATCTGCACCCTCCGGTTCGCATCCACCGTATAACGGTAGAGCGACTGATACGTCACTTTCTGGACGGCTGGGGCCGGCATAACATTTTATGACTTCAGGTTGACATCACGGAACCATTCCGTAAGATCCACATAAAAGCACATATTCACCCGCTAATCCACGGATTTCTCCATATATTCCCGCATTTCCCCGCCGCCGTCAATAGTTATTTGAAAAACTTATCCACATTTTATTCACCTTCTGTTAACATCGGCCCCGATGCCGTCTGGATTGCGCACCGCGGATTTCGAATTTGAAATCCCGCCCGAATTGATCGCCGCCCGGCCTGCCGCCGCCCGCGATCAATCGCGTCTGCTGGTGGCGCACCGGGACTCGCAAACCATTGATCACCAGCACTTTGCGGAGTTGCCGGCCCATTTGCGGAGCGGGGATGTGCTGGTGTTAAACGATTCCCGCGTGATCCCGGCGCGCCTGCGCGGACGCAACCTTCAAACCGGCGGCAGCTTCGAAATGCTCCTGCTGGAAGAAACGGAGACCAATGTTTGGTGGGCCATGCTGCGCCCGGGCCGGCGCGCGCGGCTCGGCACCCGGATCGAACTTTTGGATCTCCGCCGCCAGCCGGCCGGCATCGCGGCCACGGTGGAGGAGATCAACCCCGCGGGCCACCGCCGCCTGCGCTTCTCACAAGTCAATAATATATTCTCCGAGCTGGATGCGCTTGGCGAAGTCCCGCTGCCCCCCTATATCGGCCGGGACGGGACGGAGCCGGAGGACCGGGAACGGTATCAGACCGTCTATGCCCGCGCGCCCGGCAGCGTGGCGGCGCCGACGGCGGGGCTGCATTTCACGGAGGCGCTGCTGGAGAAAATCCGCGCGCGCGGCGTGAGGATTTGTTTTGTGACGCTGCATGTCGGCCCGGGAACTTTCGCGCCGGTCAAGACGGAATTCGTGGCGGAGCACCGCATGCACCAAGAGCGGTTTGAAATCGGCCCCGAAACCGCGCGACTCATCGCCGAAGGCAAGGGGGCCGGGGCGCGCATTGTGGCGGCGGGCACGACCACCCTGCGCGTGTTGGAAAGCGTGGCGGCGGCGAACGCCGGGCGGATCGTCCCCGGCCGCGGCGCGACCGGCATTTTCATTTACCCGCCGTTTGAATTCAAAATCGCGGACTCGCTCCTGACAAATTTTCACTTGACTCGATCCACGCTGCTCATGCTGGTGTGCGCCTTCGCCGCGCCGGGGGCGGCGCGCGGGCGGGAGTTTCTCTTCCGGGCCTACCGCGAGGCGGTGGAGCGGCGCTACCGTTTTTTCAGTTACGGCGACGCCATGCTGCTGCTCTGAACGGCGCTCCCGCGGCGGGCCGGAACCGGCCCTGCGCCGGCGAAAGGGCGCATTTCACTTTTTTGGGGTGGTCTTTTCCTAATCTTAATCTTAATCATAATCTTAATCACAGGGGGGCGGGTGAAGGATTAGGATTAGGAGTCAGCGACCTCCGGCAAAGCCGGAGGCTTGAAATAGCAGGAACCGCTCAAAGCGGGTTAGTATTCCGTTAGCCGCTCAAAGCGGCATCAGCGCAAGTTGGTCTTGGCGCTGATCTTCCTTTTCTTGCTCCTGGAGTATCGGCGCACCGCCCCTGCGTCGCGGCCCACCGTCGACACCCAGTAGCCCCTCGCCCAAAACTGCTGCCCCACAAAGCTCTTTCTCCGCCCCGCCCACACCCGAGCAATGTGGATCGCCGTCTTCCCCTTCATGAACCCCATCACCTGCGCCACCGAATATTTCGGCGGTATCGAGATCAACATATGCACATGATCGGGCATCAGATGCCCCTCGTGGATCTCGCATTCCTTCTGCCGGGCCAGGTCCCGAAAGACCGTCCCCAGCTCCCGCCGTATCTGCCCAAACAACACTTTCTTCCGACACTTCGGTATAAACACGATGTGATACTTGCATTCCCACGTCGTGTGCTTCAGTGTTTCATACGTCTGCATGACTGTCTCCTTTCGTAAACTTTGAGCGGTTCACGACCAGGAGACTCCCAAATGACTCCCGGAGCTGTCAAACTTCGGGAGTCTCTCCAGCAGAGCTGGAGGATTTATGTGCGATTAAGGCGCCACCGTCAAATCCACCCATCCGCCTCCAGGATTCCGAGAATATCGGATTTGCTCCTGGCTTGTTTGGTCTGCTCCCCCAGCGCAACCGTTTCTTTGCTGAGCACCACGATGCGGGGATTTTGCCGGTTCCAGATATTGAAGGTCGGCCACATGGGGCCGCAGGGGCATCCGATGATCCTGTCCGCATGAGTTGAAATGTTCCCCACGCCCGTCACACTCAATCGGTGATCCAGGGTGCAAACAGCCCGCGTCCGCGACGGTTGCGTGCAGACCACACTGCGCCCCGCCTTGAGGAGCCTGCCGATAATGTCGTCCCAATCGCCGTCTTTCCATCCGCGCAGTTGCCGGCTGAAACCGGTGTTGTTGCAGACCAGAACGTCCCAGTGGCCGCGCAAAGCGGTGTCGTCCCTGATCGCCGGGTAATCGAACAGAAGATCGTCTTTGGAATGGATGGGCGTCGGCAGCCCCAGCCGCCGCGCCAGATCGGCGAAAAACTCGATATAAAACTCAACCCAATCCAGTTGCAGTGGGTGATTGGCCCCGTAAGCGCCGCGCGGCGACCATGCGCCATGATTCCGCCAGGAGTCAATCCCGTTGGGATTCCTGCCTTCGGGGGGCGCGATTTTCACGTTTGCCAGCGGCCAAACGACCGGTTCCAGTTGCTCGCGGTACTCCCCTCTGCAAGCGTGAACAAATTGGCAGTCCGGATGCTCCACGGCCATCCGGCGCAGGAAATTAAGATGGACCAAATTGTCCCCCAAGTGCCATTCGTTGAACGTGTGGTAAATGCCGCCGCCGCCGGTCTGCTGTCGCGGGCGCGCAACATTCTCCCGCCAAATGATGCCGGCGACGCGCCGGGCGTCATCTAATTTCATTCGCAAGAAGGCGGACACAACGTATTGGGGGCGGCGGATTTAAAGGCAATTATACATCATCCCGGTGTCAGGCGGCCAGCCGGACAAAATTCTGGAGCAGTTGCAAGCCGACGCTCTGGCTCTTCTCCGGATGAAATTGCGTGGCGAAGACGTTGTCCCGCCAGACGGATGACGCGAACGTCCGCCCGTAAGTCGTCTCGGTCGCGATGATGGACCGGTCCAGCGGCTCGGGGAAAAAGCTGTGGACGAAATAAACGTAGCTGCCAGAGTCAATGCCGCGGTAGAGCGGACAGTCCGGGCGGAGGATGTCAATCCGGTTCCAGCCGATTTGCGGGATTTTCAGGCCCGTCTGCTCCGGGAAACGCACCACCTTGCCGCCGAAGATGTCCAGGCCGGGGGCGCGACTGTTGAATTCTTCGCTGCGCTCGAACAGCGCCTGATAGCCGACGCAAATCCCCAGAAACGGCCGTCCGCTGCGGATAAACTCCTGGATCGCGCCCCGCAGTTCCTGCTTCCGCATGGCATTCAGGCAATCATCGAACGCCCCGACGCCGGGCAGCACCACGGCGCGGGCCGCGGCCATTTCCTCCGGGCGGCGGGCGAGGCGCGCGTCGCCGCCGGCCTTGAGCAGCGCCTTCTGCACGCTGCGCAAATTGCCTGAATCGTAGTCAATGAGAGCGATCACCGTGCGCCCAAGGTATCATCCGCCCCGCCACGGTCAATGCCGTCCATGATTCGCGGCGGTCTTTGGAGCGGGGCAAACGTGTCCAATTCCTGCAAAAACCCGTTGGGAATCAGAAAAACTAATCGTTTGAGGCATTTATGAGGCCCCCATCATTAGCCTGGTGAAGAAAAATGCATATTTTGGTGAAAAAGGGCTTGACACTATATCACCGATATGGTGATATAGCGCCATGCTGGCTTTTACCAAGCGAAAATCCAAGCTGCACCTCCAG